>FWPU01001222.1_pt1 | contig 79066 bp, 57 predicted proteins | sample 2228361 | NCBI WGS metagenome assembly FWPU01 (sample SAMEA103939777, study PRJEB20133) | metagenome | reverse complement strand
GGAAGACGCCGTCGATGCGGAAGGCAGTTTCTTTGAGTTCAACGGATTTGAATTGGTAGCGCAGGGCGTCGCTGGGTTTTCTGCCAATCAACTTGAAGAAGGCTTGTGGAAGAAGTTGGAGCAGAAGATAAATGAGCTTATCGGTGCGCATAGACGGTTCAACAATTTATGTCGTGTTTATCTCGACTTTCAATGAAACCCAACGCACGCATTTCTGACCAATACAAGCCGTGCGACTGCGCTTCGGTGAGAAATCCTAAATGCCCTCCCGATTCAGGCGTTTCCAAAAAAACGTCCTCGCTTGCTTTCGCTTCCTCAAACGGGTAGCACGACGGCGGCAGAAAGATGTCGTTTTTGGCATTGATAATCAAGGTTGAAATCTTGATACTTGGAATAAACTGTCTCGAACTGCATTTGGCGTAGTAATCCTCTGCGCCTTGAAAGCCGTGCAATGGTGCGGTGTAGCAGTCGTCGAAGTCGCGCAAGGTTTTGATTTGTTTTTTGAGATAGGGTTCCAGCGAGATGTCATTCGGGAATCGTTGCGCTTTCTGCTCGATTTTTTGTCGGAGCGATTTCAGGAATCGGCGTTCATACAGGCGATTGGAAAAACGTGAGAGGCGCGCCGAACTTGCGGCAAGGTCGCACGGCACGGAAAACACAACGGCTTTTTTGACTTTGGGCGAAACGACTTCGGGTTGCTCGCCTAAGTATTTGAGCGTTAAATTTGCGCCGAGACTAAACCCAATCAAATAGAGTTCATCATACTTTGCGGCGGCGTGCTCGATTACGGTGTGTAAATCTTCGGTTGCGCCACTGTGATAGGCACGCGGCAACAAGTTTGGCCCGCCCGAACAACCGCGAAAGTTCCACGCGAGGGCGTCGTAACCGCAGAGCGAGAAGGCGCGCGCCATGCCGACGACATTTGGGCGATGCGAATTACTTTCTAACCCATGCGAAATGATAGCCAGTTTGCGCGAGGGAACAGCCGTCGCGGCGTAAAGCCAATCGCAATCGAGGAAGTCGCCGTCGGGCGTTGCAATGCGCTCGCGGGCGTAAGGACTTGAAACCACTTTGCGAAACAGCGCGGGAATAATCGTCTGCAAGTGCCCGCCAGAGACCCACCACGACGGCGGCTGATATGTGGAGCGTTCAAGTATCGGCATAACGAATTTTTCTAAAATGAAATCGCAAAACTAATGAAAATCACTTACAATGCCCCTGTTGTTCTGACCTTTACGTTTCTTTGTGTCGCCGTGATGGTGGTGAGTTCACTTACGGGCGGCTGGTTTGCGAAAACCTTTTGTGCGACAATGCCGAACCAGCGTTGGCTCAATCCTCTGACCTACCTGCGTTTGTTTTCGCATATTCTCGGGCATGCCGATTGGGCGCATCTTATCTCTAACTTCTCGTTCATTTTGTTGTTGGGCGGATTGCTCGAAGAAAAATACGGCTCGGAGTCGCTCCTCATTCAAATTCTCATTACCGCCGTCGTAACCGCCGTTTTGAACAACCTTTTCTTTTCAACAGGATTGATGGGCGCGAGCGGCGTTGTGTTTATGATGATTTTGCTCTCGTCGTTTGTCAATTTCAGGCAAGGCGAAATTCCGCTTACGTTTATCCTTGTGGTGGTGCTCTATCTTGGGCGCGAGGTCATCAGCAGTTTTGAGAACAACAACATCTCGGAATTTGCGCACATTTTGGGCGGCATTTGCGGCGCGGTGTTCGGCTTTTTCCGCCCGTTTCAAAACACGTGAAACATAATTTCATGGGTTGCGCTATACTTTCGCTGTTGAACACTTTTCAATCGCAATCGTCATCTACATGAAGAAAAAGTTATATCGCTCGTCTCGTGGAAAAATTCTCGCCGGCGTTTGCACCGGTCTCGGCGAATACTTTGAGATAGACCCCGTTCTCATTCGCGCCCTCTTTATCGTTGCACTCTTTTCTGGCGGTATCGGCGTGATACTCTACATCGTGCTGTGGATAATTATGCCGACCGAAGAAACGATTCTTTCTGCCACGTCAGAGCCTTCCGAACAGTCTGAACTGGATAGCAAATTCGTTTCCGAAAAGCATTTTTCCGAGAAGCACAAGGGCACGGTTGTTACCGGGCTGGTGCTCATTGGACTCGGCACGTTCTTTTTGATTCGCGAACTCTTCCCCATGTTTAGTTTCAAGTATATGCTTCCCATCGTCTTGATTGCCATCGGCGCAATCATCGTCTTCAATGCGCTTCGTAAAAACTTGACGTCGCCTAACGCATGAAAACAGGAAGCATTTTTTTGGGCTCATTTTTCATTGTGCTTGGAGGATTGTTTTTAGTAAAAAATTTCGGAGTTGAGCCCACACGCATTGATAACCTTACCAAACTCTGGCCCGTGATTCTCATTGCGCTCGGCGTATCGTATCTCGTTGGCAATGAAGTCGTCGCGCGTGTGCTTTCGGCAATTTCAGGCGTGCTGGGTGGCGTCATCGTTTGGACGTTCTTTCAGCAACTCACGCCTTCAAAAGTTTCTCTTTTTTCATCAAGTCCGACTTCAGCCGATTCAGTTGCCAACCTGCAAAGCCTCGTCGCGCTCTACGACGGCAAAGCCCCAAAAGCACGCTGCAAACTTGAAGCGGGCGTCGGCGAATTTTTTTTGAGAGACACCACACACCACTTGCTTAAAGTTGAAGCGAAATCCAACTTTGGCATCTATGAATTGCGACAAGTGCGTGAAGGCGACACGGAAGCAGTTGAAATAGAGATGCAAGATGCGGAAGTTACCTTAGGTCAAAAAATGACCAACAAGTTTGAACTCGCCTTGAACCCGAACCCAATTTGGGACATTCAGACCGACATCGGCGCGGCGAAAGTAGACTTCGACTTATCGGCGTTTCCAGTCCAACACATCCGCATTGAATCGGGCGCGGCATCGGTAAAATTGAAAATCGGCTCGCGGTGCGATTCCGTTCGACTTGATTTATCCACCGCCGCTTCAAACCTCAAACTGCTTATTCCGAAAGAATCCGGTTGCCAAATCATCAGCGAAGATGATTTCAGCTCCAAGATTAGCGCAAGCGGGTTTGCGAAATACGAGAAATCCATTTTGCGCACCCAAGGCTTTGAAGACACGCCGAAGAAAATTTACATCGTCGTGGAAAGCGGACTTTCCAACTTGAACATTGAGCGATACTGACGCCTCACAAGCCTGCATCTACAAAACTTCTCACATTCAACGGCACTCGATTTGCGCCGGCACTGCGAAAGCCTGAAATCACAAGCGTATAGACGCCTTGCGAGAAAAAGGTTTGCGGAACGGCAAGCGTCGTGTTATCCGAAAATTGAATCGTGAATTGGCGCGTGCCTGCATCAACCGTGAAGTAAGGCGAAACGCCGCGTCGCTCAAAGTTTTGAATTGAGACGCTTTCACCTGAAATGGAAATTGCGCCCGCGTCGCTCGAGGCGTGGATAAATCGCACAAAGGTTTTCTCGGCACTCGGCGTCGCGAGCGTGTCTTGTGCGATGAGCAAAAGCGTGTCGACGGCGTTATCGGCATCAATGGCAAAGGCGGTGAATTTCAGATTCTCTTCGAGATTGAAGCGTGTTCTTGCAATGTCGAACATCGTGCGTGAAGGCAACAAGCGAAAGTCGCGCTCTCCGGGTTTGAAAAAGTCGTATCGATACTGTCGACCGTATTCCGTTTCGCGTTGCACATACAGTAGCGTCGCGCCGACGGTGTTCATCACGGCGAAATCCAACTGGCTCGCCGTCGCCGCGCTGTGAATAAAGCGCACTTGTGCACTCGGCAAACTGTCGTTTGGTTCATTGATTTCGGGCGCACACGCGGAAGTCAGCGCGAGTATCGGAAGCAGAATTATCGTCCATAAAAGCGTGTTGGTCTTCATTGGCATCTTCAATTTGGTTGAAAAAATTGGTGAATGAACTTGAAGGAAAATAAAACTCCGCTCCGCCTCACGCAACCCCAAAATCTTTCACATTCTCTCCGTCTTTGCTTATCTTGACACAACATAAACCCTAATAGCTGTGAGAAGTATTTTCGTTTTGGTTATGCTGTTTTCATCGCTCACAGTTTTGGCACAAAGCACACCCGAAGCGCAAATTCTTTCCGTGCTTGATGCGCAAGTCCGCGCGTGGAATCAAGGCGACGTCGCCTCGTTTATGAGCGGCTATCTGGATTCCGATTCAACGCGGTTCGTTTCTGCAAAAGGCGTTACCGAAGGCTATCAGCGCGTTTTGGCGCAATACCTTTCCGCCTACCCGACAAAAGAAAAAATGGGCGAGCTGTCGTTCAGCGACTTGAAAATCAATCGGCTTTCTTCAGAAGTAGCGATTGTGATTGGACGCTGGAACTTGAAACGAAGCGACAGCGACGGCGGAAACCTTAGCGGCTATTTCACGCTGATTTTTCAGAAGACAGAGAACGGGTGGAAAATCATTCACGACCATACATCTTAAAATTTTATGATGAAATTATCCGAAGAACATCTGCGCGCCATGCCCAAAGTGCTTCTGCACGAACACTTGGACGGCGGCGTTAGACCTGCGACCGTCATAGAGCTCGCCAAAGAACAAGGCTATAATAAATTACCGACGACCGACCCGCACGACTTGGCAGAGTGGTTTTTCAGAGGCGCCAATAAAGGCTCGCTTGCCGAGTATCTCGAAGGCTTCGCACACACATGCGCCGTGATGCAAACGCCCGACGCCTTAGAGCGCGTGGCTTACGAGATGGTCGAAGACATGAAACATGACGGTGTGTGTTATGTGGAAATTCGTTTCGCGCCGGTCTTTCATACCGAGAAAGGCTTGCATTGGGAAGAAATCGTTCGAAGCGTCTTGCGCGGCTTGGAGCGCGGCGAAAAAGCCTTCGGCGTCAAAGCACGGCTCATCATTTGCGCCATGCGACATTTGGACGGACAGCACTCTGAAGACATGGCGAACCTTGCCGTTGATTTTCGCGACCGTGGCGTCGTCGGCTTTGACCTTGCAGGCGAAGAAGGCGGCTATCCGCCCAAAAAACACATCGAGGCGTTTCACTTCTGCCAGCGCGCAAATTTCAACATCACTATACACGCGGGCGAAGGTTTCGGCAAAGAATCCATTTGGCAAGCGATTCAATGGTGTGGCGCGCATCGCATCGGACACGCCACGCGCCTCATCGACGACATGGCGGTGCTCAATGGCGAAGTCATCAAAATGAACTCGCTCTCGCAATACGTGCTCGACAAACGTATCCCGCTTGAAATCTGCCTCTCGTCCAACATTCACACTGGCGCGGCGAAATCATTTGCCGAACATCCCTTCGGCATTTTTTACAAAAATAAATTTCGCGTAACGCTCAACACCGACAACCGCTTGATGAGCAACACCTCCATGACGAAGGAATACAAAATCGCACATGAGTTTTTCGGGCTCTCGATCGAGGATTTAGAACGCATTTCCATCAACAGCATGAAGAGCGCGTTCATTTCTTATAGCGAGCGCGTCGATTTGATTTACAATACGATTAAACCACAATTCGCAACGATTAAAGAAGACTTGTTTCACTACAATGAACACCGTTGAAACGCAACTTATCGCCGACGCCCTTTACGAAAAAACGACGCATTTGAAGCGTCAACTCGAAAAACCCATGAAAGCCGATGAACGCATCGATACGCTCAATGCACTCGCATGGGAATTGCGTTTCGCCGATTCAAAAGAGTCGCTTCGCTATGCACAGCAAGCCTATCAACTTTGCGAATTGGAGTTCGAAATCAACCCTAATAGCGGCACGCGCCATCAAATCGCCATCGCCCGAAGCCTCCTCATCATGGGCGTTTGCCGTTGGCAACTTTCCGACTACCATACGGCAATTGACGAGCTGCTCGAAGCCTTGCGCCTTTACAAAGTCATTCGCGAAGCCGACCTCTCCAACAGTTATCCCGAAGCCCTCGAAGGCATCGCCGATACCTTGAATACGATTGGAAACATTCACATCAACTTGGGCGACTATCCAAAAGCGTTGGATTATTATCAGAATGCACTCAAAATTTTCGAGCAACTTGCCGACCGTGAAGGGCTTGCGACTTCATTTAACAACATCGGGCTTGTTCACTTCAAACTCGGCGACTACAAAAAAGCCCTTGATTATTATGAAGAAAGTCTGCGACATCGCGAAACCCTTGCAGGCGTTTATGCCGAAAACACCACGCTCAACAACATTGGCGAAGTCTACTGCGTCCTCAAAGAGTATGAAAAGGCGCTTTCCTACTTCAACAAGAGTTTGAAATTGCACAAAGAGTCGGGGAGCAAACACCGCACGTCGGTTCCGATGAACCATATCGGAATGCTCTACTTTGCGATGGGCGATTACGAAAAAGCACTGGCTTATTTGGGAGAAAGTTTGAGCATTGAAAGCGAATACGGCAATCGATACAGCGAAGCGGAAGCGTTGATTGCACTCGGCTCCGTGTATGTCAAAATGGGCGACGTTGCCAACGCCTTCAATCATCTTTCTTCCGCGCTGAAAATCGGCGAAGAAATCAGCGCGAAACCCGTCATCTGCAACGCGCACAAAACGCTCAGCGAAATTTACAAGCATCAAGGCGACTTCGACCGCGCCCTTTGGCACTTCGAAAAATTCCACTATACCAAAGAAGGTATTTTAGGAGACGAGCAAAGCAAATTGCTCCGAAGCCTTCAAGTCATTCAAGAAACGGAGCAAGCACGCAAAGAAGCCGAACTTCAACGCATTAAAAATATCGCACTCGCCGCCGCAAACGAAGAAAAGTCGCGATTGCTCGAAAAGTTGCAAGAGCAGGCGAAAGTGTTGGAATTTCAGGCGAAAAACGACATTCTCACCGGCTTGGCGAATCGTCGCAGTTATGATGAACGCGCCGCACAAGAATTCGAGCGCAACCGCCGCCACAAGCACGGATTTACCGTTGCCATCGTCGATGTGGATTTGTTCAAAAAAGTCAACGACACTTACTCGCACCAAATCGGCGATGAAGTCTTGAAACGCGTTGCGATTTTAATGCAGATGAACTGCCGTAAGGAAGACGTCGTTGCACGATACGGCGGCGAAGAGTTCGTATTCTTATTCCCTGAAACCACAACCGAAAAAGCCGTCATCGCTTGCGAAAAAGTGAGAACCGCGATTGAAAAATTCGACTGGTCTCAAATTCATCCCGACCTCAAAATTACCATCAGCATCGGCATCTGCGGCGACACCTCGCAACCCAGCTTTGAAAAAATGCTCTCCATCGCCGACCAGCACCTCTACCGCGCCAAGCAAAACGGACGCAATCGAGTGTGCTATTAAATCGCAATGCCGCAATCTCAATGCATGCGCTTAATCATGATGTCCCACAGTGATTGATTGAGCGGCAAGACAAGCAGCCAATGCTCGAGCCACGCCAACACCGCCATCATTCCCGTGAGCATATATCCGACTTTTTTCCAAGTTTCCTTTTCCGAAAACGCCAATTGAATCAATCGGTAGGAAAGAATCGTGCAAATGGTGATTGAAATGGGGAACAGCCAATTGATGTGCGCAATGGTCATGTAGGTCGTCATGTCGGAAACCGATTCCGGCACAAATTCTTTGCCCGTGTTCATCACGCCGAGAAAGATGTTGAGCTTCGCCGATTGATGCATCAGCCAGAAGAGCAAAAACGTGTAGAAGCCGAATTTGTTTTTTGCTCGCCAAAAGACAAGGCTCATCCCCAGTGCAATGCCGAGCACAAGCCCCTCGTGATACGCGCTCCGATGCACCGCCTTGAAAAAACTAATCCACGAGGGTCCTACGCTGAAAATCGGTCGCACCGCCGGACCGACGATATACCCCGTATAAAAACTCACTTCCACAAATGCCCACACCAGCGACGCAGCAGTAAAACTCAAATATGCACTCTGAACGCTATCCACATTTCTCGATCGATACAAATACCACGCCGAGCCTAACGCAATCGCCAGTGCCGACCAAAACACAACTCCATAAAACTGCGGCTGAAAGTTGAAGTAAATGATGATGCCCGTCGAGAGCCACCAAAACGCGAGCGAATATATCGCAGGAATCCAAAGTTGCGAGGGTTTCTCGTCGTTGCCGTAAGGTTGCTCGACGGCGAGGGAAGACGACTCTTTACGAGCGCGTCGTTCAAGTTCAATAATGTTCATACTGCTTCCTTTTTCAATTCTCTTTCAATTCTCTGAATGCACTGAATCAATTTACGCCTTGCTCATGCAATTCTCAAACATCACTCAAATAAAAACGCCCCGCAGAGGACGGGGCGACCGACTTGATTGACTACCTTTGCCGGCATCTTACAACGCCCTGCATCAAAGCGATTCGCGAATGACATGCGTAACGACGCCCAACACCCGAAAATTCATTTCAGGCTTGATTTCAATGCTTTGATAATTCGGATTCGCGGGCACAAGGTAAATTTTGCCGTCGTGCTTGACGAGCCGCTTGACGGTTGTGCCGTCGTCAATCGCGGCGATGACGATTTTATTCTCGACGTTGCGTTCAAGCGAATCGACAATCAGCACGTCGCCCGGCGAAATGCCGGCGTTAATCATTGAGTCGCCGGAAACCTTGACGCAGAAGACGCCGCTGGCGCGCTTAACAAGCGAGGCATCGAGCGCGAAGTAAGTGTCGATGTGTTCATCAGCCCAAGTCGCCGCGCCGGCTTGCACCATCGACGAAAAGAGCGGGACGCGAACCATCTTTTCAGATACTTCACAAAAATCAATCATGCGATGCGTAGAAACCGCCGTTTTCATGTGTTTTATGTTTGCGTTATGGAAAATTGGTAACACGGGATCCGCGTCTTCAAATGGTGTGCTTGCGTGAATCTATGAAACCCGTCCAGACTTCCCAAATCGATGGGATTTTTTCTCTTGACAATCCATGAAACCGCGTTCTACACGTGTGCTTTCATACCCCCCTTCAACACGAAAGCCCGATGTTTGGTCGGGCTTTTTTTGTATTGAGAATGTGCGCAGAGTTTGATGAATTAGTTAAGCGAAGCGACGGCTTGGTCGAGGTCGTCAAAAGTTTTGAACAGCAGATTGAGTTTTGTAATGACGAGCAGACTTTTAATGCGCTCGGTGGGATTTGCGAGCGCGAGGTTTCCGCCGGCATTTTTCACGGTTGAAAGCACCGAAGTCATCATGCCTAAGCCAGAGGAGTTCATATACTCGACTTTGACGAGATCGATGACGATGTTCTTTTTGCCCTCGTTCAAGAGGTCGCGCAGTTTGTTGTGAAGTTCGTTGGCATCGGGTCCGCCGAGCACGTCGCCGTTGAGTTCAATGACGGTTACGGAGCCGAGTTGTTTTTCGCCGAAGGTCATATCTAATTTGGTTTTAATCGTTGATGGGCTTGAATTTAGCCTCTCAACTTAAACTTTCCGCCTGTTTTTTGTTGCCAATCCAATACAATCGGTGCGGCAATGAAGACGGAGGAATATGTGCCGATTAAAATTCCGGCGGCAATGGCGAAGGCAAATCCGCGAATGGTCGGACCTGCGAAAATGAACAGCACAATCGCCGTAAGAAGCGTCGTTCCCGATGTGATAATTGTGCGGCTCAAGGTTTCATTGAGGCTGTCGTTGAAGACTTTTTCGTAAGGGTCGCTTTTTCGGATTTTCAGATTTTCGCGAATGCGGTCATAAACGACGACGGTATCGGTGATAGAATAACCAACTATCGTGAGGAACGCGGCGATAATACTTTGGTCAACTTCCAAAGGCATAAAGTCGAACAAGCCGCCTAATAGGCTGAACAGCCCTGCGACAATCAGGACGTCGTGGAAAATCGCAATCACACCTGCGGTTGCAAATTTGAATTCAAAGCGGATTCCGACGTAGAGCAGAATCATCACCAATGCGCCGAGCAACGCGCTTATGGCTGACCATTTCAAATCGCCGGCAATGCTCGGTCCAACGGCGTCAACTTTGACAATCTCGCTTGGATTGCTTGCAAAATCTCGCTTCAAAGCACGCTCAATCATGGCTTGAAGATCGTTGAGTTCGCCGCTGAAATCCGTTGTGATAATCACTTCTTGCGATGAGCCATACTCTTTGATTTGCCCTTTGATACCTTCATTGGAGAGCGTTTTGCGTACTTCGCCGATGTTAATCGGCTCTTGAAACTTCACAACAAGTTCCGTTCCGCCTTTGAAATCAATTCCGAGTTGGAAACCACGCACGAGCATTGAAACAAGCCCAATGCCAATGATGACAGCGGAAATGATGTAGCCCGTTTTGCGCAAGCCGACGAAATTAAAATTTGCCTTTTCTAAAAATCTCATTTGAACTTGAACAGTGAGTGTTGTTGTTGGATTTGATACTTTCCGACGAACCGTTTGACTTTATCAGCCGAAACTGGTTTCGGTAACGCTGTTGCGCTCAATCATCCAATCGAGCACGACTTTGGTAACGACAATTGCTGTAAAGAGGCTTGCGGCAATGCCAATCATGAGCGTAACGGCAAAGCCTCGAATCGGTCCGATGCCGAACGTGTAAAGCAGTGCCGCCGCGCCGAAGGTCGTAACGTGTGAGTCTAAAATTGCCGAGAAGGCTTTGTCGTAACCGAGTTCAATGGCGAGTTTCAAATTTTTTCCGCGCGATGATTCTTCTCTGACGCGCTCAAAAATCAGCACGTTGGCGTCAACTGCCATGCCGATGGTGAGCACCAAGCCTGCAATGCCCGGAAGCGTGAGCGTCGCGCTGAAGCCTGCGAGAAACGCAATCACGAACAAGATGTTGAAGACGAGGGCAAGGTCTGCCAAAATGCCTGATGTGCGATAATAGACGAGCATGAAAATGGCGACCACAACAAATCCGAGTGTGATTGAAAAGAGCCCTGCACGAATGGAATCCGCGCCGAGCGACGCACCGACCGTGCGCTCTTCTGAAATTTGAACCGGAGCCGGTAGCGCGCCTGCTTTCAAGACGATTTCCAAGTCTTTGGCTTCTTCAATGCTTCCAATGCCGTTGATGACCGAACTGCCGTTTGGAATTTTAGATTGCACAACGGGCGCGGAATAGACGGCACCATCGAGCACAATCGCGATTTGCTTGCCGATATTTGCGCCTGTGGTGCGCGCCCAGATTTTCGTGCCTTCGTCATTCATTTTCATATTCACTTCGGGCAGGGATTGGTCAATGCTGAATGTGGCGTTGGCTTCGGTAATCACGCTTCCCGTGAGTTCGGGTTCTTTTTTGAGCGCGTAAAGGCGATAGAATTTCAAGCCATCGTTTTCGCTGACAGGACGGGCATCGAGGGCAAATTCTAAATCAGAAGGAATGCGTGCCTTGACGTCGGGACGATTGAGCAACCCCACCACAACGGATTTTCCAGCATCGGTTACAAAAAATCCTGCGCGCGGGTCAATGATGATTTTATCGGTTGTTTCTTCATCAACAGCGAAGAGCGGATTGACGAGCCGACGCTGTTCTTTGGTTTTGAGCGAGTCGGGAATGGCTCGGATAGAATCCAGTTGCGCTCGCGCAAGAATTGCCGCTGAATCGACGGTGCTGGTATCGCGCGACGGCATTACAGGATAACGGGCGAGGTAGTCGTTGACGTCTTGTAAGACTTTGAAAGCGAGTTCGGGGTCGCGCACGAGTTTGAACTCCATTTTCGCCGTGCCTTTGAGCAGTTTGCGCACGCGCTCTTTATCAGAAACGCCGGGGAGTTCAACAATAATGCGCCGTCCGCCTTGGGTGAGAATGGTCGGTTCGGCAACGCCGTATTGGTCGACGCGGTTTCGAATAATTTCTTTGGCGCGGTCGACGGCTTCAAGGGCTTCTTTGGAAAGTTTCTCCACAATTTCATCATCGCTGTCGCGGATTTCGTAGTAGTAGCGCGAAAGCCGAATCTGCCGCTTCTGGAACTCTTCTGCTAAAAGTTTTGGAATTTCCGTGCTTTCTTTTTTAGCGCGCTCTCTGACAATCTGCATCACGCTGTCGAACTGTGCATCGCGATTTCGCGCACGATTTTCGAGCAGTTCAAGCACATCGACTTCCAGAACAACGTGCATTCCGCCTTGTAAATCCAGCCCTAACTTCAAGCGTTTTTCTTGCGCTCTTTCTATGGCTTTACGGTTTTCGCGCACATATGCAAGGCTGTCTTCAGGCGAGGAGAAGGATTTGAGTTTTGACGTGTGGCTTGCGTCTTGGAAGGTGGGAAGTAAAAACCACGCCGAAAGAAGCGTGAGAAGAACAATTAAAACCAGTTGAAAGCGATTCTTTTGCATTGATAGTTTTCGGAGAAGCCATGCTTCTCGCTGAAATTGAATGTGAAATTTAGTTGCTGTTGCAAGTTGCTGTTGTAAAAAGGGTTGCAAATATAAGAAAGAGCGTTTGCAAAGTCAAAGCACGATGTTGTAAGTTTCAAATTGCTTTTCAACGCGTTTTCTAATTCGCACATCGATGCCGACGGTTCTCATCACGCGCCCGAAAGCCGACGCCGAAGCATTTGTAACAGCACTCGCGGCTTATGGGCTTCGTGCCGAATTTTTTCCGACGATTGAAATTTTCCCTCTCTCTACTTGGGCATTGCCCGACCTTAAAGGCTTCGACGGGTTGATTTATACCAGCGCAAACGCCGTGCGCTGTTTTTTATCCGAACTGCTTTCGCGTGCTCCGAATCTGTTTGCACAGGTTCGAGCAATGAACCACTATGCCGTCGGCGTTAAAACCAATCGAGCGTTGCAAGAATACGGCATTGATTCCGCGCTTTACTCCGACAAAGGCAACGCCGAAGATTTGGTCGAGATTTTGAAACGCTTCGGCATTCAAGGCAAACGATTTCTCTTCCTTCGTGGCTCACGCTCGCTGGGCACTGTTCCAGAGGCAATCCAAAAGTATGGTGGCAAGTGCGAAGAACTCATCGTGTATGAAACGCGCGACCGTTCAGAAGAAGCCACGCGAGAACTTCCCAAGTTGCTTTTGCGCGATGATATAACTTGGATTGCGTTTTTCAGCCCTTCTGCTGTGCAAGGATTTTTCAAGGCGTTGCCAAGTCATTCACTTCCCTTGCGCCAACGCCTCGCCGCGATTGGGAATACCACGAAAGAGGCAGTCGAGCATTTCGGCTTTTCCGTTCAAGCCGTGCCCGAAGTTCCGACCGCCGAAGCCTTAGCGCACACGATAGCAAAGGTTACTTCACCGTGAAGGTTTCTTTCAAACTTGCTCTTGAATCGCTTCCGACATAGACTTCAAACGCACCCGATTCCACAATCGGCTTGAAGTTCTTATCCAGCGTGGCTAATTCTGCTTTGCCAATGTTGAAGGTAATGGTTTTGGCTTCGCCTGGATTGAGTTCGACTTTGTGAAAGCCTTTGAGTTCTCTGACGGGGCGCGTGAATGTTCCAACAAGTTGTCTCAAATACAGTTGAGCGGTTTCAACGCCTTGACGCTTGCCTGTGTTTTTCACCGTTACCGAAATCGTCAAAGTCTCGTTTTTGCCGATTTCATGTTTGGAAAGTTTGAGGTCGCTGTATTCAAAGGTGGTGTAGGAAAGCCCGTAGCCGAAGGGATAGAGGGGCGAATCGGGCAAATCGACGTATTTGGATTTGTATCGGTCTGTATCGGTTTCGGGGCGGGAAGGTCTGCCTGTGTTTTTGTGATTGTAATAAATCGGAATTTGTCCGACGCTTCGCGGGAAAGTTGCGGTGAGTTTTCCTGTTGGATTGGCGTCGCCGAAGAGCACGTCGGCGATTGCGTTTCCGGCTTCAACGCCGAGATGCCATGCGCAAACAATGGCGGGGAGATGTTCAGCCGCCCAAGAGATTGCAAGCGGGCGACCATTCGTCATGACCATTACGACGGGCTTTCCGAGTTTGTGGAGTTCTTTGAGCAATTCTTCTTGTCCTCTTGGAAGTCCAATATCGGCTCGGCTGTGGGCTTCGGCGGTGATGTCGGCAGTTTCTCCGACGACGGCGATAATCACATCGGCGCGTTTCGCAACTGCGACCGCCTCGTTGCGAAGTGCTGTCAATTCTGCTTCGGTTGGCTCTTTGGCTTCACCTTTGATTTTTTTCCACGCAGGCGACGGCAGTTCGTAGCCTTTGGCATAGAGCACAGAGGCATTTTTCAAAGTTGATGTGATAGCCTCGAGTGGTGTTACGACGTCGTCGGGCATTCCGACCATTTCCCATTCGCCGAGCATATCGCGTTTTGAGCTTGCCAGTGCGCCAACAACAGCAACCGTTTTCAGCGACTTTGAGAGCGGCAGAAGTTCATTTTCATTTTTGAGTAGCACGATGGATTTTGTAGCAATTTCACGCGCCAATGCCCGATGCTCGGCTTTGAGCATGGTTTCTTTTTCTCGCGCTTCATCGATGTATTTGAAGGGATTATCGAACAAGCCCAATTTGAACTTAACGCGCAAAATGTTTCGGACAGCTTGGTTGAGCGTCTCTTCGCTGACCTTTTTTTCTTGAACGAGTTTGGTGAGGAACTTCGGATACGATTCGCCTTCCATATCCATATCGAGCCCTGCGGTAATGGCTTTCAGTGCTGCTTCTTCGTAATTTTTTGCCGCACCGTGCACCACGACTTCATCAATCGACTCCCAGTCGCTCACCACGAAGCCGTTGAACTTCCATTCCTTGCGCAAGATGTCGGTGAGCAGAAATTTGTTGATGGAGGACGGCACGCCTGCGATTTCGTTGAACGAGGTCATAACGGTTTGCACGCCTGCATCAACAGCGGCTTTGAAGGGCGGGAGGTAGATTTCACGCAAGGTGCGTTCCGAGATATCGACGGTGTTGTAGTCTCGACCGCCTTCTGCTGCGCCATAAGCGGCGAAATGTTTTGCACAAGCGGCGATGGTGTTGTTTGCGCTTAAATCGTCGCCTTGAAATCCGCGCACACGGGCGGCGGCGAAAAGTGAGCCGAGATACGGGTCTTCGCCCGCGCCTTCAGTGATTCTGCCCCAGCGTGCGTCGCGCGCAATATCGACCATTGGCGCAAAGGTCCAGTTAATTCCCGCCGCAGAGGCTTCAATTGCCGCAATGCGCGCCGATTGATAAGCCAGTGCCGTATCCCACGTGCACGATTCGGCAAGCGGAATCGGAAAGGTGGTTCGATAGCCGTGAATGACATCGAAGCCAAAAATGAGCGGAATTTTGAGTCTCGATTGCATCGCCGCCTCTTGCAACTTCCTTGCGACCGCCGCTTCCGAGACCATCAAAAACGAGCCAAGCCCCATTTTCGCTTTTGACAAATGCTCGTCGCTAATGTTCGTTTTCTTGGTTTTGAAATCAAACCATGCGGCGGTTTGAGAAACTTGCATCACTTTTTCTTCTAATGTCATCAACGCCAAAACGGAGTCGACACGGCGATTGATTTCGGTTTCAGCCTCTTGTTTTTTGGGCGGAGAACAAGCGACGGAAATCATCGTTGCAAAGGTGAGCAAAAGAGCGATTGTATGATTCATTGATTTGAGAGATTTTAGTTTAATTGTTGGATTTTTTAGAGAAGGGCGACGGCGGAAGTTCCTTGCTTCCCCAGTCGGTTGGTGTATCGGTCATTTCAAAATCGAGGGTTGCGCCGTTTGCAATTTCGCTGTGGCGAATCCACGCGCGCTCAATCGGCACGCCGTTGAGTTTAAGCGATTTGACATAGATGTTTTTATCGGAGGCATTTGGCGCATTGATGATGAGCGCATTTCCGTTCTCGAGCTTCATCACAACTTTTGTGAAGACGGGACTTCCGACGAAATACCAATCCTGCCCTGCATTTGGGAACAATCCGAGCGACGCCCAAACATACCACGCCGAGAGTGTTCCTGAATCATCGTTGCCTCTGTAACCATTGGGCGCAACGCGAAAATCTTTTTTGAGCACATCTCTTGAAAAGAGTTGGACTCTATCGGCTTTGCCGGCGTAGATGTATTGCCAAATTGCCAGCATATCGGGCTCGTTCCAAATGGTAAAGTAGCCTTCTTTGTCGCGGTTGATGAGCATCGTATCCCATTTGGCGATGAATTTTTCTCTGCCGCCCAGCAAGGCAATCAGCCGATAGAAGTCGTGCGGCACATAGCCCAAGTATTGCCATGCCGAGCCTTCGTAATAATGCACTTCGTAACTCCACACCTGACCTTCGGGAAAAATCATGGTTGGCTTGAACGGCTCAACCCATTTGCCGTCGGAGCGTTTCGGTCGGAAAAATCCCGTCGTTGTATCGAAGAGCGAAAAGACTTTTGAGGCACGTTCCAGCGCGAACTTTGCCGAATCGCCTTTGCCGATTGCATTGGCAAGCGCATAGACGCAGTAATCGTTGTAAGCATATTCAAGCGACTTGCTCACGGAAGTCCACTGCTTATCGGCATAGAGAAATCCTTGTCGGAGATATTCGGGAAAACGTCCTTTTGAGGCGTTCTGACTGGGTTTGTCGCCGGTGGTGTCGGTGGCATTTTTCATCACATACTTGAAGGCTCTTTCGTAATCAACGCCTTGCAGATTTTTGACGGCGGCATCGGCGAAAAGCACATCGGCGTTTGTGCCGCCTTGAATGGGCGTGAAGGCATTGCCCGTAAATCCGTCGGGAAGCCAGCCGCGATGGTCGGCAATATCCAAGAGCGAATTGAGCAAGTCTTTTTGAAGCGAGGGAAGCCAAAGCGTGAAGAATGGATTTTGCGTGCGGTAAGTGTCCCAAATCGCGAAGTAGTTTGTAAATGCTTTGCCGTTGGTTTTGAAGCCGTCGGGGGTTTCGCCGGTGATGTCGGTCGGCATCAGGCACATGCGGTAAAGTGCGGTGTAGAAGAGTTTTTGTTCCGATTCGCTTCCGCCTTGAATTTGAACTTTGTTCAACAGTTCGTTCCAAGCCGTTTCAACTTGTTCGGCGATACGGTTGAAGGTTGTGCCTTTGTCTTCAATGGCACGAATGTAGGCGTCGCTGTTTTGGAAACTCTTGTAAGAAACAGCACTTGTGAGTTCAATGACTTCTTCGTCCTTTTTGGCAATCCAGCCGAGAATCGCGCCGCATTCTTCGCCTTCTCCTGCTTGAATGGTTTGAAGGTCGGAGCGGATTTCAGATTGCTTATAGAGGGCGATAAAATCAGGCTTCTTGGAGGGCTTTGCGGAAAAGAAGGCTTGCATCTGGCTGGGGTCTGAACCGAATCCGCCGTCGTAGATTCCGAAGCCGTGAATGATTCCGTCTTCGCCGATGGTGGCTTCGGAGCGAATTGTTTTTTGAGGAAATGAACAGCGCGACATGTTCAGAATCAATTTCAGTGTATCGCCTTTTGCATTTTGCTTGAAGGTGTAGCGGTGATGCGCCGTTCGGGCGGTTGCGGCAAGTTCCGCGCGCACATTGGGTTTTGTGAGCAGGGTTGAGTAATAGCCCGGCTTGGCGCGTTCATCTGTGCGTGGCGATTTGTAGCCGAAGTTTTCAAGCCTGATGGAATTGCGAGCCGGCATGACGAGGAAGTTTCCATATTCGCTACATCCAATGCCGCTCACTTGATTATGGACGAAGCCGATGATGAATGAATCGGCGTGGTTGTATCCCATATTCACCCAATCTTGTGTTTCAGTATGTGGCGAAAGTGCAATCAAGCCGAAGGGTGTGGTTGCACCGGGGTGCATATTGCCGCCGCCTGTTGTGCCGATGAAGAGATCGACTTGTTTCGCGACGCGGTTTGCCACCTCTTTCGATGGCGGCGCGCACGAGAGTGCGAGTATGGAGAGAAGCACAACTAATCGTTTTGTCATGTTTCTTCTGTGTAAAATAAACTCACCCTGCTCGCTGGCTTTTCCGAACAAGCAGGGTGAGCCTCTTTCAATCAATCTTCTAAGTTAGACTTCTAAACAGATGGACGCGCAGAGGACATACTTCCCCCACACGCCCCGACTCGTTATTTCACCAACATCATTTTCTTCGTTTGCACAAAATCGCCCGCTTGTAAGCGATAGAAGTAAATACCGCTTGCAAGGTTTGCCGCATTGAATTGCACGGTGTATTCACCGGCGGTTTGGCGACCGTTGACCAGCGTTGCGACTTCGCGACCCAAAATATCATAGACCTTCAAGCTCACGTTGCCCGTGTTGGCAAGCGAGTATTGAATCGTCGTCGTTGGGTTGAACGGGTTCGGATAGTTTTGGGCAAGCGAATAAGATTTGACGTTGTTGCCCGTCTTTTGCACGCTCAACTGCTGGGCAAGCGGGTTGCGCGTTGTTTTTGAGGCAATCGCGAATTGTCCGAATTCGTTGCCCGCAAGGTTGAAGGCTTTGAGATAATCGCCGTCGCGGTAAGTCGTAAGTGGTCTCCAAGGCGACGATGTATTTGGGCGATAGGCAATGTAGAGGTTTTGCGGACGAACAATGCCTGTGAGCGCGCCGCAGTAAAGTGAAATGTCGAAGCGAGTTGATGCGCTCAATCCCGTTTGGTTAATCGTCCAGACGCGACCGGGAATGACGAAGTGCTCGCTGCCATCGCCATCATTGATACGATAGACATTGTGAATGCCGACGGTATCATTGACCGCGAAGACAGGTTCGGGTGGAATCGTTCCGACAGTGGCACTGATGCTACCAGCAGTTGTCGAGCCACGTTGAATTTCAATGAAGGCTTGAGTATTGCCGAGAATGTAAGTGCCTTCGCCCGCTTCACCTGCGACAACACTTGGCGTGGCTGATGTGCTACGGCGGTTCGTTACAGGAATTGGGTCGTCGTTAGCAATAATCGAGCGAATGAAGATGTCGCCCACAAAACGCGGTGCTGACGTGGTATAAACGGGAATGAAGTCGCCGCCGACAAAGTCTGATCCGCGATTTCCAACCACGCGTACTTCGCGGTCAGGGTCGTCGAAGTTGTGGCGATACGTCATGCCAGCAATCAAGCCCGGATTCACGATGATGTCCATATACTCGATTTGCGTGCTATCGACTGAATATGCCGCATTTGCACCAAACCCAAAAACATTTCCGTAATCCAAGCCTTTGAAGTTATGCGTGAAATCGAAGATGTATTCATGATACTTGCCGTCGGCGATGAGCGTAACCATGCGTTCAGGTTCGTTGGAGAAGCGTCGTCCGCCGTTGGTTGCGCGGCGTTGGAAGAGCGTGTCGCCGTTAGGGAAGACGTAAGGCGGTCTTGATGCGTCGGTCATGATAACGCTGAGCGTCGGTGCGATGTCGCGTTGGAATCGGTTGGTATTTTCAGCATCGGTTTTTGCAATCACGTGCAACACTTTGGCACGGCTCAAATTGACGGGCGTGGTGTCGGTTGCTGACGATTTGAAGAATTTGCGAATCGCGTCACGTCCGCCGCCGAGTGTATCGGGAAGGTTACCCGGAAGGTTGGTTAGTCCTTGCAGCAATCCATTGATGCCAATCGTGCCACTTGTTCCAATTTTGAGCGCGGGTTGTCCGCCGTCCGTAACCCAGTTGAGCGTATATCGGTCGCGGGTAGGCACACCACCGACAATGTCCAGCACGCTCCACCCATTTAGCGTAGAATCGCTGACGGTGAAGTTATCCAATACCACGGTTTGTAGTGCATTGTTCGCTGGCACGCCGATGTTGTATTTGAGGCTCAAATACCGCTCGACTTGTGCGATTTCAGGCGCGCTCAACACACGGTCGTAAATCAGCACTTCGGCAATATCGTTCTGACCGTGCCCAGTGTTATCAATGAGCGAGCCCAAGCGTATGCGCGATGTATTACCAACCCCCGACAAGGTTGAAGTCAGAATCGCGAACTGATTGAATGCCAAAGGCGGTGATCCTGCTTGACCATTTGTTGCCAGCGTTGCCGTCCCAGAGCCACTCACGACATTGAACTGCCGCGTTGAGCCATTGGACATCGCATAATACCCCGCTTCATTTGAGAGCAATCCTTCGGGAGAATTTGAATTGATGGTTTGACGACGGTTTGCCGCCACTACAAACGCTGTAGCGTTGCCTGAAAGCGGAAGGGTTGTGCCCATCGTATCATTGACGCCATCGAAGCGCATCGTTACAAAGCCTCTGCCTTGTGTGCCGTTATTAGCAATTATTGGGCGAGCGTCGCCAGCAGCGCGCATGTGATTGCGTCCACCAGATTCATCAAGCCAGAAGTCTGCGGCTTGTCCGAAAATTGCTTGGTTACTTGTTTCTAATTTAAGCCACAATTGTAAGCCATTTGACGGAATGCCCGTGATGGTCGGACGCGCTAACGGAATGTTATACTTGTTGCTCAAATACAGTTCGAGTTCATCGAGTTCGAGCGCGCTGAGCGTCCGTCCGTAAATGATGATTTCGGCGATGTCGTTTGAGCCTGCACGCACAGAGTCGCGAAGTGCGCCAATCACAAGCGGCGAGCCGCTTCCGCCGGAGTTTGTTACGCCGCGCAAAATATAGGTAGCGATTGCAAATTCATTTGCCGCAAGGTCGGTCGTCGTGGTTGAGCCGTTTTTGCGAATGGTCGTGCTACCGTTGTTGCCTTGTCCGCCTTCGGGACGAATGGCGCGTCCATCTCTTGATGCGAAGCTATTGTAGGTCGAGAATCCGAAGCCTGTGGTTGGGAAGTTGTTCTTGGTGGCTAAAACCACATCAACGGTATTATCGGGAAGTGGCGGGTCGCCTTGTCGAGTGTTGGCGAGCACGACAAGTGCGGTTACATCAGCACCGGTTTCAACATTAGCAACCATGAGCGGTTGGTCTTTCGTCAAGCCGCCGTTGCCGGTAAAGCGGACGGCTGGCAAATTATTGATTGCGTTGGTTACAAGCGTTGGTCTGAATGTGCCCGTTGACGTTGCATTGACCGTTGTGCCCGATGCGGCAGGCCAATTTCCGACAGGCTGTCCGTTTCCCACGCCTGTAATGTCATCGGCTTTGAGCCATAGAAGCAGTCCATTTGTCGGAACTTGTTGAGCGAAAAGGGCTTGTGCAAAGCACAGCAGGAAGGCAAGTGCCGTGAGCGTTCCAAGCGTTTGCCGTTTTAAGGCTGAAACTGACTTGGGCGCACGAAAAGACGTAGCGTTTGTCATAGTTTGCAAAGGTTTGTCGTTAATTAAGGAAGATGACTTCAAAAGAAAACTCTCAATGTTGAAACTGTAGCGATTCAAACGGTTGCTTGTATTTAATCGTTTAACAGCGGCGCAAGTTAACTTTTTTCGCTTCAATTCCAAAAGCGATTCCAAATCCGATTTATGTTGCCGTGAGCATTGCCGCGCCGAACACGCCGGCACTGTCGCCAAGCAAAGGCTTGACGATGTTCGTCTCAAGTGTATGATTAAAGAGGTATCGTTTTATCGCTTCAACGCCGTCGGTGTAGAGCAAGTCGATATTGCCCACGCCGCCGCCCAGAACAATCACATCAGGGTCTAAGATGTTGATGACAACAGCGATGGCTTTTCCGAAATTTTCCGTCAGCCGTTTAAGGGTTTTCGTGGCGTGTTCATCTTCATGGCGCAAGTGCAAGTCGACGATGTCTTTGAGTTTTCTGGTTTGACCACTTTGTTTTTGATAAAAGCGTTCGAGCCAAACGCCGGAGAGGACGGTTTCCACACAGCCGCGCTTTCCGCAGTAGCATGGCTCGCCGTTTTCTTCGAGCGGGTTGTGCCCCCATTCGCCTGCAATGCCGTGTTTGCCGTTCAGAACTTTTCCATTTACAACAATTCCGCCGCCGACGCCCGTGCCCATAATCACGCCGAAGACGACCGACGCGCCTTTGCCTGCACCAAGATTTGCTTCCGCCAGCGCGAAGCAATTTGCGTCGTTTGCGATTTCAATCGGCAGTCCTAAAACTTCTTCCAAGTCGCGTTTGAACGGTTTTCCGTTGAGGCAAGTGGTGTTGCTGTTTTTGAGCGTTTGCGTGGAAGGTTCGAGCGTGCCGGGCGTGCCGATTCCGATTTTGGTTGGTCGGCTTCCGACTTCTTTTGCAACATCATCAATGAGGCGTTTGATTTGCGAGAGAATATGCGCGTAGCCGTTTTCGGATTCTGTCGGCAGGCGTTTTCGCGCAAGCGTGAACGTGTTGGTTGGATTTTCTAAAACGGCGCACTCGATTTTCGTTCCGCCTAAATCAATTCCCCAAAGCATCTTCAAACTTGTTCAAGTTTTCCGTGTGCAGAGCCTTTGAAGCCGTAATAGACGATGTAGAGATAGCACAGCGCAGGAAGCAAGAACGCGCTTTGCAAGCCTAATGCATCAGCGATTGCGCCCATTGCAACGGGCAAGAGCGCGCCGCCGACAATCGCCATAATCAAAATGCTCGACCCCGCGTTGGTGAGTTTGCCAAGTCCGTCAATGCCGAGCGTGAAAATGGTCGGGAACATAATCGAGTTGAACAGTCCGATGGCAAGCACCGTCCACATTGCAAATGCGCCCGATGAAAATGTAGCAAGGAGCGAGAGCAGTGTTGCTATTGTTGCAAACGCGCCGAGCAAAACGCCCGCTCGAATTTTCTGCAAGAGTGCCGAGCCGATAAATCGCCCGACCATCGCGCCGCCCCAATAGTATGAGACATACTTCGCCGCGTCGGCTTCCTTTAAGCCTTGAATGTCAGGCAAGCCGATGAAGTTGATGAGAAAACTTCCGATGGAGACTTCCGCGCCGACATAGACGAAAATGCCCACTGCGCCAAGCGCGAGATGCGGCACTTTCAAGGCTTCGCCAAACGCACTTTCCTTTTCAACATCTTTTTCGGAATCGCCTTCAACCGTTTCAATTTTGGGAAGATTGAAAAGCGCAATCACGCCTGCGAGCGCAAAGAGCGTGAGTGCCAATCCGATGTAAGGCAACTGCACCGACGCCGCTTCTGCCAACTTATACACATACAATTCATCAGGCGAAAGGGCTTTGAGTTCTTCGGCAGTTTTTGCGGTTGCGTTCAAAATGAGCAAGCCGCCGAAATATGGAGCGACCGTTGTGCCGAGCGAATTAAACGCTTGTGCTAAGTTCAATCGGCTCGACGCGGTTTGAGGTTTGCCGAGCACCGAGACATATGGATTTGCCGCCACTTGCAAAATGGTAATGCCCGACGCCAAGACGAACAGCGCGCCCAAAAAGAGCGGATACGCCAGCGTTGCCGCCGCCGGAAAAAACAGAAGCGCGCCCACGCCCGCCGTGCATAGCCCAACGACGATTCCGCGCTTGTATCCCACCCACGCAATCACCTTTCCCGCCGGAAGCGACATGATGAAATACGCCGAAAAAAATGTGAACTGAATGAGTGCCGACTGCACATAGTTCAACTCGAAGACGGCTTTCAAATGCGGAATCAAAATATCGTTGAGGCATGTGAGAAATCCCCACATAAAGAAAAGCCCCGTAACGACGATGAATGCGGGCGTGTAATTCTTCTCGCTCGCGTTTGAGCGGCTTGTCGGTTGCGGTGTGGCGATGTTTGCCATATCGATTGATGGTTTGAACGCTTACGAAAAATTAAAAAAGGAGCGAGAGCGAAAGCCACTGCGGGGCGTTCAAGCGTCCGTAAGATTGATACGTGTAATCTAATCGAAACGCAAGATAGCCGAGATTGTATTTCAAGCCTGCACCGAGCGTGAAGCCTGCTTCGGCAAATTCAACGAAGAGTTGATTGTAGCCCGCGCGAAGAAAGAGCATATCGCGCCAGCCGTATTCCAGCCCGATATTGGCGTGCGGCTGCATGTCGTTTGGGTTGACAGCATCAAGCGCGAGTGTCAATCGATTGCTGGCATCTTCAATGACTTCGGCTGCAATTCCTACACGGAACACAAGTGGCAAGTTCCACGCGTCGGTTGACAGTTCAGCGGGTATGCCGTTGTTGTCGCCGTTCAAGCCTGAACCGGTTGAAGCGGTGATGAGCAAAGCGTTTCCGCGCACGCGCATCGTGCCGCCGAAGTTGTGCATCGTTGCCGCCAGGCGAAATCGTTTAGAGACCTCAAACAACACGCCCAAGTCAATCGCGAAGGTTTGTGCAGAGGATTGATAGAGCGACTGCGAGATGAGTTTCGCCGTGATTCCGACGGAAAAGCGGTCGGTGAGCGGACGCGCATAAGAGAGATTGAACGAGAGGTCGGAGGTTGAAAAAAATTCGCCTGTGCCGTCGGGGTCTCTTTCGGTGGTGCGTTCCATCTCTCCTGATGTCAGCAAGGTTACTGAGCCGCCGAAGGTGCCAGCGTCGCCGAAGTTCGCCGTTGCGCCTGCCCAAGCAATGCGCGTATCGACGAGCCAATTGGAGTGAATGAACGACGTTTGCACACGCTCATTGCGAGCAATCGCGGCGGGATTCCAATAGAGCATGGAGGCATCGTTTTTCATCGCGGTAAATGCGCCGCCCATCGCGACGGCACGCGAGCCAATGCCAATGCCGAGAAACTGCGCCCCTGTGGTGCCAACTTTGGACTGCGCAAATGCGCTTGGACATATTTCCAACAAGAGCATTAAAAGTATTGACGTGTAAAATTTTTTCATTGTCCGTGTCATTTAATCAAAACAAATTTTCCTGTTTTTGTGCCGACGCCCGGCGCGTCCAAGTGATAGAGGTATAAGCCATATGCGACGTCCAATCGTTCACGCGAGCGCAAATCCCATGTCACATCACCTTCATCTGAACCATCGTGTTTGAGCGTTTGGACTAAATCGCCGCGAATGGTGTAGATGCGAATCGTTGAGCCTTTGGGTACGTGGGTAAATCGAATCACGCGCTCGCCGCGCCCACGCGTAACGCCAAGTGGCAATGGCTGTTCGTATTGACTGCGCGCGATGTAAGGGTTTGGTACGACTTTGACTTTGTCGAGGGCACTTCTGGCACGGTCGTTATCGACAAATGGGGCGCGCGTTTCAAGTCGAAAATTGTCGCCCGTGCGGAACGGCTTATTGAAGCGCACGATGAACTTGTCGCCCACACGCGGCACAACACGGTTTGCACCCAAGCGCGGCGTGAAGGCAAACGTCCAAGTGAAGACAGAGTCGGCAAGGTCTTGATTCGGTCCATATCGACGTGGCTCTCGAAAGAACGGCAAGCCAATTTCAATCGTGCCTGAATTTTGTGTTGCAACAGTATCGAAGAGATTGGTCGAGCGTCTCGTAAGGAAAAATCGAACCGTATCGCCTGTGTTTAGGTTGCGAATGATAAAGTTTGTTGGTCTGCCGATAAAGCTTTGTCCAATCGTTATCGGCACTCCTGATGTTCTGATGTAGCGCACGGTGTCGCTTCGCCATGCGCCGAAAGGCACGATTTCAATCTCGTAGTCGTCGGGACGTAAGACGGTTGCAAAAACGCCTGTTGGATTGGTGAAGTAGTTCCGTCCTGCTGTATCGGTTGCTAACACAAAGGCGTTGTAACCGTTGATTTCTGCTCTGGTCCATCTGGTCTCGGCTTCATTGAGTTCGCCGCGAATGAAGTTGCGAATGGTCAGGAATGCGCCGTTGAAAATTTGGTCATCAGCAACGTAGAGTTGCCGGTCGCGCGTGGAATATGAACTTTGCTTGTTCAGCGGTCGGCGACTGCGCTTGATGACCGTATCGGGCGCGTTGGGATTGGTTACATCAATCAGCGAGAAAAATGATGTTGCCGCTAATTGCTCCTCAAAGTCTTCTTCGTCAATTAAGCCGTTGCCGTTGTTGTCCAATCCGTCGGTTGCCGTGTCAAAAAATTTCAGCGTGTAGGTTTTATCTTGAACGGCTTTCGGGTCGACGATGGTGTATTGCGCCGTTCCGTCTCCCACAATGTTGCCAAGTGGTTGAAGCGCGCCTCCTTGTGAAGGAACGGTGAAGCCACCGACTTTTGGTTGTGGGATAACCGCAACGACATTTGTTCCCAAAATGAAATTCCCTTGTCCATCGGGTCTTGCGCTTGGTTTGTTCTCGGCAGGATAGAGGTTCAAGGCTGTATCGCCTCTGGTGTATGCCAAAACCGCGTAGAAGTAAAGCCGACCATTGACAACGTTGGAGTCCGTAAAAGTGCGTTGCAATCCCGAATTATTGCCCAAGAAGTAGGCAATGCCGCGCGACTGTTGCAACAGTTCGCGCGAGGTGAGCGGGAAGTTTCCGAAAACATCGTTGTCTAAATCAAATTGCGCGAGTGCTTTGAACTGTTGGGCTTCTTCGCCGCGCGAGCCAGTAATAAGCAGCGCGTCGGCAAAGTTTGGGTCGGTGGCTTTAATGATTTTGTAGCCTTCAAAATTTTTAACGCGCGGGTCGTCTGTGCCGATAGGCAGGTTCAAGCGACGGCGGATAAATTCATCGCGGTAGTCTTCAGCAACGGCATCCCAATAAAGCGTTACGCGGCGGTCGTCGGTGTAGGCACGCAGCGTTGGCGGTGTTGGCGGACGCGCAAAGTTATAATTCGCATCGTAAATCGCTTGCACAATATCTTTTGTCTCCACAATCGTTTGTGCGTCCGTGCCAAATAGCAATGCAATTGAAAGCCGCTCGGATTGCCCAGATGCCAGTGGAAAATAACCCGTGCTATAAATGTAATCTTGGTCAATCGTTTGGTTCAGGTCTGTGACGATGTCGAATGTCCCAGGCAATGTAAACTGCGGAATCAAATCGACGGTCTGCGGACTTGCGATGGGAATGCCTTCATTTGGACGAATTGCAAATCCTGTCAATCCAATTTGGTCAGATTCTTTGACATCGACAGCATCAACGAATCCATCGCTGTTGTTGTCAAAACCATCATCGCGTCGCTCATCAATCATCGGATAAATCTGGCGGTTGATTACAAGGGGGTCGTAGATGCCGCTTCCAGTAGGAATGCCCGTTGGAAACCGTTGTGCAAGTTGAATGTAATTGACAAAGGCAAGTGCCGGTTGCTCTCTTGGAATGACAAGGCGTTGGATAAGGTCGTATTCAATACGGCGACGCCCAACATGCTGATTGTAATTTTCATCAATGATGCCGTTGAAGTTATCATCAAGCAAGTTGTTATCGATTTCTCTGACGGTCATGCCTGGCGAGAGTCGGTATGATGCGCCCAGCGAGACGACGGTAGTATCTGCATTAGGCATTCTGACGACGCGGCGCACGTATTTGAGGATTCGGCGATTATTGACAAGCGTATCTCGGGCTTCAATCAAGACGAGTGGACTGCCCGGCGTGATGGTTCGGCGGAATGCGGTATCGCCAGCCACAATGCTGTAATCATATGGACCGGTGCCTGGCAGTTTACTGAAAATGGAGGGCTGTTCGGTTGGCAAGGTCGTCTGATTCCAATCGCCGTCGTTATCAATTCCGTCGAAGGGGTTGCCTGGGCTTTCCAAAAACGCACAGCCTGCAAATCCGGGGGGATAGAAGTTTCTATTCCAAGAGCCTGAAACAGGGGGGTTGTTGACCGTGCTTTTGAAGCTATAAGTAATTGAGTTGGCTTGGTCGAAGGCAGAAACGCCGTCGATGCCGCCTGTGCCGCCGCCGCCGATATCTGTTCCGACTACCGAGGCGAAGAAGACTTTTTCGTAGTCGTAAATCGAGTTGTTCTTCACCTCGCAGAGCCAGAAAATCACATCTTGCGCAAAGAAGCTTGAGAACTGCAAGCCACGTATTCTCAAATCCAACCCGAAGCCGTAGCGCGTCGGTTGTGCGGGGTTTGGCAGGAAGTTGTATCGGCTAAAATACTGCTTGTCGCGTCCGTCAGTTGCGGCAAAGTAGCTTTCTTGGTCGGCATTGGTTACGCCCGGTCCGAAGTAGCCGTTCCACAAGACGCGTCCTGTGACGGGGTCGGTGGGAAAATTTTCATTGCCGGGCCATGAGGACGGCCAAGAGTTTGGAATGTGGCTCATTGCCACGCTGTTTTGAAGCGGATTCCAAAATCCTTCGTAGGGCGTGATGCCCCAAAATTCGCCTGTTCCTGACTTGCCGCCCGGGGCTTCACCGAAGCGCACCGACGGGTGGCTTGTTACATACCACTCCTGATAGCGCAGTGCCATGGCGAGCGTATCGCCTTTGAAAAATCTGCCGACTGTATCTCTGAACGCAATCGCCACTGTTCGTCGGTCTCGCAACCGAAATCCCCTGACGCTATCTGCACCGACGGTGAAATTGATGAGCGTATCGCGCACGCCTTGAATGCCGATGACGATGTTGATGTCGGGCAAGTAGGTGTTTTCTTCAACGGGCCACGCGCCAGTCGGCAGTTGTGTAAAGCCTGCGGGCTGTCCGATAAAGCCTGTATTGGCAAAAGCGGTCTTGACCCGGTTGCCGTTGTGCAATCCAATGCGTGTGAAGCGCACGTCGTAGTTGGTGTTAATCGGTCCAGCTTCTTGCTGTGCAAAGAGTTTTGTTGGGAAAATGACCAACAGGATAAGCGTTGCACGAAACATGATGTAGAAGGTAAAAGTTGTGGTGCGTGCGTGTTGCATCGATAATATCTCGTCAATTTGGTTTAGAAGTTAATTGTCATTCCGAGCGTGATTCGGCGCGGTTCTGAAAAGAAGTCCGGGCGCACAAAAAAGTCGGATAGTGAATTAAACGCTTGATTCGCTTCTGATGCTGTGTAACGATACAGTTCGTAGGTGGCGCGCCCTGTTGTAGCAAATACGACGGTCTCGTTTGCCGTGTCGAAAAGATTGAAGATTTGGGCAAAGATAGCCACATTCATCTCGCCGATTTTCAGATTTCTTGTCGCGCGTACATCCACAGAAAAGGTTTGCGGCGTTACGCCACCGTTTTGGAAGAGCCGTGCTAAGCCTTGTGTAGGCGGTTGTGGCACGGTTGTAGGCGAATACGGAAATCCTGAACCATAGCGACCAATCACCGAGATGTTCCAATCGCGGTCATCGTAAAGGGCTTCGACATTGAGCGTGTGAGTTTGGTCCCAGTCTAATCGTAGCAACTGCGTTTCAGGTTCGTTGCCGCCAGCAATAGCGGCGATAGCAGTTCGCGGGTCAGGCGCGTTGCCTTGTGCAAATTGAAGTGTGTAGTTGATGTTAAAACTAATGCTTTGCGACAGTCGCTTGCTAAGTGTTGCCACAATGCCGCGCACAAAGGCGTAATCGGTGTTATCAAATACAAAATACTGCCCGCCTGTGATCAGCTGGCGTGCAAATGCCGAGCCAGCAAGGTCTCGAATGTCGCGGTAATACGCGCTCATCGTCAGCCCAATCGTTTCGCCAATTTGCTGTTGAATCCCAATTTCTCCTGTAATGGTGCGTTGCGGACGAATATCGGGATTGCCAAACGGCGAATTAATCCGGCTCGTGATGTCAGTTTCGCGGAACTTGAAGAGTGCGTTTTCATAGAGCAAATTGAAGTTCGGAATCTGGAAGAACTGTCCGTAGGAAAAGTAAAACATGCCGCGTTCTGTAATCGGAAACGACACGCCAATTCTGGGGCTGAAGGCAAATTTCGCCGTGGCATCTTTACGGCGATTACTGAATCCGTTTCGGGCGGCAAAAATGCTGTCGTTATCGATTTTGAAAAAGAGGCTCGGGTCTAAGGGGTCGGTCGGCACTTGGTCGCGCGAATTGAAGTAATCGAAGCGAATACCAAGATTGATGATGAAGTTATCGAACTCCAGCTTGTCTTGAATGTAGGCGGCAAATTCAATCGGGTTGCGCGTGTAGCGGTCGTGCCCGAATTCCGTCTCTGCATCGGGAATGTAGGGTTGGAAGCCGTCGCGAATTTCGCCCGTGCGGTCGCGAATCTCGATGAACTGAAAATCTAAACGATGGTACTTGAAGTCAATGCCTGTCTTGATAAGGTTATGCTTGTTGATTTGGCTTGTTAAATCTAATCGCACTTGGTTGGTCGTGGTGGTGCGGTCGACTCGCGAATTTTTCGTGCCAGCCGTTACAAAATTCACGCCGCGCCTGACCGCGCTGGGCACGCCTAAATCTTGGTAGCGTGGGTCAAACGGGTCTTCAAAGGCAAAATTTTTGAACCCTGTTCGGAAGAGCGAATATCGACCGTCAAGAAATGTGTTTGAATTGATGGTGTAAGTGATGCCCAAGATGTTTGTGAATCCCCTTCGAAAATTTTGCAGTTCGCCGTCGGGGTTGAGTTGCCAAGCGTGGTCGTATCCTCTAAAATTTTCATCTTCGTAATTGAAACTGTAAAACGCTTTGAATGTGCTGGACGGACGGAAAGTCAGTTTGCCTTGAATCGAGTATCGCTCGTATTCGTTGAGCGGCACAGGAGCGTTATCGCCGCTTCCAAAATTTTCGTATCGGTTGAAGCGTTGCTCTAATCCAAATTGATTGCTGACGCTGAATGGAATGAAAATGCGCGTTCCGTTTTGTCGGTCAATGATGGCGCGTCCGTTTTGGTCAGTAGCAATAAAGACAGGATTTCCGCGCGAATCCACTAAGGAAGTCAAAATACCCTGTTCGTTGAAAAAGGTGCTAATCGCGTTGGGGTCGTCGGGCGTAGTCAGTCGGAACAGACCTGCGATAGCCGGCGCGTTGTAAGGGTTTCGGGGATTACCTTGTTGGAGCACGTCGTCGGTTCGGTATTGTCGCCGTCCGAAGAGGTAGCCTTCATTTCGGAAGTATCGCCCTGCGATGTAGAACGAGAGTTTATCGCGCCAAAACGGCATCGGTCCGCTCAACGACGCTTGCATGTTGGGTGTCGCAAAGGCGGAAAAGTTGTTCATATTCCGATAAAGGTTGCGCCGCCCGGTGAGGTAATCGCCGCCGTAAATCTGAACTTGCCCCGAGTAGTTTTCTCCGCCTTCTTTTGTAACGATGTTCACAATGCCCGACATTGCCTGCCCGTATTCGGCGTTGAACGCGCCCGTAATCACTTGCACTTCTTGTATCGATTGCGGGTCGATGAAGGTTGAGCCACCTCTGCCCGCGTTGCCATCGAAGACATCTGTTACCGTTACGCCGTCGACAAGGTAGCCGACTTCACCAAACCTGCCGCCGCGAAAACTTCCGCCTACAATTCCCGATTGCAAGCGAATGACTTGGCTGACATCTTCAACCGGCAGTTTTTGAATTTGCTCACCGCTCACAATCGCTGATGAAAACGTCTGGTCTTTGACCACAATCGGGCGTTCAGCACTGACAATCACTTCCTGTGTTTGAATCGATTGCGACGAGAGTTCAACATCAATGCGTGTCGTCAGGTCAACGCGAATCGTAACATTTTCAACGGTTTTCGACTGATAGCCAATGTAGGTAACGCGGAGTGCATATCGTCCAGGAGGAATGTTGAGAATTGTGTATTCGCCGTCGAAGTTGGTTTTCGCGCCAAATTTTGTGCCTTGAAGCACAACGGTTGCGCCAATGAGCGGCTCACCTGTTTGTGCGTCTTTGACGACGCCCGTCAATTTTCCCGTTGTTCCAAAGTGTGCTAACGCACTTGAAGTGCTCATCAAGAGCAGAAGAATTAGGGCAATAAGTTTTGTTCTCATTCGCAATGTTCAGATTCTTTTGAAGTGCCAAAACGGCTCACATCAAGTTGAATTGGAAGACGACTAAACTCTTGATAGCAAATTTAATCGTTTAACGAGGGGCGAATATAAAATCTTTGCGATGTAAAACAAGTGATGGAAAAAAAAATATGTCTGTGCGCTCAAGATTCCGTGCCGCATCTCTGCTGCCAGTAGGTGCTCAAATCGCTTTCCAGCGTTAAGCCTTCACCGATTAAGACGGCATCGAAGCCCGCCGATTCAATCTTTATCAAATCGGCTTTGGTTTGAATGCCGCTTTCTGAAACCGTAAGCACTTCTTTGGGGATTTCTTTTTTCACACGAAGCGATGTGTCGAGCGAGACGGAAAAATCGTGCAAGTTGCGATTGTTGACGCCGACAATCGGTGCATCGTATTTCATCGCGCGCTCCAACTCCCACTCGTCGTGCACTTCGGTGAGCGTGTATAAGCCGATTTCTTTTGAAAGTTGAAGGAAGGCTTGGAGTTTAGGGTTGTCTAATGCGGCAACGATGAGCAGCACGGCATCTGCGCCAATCAGTCTCGTTTCCAAAATCTGGGTTTCATCAATGATGAAGTCTTTGCGCAAGATGGGCAACTCAAAGCGTGAGCGCACTTGTTCGAGATAGGCGATTTTTCCTTGAAAAAACTTCTCGTCGGTCAGCACGGAAAATGCCGACGCACCGAGATTGAGATACAGCTCCGCGCGTTCTACAGGCTTGAAGTCCTCGACGATGACGCCGCGCGAGGGCGAGGCTTTTTTAAGTTCGGCAATCAAGCCTAACCGCTCGCTTTCACGCTGAAGGGCTTTTGCAAAGTTACGTGGCTTTTGCAAATACTTTCGCTCCGACTCAAAGGTTCGCGCAATGCCACGCAGTTTGAGGGCGGCAACTTCGCTCCGCTTTTCGTCCAAAATTTTATCGAGGTATGTCATTTGAGGAGTGATTTCGGCAAGTCTTCAAATTTTTTGATGCGATAGAGATTTTTTGCAATTGTCGGAATATCCTTGAAGGGAAATGTGATGCACATTTCTCCATCGCTCATGCGTGCCAGTTCCCTTCCTGATAAATCGCCGGGCGAAAAGACGGGCTTTTGTGCCAAATACGGATGCGGCACGACCAACGCACAGAGCGAAAGCCCCGCTAATCCTTGCACCAATTCTCCCGATTCAAAACTATATGCGTGGCAGAGCCACTCGAGTTGGCGCGCGTTGCAAAAAAACATCACCACGTCAGGGTTCTCGACTTCTTCCAAGCGTCCCATGACCGTTGCTTCAACATGCTTTTCTTTTTTGAAGCTGAACGGGACGCTTTCTTGACACTTTGTAACCGACTCACGCGAGTAGTAAATTTTGCCTTCGCCGATAAGCATGTTCCAGCCATGCTCAACCATTTTCGGCGGAAGGTCTTTTTGCCCCATGCCCGTGTAACTTGTGCCGCCCGCGCAGATGTGGTCGTCAGGAACGGTGTAGAACGGCGTTGCATAGTTTGAGACTTCTTTCCACATGCCACAATAAATGCCTTTGCCTTGATAGCGTACGGCGTAGGGCGGAATGTCGCTAAGCGTTGTGCAAAATTTGAGTGCCACAAAGTCGCGCTCAATGCCCGTAAAGGTTCGAATCTTTTTTGCCCATTCAACTTGCTGTGCAAGATTCATTTGAGTAAAAGCATTTTTTTGGTTGCTGAAAACTCGCCCGCTTGTAAGCGATAAAAATACACGCCTGATGCTAATCCAAGTTCCAAGGCATCTAATCGATAAACGTGCATGCCTTGTTCTTGGCGTGTATTCAAGAGGGTCGCGATTTTTCTGCCCAGCACATCAAAGACTTCAAGTCTCACATCACTTGCTTTGGGCAATTGATAACGGATTTGCGTGCTTGGGTTAAAAGGATTCGGGTAATTTTGTTCCAACAAGAAATTTAACGGTTTTGTTAGATGTTGGTCTCTTATGCCTAATGCTCCTTCGCCGCCTGACAAGCACCAGAGCCTGCCCTCGCGAGACGCCACAAGAAAATCGACCGTCATGTCGCGCGTAATGTCATCGACGATGCTCACTCTGACTGCCGCAGTGCTATTTGCTCCTGTGCCCGTGTTGAAGGTGAAAAGCAAACTTCCAGTTGAGGCGTCATAAATCAAGACGCGATTGTCTAAGGTTGCAAAAGCCACTGCCGTTTGCGATACGTTGCTAAACTGCCTATCGCCTTTTCTGATTTCTTCCACACCTAAGGTGATAGTTCCGAGCGGCTGTTCCCAGAGCGTTGTTCCCGTTGCGCCACTGAGAACGAATGCGCTATAGGCGCCTGCGGCAATCACATCAGGCGTTCCATCTTGATTGACATCGCGAATGATTTTGACATCGGTGTAAAACCCGTTGCTGGTTGCGCCTGTCCACAGCAATGTGCCGGTTTGGGCGTTCAAGGCTTTGAGCGACACGGTTGAAAATGTCGAGGTGCCTTCGGCAAGAACCACTGTTTCGCTATTTGCGAGCATAAATCTTGCCATTTCCCAAACTGGGCGATTGTTGTTGTAGGTCCAGCGAATTGCGCCCGTTGTGTCGAAGCCGTAGATAAAGTTATTGGCATCGGATTGTGAGTTTGTGCTAACCACGCCGCCTTGTCGTGTTGCGAGGACGCCGTCCACAAAACTATTGAGTGGCAGTTGCCAGAGCACTTGTCCGGTTCGTCCGTTCAGACAGTAGAGGGTGCGTCGCCCTTGTGTGCCTGCGGAGTTCGTGGCTGACGAGGTTGCGAGCACATCAACGGTTCCATCGCCATTGAAATCGCGGCTGGCATCAATCGCGTTAATATCGCCAAGTTCAAAATTGAGGCTATCGAAGAGTTCCCACTGCCAGATGAGTCGTCCATCTTTTCCAGAAATCGCATAGACTTCTTCGTTGCCGCCGCCGCACCCAATCACCACATCGGCAATTGCGTCGCCATTAAGGTCGGGCGCGATTTGCATCGCTCCAACGCGCGTTACTGACCCTGTGTTCAAATTGTTTGTGCCAGTGTTGAACACCCATAAGACGTCCATACTTACCGAACTACTGCCATTGAGACACATCGTCAGATAGTTTCTGGTGGCAAGCACGATATCATCAATGCCATCGTAATTGACATCAGGAATTGGCTTCACAGAAACCGCGGCGTAGTCTTGAAAACTCGTTGAGGGATTGGGCGGCACTGTTCCTTGCCAGAGCACTGCGCCAACTTGGCGGTTCACGGTTACACTTTCACCTTGCAGAGCGAGCCGTTGAACGCTGGCATTTGCAGCATCGGAAATCACATAAAGCGTGTCGCTTACCAGATTTGGCGTTGGCGGTGCTTTGAACCAGACGCGAATCTGCCCGGTCTCTTGCGGCGCCATCGGCTTCGGAACGGCTTGCAGAGAAAGGCTATCGACATAGAAATCATTACTTTTGGTCGTTAAGCCCGTGATGGTTAGCGTATCGGTGCCGCGATTTTCAACGGTTAGAAAGTAACTTGAGCGTGAGTTGATTCGCCTTTGCCCGAAGTTGTGCTCTGTTGCGGCAAGATGCAAATACTTTCCTGAATAGACCCCTTTGCCTGTGAGCGTGAGTCGCTTTTGTGGTTCGGTCGGGTCGTTGGAATTGATAAACAGTTCGGCGGTTTGATTACCGAATGTTTGGGGCTCAAAGAATGCGTAATAAGTTTTGCTTGTCCCGACGGCAAGCGTATCCGTGCCGAGTGAGAGGTTAAAATTGTGGGTGGTTGTGCTGGAAAAGCCATTCAGACGCAGCGGTGCAGAGCCGATATTGCTCACGGTAAAGGCGATGGAGTCGCGCGTGTTCAAGACCACATTGCCGAAGTTGATGGTGTTTGTCGACAGCGCGATTTTAGGCGAGCCGCCGCCATCAATGCGAAATCGATATAGCACCCGAAAGCGGTTAATGTTGTTTCCGACGCGATAGGCAATTGACCAAAGATGCGTGCCGTCCCAGTATAGCCCGCGCGGGTCTTGGTCGTTATCGGGGTCAGGCATTGGAAAACTAAACAGCGTGTCTTTCGTGGGCGACAGTAAGTCAACAGCGTAAACCCGTTCAGGTTGGTTGTTGTGAAAGTTATCCCCCACATAAAAGAGCGTATCCCCTTTGACAGCAATGCCTTGCACTTGTCCGTTGTAAAGCGGCACCGTGTCCAAAACCACATTGTTGAGATAATCCCACTTGTAGGCATATGCGTAGGGATAACTTCCCGTCCCTGACGAGGGAATGTTATCGGGTTCATAGACGGCGAACCACAAGTGCCCATTTTTGTCTAAGGCAATATCGCCAATACCGCCTGGGCGCATCGGAGGTCTGTTGTTGTCGCCAATAACCTGCGGAAAGAGCAAAGAGTCGACCAGTTGCCCCTGCCGCGTGAAGCGATACAGATGCGCACCTGCCAATCGGTAATCTTGTGCAACGAGAAAATGTGTTCCATCAAACTCCAAGCCATGATTGAATCGGTAGAAACTTGGAAGCAAAATTCTGCCCAGCGTATCGCCCCTGACAGAGACTCTGATGATGTGTCCGAAATTATCATCGCCCACAAAGAGCGTATCGCCAATGCGTGTCATGCCCCAGATGAAATCCCAATTGTTTCCTCTCGGCAGTGAAATGACAGTGTCAATCGTCTGTGCTCGAGTTGTTTGGAAGACGGTCAGCGCAATAAGCATCGTCAAAATATTTCTCATCGCTGTGTATGTTTATATTGCTTTAAGGCTATTTTGAAGCGAATTTAAGGGTTTGCCTGAAAAAAGTTTTGCAAAAGTTTCGCGAAATGCTATTTTTGCGCCCTTGTTTTTTGAACGGCGAGTTTTCCGAAATAAGTATTGAAAAAGTATTAAGTTTCGGGCAAGTCCTATACAGCGTCCAGTAACTCAACCATGTCAGGTCCGGAAGGAAGCAGCATCCAGTTATCTTGGGCGTGTGATATAGTCCGCTTGCCCTTTTTTATTTACAACTGTTTTTTCTTTAACCATCTACTAACATCTAAACGACCAAAGTGAAAATGTCAGAGCAAAAGACTTTTAGCAAAGCGGATTTCTTAAAAGAAACCATTGAGCACATCGATATGAAGGCGCACAATGTTGTGCCGATGGTTTCGGCGATGGAGAAAATGGCTTTTCAAGCGCGCAATCTCAATCGTGCGGCAAAGATTTACGACATGATGCTCAGCGATAAAGAGTGTGCGATTATTCTCACACTTGCAGGCTCGCTCATCAGTGCGGGTTTGAAGCAAATCATTGTCGATATGATTGAACACAACATGGTTGACGCTATCGTTTCCACTGGCGCGAACATCATCGACCAAGATTTTTTCGAGGCACTCGGCTTTAAGCACTACATCGGCACGCCCTTCGTCGATGATGCCGTTTTGCGCGAGCTTCACATCGATCGCATTTACGACACTTACATCGACGAAGATGAGTTAAGAGTGTGCGACGACACCACCGCCAAAATTTTCGGCTCACTTCCGCCGAAGCCTTACTCCTCACGCGAGTTGATGATTGAATTTGGAAAGTATTTGGAAAAACATCACCCAAACGCCAACTCCATCGTGCTTTCCGCCTATCGCAAAGGCGTTCCGATTTTCATTCCGGCGTTCAGCGATTGCTCGGCGGGCTTCGGCATTGTGCACCATCAATGGAACAATCCCGATTCGCACATCTCGTTTGATTCAGGCAAAGATTTCTTGGAACTGACGCGCATTAAAATTGAAAATCCGACGACGGGCATTTTCATGATTGGCGGCGGCGTGCCGAAAAACTTCACACAAGACATCGTCGTGGCGGCGGAAGTCTTGGGTTACGAAAACGTTTCAATGCACAAATACGCCATTCAACTCACGGTTGCCGACGAGCGCGACGGCGCGCTTTCGGGTTCAACCCTGAAAGAAGCCAGCTCATGGGGCAAAGTCGATACTGCCTTTGAACAAATGGTTTTCGGCGAAGCCACCGTTACTTTCCCGCTCGTTGCTGGATATGGCTACCACAAAGGCTCGTGGAAAGGTCGCACCGCGAAAAATTTCAACGCGATGCTTGCTACCAAGCACACCGTCGAGGCGAACTAACTTGATTCCAGAAGATTTAAGCACAGCGAGGTGAGGAATTTTCTCACCTCTTTTTATCTTGACGCTATCTTTTCAACCTTTTAACTTCCACGACGATGCAATTTTTCATTGACACGGCGAATTTAGATGAAATCAGAGAGGCGCAAAGTCTCGGCGTCTTGGACGGCGTTACGACCAATCCAACGCTCATCGCCAAAGAGGTCAAACCGCTTACCTATGAAGCGTTCCGAGACCACATCAAAAAAATCTGCGAGATGGTTCACGGTCCCGTCAGCGCGGAAGTAACCACACTCAAAGCCAGCGAGATGATTGTCGAGGGGGAATCCCTTGCCGAAATTCACGAGAACGTGGTCGTCAAATGCCCGCTCACCGTTGAGGGAATTAAGGCGATTAAAGCCCTTTCTGCCAAAGGCATTCGCACCAATGCGACACTGATTTTTTCGCCCAATCAAGCCCTGCTTGCCGCAAAAGCCGGCGCAACTTATGTCAGCCCGTTTGTCGGACGCTTGGACGATGTGTCTACCGACGGCATGTTGCTGATTGAACAAATCGTAACGATTTTCCGCAACTTCGAGATTCCAACCCAAGTTTTAGCGGCGAGCATTCGCCACCCTGTTCATGTGGTTGAATGCGCGCTTCTCGGTGCCGATGTCGCTACGATTCCGTTCAAAGTCATCGAGCAACTTGCTAAGCACCCGCTCACCGACATCGGACTGCAAAAATTCATGGACGACGCCAAAGCCTTGCGCGAAAAAGTTGTCAAAGTGTAATTTCAGCAAGCACACAACCGAGAATTCTTCCGTTTTTACAAACCTATCACAATTGAGCACTATGAAGTCCTACGAAGAACTCAAAGCGATGGTCGCTTCTTTTGAAGAGGATTTTCGCAAGTTTTACGAAAAAGGAAACAAATCCGCTGGCACGCGCGTGCGCAAACACATGGCGGATTTGAAGCGCAAAGCTCAGGAAATTCGCCTCGAGGTTCAAGCCATGAAACAAGCCGAAAAAGCCACAAAAGCCGAAGACGAATAACCTGTGGTTTTTCACCAAACCTAAAAGGCTACTTTTTTCGAGTAGCCTTTTTTGGTTGTTGAGCATCTTTGAAATCGTAGAAATGCAGGGTCATGTTGACGGTCTCGTCGGGGTTGAAGGTAACGCCTTCATCTTGCAGAAGCCGTTTCATGAGCTCGGGGTGTCCGAAGTGATGCTTGCCTGTCAGTGCGCCGAATCGATTCACAACGCGATGCGCCGGCACGTCCGTCCCGACCGATTGGCTAAGCGCGTAGCCGACCATTCGCGCTGAAAGTCGCGTGCCGATTTTCTCGGCGATGGTGCCGTAAGTTGATACTTTGCCTTCGGGGATTCGGCGCACAAGGTCATACACCTTTTGATAAAAATTTTCGGTCGTTTTCTCTGCTTTTGCCATCTCGGTCAAGATACACTTTCAGCTTTAAGCAAGCCGAGCCGCTCCATTTCCGCATCTAATTTAGCTTTAGTTGCCGCTGTGGCTTCAACCATCGGCAGGCGATAGACTTCCTCAATCAATCCCATTTTGGACATCACATATTTGACGGGTATGGGATTAGACTCAAGGAAGTTCATCAAAAAGAGATTGATGTAGCGGTGATGGAGGCGTTGGGCTTCGGCGAGATTGCCGGCGAAGACGGCTTCGACAAGCGATTTGACGGCGTTTGGAACTTCGTTTGCGGCAACGGAAATGACGCCGTCAGCACCCATTGCCATCATGGCGAGCGTGAGCGGGTCGTCGCCAGAAAGCACGGCGAGGTGGTCGGGGCGATTACGCAAGAGTTCCATGACTTGCACCATGTTGCCAGAGGCTTCCTTGATGGCGATAATGTTCGGCGCATCGGTCGCCAGCCGAATCATGGTATCCACATTGACGTTGCTACTGGTGCGCGTGGGCACATTGTAAAGAATGACTGGCACGGAAACGGCGTCGGCAATAGCACGAAAATGGCGATAGTAGCCTTCCTGCGTCGGCTTGTTGTAGTAAGGCGCGACGGAAAGAATGGCTTCTGCACCGGCTTTTTCGGCGGCTTTGGCAAGTTCAACAGCGTGATGCGTCGAGTTGCTTCCGGCACCTGCCATCACGCGGATTCTGCCGCGCGCTTCGTCTTTAACGATTTCAATAATGCGCCGCTGTTCGTCGGCACTCAGCACGGGCGATTCTCCCGTTGTGCCACACGGAATCAGCATATCTGTTCCACCCTCAATGTGAAAATTCACCAATCGGCGTAAGGCGACTTCGTCCAACGATTCATCGCGTTTGAACGGCGTTACAAGGGCGACGGCGGAGCCGGAAATCGTGCGTCTTTTCATGGCTTGAATGCAAAGGTTTGATGTTGTCAAAGGTTGCGTGGAATTTAAGCGTTTGCGTCTGAATTCAGACCCAAATTTTGAAACCTTGCTCGCGCTTTGACGATGGAAATCATGCAGGCTGTTCAACTTAAAGATGAAGGGAGGCAAGCCATGTGGACGATTTGGATTCTTTTCGCGGCTGTTGGGCTCTTGCGCATTATGGCGTTTTTGATTGAAGAAACGCGTCAAAAAAAGTTCGGGCTCCATGAGCCGATTGAGCGGCATCTTTCGGCGTTGGATTTTCATCAACCGCTCAATGAGCCAAAGGGCGCAAGGTAGCGCAAGTACTCGGGTTTATGCGTCTTGTTACGCGACTGTTCATTTCAGTGGCGTGAGGGTGGTTTGAAACAATTTCTTAATGCAATCGGCACGCACTTTTTCTTAACTTCACAAGTTCAAACATCTTCAAAGCCCTGATTTTAACTTGAATGGAATGAAGCCGAATCCGCAAGACAACGCCACGACAACGAAACTTACTGGCACGCCGAATTCCAACTCGCAAAGCACAGAGCAACCGGCACCGCGCCTTCGCGACGACGCGCCCGTTGTGCTTGAAATCAAAGACATGAAGTTTTATTACGGAAAAAGTCAAGCACTTTATGGCATCAATTTGGACGTGCGCAAGGGCGAAGTGGTTGCGCTCATCGGTCCGTCGGGCTGTGGAAAATCAACCTTGCTCAAAGCCATTAACCGCATTCATGAAGTTTCCACCGAAGTGCGCGTGGAAGGCGACATTTTGCTCGACGGCATCAGTATCTACAACAGCGCGATGGACATCACCCTGCTCCGCCGCCGCGTCGGTATGGTGTTTCAAAAACCCAATCCCTTTCCGAAATCCATCTATGACAACATCGCCTACGGCATGAAAATCGTGGGCGGCTTTACAAAAGCGCAAATCGACGAAACCGTCGAGCGATGCTTGAAACAAGCGGCTTTATGGGACGAAGTCAAAGACCGATTGCATCAAAACGCGCTCGGAATGTCGGGCGGACAGCAACAGCGACTGTGCATCGCGCGCGCCCTCGCCACCGAACCCGAAATCATCTTGATGGACGAGCCTTGCTCCGCCTTAGACCCGATTTCCACCCAAAAAATTGAAAACCTTATCGAAGAACTTAAATCGCGCTACACCATCATCATCGTTACGCACAACATGCAACAAGCGGCGCGCGTCAGCGATAGAACCGCCTTTATGATGCAAGGCAAACTCATCGAGTATGACGATACAGGCGTTATCTTTACCAAGCCCGCGCAAAAACTCACCGAAGATTATATTACAGGACGTTTTGGCTGATAGAACTCAATCACTTCACAGTCAAGGTTTCTCACATGCACAAAACCTTTGAACAATCCTTAAACGAACTCGAAGACGCCATGCGTCAGTTGGCGGGGCAAGCCGAAGAATGTGTCATTGACGCCGTCGAGTCGCTGAAAAAACGCGACGTCGCCCTTGCCAAAAGCGTCATTGAGCGCGACGAACACGTCGACCGAATGGATATTAACGCTGATACGCTTGCTTCCACGATTTTAGCCCGACAGCAACCCGTTGCCAGAGACCTACGCTTCATCATTGGTGCGATGAAAATCGCCAACGACCTTGAACGCATCGGCGGCCATGCTGTCAACATCGCCGAATCCGCCATCACGCTTTCCAACGTTTCGTCTATTCCCGAATCCGACAACCTCTTCTACATGGCGGCACTCGTTCAAGAGATGTTCCTCGCCGCTGTTGAATGTTTTGAAGAGCGAAACACGATTACCGCGCGCGGCATCATCAACTCCGACACCGAAGTCGATGAATACAACAAAATCATCACTCAAAATTTGATTGAGGGAATGTCGACGCAAAAAGTCGACATCAAAGCCGGCATGGACGTGGTGAGAATTTGCAAAAATTTAGAGCGCATCGCCGACCTTTCCGTCAACATCGCCGAAGACGTGATTTATATTCACGACGGCAAGTTTGTTCGACATAGTCTTTGAATCCTGCTCTTCCCATGAAAAAGCCGATTGGCGCGCTGTGCGTCATTACCGACGTATCGATTCAATCTCGATACACGCATCTTGAACTGTGCGAATTGGCGATTCGCGGCGGCGCAAGCGTCATTCAACTGCGCGACAAAACCGCCTCTTCGCGCGAACTCTACGCCCTTGCCGTCGCCATGCAACTGCTCTGCACCGGCTTGGGCGCGACCTTCATCATCAACGACCGCGTCGACATCGCCCTTGCCGCTAATACTGACGGCGTGCATTTAGGTCAAACCGACCTTCCGATTCCTACTGCGCGGCGCCTTTTAGGACCTGATAAACTCATCGGCGGCACCGCCTCTACGCTCGAAGAAGCCTTACAGGTTGAACGCGACGGCGCAGACTACATCGGCTTCGGACACATCTTCCCGACCGCCACAAAAGAAAAGCCTTCCGCGCCAAAAGGCATCGCGGCACTCTCCGAAGTAACGGCGTCCGTGAAAATCCCCGTCATGGCCATCGGCGGCATCACGCATGAGCATGCCTACGACGTGGCGCGCACGGGCGCATCAATAGCCGTCGTTTCCGCCGTGTGCGCGTCGGAAAATCCAACCGCCGCCACACGCAAGCTTGTAGAGATTATCGCATCGGCTCGCCACGCAACAACACAACGATGCTAAATTTTCCGTAACTTCCACAAACACTTTTGCACCACTTTTTTACTTAACATTCAATCGAGAAGCGATATGCCTACCAAAGTTCGTTCAACAAAATCGTCCTTAAAACCTTCGTCTTCAAAGAAACTCGCGAAAACGTTGTCGTCCAACGGAAAAAAATCATCGTCTGTAAAACCGCGATACATCTACTATTTCGGCGATGGAAAGGCAGATGGCACTGCGGATATGAAAGATCTTCTTGGTGGCAAAGGCGCGAACCTTGCCGAAATGACCAACATTGGCTTGCCCGTTCCACCCGGCTTTACAATTACAACCGAAGTATGCACTTACTATTACGCCAACAAGCGCACCTATCCGAAAAACTTGTTTGAAAAAGAGATTCCCGCCGCAATGGCACGGCTTGAAAAATCCGTCGGCAAAAAATTCGGCGACCCGAAAAATCCGCTTCTCGTTTCCGTGCGTTCTGGCGCGCGCGCCTCTATGCCCGGCATGATGGATACGATTCTCAATCTCGGCTTGAACGATGAAACGGTTGAAGGATTGGCGACGCTCACCCAAAATCCGCGCTTTGCGTGGGATTGCTATCGCCGATTCGTTCAGATGTATGGCGACGTCGTGCTCGGCTTGAAACCCATAAACAAAAAAGACATTGACCCCTTCGAAGCGATTATCGAGACCAAAAAGCATCAACGTGGCATTGAACTCGATACCGACCTCACCGCCGACGATTTGAAAGACCTCGTGCATCAGTTCAAGCTAACTATCAAAGAGCGCACAGGTAAAGATTTCCCTAATAAACCCTTTGAGCAACTACGCGGCGCGATTAGTGCCGTGTTTGAAAGTTGGAACAATGAACGCGCAATTGTCTATCGCAAGCTCAATAACATTCCACACGATTGGGGAACGGCGTGCAACGTGCAAGCCATGGCGTTTGGAAACTTGGGCGAAAATAGCGGCACAGGTGTTGCCTTCACGCGCGACCCTGCCACAGGCGAAAATGTCTTCTATGGCGAATACTTAATGAACGCCCAAGGCGAAGATGTCGTCGCTGGCATCAGAACCCCGCTCAAAATTTCGGAACTGCAAAAGCAAAATCCTGCCATTTATGCACAACTTGAGAAAATCCGCAAGACGCTCGAGAAGCATTTCCGCGATATGATGGATATCGAATTCACGATTGAAAACGGCAAGCTTTATATGCTTCAATGTCGCGTCGGAAAACGCACAGGCTTTGCGGCGATTAAAATTGCGTTGGATATGAAAGATGAGCGGCTGATTAGCGAAAAAGAAGCCCTCTTGCGCATCGAGCCCGAACAGCTCAACCAACTGCTCCGCCCTGTGTTTGATTCAAGCGAAAAGAAAGAAGCCCTTGCCAAAGGGCGATTTATGGCGAAAGGCTTGAACGCCGGACCCGGTGCTGCATCAGGCAAAGTGTATTTCAACGCCGTTGATGCTGAAGCGGCGGCAAAGCGCGGCGAGCGCGTGATTCTTGTGCGCATTGAAACCTCGCCCGAAGATATTCGCGGCATGCAAGCCGCCGAAGGCATTCTCACCGCGCGCGGCGGCATGACATCGCACGCGGCACTTGTCGCCCGACAAATGGGCAAAGTCTGCGTCGCTGGCTGCGCCGAGTTGGAAATTCACTACGACCAAAGCGCAATGACGATTCGCGGCAAATCCTTCCGCATCAAAGAAGGCGATTTCATTTCCATCGATGGCTCAACGGGCGAAGTCTTCGAAGGCGAAATCAAAACCAAAGACTCCGAAGTCCTCCAAGTCCTGCTCAAGAAAACTTTGAAGCCCGAACAGTCGGAAGTTTATCAGATGTATGCGCGCGTTATGCAATGGGCAGATAAATATCGTCGGTTGAACATTCGCACCAACGCTGACCAGCCCGACCAAGCGCAAACCGCCTTGCTCTTCGGCGCCGAAGGCATTGGGCTGTGCCGAAGCGAACACATGTTTTTCATCGAAGACCGCATCGATCGCGTGCGGCAGATGATTCTCGCCAATACCGAAGAAGAACGCCGCGCCGCACTTAAAGAAATTTTGCCCTACCAGCGGGTTGATTACTACAACATTTTCAAAGCCATGAACGGCTACCCTGTTACGATTCGCTTGCTCGACCCGCCTTTGCATGAGTTCTTGCCAAAAGAAGAACACGCTCAACGCCACCTTGCCGATAAATTGCACAAGACCTTTGAAGAAGTTCATGAGCGCGTCGCCGCTTTGGAAGAAATGAACCCCATGCTCGGTTTTCGCGGTTGTCGCTTGGGCATCTTGTATCCTGAAATCACCGAAATGCAGGTGCGCGCCATAATGGAAGCTGCATGCAACGCCGATAAAGACGGCATTAAAGTTCTTCCTGAAATCATGATTCCGCTTGTCGCCGACGTCAAGGAACTGCAACATCAAGCCGAGATTGTACATCGAGTTGCCGAAGACGTTTTTGGCGAAAAAGGACGACGCGTGAGTTATCTTGTTGGAACGATGATTGAAGTGCCGCGCGCCGCGTTGCTCTCGAGCCAGATTGCACAAGCGGCAGATTTTTTCAGTTTCGGCACAAACGACCTAACACAAATGACCCTTGGACTTTCGCGCGACGACTCGAACCGTTTCTTGCCCACTTACCTCGAGAAAGACATCTACCCGCGCGACCCGTTCGAAGCCATCGACCAATCGGGGGTGGGGCGCCTCATGCGCATCGCAAGTGAAGACGGTCGCAAAGCGAAACCGAAACTCAAACTCGGCATTTGCGGCGAACACGGGGGCGAAACCAGTAGCGTGGAATTTTGCCATCAACTCGGCTTCGACTACGTCTCATGCAGTCCGTTCCGCGTCCCGATTGCGCGGCTTGCGGCGGCGCGGGCGGCGCTGAAACCATAATTAAACAATCCCTATTCGCCTGTATTGCTCAGGGTTTATGACGAGCTCGGCGACGCGCACTCGATTGAATTATATCTCGTCCGTTGTGAACGCGCAAGGTCCGAACTCTCAACGCTCAACGCTCGACGCTCGAATCCGCTCATCTGAATTACTCGACTGTAACGGACTTCGCCAAGTTTCGCGGCTGGTCGACGTTGCACCCGCGCATGACGGCGATATGATACGCCAACAGTTGAAGCGGAATCGAGGTCAAAAGCGGCAAGAGCATATCGAGCGTGTTGGGAATGCGAATGACGAACTCGGCAAGGCGCGAAATTTCATCATCGCCTTCGGTGGCAATGGCAATCACGCGCCCTTTGCGGCTCCGCACTTCTTCGATGTTGCTAATGATTTTGTGATACGAGCCGTCTTTTGTGGCAATGAAAACGACGGGCATATTTTCATCGATGAGGGCAATCGGTCCGTGCTTCATTTCGGCGGCGGGGTAGCCTTCGGCGTGGATATAGGAAATTTCTTTGAGTTTGAGTGCGCCTTCAAGTGCGACGGGAAAATTCACGCCGCGACCGAGATAAAGAAAATTGCGTGCATCTTTGAAAAGCGTCGCAAGCCGTTTGACTTCGTCGTTCAATTTCAAAATGTCGCGCACTTTGTCGGGAATGCTGTGAAGTTCATCGACGAGCATTTTCGCTTCGGCGTCGGAAAGCGTGCGACGTTTGCCGAGCGCGAGGGCAAGAAGCGTCAGAACGGTTACTTGCGCCGTGAAGGCTTTGGTTGAAGCGACGCCGATTTCAGGTCCGGCGTGCGTGTAAATGCCGCAATCGGTTTCGCGTGCAATCGACGAGCCGACAACGTTGCAAATGCCCAGCACCAATGCGCCGCGCGACTTGGCTTCGCGAATCGCCGCGAGCGTATCCGCCGTCTCACCCGACTGTGAAATCGCTAAAACCACATCGTCTGGATAGATAATCGGATTGCGATAGCGAAACTCCGACGCATACTCGACCTCAACGGGAATGCGCGCCAATTCCTCAATCAGATATTCTCCCACCAAACCGGCATGCCAACTCGTCCCGCACGCAATAATGATGATACGTCTCGAAGTGCGAAGCCGTTCCAGATGTTGTGAAATCCCGCCAAGCCGCACCGAGCCTTCGCTGACAAGCAAGCGTCCGCGCATTGAGTTGAGGATTGCATCTGGCTGTTCGAAAATTTCTTTGAGCATGAAGTGCTCGTAGCCGCCTTTCTCTATTTCATCGATGCTGAACGTGAGTTCTTCAATGGCTTTGGGCATTTCGATGTTTTCAATCGTCTTGACCGTGTAGCCGTCGCGCGTGATGATGACCATTTCGCCGTCGGAAAGGTAGATGACCTTGCGCGTATGTTGGACGAGCGGAGACGCATCAGACCCCAAAAAGTATTCGCCTTCGCCGACCCCGAACAAGAGCGGACTGCCGTTGCGTGCGGCGATGAGTTTATCCGGCTCGCGCGACGAGATGACGCAGATGCCATATGTGCCGACCACTTCCTTCAAGGCAAGACGGACGGCAGTTTCAAAGTCGCACTCGGCTTCTTTCCAAATTTCCTCGATGAGATGAACCAATACTTCGGTATCGGTTTGCCCTTGAAAGACGTGTCCTTTACGCAAGAGTTCGGTGCGAATGGCGGCGTAGTTCTCGATAATGCCATTGTGAATGAGCGCGATGTCGCCCTGCGTGCTGACATGCGGGTGCGCGTTGATGTTGTTCGGAACGCCGTGCGTCGCCCAGCGCGTATGCCCGATGCCGATTGTGCCCGCAAGCGATTGCGGAAGCGACGCTTCAAGGTCAGCGACTTTGCCTGCGCGTTTGTAAATCTCCAACCTTCCGTTCAAGACCGCAACGCCTGCGGAATCATAGCCACGATATTCTAATCGCTTTAAGCCTTCAATCACAATTGGCACTGCCGCGCGCGTTCCGATATATCCGACAATTCCACACATGGATGTTTGAATCGTTTATGGTTGAGAAAAATTTGAAAACAGTTGAGGCAAAATACGAAATGTCGTAGTCAAGAAGTGTGATGAAAGTTGGCGCAAATACAAAAAGCCCTCGCCAAGAGGGCTGGGTGGTCCCTGTAGGACTTGAACCTACGACCAAGCGATTATGAGTCGCCTGCTCTGACCAACTGAGCTAAGGGACCGAAAAAAGCAAGACAAAAATAATCGCTCAACCGTCCTTTTGCAAAACAATAGTAAAACTGTATGATTTTATACAGTCATTTTCGCCAAAAAACGCCAATTTTTCGATGTTCAAACTATACATCTTCACGTCATGCACCTTCAACGCAAGCAATTTGGCAAGCGGTGTCTATTTCTACCGACTGCTTCTACCGACTGAAAGCCCGGCGCGACGAATGGAGCGTCGGGTTCAAACTTTGTGCAGACGAAGAAGATGATGCTGGTCAAATAGTTGAAAGTGGAGAGTGAAAAGTTAAGAGTGAGGGGCGGATTCAACTTTCAACTCTTAATTCTTAACTCTCAACTATCGGACTTTTTTCTCGCTGGCTACTGTTCTTTGTTGTCTCTTAGGTGAAAGCGTCTCGTCCAAAACGGCGGGACGCTTTTTTATTTCATTGAACGAATCTTGTCGGTGCGTCGTATCTTTGGAGCGAAAGTTTGAACTTCCAATCTGTTCTTTTGGTTAATTGCCATAGCACATTTCTAATCTACTTCAATATAAACTCTCTTGTAACGAACAATGACCGATACAATGACTTTGGACGCGCCACGCGTAAAGACGGGCGGCAATAAAGCATTGATTTTAGGCGGAGGCTTGGCGGGGCTTTCCGCCGCAAAACGCTTGGTCGACAATGGCTTTGAAGTCGAGCTTGTTGAAAAACGCGACATCTTCGGCGGTAAAGTTTCCTCTTGGAAAGATAAAGACGGCGACTGGGTGGAAACCGGGTTGCATTGCTTTTTCGGCGCATACAAAGAAATCTACGATTTGATGAAGGAACTTGGCACGTATCAACACATTCTTTGGAAAGAACACGCGCTGACCTACACGCTCTCCAAAGGCGAACGCTTTACCTTCCGCACGTGGAAATTGCCCTCGCCGTTGCATCTTACGCCCGCGCTCTTCCGCAATGGTTATTTCTCCATTTCTGAAATGCTCACCTTTGCCAAAGTGCTTATTCCCATTCTCTTCGGCGGCGATAAATACTATGAAGCTCAAGACGCTATGACCTATAAGGAGTGGCACGAAAAACGAGGGCTCAGCGAGCGCATGATGAAGAAAATGTTTTTGCCGATGGCACTCGCGCTTAAATTCCTGCCGCCGGCGGAACTTTCGGCGAACATCGTGCTCGCCGTAACGGGCGAGTTTCTGCGTCGCCCCGACGCCTCAATGATGGGTTTTCTGAAAGGCTCGCCGAGCGATTACCTCATCATGCCGCTGGTGAATTACCTGCGCAAAAAAGGAGCAAGTGTGCGTAGCGAAAGCAAAGCGCAATCTTTGATTTATGACGGAAAGCGAATCACGGGAGTCAAGATGGAAAACGGCGAGATTTTAACGGCGGATTATTATATCACCGCACTGCCAATTCACAACCTTAAAAAAGTAATACCAGAAAATCTGAAAGCCGCCTATCCATTCTTCCGCAACCTCGATGAGTTCGTCGGTGTGCCAGTGGTAACGGTGCAAGTGTGGTATGACAAACAAATTACCACTATTGACAACATTCTCTTTTCGCCCGACGGCGTGATTCCGTTCTACGCCGATATGGCACTCACAACACCCGAATACGCAACGCTTCGTGGCATGTCGCACAAGGGCAAGACACGCTTTCAGGTCGGCGTTGCCCCTGCAAAAGAAATCATCAAACTTTCTGACGAAGAAATCATCGCCAAAGTTGACGCCAGTGTCAGAGACCTGTTTCCTGAAACTGCCAAAGACGCAAAAATTCTCAAATACACGATTGTGCGCGTGCCGCAGTCGGTTTATGCGCCTTATCCCGGACTTGAACACAAGCGACCAACGCAAAAAACCCCGGTTGAAAATCTCTTCATGGCGGGTGGTTACACGAAAAACCGTTTCTATGACTCGATGGAAGGTGCGGTCTCAACGGGCAACTCCGCCGCACGCGAATTGATGATTCGGCACGGCATCAAAGTCTAAAACGAAACACATCTGTCCTCAAAAGCTCTCTTGGTTCAAGGGGGCTTTTGTTTTTTATGCGAGAAGGTTTAGGGCAAAGTCAAGGAAAAATCGTAAATTCACAGCCGCTTTGCAAAAAAGCGGTTTATGTTTTTTGTGTGTATGGAAACAGACCTCGTCTCAAAACGGCTCTTTTTATTGCAAGACTACATTGAGCGCGAAGCCTATCGAGGCTACGACCCATATGACGCACTCACTTCACCGCTTTTTCGCTTGCCCCTGTTGAATCACAACAAACTGCTGCGTTGGGGATTTCAGCAAGTTGTAAAGCGGCTACCCATCAATACGCGACCACTGCTCGGCATTGCCAAAGGATACAATCCAGTTACGCTTGGGCTGTGCCTGCAAGCCTACACTTACCTAAGAGAAATATCACCTGAAAAAGTATCTGGCACGAAATTTGACTTTATTTTATCGGAACTGGTGCGATTACAGTCTAAAGGCTATTCTGGGGCGTGTTGGGGCTACGATTTTGATTGGGAAGCGCGATATGCACGCATTCCGGCCTTTACGCCGACTGTGGTTGCGACCGGGTTTATTACCAATTCGCTCTTTGAGTATTACCGTTTTACCGACCCGGCAAGCAAGGAAGGACAAAACGCCTTTGAACTTTGCGAAAGTGCGACTCGATTCGTGATGAACGACCTGAACAAAACAATGGAAAACGGCTTGTTCTGCTACTCGTATTCGCCAAACGATAGGCAAGTGGTGCTGAACGCGACGATGAAAGGGGCACGGCTTTTGGCGCAAGTCTATTCCGTAACGAAAAAGCAAACCTTGATTGATGAAGCGCGCCGAACCGTAGAATTTGTGGTCAAAAAACAGCAACCCAACGGCGCATGGGCTTACGCCACCAAAAAAGGCGATGCCCGAACTTGGGCGGATAATTTTCACACAGGCTACGTGCTCGACTGCTTGGACGATTACCAAACGTATTCGGGCGACCACAGTTTCAACGAGGCATTGCAAAAAGGACTTGCGTATTACGAAGCCAATTTTTTTGAAAACGGCGAAGTGCCGAAATACTACGATAGAAGCCTCTATCCGATAGACGCCACCGCCGTTGCGCAGTCAATTTTGACGCTCACACGGTTCGGGAAAATGGACTTAGCCTCGCGCGTGGTGAATTGGACGCTAAAGAATATGCAAGACGACAGCGGCTACATTTACTATCAACGCACGAAGCGGGGCGTAAATAAAATTCCCTATATGCGCTGGTCAAGCGCGTGGGTGTTTATGGCACTGGCACGATATCGACTTGAAAAAGCAAAAATCAAGGAACAAAACTATGATACGCATACCAAAACATAAGATTCTGCTGGCAATTGGTGACTACCTCATTTTGGTCGGCTCATACATACTGGCGGTGCAACTGCGTCTGCCCGATTTAGACGTCCGCACCACAAGTGTATCAACCCTGATGGAAAACTTCCTCCTCATCTTCTCCATTTACGCTTTTGTTTGGATAGCTGTCTTTCAGAATTTCAATCTCTACAAGATTCATGTGTTCACATCGGTGATTGAGCAGTTTGTTGCGATTATCAAAGCTATGGGATACGGGCTGATTGGGCTGATTGTGGTGTCGTATTTCATCAAAGAGTCAAAAGTATTAGAGAGTCGCCTGATTATCGGATTGTTTGCCATCATTGGCACGATTTCGCTCATCGTGTATCGTATTGGAATTTATCGAAATCTATTCTTGACGCTGTCGCGCCATGCGATTGGATTGAGAAATACAGTTATTGTAGGAGCAGGCAAGAGTGGCAAGCAAATTGCACAAGAAATTCAATCCAGTAGCCGATATGGACTGAACGTTGTGGGATTTTTAGACGATGCGATTCCTGCTGGAACAGAAGTGTCGCAAGGTGCAAAGGTGTTGGGGAAAATATCGGAGGTAGAAAAGTTCGTTAGAGCCTATCAGTGCGAAGAGATAATCATTGCGATAAGTAACATTTCATATGACCGCCTGCACGAAATCATCGATTTGTGCAAGCTGCTTGTGCCAGTGCTGAAGCTCTCTTCTCGCCTCTACGAAATTGTGCCCGCGAAAGTGCCTGTGGAATTTTATGGCAACTATGTGGTGATGGACATTTCAAACGGTATGGACGGCGTGCACCGTTTTTACAAGCGTGTGTTGGACGTTTCGGTGTCGCTTGTGCTTTTGCTTCTGACGCTTCCACTGTTGCTCATCGTAAGTATAATGATTAAGATAGACTCCCCTGGTCCAGTTTTTTATCGCCAGCGTCGCGTTGGAAAAAACGGAAAGCTCTTCTGGTGCTACAAACTCCGCTCAATGTATATCGATGCCGATAAACGAAAACGCGAGTTAGAAGCCATAAACGAAGCATCAGGACCGATTTTCAAAATCAAAAATGACCCGCGCATTACGCGAGTTGGCAGATTCATTCGCAAATACAGCATTGATGAAATTCCTCAACTCTTCAACGTGCTGCTGGGTCAAATGTCGCTCGTAGGTCCGCGTCCCGGAACGCCCGATGAACTCAGACGCTATGAAGACTGGCATAAGCGTCGCTTGAAAGTCCCGCAAGGCATCACAGGGTTGTGGCAAGTCAGCGGACGCAGTAACCTTTCTTTCAACGATATGGTGATATTGGATTTATACTATGCTGAAAATGCGTCAATTATGATGGATATTAACATTATACTCCGCACTATTCCAGCCGTATTCTTCGGACGAGGCGCGTATTAACAAATAACATTTACGCTCGTGAACACACTTGAAATTGACATTCAGACTCGAAAAGCCAAACGCATAGACGTGATGGGCATAGGAATTGATAATTTGTCGATGGAAGAGACGCTCGGGTTGATTGAAGAAAAAATTGTAGAGGGCAAGCCAGTTCAGCACGTCGTTGTCAATGCCGCAAAGGTAGTCGAAGTCAACAAAAACCCGGAGTTGAAAGCCATTATCGACTCATGCGAAATTGTCAATGTTGATGGACAAGCCGTGGTATGGGCATCGAGAGTGTTAGGCAAGCCGCTCAAAGAGCGCGTGGCAGGGATTGACCTCATGCAAGCGTTGGTTGAGCGAGCAAGTCAGAAAAATTGGAGCATCTATTTTTTTGGCGCAAAACAAGAGGTGCTGGATAAAGTGATTGCGCGTTACAAAAAAGAATTTCCTACGCTCAAAATTGCCGGTGCAAGAAACGGATATTACAAACCTGAAGAAGAAGCGGCGATTGCTTGCAAGATTGCAGAAAGCGGCGCACAGATTCTCTTCGTCGCCATCAGTTCACCGAAAAAAGAAATTTTTTTGAACAAGTATTTGAAGGTGATGAATGTGCCGTTTGTTATGGGCGTCGGTGGAAGTTTTGATGTCGTTGCAGGTCTAACCAAACGCGCGCCGCGATGGATGCAAAAACTGGGTTTAGAATGGCTGTTTCGATTTCTCCAAGAGCCTCGCCGAATGTGGCGTCGATACATCATCGGGAATGCCGAGTTTCTGCTCCTGCTCCTGAAATACAAGTTTAAGCGTGCCTAACGCTTCAAAGTTCAATCAACTGCTTTGGAGCGGTCGGCAACGGTTCAGCACCGTTCTCCGTAACCAACACCATGTCCTCAATGCGCACACCGAATTTGCCCGGAAGATAAACGCCGGGTTCAATCGTAATCACTGCGCCGACGGGAATTTGCATCTCGCTCTTTCTGCCAATCGTCGGCAATTCATGAACTTGCAAACCGACGGCATGCCCGAGCGAGTGCCCGAAAGCGTCGCCATAGCCATGCGCCGTGAGAAAATCTCGAACAATTCCATCTAACGCGCGTCCCGTCATGCCCGCTTTTGCCGAGCGAATGCCGAGCAAATGCGCTTCAAGCACGAGGTTGTAGACGTTTCGTGCTTCATCGTCAATTTTGCCGACGGCAACCGTGCGCGTTTGGTCGGAGCAGTAGCCTTCAACAACACAGCCCATGTCAATGACCAAAAGCGCGTTGTTTTGAACGAGGTTATCGGTTGCGCGAGCGTGCGGAAATGCGCCGCGTGCGCCAGAAGCCACGATGGGGTCAAAGGAGTCTTTTTCCGCGCCGAATCGCTTGTTCCAATACGAAATCTCGGCGGCAATCTCGCGCTCTGTTACCTTCGGCGAAATCATCTCTAAAATTTTTTCAAAGACTTTATCCGTAATCGCAACGGCTTTACGCATCTTTTCCAACTCGTCTGAATCTTTAACCGCGACGAACTCCTCGCAAAACATCGTAACGGGTTCAAACACGAGTGAGGGAAGTTCCGCTTTCAGTTTTTCAACGGTTGCGAAGGCAAGTTTATCGGCTTGAAATCCAATGCGCGTGCCACAGTCAAATTTGCCCGATTTCAGTTCGGCAAGATAGCCGTCAGAAGTAATCACAGGCTCGGCGTTTTCCACTTCGGTTTTAACTTGCTCTTGATAGCGAAAGTCCGTGAAGAGCCACGCGTGATGGCGCGTCAAAAGCACTGTCCCATTTGAGCCGCTGAACTTTGTCAGCCAACGCACATCAGGCAGAAAGGTGAGAAGCATCGCGTCGAGATTAAGCGCGGCGAGTTTTTGTCGAAGGTGATGAAGTTTGATGGAAAGGTCTAAGTCGGTTGTCGTCATAGTGAAAGTGAAGTTTTGATATTCGCATGGAATATAGTTTTTTGCTTACATTTATGCCTCGTTCTGAACAAACCAATAAAGGAAAAACAAAACAACAAAGAAAACATGCACAAGCGGTTACTTTTCGTGGCTGCGCTCTGTTTTACATTCAGCGCAAATGCACAAACCCGACTTTTCTGGACGAACACTGCTGAACCCCAAGTAACGACTGAACGCTACATCATTCCTGCAAAGTATCGCATGCTCTCGCTCAACTTTGAAGCGATGAAATCTAAACTTGCCGACGCGCCGATGGAATTTACCGCGCAAGCGCGACAAGGCTCGTTCATAATCGAACTGCCTATGCCTAACGGCACCTTCGCACGATTCAAGGTTGAAGAATCGCCTGTGATGCACCCCGACCTTGCGGCAAAGTATCCCGATATCAAAACCTATCGCGGATTTGGATTGGACGACGGCACAGCAACCTTGCGCATGGATATTACGCCAATCGGATTTCATGCCATGATTCTTTCGGCTTATCACAGCACCGTCTTCATTGACCCGTATCAAAAGGGCGATATAACCCATTACATCAGTTACTACAAGGAAGATTTCGTAGCCGCGCAACGCAACAACGCGAATAGTTACTGGGAGTGCCGCACCAATGAAGAAATGGAAGCCTCCGTAAAAAAGCAGATTGAAGAAATGATTGCTACCAACTCAATGCCGCAAACAGGTCCGCAACTGCGCACTTACCGATTAGCCTGCACGGCGACGCGTTCTTACACGAACTTTCACGGTGGCGTTCCGCAAGCCTCTGCGGCAATTGCCGTAACGGTCAACCGCGTTACGGGCGTCTATGAACGCGACCTTGCTGTAAGAATGGTCTTGATTCCCAACAACGACACGCTGATTTTAACCAATGCCACGTCGCCGTATCCCTTCACAAGTGAAAATCCAAGTAGCACGATGCTCAATCAAAATCAAACTTTTATTGATGGAAGAATCGGCAGTGCCAATTACGACATCGGGCATGTGGTCAGCACGGGCGACGGCGGCATTGCAGGGCTGGGCGTCGTTTGCCGTGCAGGTCAAAAAGCACGTGGCGCAACTGGCAGACCGCAACCTGTCGGCGACCCATTTGACATCGACTACGTCGCGCACGAAATCGGACATCAATTCGGCGCGAACCACACCCAAAACAACAACTGCAACCGCGTCGCTTCCGCCGCCTACGAGCCAGGCAGTGCCTCTACGATTATGGGCTACGCTGGCATCTGCCCGCCCGACTTGCAAAATAACAGCGACGACTACTTCCACGTCCATAGCATTATTGAAATGCGCAACTACATCGCAGGATTTGGCGGCGGCTGTCCGGTTGTAACCAACACCGGCAATACGCAACCGACCGTTTCCTTTGGCGCAAATAACTTCTCAATCCCAATTCAAACGCCCTTTACCATCACAGGCGAAGGCAACGACGCCGACGGCGACACGCTCACCTATTGCTGGGAACAATACGATTTAGGACCGGCTGGACCGCCCAGCCCGACCGCCACACAAGGACCGCTCTTCCGTTCCTTTCTCCCAACATTAAGCCCCTCGCGCACCTTTCCGCGCTTGCAAAATTTGCTCAACAACACCACTAACATTGGCGAGACCTTCCCAACCGTTTCTCGACAACTCAACTTCCGACTAACGGTTCGAGACCGCAGAGGCGGTGTGAATTTTACGTCTAATCTCTATCGCGTAAACACGGTTGCAACCGCAGGTCCTTTCGTCGTAACCAATCCAAACACGGCTACGGTAGAGTGGCGCGCCTCTGAACGCCGACCCGTAACTTGGAATGTGGCAAATACAAACGTTGCGCCAATCAACTGCCAAAGCGTCAATATCTTGCTCTCGACCGATGGCGGCGTCACATTCCCGATTGTGCTTGCCGAAAACCGACCGAACACTGGCGTCGACACAATTACAGTGCCGTTTGTTATTACTAACACGGCGCGCGTGAAAGTCGAAGCGGCAGACAACATTTTCTTTGATATTTCAAATGCCAATTTCCGAATCCTGCGTCCGCTGACCGATGTCGATATGAGTGCGATTTCAATTGCGCCACGTGTTACGCCGCCCGTCAATAATGTGCCGAACACAGTGGTCGTAACCGTGCGCAACGAAGGCTTGCAAACTGCCAATAATTACAGCGTAACTTGGGCACTCGACGGCGTTCAGCAAGAGACGCGAACCATCACGCGCCCCTTAGCCAACATCGCTACGGATACCATTCAATTCGCTTGGCAAAATCCTACCACAGGATTACGCCAACTGCGCGCTTGGACGAGCATCGCCGGCGATACGATTCCCATCAACGACACGACCACGGCATCGGCTAATGTGCTCTTAGATTTTCAAGACATTGGCGTAACGGGCATTGGACAAGTTGGAGCAATTATTGCAACCTTGCCAACCACGCTTATCGTCAATACGCGCAGTTTTGGAACGCTTCCCGTGCCGAACTACCAAATCGGCTGGTCGGTCAATGGCGTGCCACAACCGCCGATTCAAGTCAATCGTCCCTTGCCTGCAACGAACTCAACCGATACCGTTCAAATTGTCTGGATTCCAACAGCGGGCGGACAAACCACCCTAAGGGCATGGACAATCCTTGCGTCCGACACCGTGCGCACCAACGATACCGCCAGCATCGTGCGAACCGTCTTGCCCGCTTACCAAGACATGGGCACCACACAAATTGTGCCGCGCTTTAATCTCGCCTCTGGATTTCAAAATGTGCTTACGGTAACCACGCGCAACTTCGGCACATTGCCCGTTTCAAGCTACGATGTCTCTTGGTCGCTTAACAATGTGCTACAAGAAACACGAACCATCAACCGTCCGCTCAATCGCAATCAAACCGATACGGTGCAGTTCGTTTGGCAAAACCCGCCCGCAGGAACGCAAACCGTCAAAGCATGGACAACCTTGGCAACCGACACAGTCGCTACAAATGACACGACTACCACCGTCTTCAATGTGATTCTCTCTTTCCTTGATGGACGCGTGGTGAATGTCTCAACCCTGACGCAACCGCGCGAAGCCGATGCGAACCGTGTCATTATACGTGTGCGCAATGCTGGCACTGTCGATATCCTCTCCTACGATGCCGCATGGCTTCTTGACGGCACCGTGCAAGCAACGCGCACCCTCAATCGCCTACTTTCCGTCAATCAAGAAGATACCGTTCAGTTTGATTGGCAATCGCCCCAAAGTGGCTTGCGTGTGCTCACCGGGCGCATCACGGTTTCAGGCGATACCGTTGCGACAAATGACACCTTGAGCACGACCGTCAACGTGCTTCCGCTGGCGCAACCGGTGGCAACTTGGTCGACGGGATTTGAAGAAACCACTTTCCCGCCTGTTGGTTGGCTTTCGTTTGCGCCACAAGGTCAGCAAAGCTGGACGCGCTCAACCTCAACTGTCTACCGAATCTTCGGAAATGCCGTCGCCTTAGTGCGTGCTGAACTCAACCCCGCGTTGCGCAACGACGCTTGGCTCGTCTCCCCAAGAACCCAAGTCTTCAACACTTCGCAACTTTCCTTCTGGGCGAAGCGCGCCACATTGGGCGGACAGTTCCGACAAGACACCCTGCGCGTGCGTATCTCCACCACCGGTGCCGGTCCGCTCAACTACGGCGCACCCATCGCAACCATCTTGCCAACAACCGACGCGGCAGGACAACGCTACCAACTCAACTTAAGCCAATTCCAAAATCAAAACATCTTCATCGGCTTCCACTACAACGAACAAGCGCAAGGCATCTTGATTTTGGACAGCGTCAGCGTCGACACCGCCTCGCTCAGCGCGCAACCCATCGCCTCGCTCGAACGACCGCGCGAATACATGCTCGAACAAAACTATCCCAACCCCTTCAACCCAAGCACCATCATTCGCTATCAACTCCCAGCGAATAGTGCCGTGAAGTTAGAAGTCTTCGATATGGTCGGTCGCCGCGTCGCGTCGCTCGTCAATGCCGAACAAACCGCCGGTCGCTACGAAGTGAACTTCAATGCGACGAACCTCGCAAGCGGCGTCTACTTCTACCGACTCCAAGCCAATTCACCACAAGGCAGCTATACCAAAATCATGAAAATGCTCTTGGTGAAATAGAAAAGAAAGTGAGAAATTGAAAGCGAGGCGGTGCAATCCCGCCTCGTTTGTTTTAGGGAATTTAGGCACGCACGTTTAATCAATCATACCAAAATAGAATAAGCGTGAGTAGATTTTACGGCGACGCCATTCTGGCTTCCCGAACAAGTCGGGGGACAAGCGTCTGCAATCCTTTGAACAGAGCGATTCCCTATGCGCTACGCTTGCGCGAATGACGAAAACCTTAGCACTCTTACTCGATATTGGCATCATACCCAACGTCGTTCGCAAAGTATTCAGCGGGGGGTTCTGAATGGAGCGACAAATTCGCGCCTCAAACGGCGAGGGGTTCTTCGAGAAAGGCTTTCATCACGGCGGAAACACCGCTTCCCGCTTCAAACGGGTGGTTGATTTTTTTGAGCGTCATTTCCAGCGCGCCAATCACGGTGAGCATGTCCAAGTCGTCGTAGAATCCAAGATGCGAGATGCGGAAAATTTTTCCTGCAAATGCGTCTTGCCCCGCCGCCACCGTGATGCCGTTTTCAAGTTTCAAGACTTTGTTAAACGCCTTCCAATCAACCCCTTCAGGAAGCCAAACGGGCGTTACGGCAAACGACGGCGAATTTGAAAAGAGCCGCATTCCCAAGGCTTCACAGCCCGTTCGACACGCCGCCGAGAGCCGTTGATGCCGCTTCCAAACTTGTTCAATCCCTTCGGCTTTAATCATCTGTAAGGATTCATCAAGCCCGATGATGAGCGAAACGGCGGGCGTGAAGGGCGTGTCGTTGTCTTTGTGCGACTTCAACGCTTTTTTCAGCGAGAGATAATAACTCGGCAACTTTGCCGACTCGACCGCTTTTATGGCGCGTTCCGACAAGGCGACCAGCGCGAGTCCGGGCGGCATCATCAAGCCTTTTTGCGAGCCAGTAACGCACGCGTCAATCCCCCATTCGTCAAATCGAAGTTCATGCGCACCAACGGCGGTAATGCCGTCGACGCAAATGAGCGCGTCGCTGTGTTCGCGAATGGCTTTTGCCATCGCACGCACGTCGGTCGCCGTTCCGGTTGAAGTTTCACTATGCGTGAAGTAGACGCCTTTGGCGTCGGGGTGTTGTTTGAGCGCGGCGATGATGTCTTCGGGTTGAATGCTCGTTCCCCACTCGACTTTGAGTTCAACGCAGTTGCCGGTGTATTTGCGCGCCATATCAGCCCAACGCTCGCCGAATTTGCCGCCGTTGACGGCGATGAGTTTATCGCCCGACGAAAACATTGAGACCATCGTCGCTTCAACGCCGCCTGTGCCCGAACAGGTCAAAACCACAACCGGTTGCTTCGTTTGAAAAAGATAGTTGAGGTTTTCATGAACCCGCGTTAAAATTTCCATAAACTCCGGATTGCGATGATGAATCATCGGTTGCGCCATTCGGAGCATGACTTGCTCCGGAACGGGCGTCGGTCCGGGTGTGAAAAGACGTTTCTTCATGTGTGATTGAAAGTTGTGTGAATTAAAAACGAGCACAAAAATACGAAACGGAAAATGGATTGAACGGCGAGGATTGAAAAACCATAAAAAATTTCGCCTTCTTCTCTTGCCTCTTCTGCTCGCCTCGCTCTCAATTCCCGTCAATAAACCCAACTGTGATTCCAGAAACGCGCCGTGCTCCACTTTTAAAATCCGGGTGTTCTGGCTTGAAGAATGGAACGCGGATAAGACAGATAAGACGGACACTCACGGATAATTCTTTCGCCAATCCACAATCCGCACTCCGCAATTCAAACATTCGTTCAAGCCGCGTGTTCGCAACTGGCAAATGGGGTCTGCACAAAGGGGCTGATTATCGTTTCGGCTTTTGTTACTTTGCGCCAATTTTGAACCATGCCAACGCTTGCGAAATTCATCGGTCGCTTTGCCTCGACTTACGCTTCATATCGCGATACTATTTTTCTCGCTGACCCCATCGTCGGCGCAAGAGCTCGATCGTGCTCGAGTTTCCGATACGCTATCCGTTCAAAAAACGTTGAGCGGCGAAACCATCGTCAAACTTCGCACCACGTTTGTTGATTCGCTCAAACTGCCCGACGGCTCGCTCTATCGAGGCACGGTCAAAATTTTCTTCGATAACCTCCAACTCGATTCCACACGATTTCGCATCGACCATCAAAACGGCATCATTTATTTGCGCTATCTTTTCCTCGACGAGCAACCACACACGATTGAAGTGCGATACCGAACGTTGCCGTTTCAGTTCAAGTCGGAATATGCGCGCCGCGAGCTGGTTGCGCCGATGGATTCGCTTACGCTCGATACAGCAGTGCAAGTGCTGACAACGGCAAAGCGCACGCAAGTCGACGACATTTTCGAAGGCACAAAACTGCGCAAGTCGGGAAGCATTGTGCGCGGCGTAACGGTCGGCTCGAATCAAGACCTCAACGTCAATTCTGGCTTTCGCTTGCAACTGGAAGGCGAACTTGCCGACGGCGTCGAGGTTTCCGCCGCACTCACCGATGAAAACACGCCGATTCAACCCGAAGGCAACACACAAACGATTCAAGAATTTGACCGCGTGTTTGTCGAAGTGCGCTCCAAAAATGCCACAGCAACGCTCGGCGATTTCAATCTTGATTTGACAGGAGCGGAATTCGCCAATCTCTCTCGACGCTTGCAGGGCGGCAAAGTGGAAGGGCGATATGATTTCGGCGCAGTCAATACCGAAGCCTTGCTTGGCTTTGCCGTCTCTCGCGGAAGATTCGCTATCAATAATTTCAACGGGCTGGACGGCGTGCAAGGTCCGTATCGGCTCACCTCGCCCGAAGGCAGAGCGTTCATCGTGGTGCTCGCCGGCTCGGAGCGCGTTTATGTCGACGGTGTGTTGCAGACGCGTGGACAAAACAACGACTACATCATCGAATACGGCACGGGCGAAATTTTCTTTCAGCCCAGACGGCTCATCACTGCACAAAGCCGCATCGTCGTCGACTTTCAATTTACCGAGCGCATTTTCCCGCGAAACTTTCTGGCTTCAAAAATCAAAACCGATTGGTTCGGCGGCAAACTCTCGCTTCAAACATCTTACCTCTCGGAATCGGACGATGAAAACGCGCCGATTGATTTCAACCTCACCGAAGAACAGCGGCGAATCATTGCTGGAGCAGGTGCGAACCGTTTTTTAGCCAACGATACTTCCGCCTTCGTCGGCGTCAGCGACTTGGGCGTGCCGCGCGGCAGTTATGTGCGTGTGGATACCGTCGTGAACGGTCAACCGATTCAAATTTTTCGCTTTGTGGGGCAAGGCGTTTCGGGCGCGGTGTGGAGTCCGTTGTTTAGTTTGGTGGGCGATGGGCAAGGAAGTTATCGGCGCGTCTCGTTTGGCATTTTTGAATTTGTAGGCGAAGGGCAAGGCAACTACGTTCCGTTCCGATTGCTTCCAATTCCGACCGCGCAAAACATCATTGACTTCGGCGTGAAGTCCTCGCCCTTTGAATCGTTGACGCTTGAAGCCGAAGGCGCAGTTTCCGACAACGACTTGAACAAACTCTCCACGCTCGACGACGCCTTCCGACGCGGCACGGCATACAAATTGGGATTTAATTTCGCGCCGAAATCGCTCACGTTGTTTGGAAAAAATTACGGACGACTCGAGCTCAACGCCTCGCAACGCTTTACCGACGCAAAGTTTGCGTTCATCGATAGAACTTTGCCCGTCGAGTTCGAGCGCGATTTCAACTTGATTGACTTCGATGGTCGCCCGCTTTTCACGGCGCAAACGTCGGAGCGACTTCGCAACGCCTCGATGCTTTATGCGCCGAACAACTTTCTGCAACTGCGATACGGCTTCGGCGAAGCACAACGCGACACGCTCTTTTCTTCAACGCGCCAAACCCTCGATGTGCAAGCGCGAAAAGATTCGCTCGGCAGAGTTTCCTACAACGCCGCTTATACCAAAAGCCGAAACGCCCAGACCAACGAGCGCGCCCTGTGGCTTCGCCAACAAGCGCAACTTGAATTGCAATTTTTTCCAACAACAAACCTAACGCTCATTCCCTTCCTGAACCTCGAGCGCAGTTCCAAGCAGACGCGCTCGATTTCCGCCGATACGCTTCGTCCCGACAGCCACGAGATTCTTGACCTGCTGGGCGGCTTTCGGCTTCCTGTTTTTTTCGGACAAGTGGCGACGATTTCCTTAGGCTATCGAGCCGACCAACTCTTCGACTCGCGATTTTTCGGCGACGCTCGGCTCACGCCCGCCTCGATTGCGCGAACCGTAATGATGGATTGGCGGCTCTTACCGCTTGAAGAGTGGTTTGCCCAACTCAATTTCACCAATCGATTGCGCACGTTTTCGGAGCGATTCAAAGAGAAGGGCAATCTCGACGCGGAAACGTTTCTCTTGCGCTTTCAAGTGCGATACACGCCCTTCCGCGCGGCGATTGAAGCCGAGTGGCTTTACGACGTTCAAACCGAAAAAGCGGCGCGCACCGAGCGGCAGTTCTTCGTTGTGCCCAACGGTGCAGGCAATTACATCTGGCGCGACCGCAACGGCAACGGTTTGAAAGAATTTGACGAGTTTGTTCCAATTGCGTTTATCGGCGATGTCGGCGACGATACGCTTCAATACATCTTGCGCACGTTTCCGTCTGACGAACTTTTTCCGACGATTGATTTGCGGACGAGTTTTCGTTTGCGCACGCGACCTGCGCGCATCATTCGCGAAAAAACGACCTTCATGCGAAAGCTTCTCGCCGCGCTCTCGAGCGAAACGCTTCTGCGCGTTGAAGAGCGAAGCACTGAAACCGACTTGCGCTCGATTTACCTCTTGAACTTCTCCAAATTTTTGAACGACCAGACCACGCTTGCGGGCAATTTCACCGTGCAACAAGACCTCTTTCTCTTCGAGAACGAGATTACCAACGTTCGATTTCGATTTCAACAGCGAGTTTCTCAAAATCAATTTAGTTTGGGCATCGAGAAACGGCTCTTTGCCGAGCGAAGTATGCGCTTTGTAACGCGAATCGGCTACGAGCTTGGATTCGAGCTCAATTTAATTTCCGCCTACAATCGCTCTCGTGCAGCTGGACTTGAAGGCATGCCATTCTTGGAAACAGGACGGCAATTTGAAATCAACAGCGTGAGCGTTTCGCCCGATATTTCCTACCGACCGTTTCAAGATTTAGAGTTCGGATTTCGCGCCCTCTTTGAACAACGCATCGATGAGCGTCCAGCAAAAGTGCTGGGCGGTGTGAGTGCGAAAGCCACTATCAACTCCCAGCAACTGCGCACCACGTATTCATTTCGCGGAAAAGGACGGCTCAACGCACAACTTGAGCGACTTCAAACCACCTTGCGCAACGCCGATTTCTTTAACGCCGTCTTCGAACTGACCGGCGGCAACGCCATTGGCACAAGCGTGATTTGGCGTATTGATGCTGATTACCGCGTGAGCAATTACATCACCGCTTCCGTCGGCTACGACGGCAGAGCCTTGCCGATTGGACGCACGATTCACACCGCACGCGCCGAAGTGAGAGCCGTCTTTTGAACGACTGAAACTTTGCAAGAGGGCGTTCCGTTCACGCGCTTCCACAAGGAAGGTGCTCGCAAAATTTTTGCGTATATTTCACTTCCAAAATTTGACTCGTGTTCTTTGATAAAATGGGGATGACAGGTTTCGACAGGACGGACTGGCGGAATCAGTTGCGCTCCGAGTTTCCGCACGGATGGACTCGTTAAAGAAGTCTGTGCAACAGTAAATGCGGAAGATTATTCTTACGCAATGGCTGCCTAATTAGCACAAGTTAGTTAGTCAGGCCACGCCGTCGGGCAGTTTCGACGCCTACACGAAAGCCCGACCTGCGACATAAAATGGTGCTTGTAGCGTAAGCTCGCACGTAGGCTTCGCGAAGTTTGTTCTCAACGGACTTGGCGAATACCATAGTTGAGATAGCTTTTGAAATGCTGTCGGTTGCGTCGTCAAAAGCGAACTTCAATAACCGAAGATGAGCGTGGTGGCTGATTTTAACAGCGTTCTGGACGCGGGTTCGACTCCCGCCATCTCCACAATCAAGACGAAAGGGGCGAAAAGCCCCTTTGTCGTTTTCAATGATTGATGTCGATTATCGTGCGTAAGCCACAGAGCGCGTTTCGCGCACAACGGTGATTTTGATTTGTCCCGGATATTGCACCGATTCGTTAATTTTTTTAGCAATATCGCGCGCCAAAATTTCCGTTTGTCCATCTGCAACTTTTTCGCCCTCAACAATCACGCGAATTTCTCTGCCCGCTTGCAAGGCATATGTTTTTGCAACGCCGGGAAACTGCTTGGCAATTTCTTCCAGACTTTCCAGGCGTTTGATGTAGCCTTCGGGCGTTACTGCGCCACGCGCGCCGGGTCGTGCGCCAGAAATGACGTTAGCGGCGTCGACCAAATCTGCAATCGGACTTTCTTTCGGTGCTTCGCCGTGATGGGCTAAAATGGCATTGATAACAACAGGGTGTTCTTTGTATTTCTTCAAAAACTCTGCGCCCGAAATGGCGTGTGAACTGTCAGGTTGGTCAAGCATCTTGCCGATGTCGTGCAGTAAGCCGGCGCGTTTAGCGAGTTTGGCGTCAAGTTTCAATTCCGCCGCCATTAAACCAGAGAGCATAGCAACCTCTTTGGAGTGTTTGAGCAGGTTTTGCCCGTAGTTTGAGCGGAACTTCATCTTGCCAATCAGGCGGGTAATATCGGGGTGAAGGTTTGGAATGCCGAGTTGGACGACGGTGTCTTCACCTGTGCTGAGAATGACTTCTTCCAATTCTTTTTCGGCGAGTTGGTAGGATTTTTCAATTGCGCCCGGGTGAATGGTGCCGTCGACGAGCAAGCGTTGCAAGGTCATTTTAGCAAGTTCGCGGCGCACGGGGTCGAAGCAGGAAAGAATGACGACTTCGGGCGTATCGTCGACGATGATATCGACGCCAGTGATGTTTTCAAAGGCTTTAATGTTTCGCCCTTCGCGTCCGATGATGCGTCCTTTGAGTTCGTCGCTTTGCAGATGAATGGTGGTGATGGCGTTTTCGGCGGCTTGATCGAGCGAAGTGCGCTCGATTGCGGAAAGAATCACGCGCTCGGCGACGCGCTGGGCTTTTTCTTTGGTCTCGGCTTCGATGGCTTGAAGTTGTGCCGCCGCTTCGCTCTTGGCTTGGGCAAGCATATTTTCCATGAGCATGGCTTTGGCGTCTTCGGCGTTCATGCCGCTCAGGGCTTCGAGACGGCTGTTTTGTGCGGCGATAAGTTGCTCCAATTCGGCGGCGCGTTGCGCAAGTTGATTCTGCTTTTGATTGAGCTCTTTTTTGAGTTCTTCAAGAGATTTTTCGCGCTTTTGCGTCTGCTCAATGCGGCGCATCAAGGTATCTTCTTTGACTTTGAGTTGTTTTTGAATTTGGGCGAGCTTATCGTTTTTCACGCTCACCTCTTGCTCAAATTCGCGCTTTTTGCGCTTCCATTCTTCATTGAGCTCCTCGAGTTTTGCCGCTTTTTGTGCTTCGGCTTCGCGTTGTGCTTCTTGGATAATTTGCACAGCGCGCTCTTCGGCTTCGAGCAGTTTCGTTGTGCCCACTCGATCGAGTAAAAAGCGTCCAACGAAAAACCCGACTACGAAAAAAAGCACACTTGCGACAATAAGAAGAACAAAGTTAATCGCAATCTCCATAGTCGTTTATGATAATGATTCTTAAAAAGTTAAGTCCCGAACCAGTCGGGGCAGTTAGTTAAAAAACAGAAAAATAAAAAGTCCGCAGAGCAACAATCCGATTGAGTGTTGGATTAAAGAATCCAGATGATTACGGTGGGTGCTGCCTTCGCGTCTCATGCTTCCACTGTGGCGCATCGTTCAAGAAGCGAACGGATTTACCACTCCGCCGAAGCGAAGCGAGGCCTGCGTTCAACGCCAAGAGACAAGCTCCCTAAAAGTATAATTTATCGATTCTTTAATAGCGTAATCGCAATCGGGCTATTGGTGCGGACTTAAACTTCATAGCCTTTGATGTCAAAGAACATGTGCCAAGCGTTAGGACGACGGCTCTGATAGGTTGGCGGCATCTTGTCTAGCACTTTGCATTGCGCTGGTCAAGTCCGCCTCAAGTTCAGAAAGCCGAAGTTGTTCGCCCTGCTTGCGACTTTCCGAACGGCTTGCTTCAATTGAGGTCGTAATATAAAGATTCAGTCGCTCTAATTCTGCCTGAATCGCGTTGAGGCGTTGCTCGTGTTCAAGCACTTTTTCGGCAAGGCTGGTCGCTGCTAAAACTGCCAGTCGGACAGGCGAGTAGTCGGAAATTTTTTGACGATACTCCCCAATCAAACGATTTACCTCCTCGACGGCGGCGCGCGTCAGTTCCGGATTCTCGGCTCGGAACGCATATTCTTCACTTAAAATGCGAACTTTCAGCGACTGCATAGTAATTCTTTCCACACGATTAACGCTCAATCTCTCAACCCTCCTCAAAAATCAAGAGAGCCGTTGCAACTCTAAATTGACTTGGTCTAACAAATGCTCCAACTGATGTCGGATAAGCAACTTCTCTTCGTAAGAAATGACCATCGGAGCAAAAGGGTCGTTAATCTCTTCTTCTTGCGTCGCCTGTAAGTTTTCTTGCAACGACTTTATGGTTGCATTGGCTTCTCCAAGTTCCGCATAGAGCTTTGCCAGTTGCTTGGTCAAGGACGACACTTTTTGTTTCAACGTGCGATTTTCTTCTTGAAGCACTTGAAGACGGTCAACAAGTTGCTCAACATTTATAGTCAGGTTTCCAATCTCTTCATCGATATTCTTCATACCTTTCAACGGTTTATCGGAACGATTTTATCAATCTAACTCTGACGATTTGTTGAGATTGGCAACGACTTGCGCTTGGTTGAGTGTGCTGTTCGGGTAAGTTCGCCATCATTGCCGTTTCCCTCAATCTGCCATGCAGGTTCAGGCTCGACGCAACTCCGCACCAAATTTGGAACTTATCCGTTCAGCGACGCTCGCGGTGATGCGCGCAATTTCCTCATCGGTCATTGTTCGCTCATAACTCACGAGTTTGAGTGAAAACGCAATGCTTCGTCGGGCTTTTCCTGCTTGCTCTTCCTTGCTCGGCACCTGTTTCGGTTCATAGACATCGAAAATCGTAACGCTTTGAACGGCTTTATCGATCCTGAACATCTCCTCCGTCATCTCTGACGCTTTGACGTGAGTCGGAACGAAAAAGGCAAGGTCGCGCAAAACGGCAGGAAATTTTGCAGGCTCTTGGTATCGTATCGCTGAATTTACGGCACGCTTCAATACATTCACATCGAGTTCGGCATAAAAGACAGGCTGTTCGATGTCATAGTGTCTTAAAATGTGTTTCGGCACGATTTCCAAAGTTCCTGCAACGCCGGAAACATTGCTTCTTGCGCCGTTGGAACTCGCGTTAAGTCCAGCATCAAAGTGCGAGACTTCAACACGTGAAACATCTTGAATTTCAAGGCGCAAGCGGTTGTGAGTATAAGCAACAAACTTCGATTTATCAAAGCACCTTAATCGTTTCAGGAGTAATTCTGTCGCGCCCTTTAAGTCAAAAAAATCTGAATCGTCTTTCGGCAAATTCCACTGGATTGGATACCGCCTGCCCGTTATCAGCATGCCCAATCGGTTATGCTCGCCGTAGCCTTTGATGTAGGTGCCGTCTGCGTCAGGCTCAAAGGTGTGTCCAATTTCGAACAGCCGCATATCTTTATTGCCACGATTGAGGTTATGTGCGACGACTTTAAGAAACGACGGCAAGAGCGACGGTCGAAGCGCGTCCATCTCTTCGCTCACAGGGTTGAGCGTGCGAATTGGATTCTCGATGAACAACTTCACTTCGTCAAGCGGCAGAAGCGGATTGGTGAGAATTTCTCGGAAGCCGAAGCCCATCATCATCTCGCGCAGTTGGTCTTCGAAGGTGGCGAGTCGGTCGTAGCTTTGCGGATAGGTTGCGTTCATTTTTTCGGACGGCGGAATGTTGTCGTAGCCATAGACGCGCACGATTTCTTCAACTAAATCCGCCTCTTCGGACATATCCACGCGGAAACTTGGAACGGAAAAAATTTTCGTTTCGCCGTCGGCTCTTACTTCGCGGATACCAATGTGTTCAAGCATCGCCGTCATGGTGTCGGTGGAAATTTCCGCGCCAATCAAGGCTTTGGCACGTTTCGGGTTGAGCGCGATTTCAATCGGCTTCGTAGGTTCAAGTAGAACTTCGCTGGCTTCAATCACCTTGCCGCCTGCAAGTTCCAAAATCATTTTCGTGGCGAGTTCTGCCGCGTAGCGAATTTGCGCTCGGTCGACGCCGCGTTCAAATCGATAGGACGCATCGGTTGAAATGCCCAATGTTTTCGCGGTTTTGCGGATTCTGGACGGATTAAAATACGCCGATTCCAACAGCACGCGCGTGGTTTGAAGTGAAATTTCCGACTCTAAGCCGCCCATTATGCCGCCAATCGCGACGGGGTTTTCCGCATCGCATATCATCGTCATGCCTTCTTTGAGGTCGCGCTCTTTGCCGTCTAATGTTTTGAATTTGCCGCTCACATTGTTTCGCACAACGATGCGCTGGTCTTTGAGCACGTCCAAATCAAACGCATGAAGCGGCTGACCAATAGCGTGGAGCACGTAGTTGGTGATGTCGACGATGTTGTTAATCGAGCGTAAGCCGACGGCGCGAAGCAAGGTTTGAAGCCACTGTGGCGACGGGGCAACGCTAACACCTTCAATCAAAACGGCGACATAGTGCGAACAGCCTTCCTTGTCTTCAATCGTGATGCGGTTCGTTGAAGAAGAAAAGTTCAGCGTTGGGGCTTCGAGACGTTTGAGATTGCGCTCGCCGACAAGTTCGCGTGCCACGCCTTGATGCGAGAGCCAATCCGGGCGGTTCGGCGTGATGGAAATCTCGAAGACGGTGTCGCGTTGAAGATAGGTTTCAAACGGCTCGCCAATCGCGTAGTCATCGGGAAGAACCATAATGCCATCGTGATTGTCGGAAAGTCCGAGTTCATCTTCGGCGCAAATCATGCCTTCGGAGACTTCGCCGCGGATTTTAGACTTTTTGATTTTGAGTTTTTCCCCAGATTTCATCACCAGTTCTGCGCCGACGAGTGCAACGGCAACGGTTTGACCAGCGGCAACATTCGGCGCGCCGCAGACGATTGAGAGCAGTTCGCCCGATGGATTGGCTTTGCCCACATCGACCTTGCACAGCGAGAGTTTATCGGCATTCGGATGCTTTTGGCAATCGCGAACTTTTCCAACAACGACGTTTGTAAAGGTGCCGCCAAGTTGCTCCATGCCTTCGACTTCAATGCCGAGTGAGGTCAAGCGTGAAGCGATGGTGTAGGGGTCGTTTGAAAGGTCGGGCGCGAAAGTTTTCAGCCACAAAAAAGAAAGTTTCATCGCAATTAAAGACTGTTTTCAATTAAGGTAAGGCATTTTTCTCGTAAGAGCGTCTTTTGTTCAATAATGTCTCTCACTTCATTTGCAAGTTGCATTTGTATATCCTTGCTTGTAGCAATAGGCAAGATGACCTCGTTTAACCGATTACCGATGGTTGAAATCGTTGCTTGCACAAAGGTTTTTGCCTCAATCTGCTTTTTGACAATTTTCGAGTTGAGCAGATAAAAAAGGTAAAACGGACTGATTATTTCAGGTTTCAAGACGCGAATTTTTCGCAAATGGCTTTGTATGATAATTTTTACATCGAGGCGTGTTACCATAGCCGTGCGCCCAATGAGAAATGTGCCGTCATTGACGAAAAGAATATCATGCACTTTGATGTCTTGCGCTTTACGATACTGCTCATAGACTTCGTCAGCAACGGCTTTAATAGGGTCAAGTTTAATTTCCCAGTTTACAATATCGGTTGTGCGGACAAACGGCACACTGCCCGTGCCATAAAATTGAGAACCAATTTCGTTGCCGCGCCGAACTTCAAGGACTTCTGCGGCAATCAACTCACCGATGGAGCGTAAGTGATACTTTCCACTTGTCTCGATGCGTTGCAGCTCCAACTTAATTTCAGGATTGTAGTATTCGGGAATGAAAATATACTCTTTGATGTCCTCGAGTTGAACGCCAAACCCCAAGTGTGAAGGTTGGAGTGATGTTGCGTTCAGATGTGCGTTGAAGTTTTGAGCAATGATTGGCAAATCGTCATCAAGGATTTTTTTGCCTTGCTCATCTAAAATCAACGAGCCGTCTGGATTGATTTTGAAGACTTCTTTTCCATTTTTGTTGTGCCCAACGGCTTTGGCGATTGCCATGAAAATTTGTGTTCGGCTCTTCGGTTTCTTTTCCAGAAAAACAACACTTGTTTTCGTATGCGTGCTGGGCTGAAAGGTTTCCTGCGACAAGCTGACAACACCGATAACCGAAGCGTGTTGGTGAATAAACTCCCAGATGTATCTATCCGATGGATTGCCGAAGACCCCTTCAGGGAGCACCATACCCATTCTGCCACCCTCTTTCAAAAGTTGAAGACATCGCTCAATAAAAAGCGTTTGAGGGGGCTGTTTATCCATGCGCATGTTGGTTTTGTACCATTTTCCATGACGCTCTTGCCAAATGTGTCCCAGTTCATACTGCTTGAGAAGTGTCTCACCTACAACAGGAATTTTCGCTCCAAAGGGTGGATTGGTGAGGATGACATCAAACGAGTTAAGCCTGATATGTGCTTGCACGTCTTCGTCCCAAGTATGCGGTTCGGCAAGGCTATTTTCGCAGTAGATGTGGTAACTCCTACCACCAATCAGGGATAAGTAAATTTTCGCAAGCCGCGATAAGAACAAATCTTTATCAATGCCAGCCAGAAAATAGGTCGAGGCATTGTGATGTAAAAGATGACGCAGAATGTAAGCCAGAAACCCGCCGCTTCCACAAGCAGGATCTATGATTCTTTCAGACGAAGAGGGTTGAAGAACATCAATCATCATTTGCACGACGTTTCTAGGTGTGAAGAACTGTCCTTCGCCACCGCGAAACGCGCGTCCAATCAGTTCTTCAAAAGCGTCGGCAATAACATCGCGGTTTGCCTCGGTTAAGGAAAAGCGTTCAAGTTTGGCAACAATCCGCCAAAGGTCTATCGCCGAAATGTTGATGGTTTCGTTACTTTCAAAAATATCGTTGTATTTGGATTTGACTTTTTCAAAAAGCCCATTGATGCGGGTCGCAAGGGTTTGAGGTGTATCGTTAGGTCGTCTGGCGATTTCTACATAATCCTGTGATACACAAGTGGTTTCATCATAGATTTTGCAAAATAAAAGTCGCATGATGGTTTGTGCAACGGTCTCATCGCGTGTAATGCCTGTAACATTGCCAGCAAAGTAATCGCGAATATCTCTGAAAATCAGTTTTAGATTGCTAACAGGCTCCAACTGATATTTTTGAAGTGCTGACTTTGGCGCATCAATTTCGTGCGCGGAGAAAAAATCCAATAGATGTGTTTCGTGTTTCATTTAAGCGCGATGATGGGCTTTGAGAACATATTCCATGAAGTTTAGTGTCTCTTCAACAGAGTGGTCAGTCATTGCAACATTGCACCAGCGGTGTCCAAAGCGCACATTGCCAGCATGGTGCCTAATCTCGATTTCTGTAAGCGGTTCAATATGCATCAGTTGCAGACTTTGGTCTTCTCCCTCGCTTCGTTTGTTCATTGACCATTCTGGTTTCCATCGTTCATCTCGGTTTCTCTCTACAAGGTTCGCGGGATAAGTCAGGACACTTGCTTTACACAGCGGACACTTCACAATATCAGTTTCAAGAGATGGGAATTTTGGGCTTGGCAAACGCAAGTGCGGCTCTATGGATTGTCGTTTTAATACTTCTGTAATTTGCTCATAAACGACGTCAAATTTCAAGTCAAAAAATTGACTGCCGCCGATATGGCTAAAACCGCAAATGACTCAACAGCGTCTTGCCAATCACACGCTTCAAATGCGGTAATGACACAAGAGTTCTGCGTCCAGAGCATGTCGTTCCATAATCTAAGCGTTTCAAGATGTGGTTTCCAGTGTTCTGGCAAAATCGTGTATCGTTCGGGAAGTTCATGCACCTTGTCAGAGGGATATTGAGCGTCTTTTCCATTTTGTTTGATAACAACAATCAAAGTTTGAGCATCGCCATCGCCTTCAATTTCTATTCTCTCTACTTCTTTTGCAAAGGGAATTGGCTGTTTGGACGCAACAAGCGGATGCCAACGGAGATTACGGTTTGAGAAGGGAGCTTTTCCTTGAATGCCTCTTGTGCAGAGTGCATCGCGTTGAAGTTTGCCGCCACCCTGACCTGTTCCAGCGTCTCTTGTGTAGCTGATTTTAGAAAACGCTTGCTTGAATCGCTTTTGAGCATTGCTATCCGCAATCTGTGCAACGATACTGCTTCCAATTTCTTCGCAGAGTTGAATGACCTGCCTGTCTTTTTCAGTCAAAAAATTTGCACTTATTGTTCTGCCTTGTGCCATAGCGAATGTTTTTCATTAGAACCCGTCACGATTTATGCGATTGTTGTTCTGATTGACGATTTGTTGCCAGTTTTGATTATGCACTTCGCCGATGGCGGTCGAGTGAATGAGTTCGTAGCGACCGAACCCCATTCTATCGGCGAAGATGAAAATCACGTTGCCTTGTGTGGGCAAGTTTTCGTACTGCCAGATTTCGTAAGGCTTTTGACTGCTGGAAGAATTCTCACGCTCGATGTTTTGCGGCTCGCCGTATTGAATGAAGACGCGTCCTTTATCCATTTTGTAGCCGGGCGTTGAGCCTTGTGAGAAGCGTCGGTTGGCTTCTTCGATTTTGTTCATGTAGGCGCGTCGTGCCGATGTGCCGCCGCGTGTTGCCCAAAAGCGTTCAAAGAAGTTGCGCTTTTGCTCGAGCGTTTTTAGGGCTTTGTAAGTTTCTTTTTCGTCGGGGGTGATGATGTATTCGACCTGCTGGCGCATTTCGTCGAGAAGTTCCTCTGTAAATCCTGCAAATTCCATAGAGAGCGCGTCCATGTTGCGCTCGGCAATCATTTCAGGTTTGATGTCGGGATTGTAAATGAAGATGGATTTTGAACGGCGAATAATCGGCTTAAACGAGGAATCCGATAGCTCGAAGTGATACTCATATTTGCCGCTCAATAGGCTATCGACAGGGGTTTTTTCGACATAGACTACAGCATCGGCAGTGCGTCGGCGCACTTTGCGACGCTCGGTTTCTTCAATGACCAAGCCATTACGCGAAAGGTAACTACGCGTGTAAAGCGAATCAGAGTTGAGACGCAGATTTCGGACCAAATTGTAAATCTCCACATAAATCGAAATCGTCTTGAGCGTGTTACCATAAATAGCAGTTGGGTTCGGAATGACTTCGAGACCGTTTTTGTAAAAGGGTGAAGTTGCATTATCGCTTTTGAAGATATTGAACGCCAACTGAATATCGCTCATGCGCAGGCTGTCGGAATCGAAGGGTTTAAGTTTGATGCGCTTGAAGTCGCCCTTGCCGAGAGGTTCGCTGTTGTCGCTTGGCGTGGCTGAAAGCGAGAAATCATACATGCCGGGCGCAAGCACCATCGGCAATCGTGCGATTAGCAATCCTTCGTCGCGCGTCGAGGGCTTTTCAGACGAGACAAGTTTCACGGTTTCCGTTTTCTCCGAGCCGCTTTTTTCTTTTGCCGTGAGCGAGAGATCGAGTTCAACGTGCGCAATATCTTCTTGAACGCGGTAGGGCAATTTGGCTTTTTGAAAGGCGACATAGAACTCAATCAACACCTTGCCCGAATCGGCTCTGAAAGTGGCGAAATCGGTGCTTTCGGCAAGGTTCAGGAGTTGTGCGTTTAGAGACGCCGCGCTGCACAGCGAGAGTAAAAGCAAGTAAAGGCGTTTCATAGTTTTTCCGTAATCGAGGTCATCGAATTAAAAAGTGCAAAATGAATCGCTCCACTTTGCACTTTGGTCAATCGTTTCGCCTGAAATTACTTCATTAAAATCATTTTTTTCGTCTCAATGAACGCCGGTGCGCCATTTGCGCCGTTGCTGGCTTGCAGTCGGTAGAAATATGTGCCGCTGGCAAGGTTTAGCGTTTGCGTATTGAGCGCGACGAGATAAGAACCGGCTTCCTGACGGGCATTGACAAGCGTGGCGAGTTTTCTGCCGAGCACGTCGTAGAGCTCGAGTTTGACATCGGACGCGACGGGCAAGCGATAGCCAATGCGTGTTTCAGGGTTAAACGGATTCGGGTAGTTTTGATTGAGCGCGAAGGTTGTGGGTGCGCCGACAACGGTTTCAACGATTGGGCTGTATGAATGTGCGCCGTCGAAGTCAATTTGCTTTAAGCGATAAAGCACCGTCCCTGTTGGCGCGGCATTGTCGCTGAACGAATAGCGTTGCACTTCCGATGTTGTGCCTCTGCCTTGCACGAAGCCGATGGTTTGCCAATCGGTTGCAGGCTGTTTGCGTTCAACTTCAAATCCGGCGTTATTGACTTCACAACATGTTTCCCAGAGCAGTTTGACGCCTTGTGCGTTTGGAATTGCGGTGAACGACGACCACTCGACTGAAAGCGGATTGTCGCCAATGCCAGAAAGCGGAATGCGAATCACGGGCGGGGCGGCGTTGCTGATGAGTTGAAGCGTATCGAAGTAATTGCCTACTGCGGGCGGCGCGAAGGTAATCATCAGCGTATCGCTGGAACCAGGAGCAATCGTAGTCGAAGATTTTGAGACCGTGAAAACCGATGTTTGGGTGCTGATTGAGGTGATGTTCAAAACGCCGTTGCCGTTGTTGCGCAAAATGAGCGTATCGGTCTTTTGCTCTTGTGCGGGCACAAGTCCGAAATTTCTCAATGTTGGCACTAGATCGAGCAGTGGAGCAGGCGTTGAGGAAACCAACCGCCGAATGCGTCCAGCCGTTGAATTATAGCCAACGACCAAAATTTCGTTATTGAAATCTTCTCCAAACGCTGAAATCAATTGCGGACCTTGCAAGAGAAATTCGTTGGTTGCCGTCGTTGTTGTGAAATTGTAGGTCAGTGCCCAAATACGCCGCGAGACGTAATCGCCGTAGATATACTTGCCGTAGAGCGCAGGAATTCTTCGTCCGCGATAGACATAGCCGCCTGTGATGGAAACATCGCCGGCACTGTGTCCATAAACCCAGATTGGGAAAATCGCATTCGGCGGGGTTGGGTCGGTGGCGTTGTAGACGGCATTGCCTTCGAATTTGCGCCAGCCGTAATTGCCGCCGCTTTCAATGATGTTGATTTCTTCCCATGCATTTTGACCGACGTCGGCGCCCCAGATTCTGCCTTGCTCGTCAAAACTGAACTTCCACATATTGCGCAAGCCCCAGGCGAAAATTTCCTGACGCACATTTGGCTCGCCGACGAACGGGTTCGTCGGCGGAATCGCGTAGTTGAGCGGCGGTTGCACATGATCAACATCGATTCGGAGCAACTTGCCTAATGTCGTGTTTCGATTTTGGGCGCGATTGCCCGGGTCGCCCGCGCTTCCGCCATCACCCAAAGAAATGTAAAGGTAGCCATCAGGACCGAAGCGGATATGTCCACCATTGTGATTGCTAAACGGTTGTGATTCTGCGAAAATGACCTGACGGCTGGAGGCGATTGCCGAGTCTGGGTTTTGGGCACTGGTTTGCAGACGAGCCACTTCGCTTCTCAACGGTGAGCCTGTGGTGTAACAGACAAAAAAGGTTCGGTTTTGGGCATAGTTTGGGTGAAAGGCAAGTCCAAGCAACCCTGTCTCGCTCCCTGTTTGCGAAACGACGTTTGAAAGATCGAGAAACGTCTTGCGCGTGCTCACTGTCGGTGAATCTTCAAACACATAAATCAGTCCGCGCTGTTGAACCACAAAAAGCCGATTTGTGCCATCATTGGCTTTGACGATTTCGACCGCATTGGCGAAGTTCGGAAGGTTCGGATACGCATCGACAAGCGAGTATTGCGCCGACACTTGAGCCGAGAGCGCGAAGGCAAGAAGCAGTAAGGCAATAATTTTTTTCATCTGTCAACAGTTTGGATTCAAAGAAAACAAGACAGTTTGGATTCAAAGAAAACAAGAATATACAAAGAAAACAAGAATATACAAAGAAAACAAGAATATACACTCAAATCGCAATCAATGAAAGGCAGGAAAGAGCGGATTAGGTTTCAACGGCTTGGGTTTTGAGACCGATGACGTCGTTGCCAAATTTGCCGATGATGAAAATCGTAATCTCGACGCGTCCAACGCGGTAGACGGTCAGGTCAGTGAGATGCTCTTGCAGAAACGCTTGAAGGGCTTTGAACTGTGCGACTTGTTCTTTCTGAAACTCATCGTGCCACTCTTGCTCAACGGAAAGATTGCGAAAGAGATAATCCAGAGCGGTGTTTTCGATTGGCGAATCGGTCGGCAAGCCTGCGTGAGCAAGCCACTTTTCGGTATTGAAGAGGTCGTCGGCAAAATTTTCCCAGACAATCACTTCAAATGGAAAATCAGATTCGCTTGGGAAATACAAGCCGTTAATTTTTTCGTTCAGTTGTGCGATGAGTTCTTCTTTCGTCATTCAAATTGTCCCTGTTTAGTCCACGCGTTTGAATTTTCGTTTTTCGACTTTTTGCAGGCGTATCATAGAATCTTCGAGAATCGGCAGGGCTTGCGAGGAATCGATACGTGCGGCGGTTTCAATATCTTTTCCGAAGCCGAGTTGGGTGAGGTATCTACCGTGTTCGCTTTCGCGCAGGGCGGCAAGCTCGTTGCCTCTGAACCTTTCGTAGAGAATCCGTGCCGCCATTGCGCTGTCGGAAAGTGTAAAGGCTTGTCCTTTTTTATCGGTCAGGAGTTTATCGACGAGCAACCCTGCGCAAATTGTGTCTTCGAGCGAAAAGCGATTTTCTTTTCCTGCACAAACAATAGATAAGTTGTATTCAAGGTTTTCAGGTTTAAGAATGAACTCCTTGACGGTGGAAATGTTCATAAAGCTGCATATCACGAGGGCTTTTGCCGATTTGGCTTTGACGATGGCGCGTGTGCCATTCGTGGTGCAAAACACCAACGATTTATCGGCAACGACCTCTGGAGAAAATTCTTCAGGCGAATTTCCCAAATCAAAACCCTGAATCACTTTTCCTTGTCGCTCGCCCGAAAGAAGCGGTCGCTCCGAAAACAGGCTGGACGCCACCGTCAAGGCATCTTCAACTTCTGCGACAGGAATAATTTCCTTTGCGCCGTTTTCAAGTGCAGTAATCATCGTAGCGCTCGCGCGAAGCACATCAATGACGATAACGATTTTGTCATTAAAGGTTGCTTCTTCTATGCCGGCAGGTGTAAGAAATACATCAATTTTCATTCTCGGTATGGTAAAATTTTTGAATCTGTTGGGATAGTGTTGTCTTGTTTCATGATGGTTGTTTATGAGCGAGTCTCGGCAAGCTTGGTCAGGAACGGCAATTTTACAATTTCTGCCTCGCACCGTTCGCCTCGAATGTTGACGAAGCACGTGCCGCCGAGGGTTGCATAATTTGGTTGCACAAATCCCGTGCCAATTGCCTTTCCAAGCGAAGGTGAAAGTGTGCCGCTACAAACGCGTCCAATCGGTTGTCCGTCTTGGGTGGTTATCTCGAAGCCTTGTCGAGCAAGGGCTTTTCCTTTAAGCACGAAGCCGATGAGTTGCTTTTGTGGCGTTGCTTTTGCCTTCAAGCACGCGGCTTTGCCATTAAATTCTCCTTTTGAAAACTTCACAATCCAGCCCAGCCCCGCTTCAATCGGATTCGTGGTATCGTCAAGTTCGTGTCCGTAAAGCGCATATCCCATTTCCAGACGAAGCGTATCGCGCGCGCCCAATCCAATCGGTTTGATGTTGAAGGGCTTACCCGCGTCAAAAATCGCGTTCCAAACCTGTTCGGCGTATTGATTCGGAAAGCAAAGTTCAAAGCCATCTTCACCAGTGTAGCCTGTGCGCGAAATCATCATCTCAACATCGGCTAATTTCCCGTGTGCAAAATGGTAGTAGCGAATCTCGGCAAGGTTAATGCGTGTGAGCGGTTGAAGCGTGGCTTCCGCGTTTCTGCCTTGCACGGCAAGAAGCGACAGTTCATCAGAACGATTGATAATGTCAACGCCGTCTATTTTGTTTCGATGAAGCCATTGAAGGTCTTTTTCAATGTTGCTTGCATTGATGACGAGAAAGTAATGCGTCGGTGAAAATCGGCTCACGATGAGGTCGTCGACCGTGCCCCCGTCAGGATAATGCGTGTCATTTTCGTAAAGCATGGCTGTGTATTGCGCTTTGCCGTCCACAAGTTTTGCGACATCGTTAGTCGTTACTTTTTGTAAAAACGCTTCGGCGTGTTCTCCCTTGATTTCCACTTCGCCCATGTGCGAGACGTCAAATACACCAACTGACTCGCGCACAGCGCGATGTTCAGCCAAAATCCCCTCGTATTGAACGGGCATTTCGTAACCGCCGAATCCAATCAATTTCGCACCATTGGCTTTGTGAAAATGATAAAAAGGTGTGCGTTTCACGGAGTTTTCTACGCTTGATTCAGAAGTAATTGGTTCTTTCTCGCAAGGCTTGGTTTTTCAACGAACCAACGGCATGAAATGGGATTTTATTTGTCCATCGTTTTTTCAAACGAGCGGCAAAATACAAAAAACTAAAAAAACCTCGTAACATCGCCGCGCGATGTTGTTGAATGCATGTTCCCGATTCTTCCCGATTCTTTTGCTGTAACACCTAAGTCTCTTACTTTTCATCATAAAATTACAACGCGCATGCGCACCGATAAACTCATCTACCTTCTGCTCCAACTTCTTCCACAAGCCTTCTTCAAGTTGATTGGCAGAAAAGCCTCCGACGCCCTGCGCTACCAATTCAAATCCGT
>FWPU01001221.1_pt1 | contig 79121 bp, 53 predicted proteins | sample 2228361 | NCBI WGS metagenome assembly FWPU01 (sample SAMEA103939777, study PRJEB20133) | metagenome | reverse complement strand
CCTATATCGAACAAAGTTTTATCGACAAACTGCAAGAACTGAAATATGCCTATCGCCCCGACATACGCGACCGCGATGCGTTGGAACGAAACTTCCGCCAAAAGTTTGAAGCCCTCAACAAAGTGCGCCTCACCGACAACGAATTTCAACGCTTGCTCGATGAGTTGATTACCGCCGATGTGTTCGAGGCATCCAAACGCTTGCGGCAGATCAATACCTTTCTGCGCGACGACGGCACGCCCCTGCACTACCAGTTGGTGAACCTCAAGGACTGGTGTAAAAACGATTTCGAGGTCATCAATCAACTGCGTGTCAATACCCGCAGCAGCCACCACCGCTACGACGTCATTTTGCTGATCAACGGCCTGCCCCTGGTGCAGGTAGAACTAAAAACACTGGCCGTGTCGCCCCGCAAAGCCCTCGAACAGGTAGTGCGTTACAAATCCGACCCCGACAACGGCTATACCCGCACCCTGCTCTGCTTCATGCAGCTGTTTATCGTCAGCAACCGCACCGATACGTTTTATTTTACCAACAACAACGAAGAGCATTTCCGCTTCAATGCCGAAGAGCAGTTCCTGCCCGTGTACCGCTGGGCAGACGAAAAAAACAATAAAATCACCCATCTCGATGAGTTCGCCCATGCCTTTCTGTCGAAATGCACCCTGGCAGAAATGATCAGCCGTTACATGGTGCCGGTGGAAGTGGAGAAAAAAATCCTGATGATGCGGCCGTATCAGATCTACGCTGTCAAAGCCATCATGGAAAGCGTACGGCAAGGCAGCGGCAACGGCTTCATTTGGCACACCACCGGCAGCGGCAAAACCCTGACTTCTTTCAAGGCATCTACCCTCATGAAAGACAACCCCGCCATAGACAAATGCCTGTTTGTGGTGGACCGCAAGGACCTCGACCGCCAAACCCGCGAAGAGTTCAACCGCTTTCAACACGGCTGCGTGGAAGAAAACACCAACACCGAGATGCTGGTGCGCCGCCTCCTTTCCGATAACTATGCCGACAAGGTGATTGTGACCACCATTCAAAAACTGGGGCTGGCACTGGACCCTAAAAATGGCTATACCGAAAAACTGAACAAGCTGAAAGATAAACGCTTCGTCTTCATTTTCGACGAATGCCACCGTTCGCAGTTCGGCGAAAATCACCGGGCCATCAAAGAATTTTTTCCCCGGGCTCAGCTCTTTGGCTTCACCGGCACCCCCATCTTCGAAGAAAACGCCACCTACAAAAGAATCGACGGTACCACGGCCTCTTTTGTCACCACCAAAGATGTATTTGAAACCCTGTTGCACGCCTACACCATCACCCACGCCATAGACGACCGCAATGTGTTGCGCTTCCATATCGACTACTACAAGCCCAAACCCCCGGTGCCTTTCGACAGCCCCGAACACAAACAAGCCGTAGTCAAAACCATTCTGCAAAAACACGACGCCGCCACCAACCGCCGCCGTTTCAATGCCCTTTTTGCCACCGCCTCCATCAACGACGCCATCGAATACTACCACCTGTTTCAGAAATTGCAGACCGAAAAGCAGGCAGAAGACCCGGACTTCGAACCCCTGCATATTGCCTGCGTATTTACCCCGCCGGCCGAAGGCAACAAAGACATACGCCAGCTGCAGGAAGAACTCGAACAAGAAAAAGAAGACAACAAAATAGAACCCGGCAAGAAAAAAGCCGCCCTGCAACAAATCATCGACGACTACAACCGCCGCTTCGGCACCAACTTCACCCTTGCCACCTTCGACCTCTATTATCAGGACGTGCAGCAACGCATCAAAATGCAGCGATACCCCAACCGCGAAATGCCCCGCTCGCAAAAGCTCGACATCGTCATTGTGGTGGATATGCTGCTCACCGGCTTCGACAGCAAATACCTGAACACTCTTTATGTGGACAAAAACCTCAAATACCACGGCTTGATACAGGCCTTCAGCCGCACCAACCGCGTGCTCAACGACACCAAGCCCTACGGCAACATCCTTGATTTTCGCCAACAGCAAAACGAAGTGGACCGCGCCATTGCGCTCTTTGGCGGCGAAGCCCCCGAAAAATCCAAAAAAGTGTGGCTGGTGGAACCCGCCCCCGTGGTCATCGAAAAATACGAAGAAGCCGTGGAGAAACTCGAAGAATGGCTGCAGATGCAAGACCTGGTGGCAGAACCGCAGGCCGTTTACAACCTGCGCGGCGATGAGTCGAGAATAGAGTTTGTCAACCGCTTCAAGGAAGTGCAGCGCCTGCGCACCCAACTCGACCAATATACCGACCTCACCGAAGAAGAAAAGCAAAAAATCAAGTCACTGCTGCCCGAAGACAAACTCACCGAGTTCCGCACGGCATATCTGGAAATGGCACGTCAGATCAGAGAAATACAACAAACCCAAGGCGACAACGCCCCGCCCGAAATCCAACAACTCGACCTCGAGCTGGTGCTCTTTGCTTCTGCCCTCATCGATTACGACTATATCATGAAACTGATTTCGGAATATACCGGACACAACACCAAAAAGCACAAAATCACCCGCGACCAACTCCTCTCTATGCTCAGCAGCAATGCCAACCTCATGGACGAGCGCGAAGATCTGGCCGAATACATCAACACTTTGCAGGCGGGCGTGCCCCTCACCGAAGAGCAGATCCGGCAGGGCTACGAAGAGTTCAAAGAAAACAAACGCCGGCAGCAGCTGCAAAACATTGCCCAACGCCACGGCATACCCTTCGACTTGCTGAAGGACTTCGTGCAAAACACCGTCGATCGCCTCATTCTCGACAGCCAACGCCTCAGCGACCTGTTTGCCGGGCAGGAGCTGGGCTGGAAAGCACGCAGCCGGAAAGAAACCGCCCTGATGAAAGACCTCATCCCCCTGCTCAAAAAAATGGCAGAAGGCAGGGAAATCAGCGGATTGAAAGCGTATGAGTAGAAGTTTAAAAAACAGCTATATGTTATGAACGAAAATGAACATTTTGACAAAAAATCACTTAAGTTGCTGATTTCCAAAAATCCTGACTGGAAAGCCCTTGCACGTGATTGTGTATGTTTTGCAAATGCCAAAGGCGGAAAAATAATTGTTGGCATAGAAGATGACAGTGATATGCCTCCCTCGGGACAAAAAATCCCTAAAAAACTACCCGAACAAATTCGTAAGCGTATTGAAGAACTTACTATTAATGTTGGTATTGGTGTAGAAATAAAAACAGCCGGTAACAATGCTGAATTTATTGAAATAAAAGTACTTCCTTCGGCATCTACTATTGCATCTACAAGTGATGGCCAATACTACATTCGAATAGCAGATAATTGCAAGCCGGTATTACCCGACGAACTCTCACGCCTCTTTACCGATAAATCCGCTTTTCAGTGGGAAACCAAAGTAGTAAGTAAATATAATTGGAATACATGTGACCAAAACAAACTAAAACAATTTTTAACCGATATCCAAAATTCACAACGTGTTTCAGATTTTGTTAAACAAAAATCCGAAGAGGAGCTCTTGACTTATTATCAATTTATTGACTCCAATGGATATCTCACCAATTTAGGTGTTTTATGGCTTGGTACGCAACAACAACGAGCACGCCTGCTTTATGCGCCGGTGGTACAATTTATTAAATATAACGAGCGAGGAGAGAAAGTGCGTAAAGAAGTGTGGGATGATTTTACACTCAATCCCAAAGAACTTATTGAATCTATCTGGCATTCCTTGCCGGAGTGGAAAGAAGGCATTGAAATATCCGAAGGCATCTTGGGGCGTCACATTGTCTATCATTATAATGAAACTGTGGTAAGAGAATTGCTTGCCAATGCTTTGGTGCACCGTCCTTATACCACCCGTGGCGATATATTCATCAATCTTTATCCTGACAAACTTGAAATTCATAATCCGGGGCTCCTGCCTTTAGGCGTAACGCCACAAAACATATTGCATCAATCCGTGAAGCGAAACGAGCATCTTTCCAAAGTGTTTTATGATTTGGGATTGATGGAACGAGAAGGCAGTGGCTATGATAAAATTTACGAAATACAAGTTTCAGAGGCAAAACCATTACCAGAAGTGCAAGAAGGTAATGACCGAGTTTCCGTAACCATATATAATCAAATTAAGAACCCCGATGTGATACGTTTTATAGAAGAAGTGAAAAAACGATATCATCTTACTCAAAAAGAAATCATTTGTTTAGGAATTATTGCCCAACACCAATCTATATTGGCTACCGAATTTTCGCGCTTGCTTCAATCGCAAAATGACAAACAAATCAAAAACTGGCTTGGGAAATTGTTGGATTATGAAATCATTAAAACCAAAGGCAGAACAAAAGGTACGGAATACTTTGTAAACCCTAAAATATTGAAAAATACAGGTGAACTAAAAAACACCTCACTCAAATATATTCAGGAACACCGCCTTGAAGCGCTTATTTTGACAGATATTGAACGATTCCAGCCAACTAAAGTATCGGAGATTCATCAGAGAATTGGTAAAGAAATACCCCTACGAAAAATAAAATACATTTTAAAGAAACTGAAAGATGATAATAAAATTTCTCAAACAGGCAAAACCTCAGGAGCAACTTATACAATTAAACAAAATTGATAGAAAAAATACATTAAAAATGAACAAATATTGTTTAAATAAATTGCAAAAACCTGATAGTCAACACTTTATTTTAAACAAAATGAGGGGAAATAATACTTCGTTATTTAAACAATTTTGTTTAATGAAATTACACCTTATTGATTATCAATCTGTTTTATTTGACAAAACAGGGGGAAATAATCGTCCGTTTTTTTTGATTTTGTCAAATAAAAACAAACAACATGCTGATTTTCAGACACTTTGATTTGACAAAACAAGGCGAAATATTGCTTAATTATATTGACAGGCTTGTCAATAAAACATAAAAATGCTAATAATAGTACCGCCTGACACCGTTAGGTGAAAAAATAAAAGAATTATGGATAATCAAATAAGTGCTGTAACAAGAAAAGACCTTTTTGATGAGATAAAAGAAAAGAGATTTAGGTGGCATGGACGGTTAGATGAAACAGACTTTTTAAATAGAATTTATAATTTGGAAAAAATGCCATCTACTGATGATAGATTCCGTAATGCTTTAGAAGATATTTGGCAACATAGAGTGAACAATTTCGATTGGGATTACTGGTGGATTCTTTCGGATTCTCGTTTTAATCTTTTACATTGCCCGGATGAAGATTTCTTCAAATTTATTTGTGAAATGATACATCCATCTGTGAGAACTGAAAATGAGGTTAATGAAATTTTACCCATTATAAATAAATATCTTAATAAGGATAATTTTGAACTTTTTCCTAAAAATTACATTTCGGGCAGACCTGTCTTTGGATACAGAAAAATAGATGCATTAAAACAAAAAACCATAGAAAATGTAAAAACTATTAAAAATTATTTAAGTACGGATTACATTGACAAACAAATCAAAATAATAGAATCAGCGGTTGAAAATGACCCAGCTTTGGCTATAGGAACAGCCAAAGAATTGATTGAAACTATTTGCAAAGCCATCATTAAAGAAAATGTTGTTGAAATTAATGAAAAAGATAAAGATAATTTGCAAAAAAAATTTAAAAAAACATTAGAAATATTAGAATTACTGCCTGAAAATATTGATAACTATAAAAAAGGCGTGCAAAGCATAAAAAAGTTATTAGGAGGATTAAATACTATTGTTCATGGATTGGCTGAATTAAGAAATGAATATGGTACCGGACATGGCAAAGGCCCACAATTTAAGGGATTGCAACCAAGACATGCAAAGTTGGCTGCCAATGCAGCATCTATTGTCGCCTATTTTCTATTGGAAGCACATAATAAAAAATCAATAAAATGAAAACAAATAATAAAAAATATCTAACCCCCCGCCTCCGCTTCCCCGAATTCCAAAATAGTGGAGAGTGGGAAGTGGTTTTGCTTGAAAAATTAATTTTTAAGAATACAAAAAGGAATTCGGAAAAAAAGTATAGTTTAGTTCAAAGCATTAGCAATAAGCATGGTTTTATTAACCAAGATGAGTATTTTGATAATAGACAGGTTGCAAGCATGGACACTTCAAAATACTATGTAGTAGATAAAGGTACTTTTGCTTACAAAAATGATGATAATATTTCTATCATAAGCCCATTGTATGTGTGTTTTAAATGTAATCGGGAAATTATAAATGATTATTTTTTGTTGCATTGGTTTGATACGAATTCATTCAAAAAACAAATGACAACAAACATTGAAGGAGGTGTTAGAAATACATTGAACTTTGAAAATTTGATTAGAATTTCCATTCCCCTTCCCACCCTTCCCGAGCAACAAAAAATCGCAGATTTCCTAAGCAATTTGGATGAATGGCTCGCCGCCGAAGAAGAAAAACTCACCTTGCTGGAGACCTACAAAAAAGGCCTGCTGCAAAACCTTTTCCCCGCCGAAGGCGAAACCGTCCCCAAATTCCGCTTCCCCGAGTTTCAAAACTCCGGTGCGTGGGAAGTGAAAAGGTTGGGGGAGGTGGCAGAGTTCATAAATGGACTTACTTATAGCCCTGAAGATATAAGAGAATCTGGCTTATTAGTATTACGTTCATCAAATATCCAAAGTGGCAAGATTGATCTTAAGGACAGTGTTTTTGTTAGAAGTGATATTAATGGCGCACAACTAATCAAACCTAAAGATATTTTAATATGTGTTAGAAATGGATCGAAAAATTTAATAGGGAAAAGTGCCTTTATACCAGATGACATGCCAATTTCTACACATGGAGCCTTTATGGTGGTTATTAGAGCTAAAAATCCAGAATTTGTTTTCCAATTATTACAAACTGATACCTATTTTGAACAAGTTAAAGCAGGTTTAGGTGCTACAATCAATTCAATAAATTTAAAAGATTTGAAAAATTATAAATTTTATGTACCTCGAAATTTAGCCGAACAACAAAAAATCGCCGATTGCCTGTCGGCATTGGATGAGCAGATAGAAGCCCAAAGGCAAAAGGTAGAACAGCTGAGGGAGCATAAAAAGGGGCTGCTGCAGGGGCTGTTTCCGCAACTGTCTGAACTATGATTTTTGTGATTAAATGATGAATATGATTAAAAATATAGCAAGTAAAATCACGGTAATCCTTCATTCATACCCATCAGGGTTCAGACAAAAGGTTTATTGCAGGGCTTGTTTCCAAATGTCGGAACTATGATTGTAAATGATTAAATGAACACTATGATTAAAAACGAATATCCACTTTCAGAACTCACAGGCAAAATTATAGGATGTGCAATGGAAGTGCACCGGATTTTAGGGAATGGATTTCAGGAAGTGATTTACCAAAGGGCTTTGGCAAAAGAAATGAGCATTCAAGGTTTGGAGTTTTCAAGAGAACACGAAATGACTATTTTTTATAAAGGTGATGAAATAGGAACAAGACGTGTGGATTTTTTTGTAGAGGGCAAAGTGATGGTAGAAATAAAAGCCATCATACAATTAGAGGATGTGCATTTAGCACAAGCTATAAATTATTTGGAAGCCTACGGATTAGAAATTGGTTTGTTGATAAATTTTGGCAACACCTCCTTACAATTTAAAAGAGTAATGAAACCCAATAAAAATCATAGTCAATCAAAAAATCAATAAAATCATAATTCAGACAAGTATGACAGAAAATAATCAAACACAATTAGGCAAAACCCTCTGGAAAATCGCGGACGAACTGCGCGGTTCCATGAACGCCGACGACTTCCGCGATTATATGCTTTCGTTCCTCTTTTTGCGATACCTCAGCGACAACTACGAGCAGGCAGCCCTGCGGGAGCTGGGCAACGACTGCCCCACGCTGCCCGAAGGCGACCGCCGTTCGCCCCTGGCCGTGTGGTACGAACAAAACCCCGGCGACATTGAGGCCTTCGAAGCCCATATGCGCCGCAAAGTTCACTATGTCATCAAACCCGAATACCTGTGGAGCAACATTGCCGAGATGGCACGCACCCAACACCCCGACCTGCTGCAAACCCTCGAAAAAGGATTTAAATTCATCGAAGAAGAATCGTTTGAAAGCACCTTCCGCGGGCTGTTTTCCGAAATCAACCTGTCCAGCGAGAAACTGGGCAAAACCTACGACGCCCGCAACAAAAAGCTTTGCAACATCATCCAAAAAATTCACGAAGGCATCAGCCAATTTTCCACCGATGCCGACATGCTGGGCGATGCCTACGAGTACCTCATAGGTCAGTTTGCCGCCGGCTCGGGCAAAAAAGCCGGCGAGTTTTACACCCCGCAGCGCGTGTCCGACATCCTGTCGGAAATCGTGATTCTCGACAGCCAGGACCCTGCCCGCGGCAAGAAAAACAAACTCGAAAGCGTCTATGACTTTGCCTGCGGCTCAGGTTCTTTGCTCTTGAATGTACGCAAAAAGGTGAGGGAAGCCGGCGGCACCATCGGCAAAATCTACGGGCAGGAAAAAAACATCACCACCTACAACCTGGCCCGCATGAACATGCTGCTGCACGGCGTGAAAGACACCGAATTTGAAATATTCCACGGCGACACTCTCACCAACGATTGGCCCCTCTTGCGCGACGCCGGTCCCGGCTATAAAATCACCTTCGACGCCATCGTAGCCAATCCGCCTTTCAGCCTGAAATGGAACCCCACCGAAGCCATGGGCGAAGACCCGCGCTTCAAGAACTACGGCCTGGCACCCAAGTCGGCCGCCGATTTTGCTTTCCTGCTGCACGGCTTCCACTACCTCAGCGACGAAGGCACCATGGCCATCATCCTGCCGCATGGCGTTTTGTTCCGCGGCAATGCCGAAAAACAAATACGCACCAAGCTGCTTAAGGACGGCCACATCGACACCGTCATCGGCCTGCCTGCCAACTTGTTCTACTCGACCGGCATTCCGGTGTGCATCATCGTCTTGAAGAAATGCAAAAAATTCGACGATGTGCTCTTCATCAACGCCTCGGAGCTCTACGAAAAAGGCAAGCGGCAAAACACCCTGCTGCCCGAACACATACGGAAGATAGTGGACACCTACCGCGAGCGTAAAGAAGAAGAACGTTTTTCGCGGCGTGTATCCATGGAAGAAATCGAAGAAAACGACTACAACCTCAACATCACACGTTATGTGAGCACCGCCGAGCCCGAACCTGAAATAGACCTGCAACAGGTGCACCGGCAACTCACCGAAGTGGAGAAAAAAATAGCCGAAGCCAAAGCCAAACACAATCAATATCTAAGCGAGCTGGGCTTGCCGCCCTTGCCGTAGGGGCGTAGCGTTTCTATTTTCAATATCTGCCAAGATTGTTTGAAAATAATAGATGGGAGAAATGCGTCTTCAATGTAACACTCTTTCGCTTCGCATGATCAAAACTACCGCAATGGTCTCAATCTGCAGGTAAAATGCCTTAGAAACGGAGGTTCATAAATGATTTCATAACCCTTTATGTTAGGTTTTTTCTTTTTAAGCGTCTCAAAAATCTCAATAATATATTCAATATGGCTTTGTGTATAAACCCTTCTGGGAATGGCCAATCTAACCAACTCCCAATGTGCAGGAACAAACTTATTATTTTGCGTTTTTCCAAACATCAAAGAACCGATTTCAACCGCCCGAATGCCCCCTTTTTCATACAACTCCGTCACCAGCACCTGCCCCGGAAAATGATGCGGCGGAATGTGCGGATACATCAACCGTGCATCCACATACACGGCATGTCCACCATAGGGCTTCAATACCGGAATGCCCAGTTTGTCGAGATTTTTACCCAAATATTCCGTACTTTTTATTCTGTAGTGTAAATAATCTTTATCAAACACTTCATTTAAACCCACAGCCAGGGCTTCCATGTCTCTTCCGCTAAGCCCGCCGTAAGTAGTGAAACCTTCGGTGATAATCAACAAATTTTGGCAATCTTCGGCAAGTTGCCGATCTTTCAGACATAAAAACCCTCCCATATTGACCAAACCATCTTTTTTTGCACTCATAATGGCGGCGTCTGCATAAGAAAACATTTCTTTTGCTATGCTTTTGGCCGATTTTCTTTCAAAACCCTTTTCCCTTTGTTTAATAAACCATGCATTTTCGGCAATCCGGCAACAATCAAGCACAAGAAGCGTATTGTATTGCCGACACAACAAACTTGTTTGTTTGAGATTTTCCATGCTCACCGGCTGACCTCCTCCACTGTTGTTAGTTACCGTCATGATAACCGCAGCCACTTTGTTGGAATGTTTTTTCAACAAATCTTCCAATTTATCCGGATGTATATTGCCTTTAAAGGGATACCATGAAGAGGTATCCAAAGCTTCATCGCAAGGAATATCGATGGCCTTGCCTCCGGCATACTCAATATTTGCCCCGGTGGTATCGAAATGTGTATTGCTGATAAAAATTTTTTTCTTTTTGGCAAGCACTCCATATAAAATTCTCTCCGCAGCCCGGCCTTGATGAACAGGAAAAAAATAGGGCATGCCGGTCAACTCGTCAATCACCTTTTTTAAATGAAAATAACTTTTGGAACCGGCATAGGATTCGTCGCCTTGCATCATTGCGGCCCATTGGTTTTGGCTCATGGCCGACGTGCCGCTGTCGGTCAACAAATCTATAATGATATGTTGTGAATCGATCTGAAAAGGATTATAATAGGCCTTTTTCAAAATCCTTTTGCGTTCGGCTATGCCGGTAAATTTGATTGGTTCGACCACTTTGATTTTAAATGGTTCTATGATAGTTTTCATTTTCAAACAGTTTGCTACAAAAAAAATTCTCTTGCGACAATATAAAAATGACTTTTGTCAGGATATAAACAAGCAATAAAAAGATTGTATTTTCAAATCAAAAAAGCAATGACAACAATTTTTTGGCGTTAAATGCCGACATTTGTCTTTTATTGTTTATTTTGAATGGAATTTGTTTGATCCATGACTTTAAAAAACAAAGAAAATACCGAAAACGGCAAAACAATTACCTGCCGGTGGGAAGATTTAACCGGAGGCAACATTCCCGTCGAAATGGGAAATTGTGATGTCATGATTATCGAAAACATTCCGGATCACACCAGCATGACTTCATTGAAAAAATTCTTGACACTTCTGCCTGCCCGTCAAATTACGGCAAAAACCATTTCCGGAAAAATATTCACCATTGAACTTACAAAAAAACATACCGAAGATCATCCTTCTTTACAACCGTTCAGACAGGCATTGAAGGAAATCGACCGGTCCATAGCAGATCTTTTGGAAAAGCGCAAAGAGATGATCAGTAAAATCGGTGAAATAAAATGCGAACAAGCCATTCCCATCATACAGCCCACATATTTCGAACAAAAATTAAAAACACTCCGAATAAGCGATGATTACACCCGTTCTGTTTTCGAAGAAATACACAGATGCAGTATTAAAGAACAAATAAAAAATGCCGTCAAAATATTAAAATTGATACCATGAAAGAAGAAAAAAAACTTTTCATCTTAGATGCGTTTGCACTTATCTACCGTGCCTATTTTGCTTTTTCAAAAAACCCGAGAATCAATTCAAAAGGATTTAACACCTCGGCCATTTTTGGATTCCTCAACACCTTAGTGGAAGTGATTGAAAAAGAAAAACCCACCCATATAGCCGTCGTTTTTGACAGCGAAGGTCCGGGCGAACGTGAAGAAATTTATGAAGATTACAAAGCCCACAGAGAACAGATCCCCGAAGACATCGTGGCATCTTTGCCGTATATCAAAGAGATTTTAAAGGCAATGAACATCAAAACCTTTGAAGAACCCGGATTGGAAGCGGACGACCTAATGGCCTGCCTTGCCATAAAAGCGGCAAACAATGGTTTTAAAGTATATATCATGACCTCTGACAAAGATTTGGCACAGATGGTCAACGAAAATATTTTGATATACCGTCCGGCAAGAATGGGAAATGGGCACGAAATTTTGGGAGTGAAAGAAGTAAAAGAAAAATTTTCTATCGATGACCCAAAGCAAATCATCGACTTGCTGGCCCTTGCAGGTGACAGCTCCGACAACATTCCCGGTGTGCCGGGCATAGGCGAAAAAACTGCCGTTAAACTCATCAAACAATACAAAAACCTTGAAAACATTCTGGCCAATGCCGATAATATCAAAGGTAAACTTGGAGAAAAATTGAAAGAGTTTAAAGATCAGGCATTGTTGTCAAAAGAACTGGCCACCATCAGAACGGATATAGACATGAACGTAGACCCCGAGAAATTAACAATAAAACAACCGGACAAAGAAAAATTATTGGAAATTTTTTCGGAATTGGAATTTAAATCTCTGGCCAAACGGCTTTTAAAAGAAGAAATAAACATTACACCCACCGTTCCCGGAGTGCAGATGGATTTGTTTTCGCAAGAAGAGATCGATGTTGCACCGGAAGTGTCAGATATAGAGAAAAGCAATAAACACTACCACCTGATCGAAAATGTCGAAGAAGTAGAACGGCTGATCGAAAAACTGCAACACCAATCCGTATTGGCATTTGATACGGAAACAACCGGTCTCGATGATTTGAACGCACAGCTGGTAGGCATATCTTTATCTTTCCGGCCCCATGAAGGTTATTTCATTCTTTGGCCCGAACAACAAGATTTGCAAGAAGCGATTATCCGGGCATTGAAAAACATTTTGGAAAACAAAAAGATATTGAAAATTGCACATAACTTAAAATTTGACATGAATATCCTGAGCTTATACGGAATTCACGTCGCTCCTCCCGCCTACGACACCATGATTGCCCATTATTTGATGGAGCCGGAGATGCGACACAACATGGATTATCTTTCGGAAGTATATTTAGGTTACAAACCCATTTCCATTGAGACATTGATTGGGAAAAAGGGAAAAAATCAAAAAAGCATGAAAGACGTGCCGAAAGATCTTTTAAGCCGCTACGCCTGTGAGGACGCCGATGTAACCCTTCAACTTTACCTGAAATTCGATCCATTGACCAACCAACAACCCCTGAAAAAATTGTTTTATGAGGTAGAGATGCCCATTGTATTTGTGCTTTCGGCCATGGAACAAAAAGGTGTGAAAATCAACGAAGAGTGGCTCAAGCAATATTCACAAGAATTGGAAGAACGCCTGAAAAAAATCGAAAACGAAATTTATGATCTCACACAGATGCATTTCAACATCGATTCACCCAAGCAATTGGGGGAAGTGTTGTTTAATCATTTGAAAATAGTGGACAAACCCAAAAAAACCAAAACCGGACAATATGCCACCGGTGAAGAAGTGTTGACACAACTGTCGGACAGACACCCGGTGATCGACAAAATTTTGGAATATCGAATGTTGAAAAAACTTAAAACCACTTACGTCGATGCATTGCCTACGTACATCAATCCACATACAGGCCGGATACATACCTCATTTATGCAGGCGGTGACGGCTACCGGCAGATTAAGTTCGAACAATCCGAACCTGCAAAACATTCCCATCAAAACCGAAGAAGGCAAAAAATTGCGATCGGTATTCGTGCCGGAAAATAAGAACCAATGGATACTATCGGCCGATTATTCACAAATAGAGTTGAGAATCATTGCCAGTTTGAGCGGAGAAGAAAACATGATAGCCGATTTTCTTGCCGGCAAAGATATTCATGCAGCCACGGCAGCACGTGTTTTTGGTGTAGCCGAAAGCGAGGTAACAAGGGAGATGCGTTCGAAAGCCAAAGCCGTCAATTTCGGAATCATATACGGACAAACACCCTATGGATTATCTCAAGCCTTGAATATCTCCAAAACCGAAGCCAAGGAAATAATAGACCAATATTTTGAAAAATATCCCCGCATAAAAGAATACATGGATAAAATGATTGCATTTGCCAGAGAAAACGGTTATGTAGAAACAGTTTTAGGACGCAGGCGTTATTTAAGGGACATCAATTCGGGCAATTCGGTAGTAAGGGGCTTTGCCGAACGTAACGCCATCAACTCGCCCATCCAGGGCAGTGCAGCCGACATTATCAAACTTGCCATGATCAATATCTTCCATAAGATACAGGAAGAAAAATTGAAATCTTCCATGATCCTTCAGGTACACGACGAACTTGTGTTTGAAGTAGAAGATGAAGAATTGGAAACAATGAAAAAACTGGTAAAACACGAAATGGAAAATGCCTATCAACTAAAAGTGCCGTTGGTAGTAGATGTGGGAGTAGGAAAAAATTGGCTGGAAGCGCATTAACCTTGTGAGAAAAACAAATGGGACAGATAAAAAAACTGGCAGGACAAACCTTGATCTATGGGGGAACCAATATGGCGGCACGGTTTATCAATTATTTGTTGGTGCCGCTTTATACTTACTACTTCAGCCCTGAACAATATGGCATCGTATCGGAACTATATGCCTATGTGGCATTTTTGCAAGTTTTGCTGACATTCGGCATGGAAACGGCCTACTTCAGATTCTCTCAAAAAAACGATGAGCCGGTTGTTTATAGTCAATCTTTGTTGTTTGTTTCATTGATTTCTGTCGGTTTTATTATAGTGGTCATTCTATTGAGGGATTGGTTGCATCAATTGCTGAGCAATGGATTGGATGTGCCATACAAAACGTATGTTGTGTGGTTTGCCTGTATTCTGGCCATTGACGCCATCTCTGCCATTCCCCTTGCAAGGTTGCGGCTCCAAAACCGTCCGGTAAAATTTGCATTGATAAAAATGACCAATATCCTGTGTAATGTGTTGTTCAATTTGTTTTTTATCTTATGGCTTCCAAGGTTACACGATCACTATGGAGGTATATGGTCGAAGTTGTATGACCCTTCTTTGGGAGTAGGTTATATTTTTCTATCCAACTTGCTGGCTTCATTCGTTCTACTGATCAGCTTATGGCCGCAAATAAAGACGGCACGACTGATTTTAAACAGACCGTTGATTTCAAAGATGATACACTATGGCTGGCCATTGGCTGTGATGGGATTGGCCGGCATCGTGAATGAAACCATCGACCGGCCTATGATTAAATATCTTTCACCGGGCGAGGCACAGGACAAACTGGCACAGGTGGGCATCTACGGTGCATGCTATAAAATTGCCATTTTGATGTCCATCATCATTCAGGCCTATAGATATGCCGCCGATCCGTTTTTCTTTCAAAAATCAAAAGACAGTGATCATAAAGAAGTATATGCCTTGGTGATGAAATATTTTGTTAAAGTAATGTTGTTTGTTGCTTTGGGAATTGTAGCCAATTTGAGTTGGATTGGTTACTTTGTGGGAGAGGAATACAGGACCGGACTGGTCATTGTACCCTGGTTGATTTTGGCTAATTTTTTTCTTGGAGTTTATTTCAACTTATCGGTTTGGTATAAACTTACCGATAAAACCATTTATGGTTCTTTGCTTGCCATTGCAGGAGCATTGTTAACACTGATTTTAAATTATATGCTAATCCCTGAGGTTGGCTATACAGGAGCAGCCATTACAACATTTGTTTGTTATTTGACAATGGCTTTGGTTTCTTATTTTCTTGGTCAAAAATACTTCCGTGTGCCCTATGACATAAAAAGTTTTCTGGTGGAGTTTGCCTTATTTATGGTTGCTATGGTTTATATCTGGCAGAATCCTCATTTTTTGGCAAACAGTTGGATCCACCTTTTATGGAAAAACCTGATATTAGTGCTATTTGGAGTTTTTCTGTGGCAGAGGACAACAAGAGATAAACATCTATCCATCTTGTGAAACCGGCCGGCAACATGTTACAGGCAATCCGAAAGTCGTTTTCCAAAAATTAAAATAATCACCTAACAGCCAACTCTACCTTTTTAAGTTTTTGAAGATCTTTCACCAGATCCGGGGAAATTTTCACTTTGTTTTTTGAAACAAAAGAGAATTTATGTTGTTTGTGCATAATCACAGTGACCAGCTCTTGAGATCCCTTGTGTTGACGAATAATCTCCGATATTTTGTCATTCAACTCCCTGTCTATGTCTTTAAGTTTTATGCCCATATAGAATTTTTGGCAGGTCAATTCTGGTAATTTTTCCAAAAGTTCCATGTGCTTCACATAAACCCGTGGCTGCAAAGATCCCTGGTAAAAACGCACCTCAACCGTCATATACACCATCAGACCCAAATCAAGCAAATGTTTGAATTTTAGATATGTTTCGGAAAAAAGTGAAAATTCATGTTTATCCTTGTAATCCTCTATAACAAACCGCCCATAAGGCATATCATTTTTGTTGGTCCTGTGTTCGACATGTGTAATCAACCCTGCCAATTGAAATTCATAGCTTCGTTTTCGTTCGGCATCATTGATAGGCGCTGCAGCAAGAAATTCTTTGAGTTTAACGATATCGTCCTTAATTTTTTGGTTGATAAAAAATTTATAACGATCCAAAGGATGTCCGGTCAAATAAAAGCCGATATATTCTTTTTCGTAATTCAATCTGGTCAGATTGGACCATGGTTCGCATTGTGGAATTTCGGGTTCTTGCAAGTTTTCCTCCATTATTTCTTCTCCAAAAAGAGTTGGTAAGGCAACGGTCTGGTTGGGTTGAAGCTTTGAGGCAAATTGAAGGGCTTTTTCAATCAAAGTTTGATCATTTTCATCGGCTTTGTAGAAATATTGTGCCCTGTCCAATCCAAAGCAATCCAAAGCACCGGCATAAGCCAGGCTTTCGATCACACGTTTGTTGATTTTATTGCCTTGCATTCGCTTACACAAGTCGAAAATCGATTTAAAGGGACCGTTTTTGCTTCGTTCTTCAATGATTGCTTCTACCACCGCCTCTCCCACACCTTTGATCGCTGCCAATCCATAACGGATTTCACCATTTTGATTGACAGAAAAATGTATCTCGCTCTCATTGATATCAGGGCCCAGCAGGGGAATCATCATTCTTTGACATTCCTCAATAAAAAAACCGATCTTATCTATATTGAGATTGTGGGTTAGCACGGCCGCCATGTATTCATTGGGATAGTGGGCCTTGAGATAAGCAGTTTGATAGGCCAGCATGGCGTAGCACGTCGAATGGGATTTATTGAAAGCATACTTGGCAAAATCTTCCCAATCACTCCATATTTTTTCAAGTGTTTCTATTGGATATCCATTTTTTTGACCGTTTTCCAAAAATTTACCTTTCAAATTATCCAATACACTTTTTTGTTTTTTCCCCATGGCTTTGCGCAAGGTATCGGCTTCTCCTTTGGTAAATCCGGCCAATTTTTGAGCCAATAGCATCACTTGTTCTTGATAAACGGTGATTCCATAGGTCTCCTCAAGATATTCTTTCATCTCCGGAAGATCATAGGTAATCTCTTCCAAACCATGTTTACGTTTGATAAAATGTTCGATATATTTCATCGGTCCCGGACGATACAAAGCATTCATGGCTATCAGATCTTCAAACTTATCGGGTTTGAGTTCCATGAGGTTTTTTTTCATACCGTCCGACTCAAACTGGAAAATACCGTTGGTTTCTCCTCTTTGAAAAATCTCAAACGTTTCTTTATCGTCCAGCGGCAGATTGTCCAGGTCTATTTCAATGCCGCGGTTTTGTTTGATTAATTTTAGTGTATCACGAATAATCGTAAGGTTTTTTAGCCCCAAGAAATCCATTTTGATAATCCCGGCACTTTCAATGATGCTTCCATCAAACTGTGAAACACGCAGATTTGAATCTTTTGCCGTACAAACCGGGATAATATCCATGATGTCGGTTGGTGCAATCAGCACACCGGCAGCATGCACACCGGTTCCTCTGATGGTGCCTTCAAGTTTTTCGGCGTCTTGCAACACTTTGGCTTTGAGGTCATCTCCGGCATAGTATTGACGCAACAATTTAATATTTTCAATTTCATCTCCCCGAAGGCCTTCCCTGTTGGAATCGCTCAAACTGTCTTCTCCTTCCAAAGGGGCATGCAAAATTCTTTGAAAAGTTATGCCCGGTTTTGCAGGAATGAGTTTGGCCAAAGCATCGCTTTCGGACAAAGGCAAGTCATATACTCTGGCAACATCCCGCACACTCATTTTGGGGGCCATGGTTGAGTAAGTGATAATTTGTGCCACTTGATTTTCTCCGTATTTTTTGATGACATAATCTATGACCTTTTGCCGCCCTTCATCGTCAAAATCGGTATCAATATCAGGCATACTTTTTCGATCGGGATTTAAAAACCTTTCAAAGAGCAAGCCGTATTTGATTGGGTCAATGTTGGTAATGCCGATACAATAAGCTACCACCGATCCTGCTGCCGATCCCCGACCGGGTCCGATAAAAACACCCATTTCGCGGCCTTTCTTGATGAAATCCCATACAATCAAAAAATATCCCGCAAAACCCATGCTTTTGATAGTAAACAACTCGAAATTGATACGCTCTTCTATTTCCGGGGTAATTTCTCCATAACGCTTGCGGGCTCCTTCATAGGTAATGTGTTTTAGATACTCCCATTGATTCAAATTATTGTCTTCGTGAACCTTAAATTCATCGGGGATTGGAAACACCGGTAGAATAATATCTTTTTCCAAACTCAAAAAATCAACCTTGTCAACAATTTCATTCGTATTGTCGATGGCTTCCGGCAGGTCATTGAAAAGATTGTTCATCTCTTCCTGCGTCTTGAGATAAAACTCATCGTTGTAGAATGCAAATCTTTTACCTTTTTGGTATTCGTCATCATCCGTAAATTCTTTCATCTTTGGTGTTGACAAGCGTTCGCCTGTATTGATACAAAGCATAATGTCGTGAATACGGGCATCTTCCTTGTCAATGTAATGCGTATCGTTTGAAGCAATGATTTTGATATTATATTTTTTGGCAAACTTCAACAATACGGCATTGACCTTTTCCTGGTCCGGTATTTGATGTCTTTGAAGCTCTATATAATAATCGTCCCCAAACAAATCGATCCACCATTTCAGTTTTTCCTCAGCTTCTTTTTCTCCCTGACGCAAAATGGTTCTTGGTATCTCGGCAGCCAGACAACAACTTGTGGCTATCAATCCTTTGTGGTATTTCAACAACAATTCTTTGTCGATTCGGGGATATTTTCCATAAAGTCCTTCTATGTAGCCAAGCGAACAAAGTTTCGACAGATTGTGGTAACCTTCTTCATTTTTGGCCAATAGCAATTGATGAAAGCGCTGATCTTTTTTCTCCCTTGTAAACTGCTTTTCAAAACGGTTTTCTACCAAATAAAACTCGCAGCCTACTATGGGTTTAATTACTTTTTTATCTTTGGTATTATACTTATTGGCTTCGGCCACAAAATCAAATACTCCGAACATATTGCCATGATCGGTGATGGCAATAGCCGGCATGCCGTCATCTACAGCTTTTTTAATCAATTTTTTAATGTCCGAAGCACCGTCAAGCAATGAATACTGCGTATGTACATGTAAATGGGAAAATACAGGCATTCTTTTAAATTTTATGTGTCGTAAATTTACGACGAATGCCATGTGTAGGAAAACATTTTTTTATTTTTTTATAAACACTCCTCTAAAGTGTTTACTCAAAGTGACTTTATCAAGATCCATGTTTTCAGAGCGGCAAAAATGACCTGAAAGATCAGGCAATTAAAAAACCTCATGCACTTTATTTTGAGATAAATAGTTAATCCTTAAAAAGCCACTTTAAAAAGATGTATAATTTTTAATGCAGAGAATACCGGAAATTTTTTCCTAAAAAATACTCTAATAATCTTGTGAAAAAATGGAGCAAAAAAGAAAGGTTTTTCTTTAACCTCTCCATAAATTTCTTCAAATTCCACGCTGCTGCCGATAAAAAGGCATTTATCTGTGCTTTCCCTTTTCCGAAAAGATAATTGATTCCCATTCTGAACTGCCTTTTCAGATGCGATATTACGGCTTCAATGGCTGCTCTCCGCCGGAATTTCTTCCTTTTCTTTTCTTGCAGGTAACGGGTCTGTTTCTTCCTTCCACTATCCGGAACACTCACGCTTGTTCCCTCAATTTGTTTTACTCCCCTTCCGCCTCTGTCATACACCACCTCTTTGGGTAATCTAATTCCGTTCAACTTCATCTGTTCCAACAACGGTGCGATGGTCCGGCTGTCATGCGGATTCCCTTTAAATGCTTTTATTGCTGTTATGACCAAACTCTTTGGATGTATCATCAAACCTATCTTATGCCCAAATTCATATGGCTTGTGCGATTTGCCTTTCGCAATACATGAGGTCTCAGGACGGTGTAAACTGTAAATTTTATCCTTATCGTTCTTCTGCTGCGTCAATACCTGTTGCATAATCTCCAACTCCTCCCGGTAACGTTCTTTCTGTTCTTCAGTCATGTTCCTGAGCAACTCTCTTATAACCCGCCCACCTAATGTCCTTAAACGCCTGACCGCCCGTGCCGCTTTCTTTCTCCGCCGGGGATGAGTTCCAAAATAGGCCTCTCTCAACAATTGTTTCGACACTCGGCTGTAGCTCTGCCGCTGTTCGATACCTTCTTTCGCCGCTATCTTCCGGCAACGGTCTATCACCTGCTTGGCTAATTTGGCATCAGTCGGAAAACTGATGTTCTCTTCTTGTACCGTCGTGTCGCTCAACATTTGCGTTGATTCGGCCTCTTTTCCGTGTAGTTTCACCGTGTAAGCAAATATCATTTCCACGCCCTCTTTGCCTATGCGCTTGCGAAAATGCGAAAAATCACTCGGATTACACGGAAAACGATGCTCAAAATAAATCATCCCGCAGAAATATTGCATGTATGGATTTTGTATCCACATTTGCGGCAAGGTCTCATCTCCAAGATTAAACATCTGCTTGAGCAGCAAACAGCCCACCATAAACCTTATGGGCATGGCCGGCCGCCCCTGGTCGGAATAGTACTTTTCAAAGGCCTTCTCAAAATATGTCCAATCGATGTTATTGGCCAACAGTACCAACTCATGGTTCATGTCAATGAAATCAACCAATCTTACTCTGAATAAATCTCCTTGAATTTCTTTAGGTGTTTTTTTCAACATAATTTGCAAGATTTTTGACCGAAAGTAGCAATTTCCTTGCAATTTTGCAGTTAATATCCCGTCTGTTTTTCAACAATATGTTATTGATAAACAGTAAATAAAGTGAAAGTTTCCGGGTTTTTCAAGAGGAACTAAATATAAAGGTTTCTCTATTTTGAGCGAGTATGCCGATAAAAGGGCCGAGAAACCTCTTGCACTGAATACAGACGGTAGTCCAACCGGGCAGTATGTTTTGGCAGGACGGGGTATTGTAGGACAAATGGGATATTTGTTTAAAAATAATATTGAAATTGCTGCAAGATATACTGAAGTACATTTTGATTCGAGAATAAACAGAAAACCCGAATATGAATATACATTAGGTTTGTCAAAATATATTGTCAATCACAAACTTAAGGTGCAATCGGATGTAAGCTACAGAGAGATTCCCGGGAAAGATCCCGGGGTGCGTTATCGTTTGCAGATGGAGTTACATTTATAAACTGATACGCAATTGAATTTTCAGATCAGTTTTGGTGTTTCCTTGAATTTCATCCAATCCGCTTCCAATAACATTCCTGTTGTAATAAAAAAATTGACCAATGCGAACCCATAGGTCAATTTTATTGTTGGGAGAATATTGTATCATGAGATAGGCGCGGTTTCCTTTATAATAATAAGCAGGAATAGAAAAGGAGTATAGCACATCATTCTCATAAGCATAAATTCTTGAATTATATCCCGGCGTGTCAAACAATGCATAACGTAATGTGTAAGACCATTTTGAACTTAATGGTTTATAGATGAGGTCTTGGTATATCAAATATCCATTTTCGTCATATTCGTTTGTTTTGGTTACGTGGACCCATTCTATCCTTGATTTAATTCGGTAACGGTCGGATATTTTATAGGACAAATCATATCTGAGATTGGTTTGGACTTTGTTGACGGCAATTTTGATTGGTTGTTCGGATGATGAGTTTTCCTGTCGTAAACGATAACGGTATCTTACATAGGTTTCAAGTTTCTTATCGGGTTTGTATGTTAATTGAACGAGATTTTCAAACCCCGAGGTTGGTTGCATGGTGTTGTAGCGCAACCAAGGAAATGAATAGCTGTTGGTATAGGCAATGGCGGTCCATTTTCTCGAAAAATAAAATTTTGCCCCGAGATACAATCCTTGCTCATTGTTGTTATTTGTGTTGACACCCACGCCATTGTTATATACAGACCAATAATCAACCGAATAATAGCGATGGTGAATGATAAGTGAAAGTTTTGGATCGAGCATCATCAACACGCCATTGACCGATGCCAAGCCTCCATTTAATCCATAAGAAGTTTCTCCGAAAAAATTGAAGTTTCTAACCGTAAAGTTGTAATCAACTCCTATGTTGGTAAATGCATTTGTATCTAAATAAAATTGATTGTAAAGTTTTTGAGAGGGTCTGAAATTTTTGTCAAACCTGGCATGCATCCCGGTAATTCCTATGTCGGCACGTTGGGTTTTCCAGGCAATATGTGATGCGTAAATTTCTCTTTTAATTTTTCCTTTGTCTTCAAGTTCTCTAGGCAGCCGGTGATAACCGGAAGTTATAAATGAAGTAAAACTGAAATCGTCGGCGCTGATAGCTTCGGTACTGTCATAGGTGATATTGGCATCGATATGGTTTTTGGAATAAAGAGCCGATATTTGCAAGTGTTTCAATGGTTCTATACAAATGGCCGCTCCTCTTTGAAAAACATTTTCATCTACAGAGGTGTAAGGCAGAATTCCACTTGCGTTGCGTTTGACGGTAAAAATGTCGGCTCCCAAACCAAAGGCATACCCTGACCAAAGAGTGACGGCTTGTCCGTATTGCGCCACATAATCTCCTATGGCTAACTGTTTTATTTTACCTATATTTTTGAGGAAAAAATGACCGGAATAAAAATCAAATCCTTGAGGTTGACTGCCTTTGAAAAATTCTTCTCCGGCATCTTTTTCGGCAGTAAATCCTATACTGATGCGATTAAGATAAGTAAATCGATATCTATTGTAAATTCTCCAGGGAGAACCAAGATACCTGGCATTTGGATTGGCTTGTAGCAGACTGTCATTTGCAGGTGTATACCCTTTTTGAGTTTCAAGGATTCTTTGTGAACGTATAAAATATACATGTTTCCCGTTTTTCACTATCTCTCTTGGTGTGATATGCAGGTCATCTTTTTCACGTCCAATTTTAACGAAAGGCAATATCATCTCGATAGTTTGACGGTCGAATGAGGGAATCACTTGTAGTTCTTCGAGAGTCATCAAAGGGCCGAATTTTTCACGATGTTTAATAAGATCCAGTATTTGTATGTCATTGAGCAATCCGAGCGATTGCAAATCTTCCACTCCGGCTTTGTTTAAATTAAGCGGGTGGTCATAATAATAATTCAAATTGTCAAACAATATCAAATAATCTGCTTCGTCGGCATTGCTGTTTTCGAGTGTATATTCAATTCTTTTTTCAATAATAGAATTTCTTTCTTCGCTATATTGTTTTTGAGCAAAAGATTGACCTATGGTCAGTGCAGCCAATAGAAAATAAGTAAATATCTTTATGCGTTTATTGTTGTGGTGCATTTTTTATCTTTTTTTCAAAAATGTAATGAAGCGAAATAGATGGACTGATACCCAATACCGGATGGTATTCCATCGCGGTACCAAATTTTATTTTGTTCCAATGATATTGCAGGCCGGCAGTATACTTGTTGGGCGAAGTTTGATATCCGCATAAAATAGCCAGTGGAGAAGTTATTTGATAATAAATTCCGGTGCGGATACTAACAGGATATAGATGGTTTTTGACTGCCTCTAAAGACATCTTCAGTTGATCCGAAAAAGCATAAGTAGTACCCAAACGTAAAATGGTTGTGAGAAGTTCGTTGTATTGATCAATTATTTTAGCACGGTTAACATTATCTACCGAACCTGCGAAATACCATTGGTCGTTGACTTTTGCCGTAAAGCCAAGATTGGCATATAATGCAGATTTTTGTCCATAAATGTCGGCAAACGCAAATGAAATATAATTTAATGCAACCCCTACGCTGAATGTAGGACTCAAATGCATTGCATATCCAAGCGTTGCTCTCGTCTGATTAAATAGTTCAAAGCCCCAACGATAAACACCGAAACCTATGGCATTTTTATTTTTCAAATTTGCTTTTAGAGCAAAAGCATGTAGATTTAATTCTTTCATCAAAAATTTGTTTTCAGAAAACAGGCATACTTCCGTTTGTTCGTTTTGCACCAATAGTGAAGGGTTGTTCATCACGGCAAAACCATCGCCGATTTGCGAAGAAATATTGCCCATCGATTTACTCAACGTACCTGTTTCAAAATAGGCCATCTGTGAATAAAGGCAATGATTTAAAGCAAACAAAATCGCAGATAAAAATTTACGCATAAGCTTATATCAATGAAAGGTTGAAAATACTAAATTAAAAAAAGTTAATAAAATAGACGTTTTAAGAAAAAAAAATTTTCCATTGAGGTTTTGAATCATTGCCGGAATACAAATTGTTAAATTGCCAATGGTTACCGTTGGATTCAACAACTATTCTAATTCATGGATAGATATAATGTACATTGTACATTTAAATGTCAAAATGATACAGTAGTTTTTATTTCAATCATGGAATATTGAACGAATCCCCATTATTCGAAACGTGGTATTTTCCCATCAAAATATTCCACATCCGGCCATTGAGTTATTTCAATTCCATGGCGGAAATAATTTGTCGGTGAAGCCCATCCCATTTTAACAAAGTATTTTGCCAGATATTTTTGTTCGGGTTGTCCGGGAGTAGGAATGAGTATGGCCTTTTTTTGCAACACACACAAGTCCATCAGGGTTGTGTAGCCATTGCGCGAAATAATTGTGTCGCACCCGGATATCAATGAGGCCATCGCAGGTATATTTAATGTGCCTTTGTATGTCACATTTGGGTTTTCAATTGCCTTATTTTGATATTTTGTATGACCGGCTACAATAATTGTATCGTATTTTTTTTTGATTTTTTTTAACGTATATTCCAAAAAATAACTGCGCATGGGTTCCGGACCCGATAAAATGATCAGAGCTTGTTTATTTTCACCGGATTGAATGTTTGATTTAATTTTTTGGAATCTTGATAATACTCCGATATATGATACTTTCTGAGAATAACCTTCTGTTTTGGATAATAGACCACTCAAGGGATTCCTCGGGCTATCGGGTATCCAAATGTAATCATACAATTTGTTTAATTGCTTAATTAGCCGGTTATAAATGAAATTGTATGGATGGTGCAATTGATGGGAAATCAAAATAGACGGTATTTTATTATGGGAAAAACCAAACAAACTGTCAGAAATGATGGCTACCGGATGATACTTATCAACAAAATTGGCGGCCAACTTTAAATGCATGTTTTTTATGGCAAACAATTTAGGCAATTGCGTGATGACGGAACCCCAAGCAGGCATATATTTGTAATAATGAATAGAATAATCAGGCGTTTCTATCAGTGTGATATTATGTTGATTTAAATTGTTTTTTAAAAAATGGCAAGATTCTCCACTTGCTATTATTATTACATTATATTTAACAGCAAGTGACTCAATCAAAGGAATAGAACGGGCTGCATGGCCAAGCCCCCAGTTTAAAATGCCATATAATATGGTCGGTTTGTTCATTCGGTCTCGTATTGGGATGTAGTATATGAAGAAAAGCCAATGGTTTAAGGCAATTTAATTTTGGAAAATTTCAATAAGCCCTTTCAGGAATATTTTCCATGTAATAAATAAAAGATTTGATAGCTACTTTATTGCCACCGGGAGTCGGATAATTGCCTGTAAAATACCAATCGCCCAAATGATTGGGACAAGCATCATGTAAACCTTCAATGGTCTGATAAACAATCTGTACGTCGGCTTTTATGTCGGCAGGGTGGAGCAATTCGGAAATTTTGTCCGAAATTTCATCGGCAGTAAATGGATCATAAATTTTTTTAACGTGATTGACAATTTCTTCTTTAGGTTTGTCAATATCTTGTTTACACAATGCATACACTTCATCAATCAAATGTTCCATGTTGCGTTCTTTGATCAAAGCAATGGCTGCCTGGAAGGCAACTAAATCGCCCAATTTGGCCATATCAATACCGTAACAATCGGGATAACGAATTTGAGGTGCAGATGAAACAACAACAATTTTTTTTGGGCCAAGTCGGTCAAGCATTCTCAATATGCTTTCACGAAGTGTTGTTCCCCTTACAATTGAATCATCCAGCACCACGAGGGTGTCTATGCCTTCGCGTATAGTTCCGTAAGTAATATCGTAAACATGTGCCACCAAATCATTTCTTGAGCTGTCTTGAGTGATGAATGTTCTTAGCTTGGCATCTTTAATGGCAATTTTTTCTACTCTTGCCCTGCGTTGTAAGATTGTTTTTAATTCGGTCTCAGAAAAGTTATTTCCTTGAGAAAGTATTTTGATTTTGTCTAGGTTGATATAATCTTCCAGCGCTTTGATTAAACCAAGAAATGCCACTTCGGCTGTATTGGGAATAAATGAAAACACCGTGTTGTCAAGATCATAGTTGATAGATTGCAACACTTTCTCGCATAAGTTTTGCCCCAATTTTTTTCTTTCGCGGTAAATATCTTCATCGCTTCCTCGAGAAAAATAAATTCTTTCGAAAGAGCAGGAAAGTTTTTTACCGGGTTCCAGTATTTTGGAAAAATAATATTCACCGGACTTTTTGATAATTAATGCCTGTCCGGGCGGAATTTCGTGTATTTGATTTGTTTTTAAATTGAATGCAGTTTGTATGGCGGGTCTTTCGGAAGCTACCACGATAATTTCATCATCGATATAATAAAATCCGGGACGGATTCCATTTGGATCACGAAAAATAAATGCATCGCCATGTCCTAAAATTCCGGTCATCAAATAACCGCCATCCCATTTTTTGGAAGCATTGCGAAGGATGTTTTCAGGTTTTAGATGTTCGATGATAAGCGAAGTGATTTCTTTTTTGCTATATCCAAGAGCTTTGAATTGTGATACCAATTGGTCATTTTCTTCATCGAGGAAGTGACCAATTTTTTCCATTACCGTCACGGTGTCGGTTTTTTCTTTTGGATGTTGACCAATTTCGATTAATTCAGTGAAAATTTCATCGTTATTGGTCAGGTTGAAGTTTCCGGCAAGCACCAGATTGCGTGTCATCCAGTTGTTTTGACGTATAAATGGGTGGCAATTTTGTATGGTGTTCGATCCATAAGTTCCGTATCTCAAATGGCCAAGTAGAATTTCGCCTGAAAAAGGGACATTTTCTTTGAGCCAACGGGCATTTTTCCATTTTGAAGAAGGAAGTTTCTCAAAAGGTTTATGGATTTTTTCAAAAATGTATTTAATGGCTTGATTTTCGGTCTGCCTTATACGGTGAATATATGGAAAACCGGCCGGTATATCCAAATGAACAGCAGCCACACCGGCTCCATCTTGTCCGCGATTATGTTGCTTCTCCATCAATAAATACAATTTATTGATGGCATAGGCCGGGGTGTTATATTTTTCCAAATAATATTCAAGGGGTTTTCTAAGCCTGATAAAGGCAATTCCGCATTCGTGTTTGATTTCTTCGGCCATAGGTTATTTTTCCTTTGCAAAGGTAATATTTTCATGCGAATGATATTTTTAAATTTTGTTTAAGGGATAATTGCGGCAAAAATTGCCGATTATATTTTTTCTTTAATTCCGGTGTTTGTTCATATACTTATCTTTTCTTTAAAGTATTGAAAAAAGCTAAAACTCCAAAATAGAAGTTGATAGAGAGATGTATAGCTGTTTGTTAGTATGATACTTTTAAGCTGAAAATAGTTAATTGTTTTTACTTATTGATTATTCGTAAATCGATATTTTCATTAAGAAATAAGCCAATTTATATTTAGGTTTTTTAAGTGTTTGAAATAAAGACAATTTCATGGAACTTTGAAATAAAAAAGAATGAAAAAAATAGTACTACTTTTAATTTTTCTGACTTCAGCAGCATATTCTCAGTTGGTCAATGTTCAATTAAAAAACAATGTTTATCAGGATGAAACAGTCATACGCTTTATTCAAGGTGCAACCGACAACTTCGACAGCAATTTCGATGCATACAAGTTGTTTAGTATCAATCAGAATGTACCTTCTATATCTTCCGTGATTGATACGGGGGTTGATTTAAGTATCAACTCTTATCCTCAATTGGATGGTGTCAAAAATGTTTTGATAAGAACCAAAACCGGCACTACCGGATGGCATAAGCTCAAGGTGAATTATTTTATAGGTAATTGGGATTCTATAGATTTTTTTGTTACCGATATGGTCGCCGGTGTGGTTTTTAATATGAAAGACAGTATGGAATACAATTTTTATTTGCAAGACACTACGCAATCTCCACAATTTATTTTTCATTTCAGTAAAAAAAACATAAACTATAATTATTCTCATCCGGCTTGTTATGGTTTTTCTGATGGAAAGATACTGTTTCAATCATCCAACGGTTTGTCTTATGATTTAGTTTTAACTTGTAATAATCAGACTATGCAAACTATCAATCATTCCACGAATCATTCATTCAATTCCTTACCGGCAGGATTGTATTTCCTTTCATATAAATTATCTGCATATCCAAATAATTGGGACACTGTAATGATTCAATTGATAGATCCTCAGCCCTTGAATAGCGAGTTTTCAATGAGCGACACGATGACTTGTATTAATAATGGAAACAATATAATACTCATACCACATCTATATGGAGGCCAATTTATAGGAACAGGCATAGTAAATAATTCATATTTTTCACCTTTAAATCTGCCTGCCGGAAAATATGAAATAAAATATAAAATTGAACAAGGTCAATGTGTTGATTCGTCAATCAAAGAAGTAGAAGTACATGATTGTAATGTTGCAGGCATTCGTTTATTTGAGGAAACGTCTGTTGTATGGTATGTATCTGACGGACAACTATATTTGCAAGCATCAAAACCCATTGAAAAATTGGAAATTTATGATTTATCAGGTAAGTTATTAATGCATTATACTAATCTGCGACAATCCCAAATAGCGGTCAATTTGCCTGTAAATCAATCTTGTTTGTTGCTAAGAATGGAAATAGACAATCAACAACACATAGTTAAACTTATCCCATAAAAAAAGCCCGGTAAATAACCGGGCTTTTCAGGAGTGAGCATTATCTGTCGCTTTTATTTTTTGAAAAATTTGGAAGTATAAGTTTGAGAACGTGTTTGCAGCTGAACAAAATATACACCGGATGGGATGTTGCTTACATCAATCGTGGTATAGTTAGTATTTGTATTTGCCTGAGCGTTTTGAGTTAAAACCTCTTTTCCATTGATGTCGAGGATTCTGATGAAAATAGATTCGTTCGCGCCGGTGATAAATTTTACATTAAGTAAATCTACGGCAGGGTTGGGATATACGGCATAAATTCCTTTGTTGTCGATAACAGAGGTTATTCCGGTTGCTGTGGAAATGTCTTTCCAGGCAGATTGCAATACTTTTTTGTCATTGTTGTTTTGAACAAAAACTACAGCTCTGAGGTCGCTCATTTCTTCCACGTGTGTTGAAGACATGTCGGCTGTTTTATTTACTATGACAGGACTATTGGCATTGAGTGCTGAAATGGTATTTCCATTTTGATTGGGGATCATATCCATCATGACATTGAAAAATTCAGTTTCACCGTTGGTTTTTACATTTCCGGTGGTTTTCCTTTCCACAATCACTACATGATAGCGATAATTGCCGGATGGATAATTGATGACGGGATTGATGGTAGCTTTTACGGTAACATTATTACCGGAGTAATATGCACTGTCTATACTAATGCTCATAAATGAAGGGATAGAGTTGTATTGATTGTAGATTGATGTTGTGAGGTTCCCGGCATGTTGATCCCATTGACCATCAATTTCCATACGAGGAATGGAGTTGATGGCATAATATGACCTTCTGGCAACCGATTCGGTGGTGGCATAAGGGTCTCCGGATCCCGGAAAATCTTGTTGATATTTGATAACTGTGTAGTTGGAGAGGGAAGGAAGCAACGATTCCATATGAGCATTGGCAGGAGCACAAGGACCACAAGTAGAAGATGTAAATACTTCCATCAATGTTGTACGGGGCACCATGGTGTCGACCACAGTGACGGTCCATGTAAGTGTATCATTTGAGTTGTTTTGATCAGCGTTTCCATTGATCAGGTCTATCCAAGCTTTAATGGTGTATGTTCCGGCTGTGGCCGGTGTCCATCCTGTAGGATGGGAAAAATTGCCTGTTTGCAATGTACTTACATTTGTGGAAATTCCGGTGGCAGTGACAGGAGTTCCTCCGTTTACCGAATAGCTTAGATCTATCGATGTTACTGTTTGAGTGCCATAATTTGTAAATACACCGGTGATGGTAAAAGGAGCATTGGATAATTGCAGGTAGTCGGGCATAGTTTCTGCGGTTACTCCCACATCATAAGATGCCGGAGTGTATATTACCACATTGTCAATAGCTGCACCATAAAGCCAATCTCCCCCGTCATTATATAAAAAGCCGATTTTTACGTTGCTTTGACCGGCTACATAAGTTGACAGGTCAACAATGTATGTTTTCCATGCATTAGGGTCATCCGGAACGTCATAAACACTTGCCGACCATGTCATACCGCCATCTATTGAAACCACAATGTCAAAATCTTCGAAATCATTATTGTAGGAACCTTCAGCATAGAATGCATCAAACTTTAAAAAAACAGAAGTTGCACTGCTAAGGTTCAGAACAGGGGTCTCCAGGCGGTCCGCGCTTTTATCGCAATTGCAATCATCATCGTTCGTGGCAACGAAATTTGTATGTGTTGGAATTGGGAAATAGGTAGAACTCAAAGATGTGGCATTTCCCCAGTTCCAACCTCCATCAGTGGCTAATGTTGATTGAGTCCAACCTGATGGAAATCCATTTTCAAAAGATTCGTTTAAATAAGTTTGCGAAAATAAATTGGCACCAATGCCCAGCACTGATAAAGTAATTAGTAATTTTTTCATATTCTTATTTTTTTAAGAGTTATTATTTTGCAATTTCAAATTTTTTAACCATCCGGTTGTTTGATGTTTCAATGGTCATAAAATATAAGCCATTGTCCAAATGTGAAACATCCAGTGTTTTATTGTATTGACCGGTGGAAAGATGAAGTGATGTTTCATATACAACTTTTCCTTGAAGGTCAGTGACATTGAGTTTTACGGATTCATCATTTTGCAGGTTAAACGAAACATTGACCATTGATTGAGCAGGATTAGGATAAATTTTGAGTTTGGTCAAAGATAGATTGTCATCAACGGAGGCAACAGGAGTAATTGATTTCCAGGCAGATTGTAATACTTTTTTGTCGTTGTTGTTTTGCACGAACACGACAACCTTCAAGTCGCTCATTTCTTCAACATTAGAATTGGCAAGGTTCGTAGTTTTGGTTACGTTGATCGGAACGTTGGCATTTAGTGAGTTGATGACATTACCGTTTTGATCAGGAATCATGTCCATCATTACGTTGAAAAACTCCGTTTCGCCGTTTGTGCCAATATTTCCTGTAGTTTTTCCTTCAACAATGACAACATGATAGCGGTAATTGCCGGGAATATAATCTATGAGTGGCGTTATAGTTGCCGTAATATTGACATTATTTCCGGAATATGTTGCAGATGTTATGTCAATGCTCATAAAAGAAGGTTCGGAATTGTATTGATTATAGATATTGGCAGAAAATACACCGGCATGTTGATCCCATTGACCGTCAATTTCCATACGGGGAATGGAATTTATGGCATAGTATGATCTGCGTGCAACCGATTCGTTGGTGGCGTAAGGATCACCCGCACCCGGAAAATCTTGTTGATATTTGATAACGGTGTAATTACTCAAAGAAGGTAGAATGGATTCCATGTTTGCATTGGCCGGAGCACAAGGAGCACAGGTAGATGAAGTGAAAACCTCCAGCAAGGTATGACGTTGTACCATGGTATCCACCACATTGACCGTAAAACTTAATGTGTCATTCACATTGTATTGGTCGTTGTTTCCTCCGTTGATGTTATTTACCCATACTTTAATATTGTAAACACCCGGAGCAGAGGGGGTCCATGCTACCGGATGAGAAAAATTGTAAGATCCATAAGTGGGGATGTTTACGGAAGAAATATTTCCGGATACCGGAGCACCGGCATTGATAGCATAATTGAGTGTGAAGGAAGATACAGTTTGTGTACCGAAATTTGAGAGTTTCCCGGTAATATTAAAAGGGGCTTGATTAATCATCAAATATGGCGGCATGGTTGTAGAAAGACATGCAATATCATAAGCCGGTTGGGTGCCATAGATAAAGTGGTAATAACTATTGTCTGCAGGAGTTGGGTCCATGCCTGCATTTGAAGAAACATTGTTTTGTCCATTATTCACGCCATAAGCAGTATTTTGGTCGATTTGGATTCCAATGGTCAATCCTGATATAGTGGTTGAATGCCTTTGGTCCACAATATAAATATCATTGGTAGTTTCTTCCAAAACAATCGACCAGTAAGTGTATGTGCCGCTGCCTTTGGTATAAGAAGAAAAGAATATCCAATGTTGCCGATTGGGTGATGTGCCAAAAGTTTTGGTTACAATATAATCATTACTACCTGTTCCTTGGATGCCCCAAATCATGATTGAATTGTTGGGAATTGAGGCAGAAGGAATGGCAGAGTTTGTGTATGCAGGTGCAGTAGTGGCTGAGGTGGTAAATGTCAATACACCTGAAGAAGATACTTTGTATTGTGTGTAGGATTGTCCGTTGAATATAAATGTAAAAGGCAATGTTTGCACTTGAGACCATACGGGAGAAGAATTGCTTCCGGTTAAAATTGTGCTCCATCCTGAAGGCAATCCGCCTCCGGAAGGATATTCCCCGTCATTGTTGAGATTACCGGGATTTTTACCCGCGTTGATATAGGGGATGTAATAATACTGGGCAAAAAGACCCACAGAAAAAATCTGGAAAATTGTAAGATAATAAATTTTTTTATAAATGCACAATTCGATAATTTTTTACGAATTTACAATAAATTTTCGAACTGAGTGTGTGGTAGTGTAATAATTTTTTTTCATTATTGAATTTTTAAAGTGATTTGTCAAAAATATAATTCAAAATTTATACGATTATCAGATACATTTCAAATTACGTAAGATTTGTGGTAATTTCGCAACCGATTTTAAAATTAAGAGAAGATGTCATTAAAATGTGGAATTGTCGGTTTGCCAAACGTAGGTAAAAGTACTTTATTCAATTGCTTGTCTAATGCCAAGGCACAGGCGGCAAATTTTCCTTTTTGTACAATTGAACCCAATGTGGGCACGATCAATGTGCCGGATCAAAGATTGGAAAAATTGGCAGAATTGGTAAAGCCACAAAAAGTAGTTCCAACCACCATCGAAATTGTCGATATTGCGGGGCTAGTCAAAGGTGCTAGCAAAGGAGAGGGATTGGGCAACCAATTTTTGTCAAACATTCGTGAAACAGATGCAATTTTACATGTTTTAAGATGTTTTGAAGATAACAATATTACTCATGTGGACGGAAGTGTTAATCCCTTGAGGGATAAAGAAATTATCGATACCGAATTGCAACTCAAAGACCTTGAAACCATCGAGAAAAGATTGGCAAATATCTCAAAAAAAGCACTGACTTCGGGTGATAAAGAAGCAAAAAAACAGCTTGAAGTGTATTCAAAAGTTAAAGACACTTTGTTGCAAGGAAAAAATGCACGCACTTTGGACTTGACAGATGAGGAGAAAGAATTGATAAAAGATTTGCATTTGTTAACGGCTAAACCGGTATTGTATGTTTGCAACGTGGGGGAAACCGAAGTGGTGACCGGAAATGAATGGACGAAAAAGGTAGAAGAAATGGCCCGGTTGGAAGGTGCAGATGTGTTGATTTTAGGTGCAAAAATTGAAGCAGAAATTGCAGAATTGGAAAGTTATGAAGATAGAAAAGTTTTTTTGGCCGAATTGGGATTAGACGAGCCGGGGGTATCCAAGTTGATCCGTTCGGCTTATAAATTATTGAATCTTCAAACTTTTTTTACAGCCGGAGAGAAAGAAGTAAGAGCTTGGACCATTCCGGTAAATACTAAAGCACCTCAGGCCGCGGGAGTAATTCACAGTGATTTTGAAAAGGGCTTTATCCGTGCTGAGGTAATTTCATATGAAGATTTCATCAAATATGGTTCGGAAGCTGCCGTGAAAGAAGCCGGAAAACTTCGCATCGAAGGCAAAGATTATGTAGTGCAGGATGGAGATATTATGCATTTTCGTTTTAATGTGTAATTTATAATCACTCCAGCGTTTTATTTACACATAATATTATTCCATTCATCATCTCTGGCATCAATGGATAAATCTATCAAGTCACAAGGATTTGCTTCTAAGGCCCTGGCTATCAAAAATATTGTCACTAACGAGACGTTTTGTCCATGATTCTCGACTTTCGAAATATGCGATTTTTCCCAACCTATTTCATGGGCAAGTTCTTCCTGTGACATTTCTTTTTTTTTCCGGATCGTTCTGAGTTTGCACCCAAATGCTTTTTGAATTTTTATGCCTAAAGCATCGTTTGATTTTCTTTGTAGTTTTTTCATATGATTTTTTTTATTTGTTACACTATATAATATGATGAAGATGCCTGAAACCCTTGCGACCAGCGGGTTTCAGCATTGTTTTCACATTGAAATTTTAGAGGATGATGAATATGTCAGCTGAAAATTTTCTTTTTCGATTTCAGGTAAGCTATTCAGAAGGTGAAAATGACATTTGATTTTTCAATACATGGTTCTTTCTATCCACATTTCAATAAAAAGTGTAGAGGAAATAACATGACTATGTTTACTTGCTTGTTAAAATTTTTTTGATAGGAAAATTTCACAGAACAAACATTTGTTACAATCCATCGTAACTATTTTTAGAGCAAACGGAAATAATTTTGATTGAAACTTAAAATCCAATGCTTATGAAAAAAACTATTTTTTTACCGGTTGCTTTGATTGTTGCTGCCATAGCGGCAAAATCACAAAGCTTTGACGAGTGGGAGCTTTTGTCAGTAAAAGAATCCGCTCCCTTGACAGATTTCGACGGTGAAGTATTAAAATTGGGCAACGTCTGCTTAGAACGAATTTATGGGGAAAATGAATTTGTTTTCACACCTTTGTTAAAAAACGACAGGGAATGGGATGAATTTCAAGCGATGCGAAAAAATAATCTGTCTGACAATGAACCCCCGTTTGTGTTTGTTAAAGTAATCAACACACAAGAAACACGACAACTGCTTGAGCTGGCAAAAATTTATGTGCCGGAAGAATTTCCCAAAAGTTATATTTTGGCCATGGTGCATGTCGGTCATTTAAAAGATTTGAAAAAAGAAGGTTTACAGATCGAAGAAATATCATATGGAAAAAAGATATTATCACCATACAAATTGGAGTCCGAAAGCACCGACAAACAGGCTATGGCCACCATTTTTACAGAAGGTTTTGAAATAAATGCAGTGCCGGGGAGCAATTACAGTATACAAATCGATGGAAGTAACTGTGGGTGGGCAGATATGCAATGCTTTGCCCATACCGGAACCTGGTCGGTCTATTGTGCCGGTGATGGCAGTTCGTGTTATTCCAATTGCAATAAATATCCCAACAACATGGATTCGTATTTTTGGAAAACACAAAATTTAACCTTCAGTCCGCAAAACCTTGTTTTTGAATTTTGGATTGATTTTGATTTAGGTGCAAACGACTATGTGTACCGTTATTACAATATAGGCAACGGATGGCAACTTTCTGCCACTTATTATAACGGAAATCACAGCTGGAATTTGGCAGGATACAAAAAAGCCAGTTTTAATTATACAGGTAATTATAGCGTTTTCAATTTCAAATTTAATATGGAATCAAATTTGTGGTCGGATAACGAAATCGGTGCCAATATCGATGATATAGCATTGTATGGTAGTGGTCCGTCTTTGGTCGAAAAGTATGCCGGAAAAGACGGTGTGTTGATGTGGCCCAATCCGGCCAATGATTTCTTGACCGTTACGGCAGAAACATTCATCCGGAAATTAGAAATCATGGATATTTCGGGAAAAACAATAGTTGTTGAAAATCCTAATACATCACAAATTCAACTGGATTTGCAAACGCTAAATCCCGGAGTATATTTCGTTAAAACTACATTGCAAAATGGAAAATGCCTTACCACTAAAGTGGTCAAAGATTAGCAATATTTTCTCCCAGAAAATTTTGAAAATATTTCCAATGGCCCGGATAATTGTTTTTCAATAGCCGGGCTTTTTCATTCAATTTTTTTCTCAAATCTGACGCTTGTTGTGTCTCGGGATGCAAAATTTTGTGATGAGATAATTTCCACAAATCATAAAATTCTTGCAGAATTGCATTATCTTTTGAAGAGATAAAAGTTGCAACAAATTTTTCCCAGATATAATCTGTTGCCATATTGTTTGGGTGAACCAAATCTTCCTTGTAAAATCTGTAATCACGCAGGTCATCTATCATTATTTCGTAGGAAGGGAAATAATAAAACGCCGGGTTGTTTATCAAAAGATGATGCAACCATGTAAATAAAACAGATTTACTGATTTGATTGCGTGTGAGATCATATTTTGCATATCTGACGGGGCTTATTGTCCAGAGAATGTTGATAGATGGATTGATTTGATAGAGTAGTTCATAAAATGAATGAAACTTTTGGTTTAATTCATCGATATTCAAAAAACGTTGATAAAAATTTGTTGAAGGCACTTGGTGGCAGTTTGCAACAATCATTTCCTTGGATTTCTCCACATGCACGATGGCAGACCCCAATGTAAATATTATCCACCGGGCTTCATGCAGTTGTTGCAATACTTCGGAGTGAATTTTTTCAACTTGTATCAATAATTGATTTTTATCCGGGGAAGAAAATTTGCCATGATGAAAATATGAATGCCACAAACCATTATGATAGACCAAAGGTAATTGGTCAACAGTGGATTTTTTTAGAATAAATTCCAATAAATGAAAGATAGAGTATGGATTATAAAGTGTACCGAGTGGATTGATCGAAACTTGAAAACCATGCAATGCCATTTTCCTTCCGATTTCTTCGGCAAAACATGATCCAAGGGTAAGCAGTGAATCGTTAAAATCGATTTTTTTGTCAGAAACAGGAGGATTTATTTCGGTGCGAAAGATCATACAGGATTAGGTTTCGATAATAGCGAATCCATTTTTTCATTGAGTTGGTCGATCAAACTGCTGAATTTTTCTTTAAGTGAATCAGGCACAGGGTTGGCAGCAGGAAATTTTTCTTTTAAAGGATCCACTTGTTTTCCATTTTTCCAAAAACGGTAACAAACATGAGGGCCGGTTGCAAGACCGGTACTTCCTACATAACCAATCACCTGACCTTGTCTTACATGAACGCCCGGCCTGATACCCGGAGCAATTTTGCTCATATGCAGATATTGAGTGGTGTAGGTGGAATTGTGACGTATCTTAACATAATTGCCATTGTAAATTTTAAATTTTGCTTCAATGACCACACCGTCGCCTGTAGCATATATGGGAGTTCCCTTTGGAGCTGCATAATCGGTGCCCAAATGTGCTTTAAAGCGTTTTTGCACCGGATGAAATCTTTTTAATGAATACCGGGAAGATATTCTGCTAAATTTAACAGGAGCTTTTAAAAAGGATTTTCTCAACGACATACCCTTTTCATCAAAATAATCGCTTTGTTTTTTTGCGCTGTCGGTCACAAAATAATAAGCATTAATCCATTGGCCTGCGTGTTTGAATTTTGCTGCAATAATCCGTCCAACCCCGTAGGGTTTGGCTTCAATAAATTCTTGTTGGTAATAAACTATAAATGAGTCATTTTTTTGCAAACGGTAGAAATCAATCGTCCATGCATAGATTTCCGACATTTTAATGGCAAGTTCGACAGGGGCTTTAATTTTTTCCAATGTTTCAAAAAGTGATGATTGAATGCTTCCGGCAACAATACGAGTTTGAAAAGTGACCGGCTTATTTATTATTTCCAAAGAAGGAATGGAGTCAAATTTTGTTCTCCAGTATTGATATTCATCAGGTTCGTAAACGAAATAAGCCGGATGTCGGGAACTGTCTTTTTCCAAAAAAATCGTGTATTTGTCACCGGCACGAATGTTTTCTAAATTGATTCTATCTTTAAATAATTGGACCAATTGGTAGATTTCGGTATTGTTGAGATGTGGCGATAGTAGATGTGATAAAGTTTGCCCGGGGCGAACTATGGATCGTACTACTTCAAACGAATCAGCAGGAATGCCATATAACATTTCTGTTTTTTTGACCACTTGTGTGCTTTTTGACGGTTTCTTGTCAACCGGTTCTCTATTTCCGGGATAAAATGCCAGCAGTACCAATAGAATCGCAACAACTATAAATAAAATGAGTTTTTTCATGGAAAACAAAATTAATAAACATTACGGCAGTTAAGTGAGGCGAAATTTCGCTTTATTAACACAGCCCTGTGAATCCAATTATAGAAATAACTCTAAATCTCATCAATACTTAAAGAAAATAAAATGCAATTTTTTAAATTGAATGCAGCAATGAATATTTAAAAGACATTAAACTTACAAATAAATTTATAAGCATAATTGCACATAAATTTTTAATATTGTTGCACACAAAATAATGCGAAAGGCTATGACAGATTTTCAAAAAGCTATTTTACAAGGAATACCGGATGAATTGCCTCCAAAAAAAGGTCCTACACCCGGAATTTCGCATGCTCCAAAAAGAAAAGATATCTTATCGAAAGAAGAAAAAATATTGGCTATTAAAAATGCCTTGAGGTATTTCCCTGAAAAATTTCATAAAGAGTTGGCTGTTGAATTTGCCGAGGAGTTAAGAAATTACGGCAGAATTTATATGTACCGTTTCCGTCCCGATTATCCTATGTATGCAAGACCCATTGAAGAATATCCCGGAAAATTGATACATGCCAAAGCTATCATGTTGATGATTCAAAACAATCTTGACCCGGCAGTAGCCCAACATCCCGAGGAGTTGATTACTTATGGAGGCAATGGTGCTGTCTTTCAAAACTGGGCTCAATATCTGTTGACCATGAAATATCTTGCCCTGATGGATGACCACCAAACATTGGTGATGTATAGTGGACATCCGTTGGGTTTGTTCCCTTCACATCCCGGAGCGCCACGGGTCGTGGTAACAAATGGGATGATGATACCAAACTATAGTAAATATGAAGATTGGGAACGTTACAATGCACTCGGGGTTACGCAATACGGGCAAATGACGGCCGGCTCGTATATGTATATAGGGCCGCAGGGAATAGTGCACGGCACTACCATTACTGTGATGAATGCAGCACGTTTGAAATTTGGCAGGAATATACCTGAAGGTGTATTGTTTGTTAGTTCAGGACTTGGAGGCATGAGTGGGGCGCAACCTAAAGCAGCTAAAATTGCCGGCCTTGTCAGCATCGTGGCAGAAATCAATCCTTCAGCTGCCTTGAAAAGATATCGACAAGGTTGGGTGGATGAAATTGTAGAAGACCTTGATGAGGTTATCGATAAAGCACAAAATGCAAGAGAAAAAGGTCAGTCATTATCTTTGGCCTATCTTGGGAATGTAGTTGATTTATGGGAAAAACTTGCAGAGAGAAATATACGTGTGGATATTGGAAGTGATCAAACATCGCTGCATAATCCATGGTCCGGAGGATATTATCCTGTAGGTATTAGTTTTGAAGAAGCCAACAGAATGATGGCCGAAGAACCTGAAAAATTCAAAGAATTGGTAAGAAGCAGTTTGAGAAGACAGGTGGCTGCCATCAATCAATTGACTGCAAATGGAATGTATTTTTTCGATTACGGGAATGCTTTCTTGCTAGAAGCAAAAAGAGCCGGTGCAGATGTGGGGGCGGAGAACAAAGAATTCAGATATCCTTCATACATACAAGATATCTTGGGGCCACTATGCTTTGATTATGGTTTTGGTCCGTTTAGATGGGTTTGTACAAGTGGAAAAGAAGAAGATTTGGACATGACAGACCGGATCGCCTATGAAGTTTTGAAGGAAATCAGGCAAAATGCTCCGGAATCGATTCAACAACAACTTGACGATAATATCCATTGGATTAAAAATGCCAAACAAAACCGTTTGGTGGTTGGTTCAAAAGCCCGAATTTTATATGCCGACGCAGAAGGAAGAATCAAAATATCCGCTGCCTTTAACAAGGCCATCAGAGAAGGGAAAATAAGCGCCCCTATAGTGTTAGGCCGTGACCATCATGATGTGAGTGGTACCGATTCTCCCTACAGAGAAACAAGCAATATTTATGACGGTTCAAGATTCACTGCCGATATGGCCGTTCATAATTTTGTGGGCGATGCATTTAGAGGTGCCACGTGGGTGAGTTTGCATAATGGAGGTGGCGTTGGTTGGGGAGAGGTTATAAATGGTGGGTTTGGTTTGGTGCTGGATGGAAGTGATCAGGCAGATTGGAATTTAAAGAATATGCTTTTTTGGGATGTGAATAATGGTATTGCACGCAGAGCTTGGGCAAGAAACAAAGAAGCACTTGAAGCTATTCAAAGAGAAATGCAAAGAACACCGGGGTTGAATGTAACCTTACCTAATCCGGCAGATGATGGATTAATCGGAGACATTGTGAATACATTGTGGAAATGAAAATTAAATGCATCGTCAAACCTAATTCGAAAATTAACAAGTTGGAAAAAATTGCCCAAGGAGATTATAAAGTGTATTTAAATGTTCCGCCTGTGGATGGTAAAGCCAATGAAAAATTAATAGAAATTATTGCTTTAGAATTTAATGTGCCAAAATCCTTTGTCAGAATATTGAAGGGACATCATTCAAGAATCAAGTGGATAGAAATTATCCGACAATAAAAAGATTTTTTCTGTTGATTGTTCGATCAGTTGGGCAATATTTTTAATGTGATGATTTCTGTCCTTTAAGAATTAAAAAGTCAAATATCTTATTTGCGATAAATTGATAATTTTGGGCAAAAAATCTATGAAATTTGGAACCAAAGCCATACATGCCGGAGTGGAACCTGATCCGGTGACAGGAGCTATCATGACGCCAATATATCAAACATCCACTTATGTGCAGGATGGGATTGGTAAGCACAAAGGATATGAGTACAGCCGTACACACAACCCTACCAGAACAGCATTACAAAATGCTTTGGCAGCATTGGAAAACGGTAAATATGGAATTTGTTTTGCCAGTGGATTGGCCGCCACTGATGCGGTGCTTAAATTGTTGAAACCCGGAGACGAAGTAATTGCCACCAACGATTTATATGGAGGAACTTACCGTATTTTTAAAACTATTTTCGAACCATTTGGCATAAAGTTCACCTTTTTACCATTACAAGAAGCCGGAATATTAAAAAAACATCTGCATGAAAAGGTGAAAATGGTTTGGGTGGAAACACCAACAAATCCAACTTTGAATATAATTGATATTGCACAAATAAAAAAGGATTTAGGGGAGAATGACCATATAATTCTGGCTGTTGACAATACATTTGCTTCACCATATCTGCAAAATCCTTTGGATTTGGGGGCTGATTTGGTTGTACACAGTGTGACAAAATATCTTGCCGGACATTCTGATGTGGTAATGGGTGCGGTAATTACCAATAACGACCATTTGGCGAGCGAACTATACAGAATCCAAAATAGTTGCGGAGCAGTACCGGGACCACAAGATTGCTTTTTGGTGTTGAGGGGTATAAAAACATTGCATGTCAGAATGCAACGTCATTGTGAAAACGCTCAATCAATAGCTGAATTTTTAATAAACCATCCACTTGTTGACAAAGTTTATTATCCGGGCTTGGAAATTCATCCCAATCATGAAATAGCCAAAAAACAAATGAAAAATTTCGGAGGGATGATTTCATTTACACTGAAGGACAATACCCTTGATGCAGCCAAAAAGGTGGTAGAAAATTTAAAGATATTTTCTTTGGCAGAATCTTTAGGTGGTGTTGAATCATTGGTCGGGCATCCGGCCACAATGACCCATGCTTCGATTCCTAAAGAAGAACGAGAAAAAGCAGGAGTAACTGATAGTTTGATACGCTTAAGCGTGGGTATTGAAGATATAGATGATCTGATCAAAGATCTTGAATCAGCTTTAAAAATTACCGCGAATGAAAGGGTATAAATATGCTGTCATAGGCCTTGGATTGTTTGGAACAGCCATTGCTAAAAAATTGGCAAAAAAAGGGGCTGAGGTATTGGCCATTGACAATAACGAAGATCATATTGATGAAATTAAAGATGAAGTGGCTTATGCGGTATGCCTCGATGCAACCGACAAAAAGGCCTTGAAATCGCAAAACATCGAAGATTATGATGCCGTGGTGGTGGCAATTGGTGAAAATTTTGAAGCATTGTTGTTGTGTGTGGTTTATCTGCAAGAATTGAATATCAAAAGAATCATTGCCAGGGCCAACGGCATACATCAGAGAAAAATACTTGAAAAGATAGGAATCAAAGAAATTCTTTCGCCCGAAGATGAGGTAGGGAATGTTGTGGCAGAACGACTGCTTAATCCAAACTTATTGTCTGTTTTACAATTTCCCGACAATTATGAAATTGCCGAACTCCAAGCACCCGAAAATATTATTAACCGTAGTTTGAAAGATATCAACCTTGAAAAAAAATATAACTTAAAGTTGATAACAATTAAACGTTCTTATGAAGTGGAAAAAGATGGGGAAATTGTGTACGATCAACATATTATCGGTATGACCACCCCGGAAACGACCATATATGACAAAGACACCATTGTTATCTTTGGCAAAGAAGAAGATATTCAAAAGTTTCTTGAAATCAATTCATAAGTTTAATAATAACATTTATTTAAAATAGATGCATTCTTAAATGCGTCACAATTTTAAAATCTATTTGAGAATTTCATTTTTTCATTCGTCCTTATTTTTAAACCTTTCGTCAATTTTTTTGTAATTACAATTAATTTTTTTGCTTAATTTGAAAAAAGTTTAAATAATTTATTTATGAAAAAGAATCTATCAATTTTATTCGTTCTTTTATTTACCGGGTTGGGCACATTTGCACAAAAAAATGGTGAGTGGTGTGGTACAGATCAAAAGTTTAACGAAATGTTAAAATCAAATCCTGAACTTTTGGAACAATGGAATCAACAACTGGAACAGATCCGACAAAAACAAGAAGAGTTTCTTTATCAATATGAATATAATCCACAAAAAGAATCGGTGGTAAAAATTATTCCTGTGGTTGTTCACATTATTCATGACAATTGGTCCGGAGATATTTCCGATGCACAAGTGGAAGACGGTATTGCAGTATTGAATGAAGATTTCAGGAGGTTAAACAGTGATACAGGACAAACCCGTTCAGTATTTAAACCTTATGCAGCCGATTGTGAATTTGAGTTTCGTTTGGCAAAAATCGATCCCAATGGTAACTGTACCAAAGGAATTGTCAGAGTTAATTCGCCTTTGACAAACAATGCCAACGACAATGTAAAATCATTGAGTTATTGGCCTAGCAACAAATACTTTAACGTATGGTTGGTAAAAAGCATTGAAAATAATTCCGGACAAGGCACCATCCTGGGATACGCCCAGTTTCCGGGATTTGGTTCCTGGAATACCTATGGAGTAGTAGTAAGAAATGATCAATGGGGAAGAATCGGGTCTTCCTTTTCCGATGGACGTACGGCTACCCATGAGGTGGGCCATTGTTTGGGATTATTTCATACATTTCAGGGAGGTTGTGGAAGCAATTGTTCGAACTCGGGAGATCAGGTATGCGATACCCCCCCGACAGCAAATGCTACATATGGTTGTAGTACTACTCAAAATACTTGTAGCAACGATGCTTCAGGTCCTAGTCCTTATTCAACCGACGTTCCGGATCAAATAGAAAATTACATGAGCTACGACGCATGTCAAAATATGTTTACCTTGGGTCAAAAAGCTCGTATGCAGGCGGTAATCAATAATTATAGTCAATTACAACAATTGACCTCTTCATCTAATCTTGTGGCTACCGGCACAAACGATGGTTATGTAGCACAAACATGTGCACCTATTGCTGATTTTACTTGGAACAGAGAAATGATCTGTCAAGGTTCCAGTGTTAGTTTCACCGACAAATCCTGGAATGGAACCCCGACATCCTGGAATTGGACATTTCAAGGCGGAACTCCTTCATCCTCAACTCTTCAAAATCCTACCGTAGTGTATAATACTCCCGGAATCTATTCCGTTAGTTTAACAGCATCGAATTCTGCCGGAAGCAATTCCAAAACCATCAACAATCTTATATATGTGAGTTCAACTACCGCCCAGCATAACACTTGGCCTTTGGTAGAGGATTTTGAAGATGGAAATCAATTTAATAATGAATGGATCATTGTCAATCAATCCGGAGCAAAATGGGAGCGCGTCAATACGGCTGCCTACAGCGGATCCTTCTCCATGCGGTTAAATAATAACGGACAAACAGCCGGCACAATTGATGAAGCAATCTCCCCGTCTTATAACATAGCATTGGTTGGTAGTGGCGCAAAATTAAGGTTCAAAGTTGCTTATGCGCAAAAAAATTCGGGTACAAACGATAATTTGAGAATCTATTACTCTACAAATTGTGGTCAAAGCTGGACAATAAAATATGCCAAAGTAGGAGGCAATTTAGCTACAGTTTCTCCAACGAGTAACAATTTCGTTCCTTCAGGACCAAATGACTGGAAAGAAGAAGTGGTGGATTTGACCGGACTGACCAACTCAACCAATGTGCGTTTTAAGTTTTGGTTTATGTCCGACGGAGGCAATAATATCTACATTGATGACATCAACATAGATAAAGCCAATGATATTGAAGAGTCGTCGGTGGATCCTTATCTTGTCAATGTCTTCCCGGTACCGGCAACCAATCAATTATCCCTGCAATTTAATCTGGTTGCTCCCGAAAATATCAGCGTAGCTATTTACGATTTGTCCGGACGTCTGATTCAAACTGTTGTACAAAACCTGGAAATGCCTGCAGGATTGCATACAATCGACCTTCATGAGTTTGCCAATAACCATCCGAAGGGAATTTATACTTTAAAGTTGTCAGGTCAACGTCAATCTGTCGTTAAAAAAATAATCTTACAGTGATCGTATCTTAATTTTTAGTTTTTCCAACAAAAAAACCATCAAGTTCTTGTGAATCTTGATGGTTTTTTTATTTTACTAATTTGAGAATTGAATTATTTACAAGCAAAAAAAAACTTTTATAACCTTTTTCAATCAAGTTTTAAGCAATCAAATGATTAAAAAAATGCTATTGTTGAATTTAATGTAAATTTACAGCCCATAAAAAAGTTGCCGATATGTTGCTGTCAATGACCGGATATGCCCGAAAAGAATCACAATTCCGCAATAAAGCTTATACATTGGAATTGCGATCATTAAATTCAAAACAAATTGATATAAACACACGCTTGCCCTATTCGCTTAGAAGCATTGAATGGGAGATGAGAAAAATCATACATCGTGAGCTTATTCGAGGCAAGATTGATTTAACGATACAGGTGAGATATCTGGAAGGAATTCCCGTGCAGATCAATCATGCCGGTATAGAATATTATCTTGACCAATTAAAACCTGTGGCCGAAAAATATCATCAAGAATATTCCCGGTTATTGCCGGCTATTTTACGTTTGCCTGAAGTTTTCACTTCTGATTCGGAAATAGTTGATGAAGAAGAGAGTGTTTATTTGATTGAATTATTGCATGAAGCAATTAAAGATTTAATAGAATTCAGAAAACGTGAAGGAAAATATCTTGAAGAAGACATAATTGCTTCATGGCAATCGATGAAAGATTCGTTTGAAAAAATTCCCGAATATGAATCCGAAAGATTGGAAAAAATAAAAAACCGCTTACACGGTTGGCTTGAAGAAGAGGTTAGAGAGATTGATAAAAACAGGTTTGAGCAAGAATTAATTTATTATTTAGAAAAACTGGATATCAACGAAGAAAAGGCCAGACTACAATCGCATCTCGAATATTTTCAAACATTATTGAAAGCAAATAAACCCGAGGGTAAAAAATTGTTGTTTCTGACACAAGAAATTGGCAGAGAAATAAACACAATTGGCAGCAAAGCCTATCACGAAAAAATACAGCAATTGGTCGTAAACATGAAAGATAATCTGGAAAAAATTAAAGAACAATTGGCTAATGTATTATGAATCAAGGTAAGGCAATAATCATATCTGCGCCGTCCGGATCAGGTAAAACAAGCATCGTGCATCGTTTAATGCAATTTCCCGAGTTAAACCTACGTTTTTCTGTAAGTGCCACAACTCGAGGCAAACGTCAGGGAGAAACAGACGGAAAGGATTATTATTTTCTGACAAAAGAAGAATTTTCCCGTAAAATCAATAACAATGAATTTATTGAATGGGAAGAAGTGTATCCGGGCACATTTTACGGTACCTTGAAAAGCGATGTTGAGAATTTGTTCAGACAAGGATATAATGTGATATTTGATGTGGATGTAAAAGGTGGCCAGTCGTTAAAAAAATATTTTGGGGATAAAGCATTGAGCATCTTCATTAAAGTGCCATCTATAGAATTATTGGAGCAACGTTTAAGGCAAAGAAAAACCGAAACCGAAGAAAAATTGAAAGAAAGAATTGCCAAAGCAAAGTGGGAGATGACTTTTGAAAATCGGTTTGATATGACCATTGTCAATGATGATCTGCATAGAGCAACAAAAGAAGCATACAAAGTTATCAAGAAATTTTTACAAGCATGAGAATAGGACTATTTTTTGGCACATTTAATCCTATTCATGTCGGACATTTAATCATTGCCAATTATATGGCCTACAATACCGACCTCGAACAGGTTTGGTTAGTGGTCACACCTCACAATCCCCATAAGGATAAATCTACTTTGTTGGCCGATCATCATCGATATTATATGTGTCAATTGGCTATTGAAGATAACCCAAAATTGAGAGTGTCAAACATAGAGTTTAAACTTCCTCAACCTTCTTATACCGTGGTTACACTTGCCGAATTGCGGCATCAATATCCCCAACATCAATTTATTTTAATTATGGGAGAAGACAACTTAATGACATTGCACAAATGGAAAAATCCTAAAGAAATTTTAACCCATCATCAGATATATGTATATCCCAGAAAGGGAATTGAAAGTTTTGAACGGGAATTTAAATTGGACGAATCGATAAAATCTTATCAACACCGTATTAAAATGTTTAACCTTCCTTTGATTCATTTATCGGCATCGTTTATAAGAAAATGCATCAGAGAAAATAAAAATGTACGTTATTTGATTCCGGACAAAATATATAATTACATCAAAGAAATGCACTTTTATGAATAATCCGGATTCTATGCAAAGTAATATGTATCAGGTGAAAAATATCCTGTTTTACTTTATTTTTTTTATTCTTGTCGGTCTTCTTGCATGTGGTAAGGACCAAAAATATTCGGCAGAACAACCTCCGGTATCTAAAGACACATTTTTATTGATATTAAAAGACATCAAAACGGTAGATGCATTGATGTCGACACGCCTGTACGAAAAAGATTCTTTTGTGGCCGATCCTGGTTACTTAAGAAAAAGCGTATTTGACAAATACGGGATTGATGAAAATACTTTTAACCGGGCGGTCGGTTATTATTTTGCCGATCCAGAAAAAATATCCGCTTTTTTTAAAATTATTTCCGATACATTATTAAAAGAACAAAGATTATTGCAAAAACAGACAGATAGTTTAAAGAATGAATAATGACGCCGGTTAAGCAAAAAAAATATTTCAAACTCCTGGTTGTCGCTTTAATTTTGATTCTTGAGTGGATTGTATTGCAATTGATAGGAGGTTTGGATAACAAACTAAGGTATACGGTTTTTGCCGGATCAATGATGATTGCATGTTGGGTAACAGAACTGGTTCCTTTGTATATAACCGGATTTTTGCCTTTATTGATATTTCCGTTATTGGGAGTAAATACCATAAAATCGACGGCACAGGCCTATGGCAATCCTGTCATATTTGTTTTTATCGGAGGTTTTTTTATTGCCACTGCTTTGGAAAAACACAAGGTGCATCTCAGAATGGCATTATGGATATTAAAACAATATGGCGATTCTCTACAAAATGTTTTATATTCCATAGTATTCTTGACTGCATTCTTGAGTATGTGGATTAGTAACACAGCCACCGCCATTTTGATTTTACCGGTTGTGTTGGGAGTTTTGGAGTATTTAAAAGGCAATGCTTTTATAAGCGATCAGACCTATCAAAACTTTTCAAAATCGCTGGTATTGTCAATTGCTTATGCTGCCAATGCAGGTGGTATTGCTACCATAATAGGTACCCCGCCCAATTTAGTGGCAATTTCGATCCTGGATGAATTAAATATTTATCATATTTCTTTTTCACAATGGTTATTGATTGGTGTGCCTTTCACATTATTATTGCTCACCGGACTTGTGATTGTTTTCAAATGGATTTATCCTGTGCATGCGAATGACAAAATGAAGGAATTGAAAAAATATTTTTTGAAGCAATATGAAATGCTTGGCCCGTCTAAATATGCCCAAAAAGCTTCCATTGCTGTTATGTCTTTGGTGGCAATTCTATGGATAACAAAAGATTTTATCGCCAAAAAAATGGGCATAACGGCCCCGGATGATGCAACCATCGCTGTTTTAGGTATTTTTTTGTTATTTATCATCCCATCCAAAAATGCACAAAATGAAACTTTATTGACTTTTGAAGATTCTCGTAAAGTCCCATGGGATTTATGGGTGTTGTTTGGAGGAGGATTGGCTTTGGCCGATGCGCTTGACAAATCCGGAATCCTGAAAATGGCAGGTGGATTTTTGATAGAGTCCTTAAATGTGCATTCAATGACTTTTATTGTCATACTTGGTGTAATCACGATATTGTTTACGGAATTTATGTCCAATGTTGCCCAAGTTACGGTGCTTACACCATTAATCATTGCCATAGCCCGTGAAAGTGGTCTGGATGTATTGCCAATTGTAATTTACGTCACTATTCTTTCGAGCTGCGGTTTTATGATGCCCATGGGTACACCTCCAAATGCCATTGCTTTCGGAACAGGATTCGTTTCGATGAAAGATATGATGAAAACGGGATTTTTGATCAATCTTGTGTCTTTGATCGTCGCTTTTCTATTATACTTAAGTTTGCAAAGTTTAAATATCTTTTAATTATGGCAGAACAACTGTGGCAGAGAATCGATAACGAACCAAAAGACCAAACCTATCAAAGGGTTATTCAATATTTAGATGCATTATTAACCGGAGAAAACGACCTAATTGCCAAGATGGCCAATATATCGGCTGTGATAAAAGAGGCGTTTCAATGGCACTGGGTAGGATATTACCGTGTGGTTGGTAAAGAATTGGTGTTAGGTCCATTTCAAGGTCCTGTGGCTTGCATGCGTATCGGTTTTGGAAAAGGTGTGTGCGGTAAATGTTGGGAAAATCAACAAACTATTATAGTGCCTGATGTCAACCAATTCCCCGGACATATAGCATGTTCTCCTTTGTCCAAATCCGAAATTGTTGTGCCGTTGATCATTGAAGGACGATTTGAAGGTTTGTTGGATATAGACAGTGCACGATATGGCAGCTTTGATATGATAGACCAAATTTACCTTGAAAAAATCCATCAATTGTATTTTAATGCATCTTAAGTTTAAATATCTACTTTACACTTTGTCGTGTATTTTATTTTTACATTGTGCCCAACAGGGCGTTCCAACAGGAGGCCCAAAAGATATTCTGCCCCCCAAAGACAGCTTGTTTGTACCATCCAACTTCAGCACAAATTTTCAATCAAAAGAGATAAAAATATTGTTTGATGAATATGTGAAAATTGCCAAACCAAATCAAATTTACATGTTTCCCAAACCATCGGTTGCTCCCGATATAAGAGTAGCCGGTAAATGGATTGTGATCAAATTAAAAGAAAATCTCCTGCCCAATACGACGTATCAAATAATCTTCGACCATGCCATAGCTGATATTACCGAAGGCAATATTTTAAACAAATTGACTTATGTTTTTTCTACGGGAGAAGTTATAGACAGCTTACAGATAAAAGGGAAGGTAATTGATGCCGAGACCCAAGTTCCGTTAGAGAAAATTACGGTATTTCTTTTTTCCGGATTAACCAATGATTCTTTTTTGATTTCCGGGCGATACGATTTTGCGACAGTTACAGATCAAAATGGTGCTTTTGAATTCGGTCATCTTTCTTCCAAACCTTTCAGGGTGTTTGCCATAGAAGATAAAAACAACAATGCAGTGGCCGAAGAAAATGAAAAAAGCGGTTTTATTGATACAATCATTTCCCCTTCTGTAAAACAGGAAAATGAATATGTCATTCGTTTAGCCCGCCCTAAACCAAAAAACATATTTATAAAAGAAAAAAAAGAAATTCAAACAGGCAAGCTTTTGATTTTGTTTAATTATCCACCCGACACAATCGAAATATTCCCTGTCGATAAAGCCCAAACCTTGTATTATCAATCCGGCAAAGATTCATTATGGATTTTTTTTAACAACGATTTTTCAGATACATTGAACTTTATATTAAAATATGGTCCGGAAAAAGATACTATTCAACATATTTTTCAAATGAAAAAAACAGAAAAAATACCATTGCAAATCAATTTAAATTATTTTCTAAACAAAGATCCCGGGTGCATTTACTTGACGGTAGGGTATCCTTTTGAAAAAATAGATACTTCAAGAATTAACCTGTATCAATTGAACAGGAAAGACACAGTGCCGATAAGATTCAGTTTGTACCGGATGGATTCATTTAATTTTGGTCTTTGTCCGCAGTCGCAATTGAAAGGTAAATTTTTGTTACAATTTGATACTGCAGCCATCACATTTGGTAAATATGCATTCAATCCTCCGGAAAGTTTTACGACTGACGTTTCAGATCCTGAGGCACTTTCAACCATAGAAATAAAGTTTGATACGATTTTTACGAATGCGAGATTGGAGTTAAGGAAAGAAAATAAAGTGTTATTGGATGAAAAGGTTGTTGGAAAAGCATTAAAATGGACACATATACCTCCCGGAAAATATGAACTTTACTTATATTTGGACGAAAATAACAATCATAAATGGGATGCGGGTAGCGTATACCCCCCAAAAAAACCTGAAAAAAGGTATAAATATGCAGGTGAACTGCAATTAAAACCCGGATGGACACAAGAGATAATATGGAAAATAAGCAATTAAAAAATTTGTTGGAATTATATCGCAAAAGCAATCGATTTGGCCCTTGGCTGGGAATGGATTTTACGATAGAAGATGGTCAAGTGATTTATACTTTAAAAACACATCATGATCATTTGGCCACACCGGAATATGTTCATGGAGGTGTGCTGGCGGCATTGATGGATGCAGTGATGGGAGTGACGGCATTAAATGAGGTATACCGTGAAGGGAAACTGGTGGCAACCATTGAAATGAAACTGAATTATCTTAGACCCGTAAAAAGCAACCAGGTGCTTCAAGCAAAAGCAAAGATTGTTTCCAAGGGGAAAAGAATAATTGTTTTGGAAGGGTTTATTTTTAATGAAACTCAAGAAATGGTTTCAATAGGCACGGGAACGTTTACAACTTATTCATATTCCTTATGATTAAATTCAAAGGATTTTTTATCTTTACCTTTTGATTTGAAATATTTTTATGAGAAAAAACCTTTTAAAATATTCAATTTGTTTGTTAATAGCCCTTATTTTCTTCACGGGCAAAACAGCAATAGGACAGGCCTATTTTTTCAAGCAGATTTCACTGAAAGACGGGTTGCCACAATCACACATCAACAAAATTAAACAAGACCCTTATGGTTATCTTTGGTTTGCCACGGATGTGGGAGGTGTAGCCCGCTATAACGGAAAAACTTTTGAGGTGTGGGATGTTAAAAATGGTCTGGCCGGAAATTCAGTTACTGATCTTGCTTTTGATTCTTTGAACAATGTGTTTATAGGCACCAAGTTTTATGGATTATCGATGTTGAACCGAAATTCTTTGATAAATTTCAATGTCAAAAATGGGTTGTTAAACAATTCCATCGTCGATTTGGAGTATAATCTTCATCATAAAATGCTTTTTATAGCTCATCCGGAAGCTTTGTCTTCATTTGACTATCAAACATTTCAATCGTTAGATAAAGATTATTTCAGGCAAAACAAAATAAGGATAAACGATTTGTTGTTGTACGACGATCAACAGCTTTTGATAGCAACAGATACAGGTGTTTTTATCTATCATATTGACGAAAAAAAAATGGAATTTTTAGATCTGACCGGAGAGATAAATGGAGCGAAAATTACACAAGCAGAAAAAGATAAAAACAACAATGTATTTTTGGTAAAAAATAATCAAAAAATTTATGTCATTCAGGCCTCGTGTTTTAAAACAAAAAATTTTAAAGTACTGCAATACCAAAAAATCAACTTGCCACAGATGGCAAAAATTACGACAATTCATATCACCTACGACAATGAGCTTTGGGTGGGCACAGACAATAATTTATTATACAGGATAAGGGGAGAGAAGATCGAAACATTTTCAGAACAAAATGGTTTTAAAGCCAAGACAGTTACATCGATTCTGAAAGGGATCTTCGGAATCACCTGGATAGGTACTGCCGGAGAAGGAATAATTAAGTTTTATACCTCTGCTTTTGTGCAGTATAATATGAAAAACAAAACGATTAATGACATTTTCGGTATAGCCGAATGGAACGGAAATATTTATGCGGCCTCAAGGTTTTATGGAATTTTGCAGCTTAAGAATGGATATCTGGAACCATATATAACCAATAAAGATCTATTAAATGCAAGAACCATCACGTTTGACCATGAAGGTAAATTATGGATTGCAACTCCTCATGGATTGTACTCTTATACAAGAAATAATTTAAAAAAATATGGTCCTGAAAATGGCTTACAGGCAACCAATATTCGTAGTTTATTGGTAGATAAAGACGGAGTGCTTTGGGTAGGGACCGGTGAGCAAGGGCTGTATGTATGGAGAAACGGTAAATTTGAATTGTTTGATCCCGGAAACAATGAGATAAACAAATTCTATATCCATGAAATTTATCAAGATTCCAACGGTGTTATATGGTTAGGTACAAATGTAGGAGTGTTTAAACTTGTCGGTAATGAATTTGTCAAATTGTATGACTCTAATCAATTTTGTTCGACATTTGTAGGTGACATTGCCGAAAACAAAAACAAGCATTTATTTTTTGCTTCGGTCAATTGTGTCATAAAATATGATGGTGTTGATTTTACCAAAATTGACTATAATCAGATACCGTCATTGTCTACCGTATATTTCGTTCAGAGCGATGCTCAAGGTGATATTTGGATAGGTACAAACGAAGGTGTGACAGAGGTAAAATTCAATCAATATGGAGATATTGTGGCTTATTCCTCCTATGGCTTATCTCAAGGGTTTGTGGGACAAGAAACCAATGCCAGAGCATCATTACTGTCTTCAAACGGAGAATTGTATTTCGGAACCATTGATGGATTGATGAAAGTAGACCCGAGAGAAAATTTACAAGAAAAAGTGCCTCCAAGAATCTATCTTGTACAAATACAAAAAAACTTTTTACCATTATTTGGATCGAAAGACAATGAAATGTTTTTAAATCAATGGATTGTAGACCCTTCGCAAATAATAAAATTTCAAAAAGAAAGATCTCATTATACTTTTGTATTTGACTTGGTACATTCCGGTTTTGCTGAAAATGCTCTTTTTAGTTTTAAATTAGAGGGTTTTGATCCGGATTTCTCTCCATTTAGCAAGGAGAATAAGATAACCTATTCCAACCTTCCTCTGGGTAAATATAAATTAATTTGCAAGGCCTTTGTTCCTGAACAAGGTTTGTATGTGGATTCCCGGCCTTATGAAATCATAGTGCTGGCGCCTTTCTGGATGCAACAATGGTTTTATTTAATACTGGCATTCGTGTTGATTGCCGGATTGGTATATTATGATTATCTAAAAAAGAAAAAAGAAGCGAAGTTGAGAGAGGAATTCGAAAGATATGCCAGAGAAAAGAACAAGCAAATTTTGCAACAAAATGAAGAAATTAAACTTTTATTAAAAGAAGTTCATCACCGGGTGAAAAACAATCTACAATTAATTATCAGCCTTCTTAACATTCAAATGAATTATGTGAAAGATCCTGCCATGAAAAAGTTGTTGCAGGAAAGTTCTGCCAGAATCAGGGCTATGTCCCTTTTGCATGAAAAAATATACAAAACTCAACGCTTTGACAATATTGATATTAAAAATTATTTTGAAGAATTGATCCCCACTATTGTAGATAATTATGCACTTTCTACCGAAGTAAATTTAAATATGGAAATTGACCCTGTGATGATGCATATAGATAAACTTATCCCCTTGGGATTGATTGCCACCGAGTTGGTAACCAACTCAATTGTACACGGTTTTAGAAACAGATTAACAGGAAATATTACGATAAAATTTAAAAAATTGGAAAATAAGCAACCATATGCTTTTGAATTTTTGGTGGCTGATGATGGGGTTGGAATGGATCCAAGTATTGTCCAACAAAATAATCACAGCATGGGTATTGAGCTTGTGAAGTTGTTGACTGAGCAATTGTCCGGCGAGTTACATATAGAATCCGGGGAAAATGGAACTATATTTAAAATAAAGATACCAAACTATGAAAGCTAAACTGATCTTCTGTTGTATTGTTTTTGTATTGATTCTATCCGGCAAAATAAGTGCTCAATGCAGTTTTACATTGTCAACAGGAAAACAGGATGTGGCATGTACGGGTGATTCCACCGGAATGGCATGGGTCGTCGTATCGGGAGGAAGCGGAAATTTTACTTTTCAATGGAATACTTCTCCTGTGCAAAATAATGATACAGCATACAATTTGCCGGCAGGAACTTATATTGTCATTGTCACTGATGTAAACACCTCATGCAGCGATACCGATAGTGTGATGATTGCCGAACCGGGTAATCCTTTAGGATATTATACGGCTTCCAAGCCGGTGTTATGCTATGGTGATTCTAATGGACTTGGTTATGTTGAAGTTGTTGGGGGTACTATGCCTTATACGATTACCTGGTATACGTTAACTCCTGTTGTTGTCAATGATTCGGCCTTTAATCTTTGGGCAGGCACCTACCCTGTGGCTATAGAGGATGCTAATGGATGTAAAGACACTGCCTTGGTTACGGTAAATTCTCCCACTCCATTAACTCTGAGTGGCAGCAGTTCGCCACCCTTATGCACTTATACTCAAGATGGATGGGCTGCTGTATTTGCAGCAGGAGGGAATCCACCATACACCTATACCTGGAACACCAACCCCGTTCAAAATAATGACACTGCCTATAATTTGGCGCCGGGAAACTATACTGTCGTGGTGTCCGATACGAATAATTGCACTGATTCACTTACCATCACTGTGCCGGTCAATAACAATCCGATTATCATAAGTTTCAATCCGGTGGTAAATAATCCATGTTTTGGCGATAGTTTGGGACAGGCCACTGTCAATGCCTCCGGTGGACAATCCCCGTATAATTTTGTGTGGGATATATACGGCAACAACGTTTCAGGCAGTTTTGTGGACAGTTTGGCTTCAGGTACTTATTGGGTGTGGGTATATGATGCCAATGGTTGTGTTGACTCGGCTTCGGTTACGATTTCCAGTCCATCTCCTTTGAATATTTCCGTGAACTCGACTCCGGAAGCATGTGGGGATTCTTCAGGTACGGCGAGCGCAAATGTTTCTGGAGGAATACCTCCATATTCATACATTTGGAACACCAATCCTGTACAAACATCATCAACCGCAGTCAATCTATCTGCCGGATGGTATACTGTCACAGTTACTGACAACAATGGATGTTCAATAACAGATTCTGTGTATGTAGCCAATAACAATGGGACAATCTATGTCAATGCCAATGCGCAAGATATCTCTTGTTTCGGGTTTAATGACGGAATGGCCTGGGCTCAAGCCGGAGGAGGTTCGGGTACATATGTTTACCAGTGGAATACTTCTCCTGTACAAATCAATGATACCGCGTTCAATCTCCCGCCCGGCACTTATATTGTCACAGTGACGGACGCCAACAATTGTCAAGCCACTGATACCGTTACCATCAACGAACCATTGCCTTTGGATGCCGATACGTTGGTGTATAATGCCATTTGCACAGCCGGTAATGGAATGGCTATAATTTTACCATCCGGTGGTACTCCTCCATATAGTTACACCTGGTATACTGTACCTATGCAATATAATGATACGGCAACAAATTTGTATCCCGGAATATATAACTTTCAAATTACTGACGCCAATGGCTGTCAATATAGTTCGTCCGCCACAGTCGGAAATGATGTGATCACACTTGCAGGGCAGATTCAGATAGTGAATCCTGTCAGTTGTTTTGGAGGAAATGATGGCAGCCTCACCGTAATACTCAATAACGGACAACCTCCGTATACATATAGTTGGAATACCAATCCTGTCCAAACAAATGATACGGCCTTTAATTTGCAGGCAGGTAGTTATAATGTTACTGTTACGGATCAATGGGGGTGCACCAATCAATTTTCGTTCAACTTAGGGCAACCCAATGCCATTAATCTTTATACACAGATAGTCAATGATTTTGGCGGCAATTGTTCCGGTTCTGCTGTAGTATATCCTACAGGCGGTATTCCTCCTTACTCTTACAATTGGACTCCGGGGAATTATAATACCGATTCGATTTCTAATCTTTGTGCAGGCATGTATTGTGTGACTGTTACGGATAGTAAAGGATGCTCCAAAAATACTTGTGTGCAAATTTTAGGCTCTGCGAATTGTAATTTGACCGTGAACGCCACAAGTACCAATGTTACCTGCAATGGATTGAATAATGGAAGTGTGAACGCCACGGTTACAGGCAACATTGGTTCTTATACGCTTACCTGGTATGATGCAAATAATCAACCAATCGGTACTACAAATAATTTACCTCCCGGAACTTATTATGTTGTGGTTGTCGATTCTGTGGGATGTGTCGATAGCGCACTTACAAGCATCACCGAACCCTCTGCGATAACAGTAGATTATGCGGTGAATCATGTGAAATGTAAATACGATCATAATGGAAGTGCCTGGGTAAATGCCATTAATGGAGGAACTGCACCTTATACCATTTCCTGGCAGCCCTTGAACGTCAATACCACAATAGTCAATAATTTATCTCCGGGTAATTATTATTTGATTGTTACGGATGCCAATAATTGTAAAGACACATCGTTGGTTGTTGTTAATGCAAACAGCAATTTTGAATTGTTTGTCTCGAACAAAGAAAACACTGTTTGTCAGTTTGCTCAGGGAAAAATTGAATTGGGGTATAACGGAAATAACGGAACCGTGGTATTTCAATGGAATACCGGAGACACAACCCAGATTATACAAAATTTAGCCGCAGGTTCTTATACTGTCATTGCTCACGACAGCTTGATGTGTTATGATACCTTGTCCACTTCTATTTTGAGCATTGATAATATCGAGATTGAAAAAATTAAAGCCAATGAAACGTGTAGGGGGTATGCCGATGGTTCTGTCACTGTTTCACCTAAAAAGGGGCAACCACCATTCGAAATAATATGGCAAAATGGGGAAACAGATTGGATGTTGACAAATATCGGAAACGGTATATACTCATTTTTGGTGAAAGATTCCCGTAATTGTATTTTAAGAGACACTGCAGCAGTTTATTTCGAAAGAGAAAATTGCCTCAATATACCCAATGTATTTACACCTAATGGAGATGGCGATAATGACTATTGGGTGATTAAAGGACATGAAAATTATCCGGAAATGCATATAACAATTTTTAATCGCTGGGGAAATGTCATTTTTGAAACAGACAATTACGATGTACCTTGGGATGGCAAATTTAATGGTAAGCCTGTTCCAACTGGTACATATTACTATATAATTGATTTGAAAAACGGAAATGAAAAAATTAAAGGTGATTTGACAATCATTCGATAAATCTGTTATTATGAAAAAAATAATATTTTGCTGTGTCATTATCTTTGCAATACATTGGCAAGAATTATATGCCCAACAGCTGTTATCAGGCAATTATTTAAATCAAAATTTATATTTAATTAATCCGGCTACTGCCGGTTTGAAAAACGATTCGATACCTGTTTCGGTTCATTACAGAAACCAGTGGACGGGATTCACCGGCTCTCCTAAAACTTTGTTTTTAAGTTCCAACGGAAAGTTCAATGATTATAATGCCTTGGGAGGATGGTTGGCGATGGAAAAAATCGGACCATTCAATACCTTTTCCGGACAATTTTCATATACTTATTACACATTTCTTCATCCAAAAATAAAAATGGGGTTGTCTTTGGCAGGAAGGTTTCAACAGTATGCCCTGGATAGAAATTATCTAAAACCTGATAATGACAACGATCAATTGCTGAATACAAATTTTAAAAACACTTGGACAGGGAATGCAAGCTTCGGATTTCATCTCGAACATGAATATGTATTTTTAGGATTGGCTGCCCCTAATTTATTCAAAACCAAAATTAAATTAACCGAGTCAAAGAATAATGTAGAACAAACTCACTATTACAGCTATATGGGAGGTTATATACCACTGTCGAGATTATGGATGGTCTCGCCAATCTTTGGAGCCCGCTTTACAAATGCCGCTCCGTTGCAATTCGATTTTTCTGCCAAAGCAATTTACAACCGGAAATACTGGGCCGGCATTAATGTTAGAACGGGAGAGTCTATAGGCGCTTTTGCAGGTTTAAATTACAACAAATTGAGTTTTGGATATACGTTTGAATATGTCTTTAATTCATTGAAATTTGCAACTCTTGGCAGTCATGAAATAATGTTGGTGTATCAATTGAAATTTAAATCTCCTCCTTCTGCTCCCCAAAATGCTCAACCAACAGAGAATTAACCAATAAATTGAGCTGATTTTTATTTATTCGATTTGAAAATTTTAGTTTTATTCGTTTTACTTCAAGTTATTATTGTAAATTTGATAAATTGGCAATAGAACAAAGCAACCAATTGCACTAAAATACGTTAAATGATAATATCAGCCGCATAAGATAAAATGATTCCTTTCATAAAAAAAATATTATCTATTACACTCTGTTTTGCGGTATTTAATGGCAGTTTTGTTTTTGCCAATGACCATGTGGGTTTTATAGAAAACAAAGGACAGTGGGATAAGATGATTTTTGCCAAAACACCGGTGCCGTCGGGTTTTTTATATCTTACTGACAGAGGATTTACATGGCAAATGTTTGATCAAATAAAATTGGAAAGCATTCATCATCACGAAGCTGAAAACGATTGGGTCGATGCTTATGCATTTAAAATGTTATGGAAGGAGGGTTATGTAAAAAACATCGAATATCTGAATCCACAACCATACTATCACAATTATTTCATTGGAAAAAATCCGGCTAAATGGCAATCAAATGTCAGGTCTTTTCGGGAAGTAATCATGCAAAACATTTATACAGGGGTAGATTGCAAGATATTTAATAATGACAAAGGTTTGAAATATGAATACTATTTAAAAGCAGGAGTTGATCCGCGAATAATTAAACAAATGTATGTGGGCGTTACACCTGAACTGGATGGAGATGGAAATTTACTTTTGAAAACACCCTTTCAAACAATTATTGAGTTAAAACCCATTGCCTATCAATGGGTAAATGGAATTCAAGTGATGGTGTCTTGTGAGTTTGTTGTTGAAGGAAATACAGTTTCATATTCGGTGAAAAATTATGATCATGCTTTGCCTTTGGTAATTGATCCGTTATTGATATTTTCTACTTATTCCGGGTCTTATGCAGACAATTGGGGTTATACTGCCACTTTTGATGATGCCGGTCATGCATATGGCGCAGGGACTGTATTTGGGCCGGGCTATCCTACCTCGGTAGGTGCATATCAATTGAGTTATGCAGGAAATACTGATATAGGGGTTTCTAAATTTTCCGGCAATAATGGGACTTTAATTTACTCAACCTATTTAGGTGGCAGCAATATGGATAGTCCTCACAGTATTGTAGCAAATAATCAGGGTGAACTTTACATTCTCGGTACCACTTCAAGTTTGGATTATCCGGTTATTAGCAATGCTTATGATACCAGCTTTAATGGGGGAACACCTTATTTATTGTTTACAGGTTATATCAATTATTCTAATGGTTCGGATATAATAATTTCCAGGTTAAATAGTCAGGGGACAAATCTGTTGTCTTCAACCTATATAGGAGGTTCGTTAAATGATGGTTTAAACTATGCCAATCAGCTAAAATATAACTATGGAGATCAATTCAGAGGAGAAATAATTTTAGACAATTCCGGATACGTTTTTGTGGCATCCTGTACATTCTCCTCTGATTTTCCTGTAACCTTACAGGCATATGATACTACACAAAATGGAGGACAAGATGCTGTTGTATTTAAAATGTCTCCCGATTTATCACAATTAATTTGGTCGACATTTATTGGTGGTGTCGGTGATGACGCAGCTTACGGGCTTCAATTGAGCAACTCCGGAGAGTTGTATGTTGCCGGGGGAACAAAAAGTGTTGATTTTCCCGTGACAAGTCAGGCAATTGACACAACATTCAATGGAGTTGTGGATGGTTTTGTTTGCAGATTGGCGAACAATGGCAGTCAATTGTTGTCTTCTACTTTTTTAGGGAGTAATCAGTATGATCAAGGCTTTTTTGTAGATTTGGACATTGATGGAAATGTATATGTGGTAGGCCAAACAAAAGGATCTTATTTGTTTTATCCCTCTAATCTATGGGGGAATCCCAATGGAGGGCAATTTATTCATAAATTGACCCCCGGTTTGGACAGTACTATATTTTCCCTCAGGTTTGGAAGTGGAATAAATCAAACAAATATTACCTTATCTGCTTTTTTGGTCAGTGATTGCGGTTATATTTATGTTTCCGGTTGGGGTGGAGCCATAAATGCAGGTACCGGCTCATCAACCAACAATCTGCCAGTTACCCCCAATGCTTATAAAAGTACAACTGACGGAAGCGATTTTTATATTTTAGTTCTTTCAAATGATGGCATGAACCTATTATTTGCGACTTTTTTTGGAGCCAATGGTTTGGCTGAGCATTGTGATGGGGGGACCAGCAGATTTGACAAAAGAGGGAAAATATATCAAGCTGTTTGTGCCGGATGTGGTGGATCTTCTTCATTTCCTACTACACCGGGTGCTTGGTCTAATACAAACAATAGCACTAATTGCAATTTGGCTGTTTTTAAATTGGATGTAGAACCATTGAAAGCAACCATAGCTTCAAGTGTCCCTGGTCATTTATGTTATCCCCCTGCTACTGTTACTTTTGTTAATCAAAGCACCGGAGGAAATTATTATACCTGGCATTTTGGTGATGGCAATATATCTCATCAAACAATGCCAACCTACAGTTATCAAGATACAGGCACATATGAAGTTACATTAATTGTTCAAGACACCAATTGCCTGGCTGCCGATACGGCAAAATTAACCATTCGTGTAGACCCTGTTCCGCAAGCCATCATAGATCCGGTATACCAAATGTGTTTTGGAGATACAATACAGTTGTCGGCCGATGGTGGAGACCATTATAAATGGTTTCCTTCGAATTATATATCCAACGATACTGTAAAAAATCCATTGGTATATCCTCCTGCCAATCAAAAATATTTTTTAATAGCAACCAATCAATGCGGTGCTGATACTGCCGAAGTTTATATATTGGTGCATCAAGATTCAACCGGAATTATCCCGGATACATCCTTATGTAAAGGACAATCCATACAATTGTATGCTTCAGGAGGAGTGTCCTACTATTGGCACTCAAATCAACCGATTCAAAATCCTAATTCTCAAACTCCCATTGTTTCCCCTTTACACTCTGACACATTTTATGTTACCATTACAGATGTAAACGGATGTGAATGGCAAAAAAAAGTATTTGTCAGGGTTGATACAAATTTTGTAAAATTGGTATTGCCCAATGATACGGTTGTTTGTTCGGATAGTTCATTTGTTTGGGTTGTATCCGGTGCAGATCATTACTTGTGGTTGCCCTCAATTTATTTGTCTTCAAACAACAATGATACAGTCACCGTTACTCCTTCCTCAACTACCACTTATATGGTTTATGGGTTCAATGCATGTTCTGTTGACAGTGGAAAAGTTACGGTGTTTGTCAGTAATCCAATGCCTGCCATTGATGATTCAATTTATGTGTGTAAATCGTCATATGTTCAACTTGATGCAGGTGTAGCAGGCCAAACATATCAGTGGGAGCCGCCGGGATATTTTTTAAACCCCAATGCACCTTCTACCATGGGATATTTTGAAAACCCTGCCTTAATATCAATAACAGTGACAGATTCATTGGGATGCAGGTCGACCAAAAATGTCATGGTAAATTTGTATCCTTTGCCAAATATCGAAACCCCTGACATCATGGTGGAATACCTTTCAAGCGCCACTTTGCATGCCCAAGTAAAGAACGATGTGGTTGATTTTAGTTGGATTGTTCCCGGCGGGCAACCTCATTTAAGTTGTTTAAAATGTCTAAATCCCACCACTCCTCAATTGACGGAGAATGTTTTTTATTTGTTTTATGCCAAAAATAATTATGAATGTGAAGTGATTGATACCGTCAATGTATATGTCGGAGGGATTATCTTTTTGCCTAATGCCTTCACACCTGATAATGACGGTAAGAATGACGTATATTTTGCAAAAGGATACAATATTGAAAATTTTGAAATGAATATTTTTGACCGTTGGGGCAATTTGGTGTTTAAATCTAATGATATCATGCAAGGATGGGATGGCACAATCAATGGACAACCTGCACCTATGGGAGTATATCAAGTAACAGTATTCTATACAGATACGGGTAAGAAACAAGGACAGATCATAGAAAAGGCATTGTTGATCCGTTGAAAATCTTATCTGATCATATAATACCTTTCCATGTCCAATTTCAGAAAAATAAATAAAAATATACTGAATGCTATCATAGAAGATCCCCCGTAGCTGATAAAGGGTAAAGGTATTCCTATGACAGGCATCAATCCAATAGTCATTCCTATATTGATGACAAAATGAAAAAACAATACTGCCATTAAACCATAACCATAAATCCTGCTAAAAGCGGATCTCTGACGTTCGGCCAAATACATTATTCTAAACAATAGGCCAATAAAAATAATTATGAAAAAAGAAGTTCCCAAGAAGCCCCATTCTTCTCCTATAGTACAAAAAATAAAATCGGTGCTTTGTTCCGGCACAAAGTTGTATTTTGTTTGAGTGCCTTGTAAAAAGCCCTTTCCTGTATGACCTCCGGAGCCGATGGCTATCAAACTCTGTAACAAATTATAACCGGAACCTTTAGGGTCAAACTCTTTTCCAAGCAAAATATTTATTCTCACCTTTTGATGAGGTTCAAGTATATGATCGAAAAATAATCCCGTGCCCCAAATGACCAATAAAGTTATAATATATAGTATGATTGTATGACGCAATATGGATTTGTTTCGTCGTAGTTTTAATTTATTGGAATATAAATATAGCGAAAATATAACGAACAATATTAAAGACAATAATAAGTGAAAAGAAATATTCAATCCGGCAATGTCGTATACTTTTTCATTGAAGTATAAGGACAAAATAGCCAATATTCCCAAAAAAATGCCAATAGTCAGAAAGTTGCCGATATACTGCTCTCTATGCAAAACAATGATAAAAGAAAGAAATACCAGTGCCGAACCTGTGTCGTTTTGCAGTAAGGTAATTATGGCCGGCAAGAGAATTATGAAAGAAGCAATGAACAACCGCATCTTTGGCCCGAAAGGATTATATGGATTGCCTAAAAATTTGGCTAAAGCAAGTGCTGTGGTTATTTTGGCAAATTCTGATGGTTGAAGTGCAAAATCACCTACTTGAATCCATGCTTTTGCTCCTTTAATTTCGGGGGCAATAAAATATGTCAATGACATCAACAAAATGGTTAATGCATAATACAAATAAACAGGTGATGTGATTGCTGCAATATCCAAGGAAAAAATAATTATTCCTGAAAAGATGGCAATTCCAATCCACAATGCCTGCTTGCCATAGCGTTGCGTAAAATCTAAAATAAATTTGTGTTGTTCGTCATAAACAGCAGCGTATATACTTACCCATCCGATGATAATTAAAATTAAATATAGCAGCAAAGTAATCCAGTCAATTTTTTTTAAAAAACTTTCTTTCATATTTATGGTGAAGTTGTAAGTATTCTTTTTTCCAATTCTTTTCTTGTTACCACACCTTTTATGTATTTTTCAATCATCAAGCTGGCAATAGGTGCTGCCCATTGCGATCCAAATCCGGCATTTTCGACAACTACAGCAATGGCAATAACAGGATTGTCTTTTGGTGCGAAACACACAAAAACCGAATGATCTTTACCATGAGGATTTTGTGCTGTACCTGTTTTTCCACAAAATGGCAGATCAGGTATTTTCGACAAAGCTGCTGTGCCTCGTTCTACTACCAAAGCCATGCCGGTAACTACAGGTGTAAAATAAGCGGTATCGATGCTGACGTAATTTGGGGTTTTAAATTTTTGCATATCTACTACCGTATCTTTGACTGATTTAAGAACGTGAGGAACGAAAAAATACCCTCTGTTGGCAATAATTGCCATCACATTGGCCATTTGCACCGGCAGAATTCCCAACTCTCCTTGTCCTATTCCAAGAGAATAGATTGTAGCAGAGGTCCAACGATTTTTACCGAAATACTTGTCGTAGTATTCTACCGTCGGTACATAACCGGATTTTTCAAAAGGCAGATCTGTTCCCAATTTTCTGCCAATGCCAAATTCCAAAAGATAGTTTCTCCAAGCTTCAAATGCCTCGGCCGTGTTTTTATATTTTTGTCTGTTGTCAATAATATTCCGGAAAACAAAGGTGAAATATGAATTGCAAGATGTTCTGATGGCAGCGTATAAATCAGGGTGAGATTCGTGCGGGTGACATTTAGGTTTCCCTCCAAAGGGAGGATACCCGCCAAAACAAGGGTAGCGAAAGGAAGGCTTTAACACGCCTTCTTGTTGGCCAATTAAGGCATCAACAAGTTTAAAAATGGAACCGGGAGGATATTGAGCCATTAATGCCCTGTTGAATAAAGGTTTAAGCGAGTCCTTCAATAATTGTGAATAATGAAAATTGCGATCCCTACCTACAAGAAGATTAGGGTCGTAAAAGGGACTGGTAACCAATGCAAGAATCTCGCCATTTCGCGGGTCAATGGCAACCACACTTCCTTTTTTCCCTGTCATCAAAGATTCGGCATACATCTGCAGGTCGGCGTCCAAAGTAAGATATATGCTTTTTCCCGGTATTGCTGCCGTATCATACTCACCTCCGGCATAGTGCCCCATCACTCTATTGTGTACATCTACCATCAAATATTGCACACCTCCGGTACCTTTCAATATTTGCTCGTATGTTTTTTCTATTCCACTGATACCGGTCAAATCTCCCATTCGATATCCGGGATTTTTTTCAATAAAATTTTTATCAACTTCGCCAATATATCCCAAAAGGTGAGGGGCGGTTTTTAAGGGATATTTTCTTAGAATTTTTGGTTGTATGTAAAAACCCGGAAAATTAGAACTTAATTCTTCAAATGCTGCAACTTGCTCGGGTTTAATTTCTTTAAGAACTACCGATGGTTTGTATCTTGAATATCTGCGGGCTTGATCAAGTGTTTTGATTAATTCTTCTTTTGAAATACCGAACATTTCACAAAAAGACACTGTATCAAAGCTTTGCACTTGAATGGGAATTACCATGACATCATAAGCTGCCTGATTCTCCACCAATACTTTCCCATTCCGGTCGTATATTAATCCTCTGGCGGGATAGACAGTTACTCTCCGAATGGAATTGTTTAACGAAGCCAGTTTATATTCATCTTTGAGAATTTGAATTTGAAATAATCGAAAGATGTATAATAACGTAATGGATAAAATCAATATAACAAGAAAAAATATTTTATTGCGGGCATTCATCAATTATTTTTTATTTGAAAACAAAAGCATCATAAACATAAACATCAAAATTGTGAAAAATGTATAAATCGTGGAAAAAATGGTATTGCCCAGGAACCATGTCCAACTGAAATTTTGAAACCCTTGCAGAAGGTTAAAAAATAAAATATGTGTGATAGTCAGAATCAAAAAAAAATTCAGCCACCAACTCCATCCTCTTGTAATAAATGTGGGAATTTCATCCGGCAAATATCCGTCATAGGGTTTCATCCATTCTAATAATTTAATTCTAAAATATGCTGAAAAAAGACAAGTGGCAGTAAACAAACCCAAAGTTCCTTCAGAAAAGTCCACAGAAATCCCCAAAAAGAAACCTGTCAGCAAGGTTAATAACGAATTCATTTGCACCGGCAGCAATAAAATGTTTAACAGATAAAAATGTGAAAATGCCCAAGAACCCAAAGGAAGATGGTTAAAAAATATAATTTGCAGAGATAATACCAGGATAAATCGCAAAATGATATTTAAATACAATAGTTGCATCTGTCAATTATTCTTTGGAATTTTCGTTGATTGTTTTTTCGATGCTTTCAATTTCCTCTTTAAAAATGTATTTAACCACAAAAACTTTGTCCATTGAGTTTAAGTCGGCAAAAAGTTGTACCGTTATGATTTTAAAAGTATTGTCGTTGTCAATTTTAATAACTTTACCAACAGGAATACCGGCCGGAAAAATTTTTGAATAACCCGATGTGATGAATGTGTCATTTACTTGAACAGGGGCGTGTAAAGGTATGTCCTTAATGTATGCCAATGATGGATCTGATGGTATCCAGTATAAGAAACCAACATGTCCGCTGTGTTTGTTTTTAACACTGATTTTTACTTTTGGGTGCAGAACGGAATATCCACCGGCAAAATGGGGGGTTACTTTTTTAATGATTCCAACCACTCCTTTGGGTAAAATTACCCCCATGTTTTCTTGTATGCCATTAAGCCCTCCTTTGTCAATGATAAATGTATTGGTAGATAAATGCGTGGTGTTATAAACAAGGTTGGCCGATAGATAAACATATCTTTGCAAATAAATGGTGTCGTTAATGATGATGTTATCTCCGTATTTTTTTACAATCGAATTTGGTTGAAAAGCCATGGTTTGAGCCAATGCATCGCTGAGTTCGCGGTTGATTTTATTTAAATAAAAGTAGGATTTTACTTTTGAGATTTCAGCATTGACAGAGGCATAGAATTCAAAGTAATGATTAAGTGCAATGCTTCTTTTGTATAGGTTACTATTGAAAAAAAGAAACAAGGCATAAAATTCAAAGATTAAGAAAGTTATACCTAAATAATTTTTTTCGATAAACAACCATAATTTTTTCATCTTAGGGTGGACATAGAAGTTTATTTCATAATAAATTTCAAATTGTCGATATTTTTCAAAGCCACGCCTGTGCCTCTAACCACTGCTCTCAATGGTTCTTCGGCAATGTGAACCGGCAAACGCACTTTTTTGCTGATACGTTGATCTATTCCCCTTAACAATGCTCCCCCTCCGACAATGTAAATACCGGTTTTTTGTATGTCTGCGGCTAACTCCGGAGGAGTTTTTTCGAGTGTATGCATCACGGCCTCTTCAATTTTCGAAATGGATTTGTCTAACGCTTGGGCTATTTCTTGATAATTCACCACTACTTCTTTCGGAGTGCCGGCCATCAAATCGCGGCCTCTGACAGCATAATCTTCCGGTGGATTTTCCAGTTCGGTCAATGCCGATCCTACAGCAATTTTTACTAATTCTGCCGATCTTTCACCTATCAAAAGATTGTGTTGACGACGCATGTAATCAATAATATCATTCGTAAACTCGTCGCCGGCTATTCTTAGGGAATTGTCGGTAACAATGTCTCCTAATGCAATCACTGCAATTTCCGATGTTCCTCCTCCGATATCGATTATCATATTCCCCATTGGTTCTTGAACATCTATACCAATGCCTATTGCCGCTGCAAGTGGTTCGTGTATTAAATAAACTTCGGTTGCCCCGGCGTGTTCGGCAGAATCCTTTACGGCCCTTTTTTCTACTTCTGTGATTCCGCTTGGGATACAAATGAGCATCCTGTATGAAGGGCTGAAAAGACGTGGCCGTTGATTGATTTTTTTGATAAATTCACGTATCATTTGTTCGGCAGCCGTAAAATCGGCAATCACACCATCTTTCAAAGGACGGACAGTTTTGATATGCTCGTGGGTTTTTCCATGCATCTGTTGTGCTTCCTTTCCTACAGCTATCACCTTATTGGTCGAACGTTCGATGGCAACTATAGAGGGTTCGTCAAGAACCACTTTATCATTGTGTATGATTAAAGTATTGGCAGTGCCCAGATCTATTGCCAAATCTTGTGTTAAAAAACTAAAAAGTCCCATGGATTTATATGTTTATTTGTGCAAAATTATAGATTATTTAATGTTTAAAATGTCTTATTCCTGTAAAAATCATTGAAATACCCAAGCGATCGGCTGCTTCTATAGATTCGTTATCCCTGATGGAACCGCCGGGTTGAATAATGGAAGATATTTTTTCTCTTCCTGCTATCTGAACACAGTCGGGAAATGGAAAGAATGCGTCTGATGCCATGACGCATCCTTCTAATGTAAACCCAAATTTTTTGGCTTTGTCAATGGCTTGCTCCAATGCATCCACTCGTGATGTTTGTCCGGTGCCGATTCCTATCAATTGTTTATTTTTAACTAAAACGATTGCGTTAGATTTTGTATGTTTCACAATACGGTTGGCAAATAACAAATCTTCCCATTCGGTTTCTGTTGGAGATATCTTGGTGACAACCTTACATTCTTCGCGGTTAATCAATTTTGTGTCTTTATTTTGCCATAATATCCCATTAATTGCACTGCGTATGATGGGACGGTTGGGCAATTTGTTTTTTTTCACCAACAATATTCGATTTTTTTTGCTTTTTAAAATATTGAATGCATTTTCGTCAAAGCCCCGGGCGATTAAAATTTCAAAAAACAAATCATTCATTAATGTGGCAGTTTCGCTATCAATCACACTATTACAAGCAATGATACCTCCGAAAGCAGAAACCGGATCTCCTGCCAGTGCTTTTTCCCACGCCTCTTTTAATGTATTTGCTTGCGCCACACCACATGCATTGTTGTGTTTGATGATACCTACCCATGGGATATTTTCCGGAAAATCTTCCATCAACATACAGGCAGCATCTATATCAAGCAAATTGTTATAGGACAATTCTTTTCCATGCAATTGTTCAAAAATATCGTTTAACTTCCCGTAAAATACGCCTTTTTGATGAGGATTCTCACCATAACGCAGCACTTTGCCTTTCGGTTCGCTTATGTGTAATACCGATAAATTTACGAAACTGTTGAAGTATTCAAAAATCCTAGTGTCGTAATGAGAGCTGATATGAAACGCCAGTGTGGCAAATTTTTTTCTTTGTTCGAGTGTAAACGCACCATCTTGTTTTTCAAATAAATTTAAACATTCATCAAAATAATCCCTATGGGCTACGCAAAGCACATCTTTGTAATTTTTTGCGGCAGCTCTGATTAAACTTATTCCACCGATATCAATTTTTTCAATAATCTCTTGTTCACCGGAAGCATTGACAACCGTTTCTTCAAAGGGGTACAAATCCACAATCACCATGTCAAATTCGGGAATGTTGTATTTCTCGGCTTCTAAACGATCGTTGTGAGAATCTCTTCTTTGCAATATGCCCCCAAAAATGGCAGGGTGTAATGTTTTAACTCTGCCGCCAAAAATACTCGGATAGCCGGTCAACTCTTCCACGGCAACGACAGGTATGTTGTTGGCAATCAGATAATCCATGGTTCCGCCGGTAGAGTAAATTATCACTCCTTTACCTGCGAGAGCTTTGGCTAAAGGAAGAATATTGTCTTTGTTGTAAACCGAAATCAATGCCGTTTTAACCGATTTCAATCCGCTTGTCATCATCTTTACTTTTTCTTGTTGCAATTTTAGTAATATTACAGCGTTTTTTTTGATTTTAACTGTTTGTGTTAAAAACTTTTTTTAAATACAAAATTTATTTGGTTTTATTGACCGAAAGTTTTTTTATGGCCTGGCAATCTTTGGTGGTCAATAAACTACGAACTTTTCTCTCTTTGTTGGGGGTAACGATAGGCATTTTTTGCATTGTTTCTGTGTTGACATTGGTAGATTCTCTGGAAAGAAACATACAGCAAAGCATCAATGAACTCGGAAGTGATGTGGTGTTTATACAAAAATGGCCCTGGACTTTTGGTGGTGAATATCCTTGGTGGAAATACTTCAAACGGCCTGTTCCTCAGATAAATGAATACAGATTTTTGAAGGAAAAATCCCGTTATGCACTTTCGGTTGCATTCTCAGCCAATGTTAATTTTACGGTTAAAAGAGGATCGGCGGTGGCAGATAATGTTAGTGTTACCGGTGTGACATATGATTATGGTGAAATGTTCCCGGTGGAATTTTATTTCGGGCGTTATTTCACCAAAAATGAGATTGAGTCGGGAGCGCCGGTAGCAATTATCGGTTGGAAAATTTATCAAGGACTCTTTCCTGACCAAAATAATGCCATAGGCAAGAAGATTATGATAGGGGCAAATAAATATACGGTGATTGCAGTGATAAAGGAATACGGAGAGTCGGCTTTGGATTTTGTCAATAAAGATAATAGTATTGTCATTCCTTTGAAGAGTTTGGCTAAACTCATTAAAGTGGATAATGACAATGCCGATCCGGTGATCATAGCAAAAGCAAAATCAGGTATAACCAATGAAAAATTGAAAAGCGAATTGCGTTATTTGTTGCGTTCATACCGCAAATTGAGACCGGCTGAAGACGATGATTTTGCCATAAATGAAACAACCATGCTCAGCCAAGGTTTTGAGGGTTTATTCAGGGTTGTCAACATTGCAGGTGTGATTATAGGAGGATTTGCCATTATTGTGGGTGCATTTGGTATTGCTAATATAATGTTTGTATCGGTGAAAGAACGCACAGGGCAAATTGGCATTCAAAAGGCGCTCGGCGCTAAAAATGCTTTTATTTTGGTGCAGTTTTTATTTGAATCTGTGATTTTGTGTTTGTTTGGCGGGCTATCGGGTATGGCATTGATATTTTTGATGGTAATATTTATCAATGCTTTTACGGATTTTAGTGTTATGCTGCATGCCAATATCTTTCTTTTAGGCGTGTTTATTTCGGTATTAACAGGTGTGTTGTCCGGTTATTTCCCCGCAAGATCGGCTGCAGCATTAAATCCAATTGATGCAATCAGACAAAATTTCTGATCTATCGTTGAAAGAGAGATTTTATATAAAGACAGACAAATTCATTGTTTTTTATGGTTGAATCATTTTTGAATCATAGATGCAGGATTTTATCAGACAGTTTGTTTGCCTTCTTTTTCTTTTGTCAATAAAAAATCCAATACTTTATCCATCCACTTTCTCAAATCACCGGTGTTGTACACTTGTTCGATCTGCCATTGCAACCTGCTGCCTATTTGTTTTAGCTTAAAGTGTGCCGGATATTTTTGAATAAATTGCAACAACAACCCGAACGTTTCACTTTTGTAAAAATCATTCTCGGGATTGTCAATGAAATATCCGAGAAAACGACCTTGTTTAAGCACAACTTTTTCGATACCCAATTTGCAAAACATCGAGCGCATTAGCGAAAGGTCTATGAGAGTGTGAATAATTTCGGGAACTTTTCCATATTTATCTTCAAGTTCTTGTAATAAATTCTTTGATTCTGCCGTATCTTGCAATTGGTCAATTTTTTGATAAACCGTCAAACGGTCGCCTAAATTGGGGATATAATTTTCGGGAATAAATAATTCCCAATCGGTTTCTATATTGCAATCGCTTACAAAATTGGTTTCTTCTACATTTTCGTCCCGGTAAATTTCTTTAAACTCGTTTTGTTTAAGTTCACGAATGGCTTCTTCCAGGATTTTTTGATAGGTGTCAAACCCTATTTCGGAGATAAATCCACTTTGTTCGGCACCAAGAATATTGCCTGCTCCTCTGATATCGAGATCGCGCATGGCAATATGAAAACCGCTTCCAAGGTCAGTAAATTGCAGCAAAGATCTGATTCTTTTGGAGGCGTCAGAAGTCAATGTGCTTATGGGAGGAATAATAAGATAGCAAAAAGCTTCTCTGTTTGAGCGGCCAACGCGGCCTCTAAGTTGATGCAAGTCGCTTAATCCAAATTGATGGGCATGATTAATAAAAATAGTGTTGGCATTTGGAATATCTATTCCTGATTCAACAATAGTGGTCGAAACCAAAACATCAAATTCCCTTTCAACAAATCCGGTGATAATTTCTTCTATTTCACTTCCTTTCATACGTCCGTGAGCATAGCGGAATCTTACGCCGGGGCAAATTTTGCTCAACCAACCGGTAATTTCATCAAGGTTTTCTATTCTGTTATGAATAAAAAAGACCTGACCATTCCGATTGATTTCATATAATATCGCTTCTCTTATTTCATCCGCATTAAATCCGATGGCTTTAGTTTTGACGGGACGACGGTTGGGAGGAGGGGTGGTCATGATGGAAAGATCTCTTGCGCCCATGAGCGAAAATTGAAGCGTTCGGGGGATAGGTGTGGCGGTGAGCGTCAATGTATCGACATTTACTTTCAGATTTCTTATTTTTTCTTTATCACCCACACCGAATTTGTGTTCTTCATCTATGATGAGCAAACCCAGATCTTTAAATTTTACGTCTTTGCTCAATAAGCGATGAGTACCGATGATGATGTCAATTTTGCCTTCTTTCAGTTGTTGTAAAGTTTGTTTAATCTCAGAAGGTTTTTTCATGCGGTTTACATAATCGACTTTGCAAGGAAAATCTTTTAATCGATCAGAAAAAGTTTTAAAATGTTGCAAAGCCAATACGGTGGTAGGAACCAAAACAGCCACTTGTTTGCTGTCGCAAACGGCTTTAAATGCAGCCCTGATAGCCAATTCGGTCTTACCAAACCCAACATCGCCACAAACCAAACGGTCCATGGGATAGGGCTTTTCCATATCGTTTTTTATTTCACGGGTAATTTTTGCTTGGTCAGGGGTGTCTTCGTATATGAAAGAAGCTTCGAGTTCTTCTTGCAAATAATTATCCGGAGAAAATGCAAATCCCGGAGAGGTTTTTCTTTTGGCATACAACTGTATGAGGTCAAAAGCCAGCTCTTTGACTTTCTTTTTGGTTTTTAATTTTACCATTTGCCAGCGTCCACCACCCAATTTGTCAAGGGCGGGTTCTTTCCCTTCTTCTCCTGAGTAGCGTGAGATTTTATGTAAAGAGTGTATGTTTACATACAGAACATCGTTGTTTTTGTAAATGATTCGAAGAGCTTCTTGTGTGCGTCCACCCACGTCAATCTTTTCCAATCCCGAAAAACGTCCTATGCCATGATCTATGTGCACTACATAGTCGCCGGGTCTGAGTTGGCTCAATTCTTTCAATTGAATCATCATGGAAGCATTGTGTCCGGTTTTGACATGCGATGGTTTGTGATAACGGTCAAAAATCTGATGATCTGTATAAAATATTGACTTTGAATGATGGTCGATAAATCCTTCGCTCAAAGCAATAGGAAGATGTTTTAAGTGTATGCCCGGTTGAATATCGTTTAATATACTTGCAATTCTTTTATATTGTGTTTCTTGTTTACTCAGAAAATAAAGCCGGTAATTTTTTTGACGGAAATTATTCAACGAGTCGGCCAAGATTTTAAAATTTTTGTGGAAAAGTGGTTGAGATTCGGTTTTTGCTTCCAATTCTATGACCTTCTCTTTAGTTTTTTCATATGGATGTAAAAAAATTTCTTTTAATGTTCCTGTTAACTTTTCAAATTCGTCGGGCAATAAATGAATGGAAGCATCCAAACGGCCTTCTTCAAGGTAATTTCTCATAAATTGGTTTACCCAGGATTTGTCTTCCCACCATACCACCATATCGGGACCGGAAAATTCAAAGATATTGGTTAATTGAGCGATTGAATCGTTATGTAAAACGTCCGGGAAAATATCTACATGTTTTATTTCTTTTATACTCGAAAGTGTATCAGGGTCAAAAAGTTTAATTTTTTCCACCTTTTCATCATCCAATACAATCCTGCAAGGAAATTCCATGCCCGGAGAATAGATGTCGATGATGTTGCCTCTGATGGAAAATTGTCCCGGTTCTATGGCATAATCTTCCCTTTCAAACTTTAATTCAACCAAAAATTCAATCAAAAAGTCAAGATCAATTTTCTCTCCTTGATGAATCGTAAATTTATTGGTCTGCCACATTTGCTTGTTGGGAACTTTTTCGATAAGCCCCCTGGCGTAGGTGACACAAATGAAATTTTCGTTTTGAGAAATATTTTGCAACGCATTTAATCTAAGGTTGGTTTGGTGGTGGTCGGTTTGATTCAAGATGGCAATGGTTTCCCCCGAATGAGGCATAAAATAGATATTTTCTTCACTGCCTGCCAATTGTTTGAGGTCGTCAAACAAGTACATGGCTTTTTCTTCGTAGGCTGTAACAAAGAGATGTTTGCCTTTATGTTTTTTGAAAAAATAAGCCAATGCAAGGGCTACTGAAGATCCTTTTAATCCTTGTACCGAAATTTTTTTGTTGAGAACGGCAGAATCTTCAAATTTCTTTAAGAATGGATGATTTTCAAATAACTCTAGCACTGTCGAGTAAGATGTAATTCAATGTAATTATATGTGATTGGCCAAACTTTTGGTCAAAAATGAATAAACTTCATCTACATTTCCGGATGATCCGATAATGATGGAAGTTCTTTGATGTAAAAGCTGAGGTTCCAAATCCAGGATATTTTCACCTTGAAAGTTAATGGCTTTTCCACCTGCTTGTACTGTTAGAAAAGCCATGGGGATGCATTCGTATATCAATCGCAGCTTACCTTCAGGATTTTTTTTCGTAGGGGGGTAAATGAAAACACCACCTTTGATGAGGTTTCTGTGAATATCGGCCACCATAGAGCCAATATAACGCAATGAATAGGGTTTTTCTTTATATTTGATAGATTTTAAATATTCCTTTATACCTTCAGGAAAATCTTTTTCATTTCCTTCATTAATCGAATAAATGGAAGAGTTTTCAGGTATTTTGATATTTGGATGCGAAAGGCAAAACTCACCTATAGAAGGGTCTAATGTAAAACCATTGACGCCATGTCCTGTGCTGTATATCAACATGGTGGAAGAACCATAAATGACATAACCGGCCGCAATCAAATCCTTACCTTTTTGCAGAAAATCGTCTGTATTTACCGTTTGATTCAGGTTTTTCCTTTTAAAAATTGCAAAGATAGTTCCAATGGAGGCATTTACATCAATGTTGGATGATCCGTCTAAAGGGTCAAAAGCAACAATATATTTGGCATTTTTAGAATTTTCATTTTCATAAATAATAATGTTTTCTTCTTCTTCAGAAGCAACGGCAGCCACTTCACAACCGGAACGCAAGGCAGCAACCAGCTGGTTGTGGGCATAGACGTCGAGTTTTTGTTGAGTTTCGCCTTGTATGTTGGTATTTTCGGTACTACCCAGGATATTCACCAGCCCGGCCTTGCTTACTTCACGATGAATGATTTTGGCCGCTATGCCAATGTCTTGTAAAATTCGAGTCAGCTCGCCTTTAGCGGCAGGAAACATTTGTTGGTTTTCAAGGATAAATTCGTTTAAAGTCACTGCGCCCATATTTCATAAAGTTTTGCATACAAAGTTAATTATTTTCATCCCAATGATTACAACCTTACAAGAATATCTTTCAAATTACACTTTTTATTTTTTAAAGCCCAATAATTAAAAATTTAGCATTTTTGCAGGTCATGGATAAACAAAAAATAACCATACGTAAAGCGACTATTCAAGATGTAGACCAAATTTTGGCATTAATCAACGAATTGGCTTTATATGAAAAAGCGCCACACGAAGTTACCATTACCAAAGAACAATTGATTCGTGACGGATTTGGAGACAAGCCATTGTTTTGGGTGATAATGGCAGAATTTGATGGGGAAATCGCCGGTATGTCTTTTTATTACATACGCTACAGTACATGGAAAGGTCCTTGTTTATATCTTGAAGACATCATTGTCAAAGAAAAGTTCAGAGGCAAGGGGATAGGTAAAGCGTTAATGAATGCAACCATCGAAGAGGCCGTTGCCAATGACTTTGCCATGATGGTGTGGCAGGTTTTGGATTGGAACACCCCGGCCATAGAATTTTACAAAAAATATGGTGCCGAATTTGACGATGAATGGATCAATTGCAAATTGAGAAAAAATAAACTTGTAGAATTGACAAACAAATGAATAAAGTAAAAGTATTTAAGTTCGGTGGTGCATCGGTAAAAGATGCTACCGGAGTAAAAAACCTCCTCAAGATATTACATTCTAACCAAAGTCGTCCGCTTATAGTTGTTATATCAGCAATGGGAAAAACTACCAATGCACTCGAAAAAGTTGTAGAGGCATATTTTTCCGGCGATAAAGACATTGCATACAACCGGTTGGAAAAAATAAAGCAAGATCATATACACATAGTCCGGGATTTATTTGGTCAGCACATACCACAAGATTTAAATGACAAAATCAACAATTTGTTTGTAGAAGTTGAATGGGTGCTGGATGAAACACCGGTGAAAGATTTTGATTTTTATTATGATCAAATAGTGTCTGTGGGTGAATTGTTATCCACAACCATTATTTCTGAATATTTAAATCGAAAACAACTCAAAAATCAATGGATAGATGCAAGAGATTTGATAAAAACCGATGATCGTTTTCGTGCGGCTAATGTAAATTGGGATAAAACCCGGCAATATGCATCATCAGTATTAAAAAGTATGTTTGAAAAATGTGAAATTATTGTCACACAAGGTTTTATAGGGTCGACAGCGGAGAATTATACTACCACACTTGGCCGGGAAGGTTCCGACTACACCGCTGCCATTTTAGCCAATCTGGTAGATGCTGAAGAGATGATTGTCTGGAAAGATGTGCCGGGATTGCTAAATGCAGATCCTAAAATTATTCCTGATGCCATATTGATGCCACATATCTCCTACAAAGAAGCCATAGAATTGACATATTATGGTGCCACCGTGATCCACCCAAAAACCATCAAACCCTTGCAAAACAAAAACATACCCTTGAAAGTTAAGTCATTTTTGGATCCGGAAGCACCAGGGACCATCATCGACCAAAATGAGAAAGACGATTTGAAATACAGCTCTTTTATATTTCGTCCAAATCAGGTGTTAATGTCCTTTTCGGCCCGCGATTATTCTTTTATTGCCGAAGGGCATTTGAGTGAATTATTCGGCACTTTTGCACGGTTTGGAGTGAAAATAAATTTGATTCAAATTTCTGCCTTGAATTTCACTGTGTCTTTTGATAACCAACCTTTTAAGTTGGAGAAGATTTTACAATCGTCTTTGCAAGATAGTTATAAAATACTTTATAATACCGATTGCCTATTGATAACTTTAAGGCATCCCACGGCATCATTAATAAAAAAAATGAAAAACGGCAAAGAGATTTTTCTTGAACAAAGATCACGTAATACCTTCAGAATGGTTGTCAAAGCAAACCCAGATGATCCAATTTACAATAAATATCAGTAACCGAACCGGTGTTCTTCTCAACCCATGCTTTGCATTCTTTCGACTGTTTTAATCTTTCTTCCGGGTGGCTGATTAAAAACAAAAGTGCTTTTGTTAATTCGTCCGAATTTCGAAATATATGGGCAAATCCCAGTTTTACGGCTTCTTTTGCTTCAGGATTCTTGTCTATTTGCGGACCCAAAAAAATGGGCATTCCAAAAGCAGCCGGTTCCAACATGTTGTGTAAACTGTTCCGGAAGCCTCCGCCAATTAAGGCTATATCGGCATACTGATAAATTGAGCTTAATAGTCCGATGTTATCAATAATGAGAATTTTTTTGTCTAATGCATGCCTGTCGTTTGACAATGAGCTGTATGTCACAGAGCAATTGCCAAATTTTTCAATAATTTGACGTATATGGGAAGCATCAACTTCATGTGGGGCAATAATAATTTTTAAATTCTCAGGTAATGAATCTATTGTTTCAGACAATACTTGTTCTTCGGTCGGCCAAGTACTTCCACATACTAGCAGCAAATCGTCACCTTTAAATGACGAGATAATATTATTTTCCTTTACCGATTGGGCATTTTGCCATACACGGTCAAAACGTGTGTCTCCGGATACATGCGCGTTTGTGAACCCTAAATCAGCGAGGAGTTTTTGGGAAGTTTCGTCCAGCAAAAAAAAGTATTGAAAAACGCGTAAATAGGGAATGAATGATTTTCCCCAGGGTTTGAAAAAAATTTGGTTTTTATGAAAACGGCCACTTATTAAAAAGGCAGGAATATTTTTTGTGTATAATGCTTGAAGATAATTAAACCAAAATTCGTATTTGACAAAAAAAGCTGCGTCAGGTTGAATGGTTTCAATAAAATTCCGGGCATTCGATGGCAAATCTTCGGGTAAATAATATACTGCATCAGCCAATGGATAGTTCCTACGAATTTCATAACCCGATGGAGAAAAAAATGTGAGGATAATTTTATGTCCGGGATGATTTTGCTTGATTTTTTCTATCAATGGCCT
>FWPU01001219.1_pt1 | contig 79123 bp, 79 predicted proteins | sample 2228361 | NCBI WGS metagenome assembly FWPU01 (sample SAMEA103939777, study PRJEB20133) | metagenome | reverse complement strand
GGTAGAATTCATGGATGAGCGACCCGTTAACCGCATCTTCCTTCTGGAGTTCGTACAGGCCTTTGAGGATGGTAGCCAGTGTTGAGGGCATTCGTTATCTGTATAAAACATCAAGTATTAGAACCCTATTTTAAGTGGGCCCAAGGGGGTTTGAACCCCTGGCCGACCGGTTATGAGCCGGTCGCTCTGCCAGGCTGAGCTATGGGCCCAATCGAACATTCCTAAAATTAGAGTATGTATAAAGGTTTGGCGGTTTATAGCATCAGCAGTTCTTCATGCTGTCGCCCACATACTTTTCCTGAACCGAGTCTAGCAGCATGTGCTGGGCCTTGAGCGACTCCACAGCGGCTGCAAACGCTAGTTCCTGTCGGTCAGCTGGGATCTTTTGCAAGATTTCTCTCCAAACCTGTGCGTGCCTGACGTCCACTTCTTCATGGATCTCAAAGTATTTCGTAGCGTCTTCGCTGCTCATGCCGTAGAACTTTTTCAGACCGTCGATCTTGCTCCTGCTTATCTTAGGTAGTTCCATCTCGTAGGCATACATAGCTGCAACGGCTTCCTCAAACGACGACCTAGAAAGTTCCATCATCTTGGCAACGGCAGCGTTTGTCTTTTCAGTCCCATCATAATCGACAAGCTCGCTCCTTGGAACACCGAGTGCCTTGGCGAACCTGATCCATGGCTCGATGTGTTCAGCCTCTTCCCTTGCGTTGACAGCGACATCTGGATTACTATTATCTGTCCACTTTGCAATGCCTTCGACAAAGCTTGGCACCGCCTTGACCAGCTGGAAATATTCCTTTGAATAACCACGAAGATGATCGATCGTCAGCTTGCCCTCCGACCACATTTGGTAGAAAGAGTGCTTTAGAAGGCTGCGCTTTTCAATTTCCGAATCGATCTTCTGGACAATATTCATAGGTGATCTCTTTCCCCCCTCATTCAAAAACTTTGCGAAAATTTTGCAGGAAAGGATTTTATGTGAAGGTTCTTACAAACTTTGCGAGTGCTCCGGTGGTGTAGTAGCCATTTGAGTGGCTGCACAGTCCGGTCAAGCATTGTGGCCTTTCAAGTCGCAGATCCCGGGTTCAAATCCCGGCCGGAGCACTTTACTCCTATAACATTAAATTAATATTGACACCTCTTGAAGTATCCTCAGGAATAGAGCGGGTTTTGAGCAGGAGGAACAACAACATCGGGGCCAACCCATTAACCGAGCAGTTTGCCGACACTCTTTCAAAAATCGAGGATGCCCTTGTGCGCGAACTTGACCTATATTCATGGTCTGAATTCCACGCCCCGCTCCGCTATGCCTGTGATGGAGGCAAACGAATCAGGCCCTTGATTCTGGTGCTCTCGGCAGAAGCCATCAACTCAAGAAAGCCAGGGCAGGACGCGTACCTTGCTGCTTCGGCGATAGAGCTCCTGCACACCGAGTCGATAATCCATGACGACATTATCGACGAGGAGAACCAGCGTAGAGGAAAGCCATCATTTCACATCAAGTACGGCTACAACAGCAGCATCCTCACGGCGGACTTTGTGCTTGGCATTATTCTTAACATCGGCTCGAAACTCAAGGACCCGCGCATCATAAACGAGCTGTCAAATGCAGCCACTAGGATGAGCGAAGGCGAGATGATGGAGATAAGGTTGAACAAGGCTCCCGACATCACAGAGGACGATTATATCAAGGTGCTTGAATTCAAGACTGCATCGCTCTTTGAAGCATCTGCAAAGGTAGGTGCAATAATCGGTGGCAGCAACGACGACCAGATCCATGCCATGACATCGTTTGGAAACCTGCTAGGAATTGCATACCAGATACATGATGACCTCATCGACTGGAACAATGAAAACAGGCTGTTCAACATGCTCGTCAGAAAGAACGGCAAATCGCAGGACCTAGTCGACCATATGGAAAAGCTCTACCAGTCCTATGCCGCCAAAGCAAAGAACGAGCTCCGCAAGATTCCAACAGAGAACGAGGCCAAGCGCCACTTGGAACACTTGACTGATCTGGCTTCAGTCCAGTTCTAGAATTTGCGGCGTACTGTTCTAGCATTTACCCCCATGATTCAAGATATGTTCCATTATCTCGCCTCTTCCAAGAGGATCGACAAGATCATCACCTACTAGAATAATCGAAAGCACAGGCGCAATATGCTGTACCGGCATTGCAAAAAGCTTTGTGCGGGGCTCCCCTTCCAGCATACCTCGACTTTCCCCACATGCCAGCATGAGTTCAAGCTGGTGGAACTTTTCAGCATGGCCACGGACACAGGCATCCACACACTTTCTGTTGCTATGAAAAGGGATTGCAGCATTTTAGAACGCGAAATATGCGAATGCTGCTCCAGAGTTAGTCGCAGGGAGCACGCATTCCCTAGTTGCCAGCCATCATAGATGCAGCAGTGATGTTTGTCAGGTCAGGTATGGCCCTTGACGCAAAGTCAAGCAAGGGAGCATGCCAAATGCCAAAGCCAACCATGAACACCATTGCAAATACAAGCACTGCCACTATTGCCCGGGGCTCCTTGACAGGGGTCATATCGGGTGCGTCTTCCATGTACATCTTTCTAATGATCCACGCATAGTAGCCTAGCGAAAGGGCGCTGTTGAGGACACCGGCGATTGCAAGCCAAGGACCCCATTCCACAAAGGGACCCGAGTTGATCGCAGCCCCAAAGAGCACCAGCTTGCTCCAGAACCCGTTGAGTGGAGGTACCCCTGCAAGCGCCAAGAGAGAAATCGTGAGCGCAATAGCGGTTATCGGCATGCGCTTGCCAAGGCCGCGGTACTTTTCAAGGGCATAGCTGGAAAGAGCAATACCCACTGCTGCCACGGCAATGAACCCGGCAGATTTCATGACTGCATGGTTGATTATGTGGAATAGCGAGCCAGAGAGCGCCTGATCGGAGTATGGTGCAAGCGCAATGCCTATCAGGATATAGCCTGCCTGAGCGACAGACGAATATGCAAGGATCCTCGGGACGCTTCTCTGTGTCAGGGCGCCCAGGTTGCCAAGCGTCATGGTAAACACTGCCACCACTGCAAGCGTGAGCGTCCAGTCCATGTTGAGCGCGAACATGCCAAGCACGATCACGCGAAGTGCTGCAGCAAATCCGGCCTTCTTTGTGCCTGCTGCGAGGAGCGCGCCGATAGTAGTCGGAGAGCCCTCGTAGGCGTCTGGAAGCCACATGTGGAACGGTACTAGGCCCATCTTGAAGCCAAAGCCGGCGATAAACAGCGCTACGGCGAACAGTCCGACTGGAACGAGGCTTGCATCCAGGTTCGTCATTGCCCTGATCGAATCGCCAATGTTGGTGGTGCCCGTGATGCCGTAAACAATGCCGATTGCAAGCACAATCAGCGCCGACGACAGTGCGCCAAACATGAAGTACTTGATCGCTGCCTCGTTCGAGATCGGGTCGCGCTTTGCAAAGCCTGCGAGAGCATAGGTCGGAATTGACATCAGCTCCCATGCAACGAACAGCATGACAAGGTCCGTGGAGTAGGCGATCATGATCATGCCGATGCTCGACAGCAGTAACAGCGAATAGTATGCGGCAGGGTTTGATCTGCCCTTGTAATAGTTCCAGGACGACGCGGTTACCATCAGGGAGACGATCAAGAGGGCGACTGCAAAGAACGAGCCAAACAGATCGTCCACCAGCACTTCCTGTGAGAACGCCACCGCAGGTAGCACCTCGCCGGAGAATATTCGGAAGATGACGATTCCCATGGCTACGACCAGCGCGCCAAACGCTATTCCGCTATAGAGCTTGTTCCTGTCACGGCCCCTTTCGCGCCTGACTGCATCAATTACGGGTATGGTCAGGCCTACCACGCCCAGTAGTATCGTCACCAGTATTGGAGTAGACATCAGGTCAACCATTTTTTCCATTCACCACCTATAGCATCAGGAGCATCACGATTATCATGATGCCCGCCGCGAACACGAACAGGTATGTCTGAGTGATTCCGGTCTGGCCCGCTTTGACAACACGTGACATGTATGCCATCGAGTGCTGAAATGCAGGGTTCATACCGTCGATTATAGTACTTTCAAAGTATCTCCAGATAATGCGATATATTGCAAGCGGTCCTACCACCGCGCCCCAGTACAGAGCGGTATTGAGGTACCATCTGTTGTAGAGGAACTTCCAGATGGCTCTTGTAACAATGCTCCTTGAAATGATCTCCGGGTCTGCTTTCCTGCCAATGTAGAACAGGTAACCTAGAGCACCGCCCAAGGCAAACGCGCCTACCGACGCAGCTGCTGCCACCGGGTGGAGGCCGAGGACTGTTCTGTCGCCTTCCGGCGCGATCGGGATTACCACTTCTTCGGTGTGCTCTTCCACTCCACCAATCCCAAATGAATGTTCGAGGTAGCCGGCAAAGAGGTGGTGTATCTGTGCTTCAAACGCAAAGCCGGCTACGCCTATCACTATTGAAGCGACTGCAAGGATGGCAAAAGGCACCCACATGCTGCGGCCTACCTCGTGGAGGTGGCCATGGTGCTCCAGTTCCTCGACGTGCTTGCTTCCCCTGCCAAAGAACGCCATCCCTATCATCCTGAAGGTGTAGAACGCAGTCATGATTGCGACGATGACAGCAATTGCAAAGAGCGGCCATGCAAACTCGTAGCCAGATTCAAGCACTGCGGCAAAGATCGCGTCCTTGCTCCAGAAACCAGAAGTGAACAGTGGCGCGCCTGCAAGCGAAAGGCTGGCCAGCATCATAAAGATATACGTCTTCCTCATGTGCTTCTTCAAGCCACCCATGTCCGTCATGAACCGGGAACCTACAGTGTGCAGCAGTGCTCCAGCACCCATAAAGAGCGACGCCTTGAACAGAGCGTGGCTCATCAGGTGGAAGAACCCGGCAGTATAACCATCTACAAAGTTGAGTGAAAGGCCAGCTATACCAAGGGCCATCATCATGTAGCCTATCTGGGAGCCGGTAGAGTATGCGAGTACCTTCTTTATCTCAGGGTTCACGAGCGCCTGTGTTGCAAGTAGGAACGCCGTTATCGCACCCACCCATGCGACCACTTCGAAAAAGTCCTGTACGTCAAAGGCGCCTAGCGCTGCGAGTGCAAAGAACAGCGGCCCGATACGAGCCACAAGGAACACACCGGCCTTGACCATAGTTGCTGCATGGATGAGCGCAGATACTGCGGTCGGGCCAGTCATGGCTTCGAGCAGCCACTCGTTGAGCGGGAACTGAGCAGACTTGCCTATCGCTCCACCAAAGAGTAGCACAGCCGCCGGCACAAGCAGGTTTGCATCTGCCATCACAAATGCCCACTGAGGATCAGCTATCAACTCCTTGAAGCCAAAAGTGCCGGCGTGCATGAATATCAAGAACATGCCTGCGAGCATCATGGTGTCGCCTGCACGAGTCATAAGGAACGCCTTCATTCCAGCATGTGTTGGCGTAGCCCACATAGGAATGCCGCCTGCTAGATGGCCTTCCTTTCCTACAAAGTCCTTCTTTCTGTCATGATACCAGAAGCCGATGAGCGCATACGATGCGAGCCCCACGCCTTCCCACCCAAAGAAGATCATGAGCAGGTTGTCTGACAGTACTATCAGCTGCATTGAGCCTATGAAGAACAGCATAAAGAACCAGTAGCGCGTCAGGTCCTTGTCCCCATGCATGTATCCAGTCGAGTATACCACAATGAGGAACGAGATCCATGCCACGAGGTTCGTCATGATGATTGAAAGTGGATCTGCGAGAATGCCTGCCTTGAGCCCAAGTGATGAGATCCACGGGATCTGGCTATGCACTTCACTACCTTCGAGAGCAAGCGGGATCAGAGTGGCCGCAGAAATTGCGCTTGCCAATGCAAACGCAACGGCAGTGTAGTCACGGGCTCGGTGACCGGCGCGAGCTGCCGCCGCAATTATCGCCGCTCCCACAAATGGGAGTATCCACACCATCCATGCGTTTACTGCAATTCCTTCAAATCCCATAGCTTCTACCATTGTCAATGACCCCCTCCATCTCCACCTTCTGCAATCAGAACATCAACTCCGCCACCGTCAAGGGTTGTTGATCCCCCTTCTGCATGGACGGGAATTGGCAGCACACCCTCATAGCCTTCGAACATGCCACCGATATAGTCTTCGATGGGGGCAAGGAACAGGTCAGGGTAGACGCCAATGATCAGCGTCAGTGCAGCAAACACACCCATCGTGGCGGTGATATATCTGTTGGAATCCTTTACGTGCGCAAGCTCCTCCGGGATCTTGCCAAAGAATATGCGCTTGTACATCCACAAAATGTATGCAGACGACAACACTGTTGCAAGTATGCCTAGCGCGAACATAGTAGTCCTCAGCGGATCCATGTCTGCCGCAGCAGTCTGAAGGACACCATTGAACAGGATCCACTCGCCCATAAAGCCGCTTGTGGGCGGGATGCCAATAATTGTGAGCGCGCCGATCATTGCAAGCACCGCGGTGTATGGCATCTTGCCTGCAAGGCCACCCAGCTTTGCCATGCTTCTTGTACCAGTCTGTAGGATAATAGAGCCGGCCATCATGAAGAGAATAGCCTTGCCCAAGCCGTGGGTAACATACATCAGGGTGGCACCAGTGACACCAAGCACGCTTTCAGAACCGATGCCAAAGAGGATGTAACCCATCTGGCTGATACTGGAATAGGCGAGAACCTTCTTGATGTCATCCTGCATCAGAGCCATTGCACCTCCGTATATCATAGTGGCTAGACCCCACATGTTGATGTAGAGACTATACTGTTCATAGCTACCAGTCAACAGCTCCAACCAGAGTCTCAAGAGACCATATGCTCCGATGCCGATCATAGCTGGAGACAGCAGAGCAGAAACAGGAGTTGGCGCCTCCGCGTGGGCATATGGGAGCCAGATATGCAAGAGAAACGCTGCAAGCTTTACCCCAAGCCCGACCACCAGTGCAAAGACGATGAGCGGCATCCACTGTGCGGGGATGTTGGCTGCGTTTGCCCTTATAGTGTCAAAGTCAAAGCCACCTGCAAAGAAGCCCATTGCCAGAAGGCCCAGCAGCAGCACTACTGCACCGACGTGGGTCCAGAAGAAGAACATCAGGGCTATTCTGCGCCTTGCCCCATAGCCATAGAAAGCTACAAGGAAGAATGAGGGCACAAGCATCAGTTCAAAGAAGACGTAGAACTCGATCAGGTTTGTCGCCAGCACTGTTCCCAGCATACCCATCGAGAATGCAAGGTAAAGCGAAAAGTAGAGCGCCATCTGGTTCTTGACACGCTGGTCGCTTTCAAGGACAGCCAGTTGCGAACTGGAGACGCTGCTGATGTTCCCGTGTGAGCCGCCGTTGCCATGGGCGGAAGCAGGAGAAGTACCATTTCCATGAGCCTTGTGCTCCGGCAGATCCTCTGACACCTTGTGCACCATGTAAGGCTTTGAGTAGAGAGCAAGAACGGTACATAGGATATAGATTATGAGTGCAAATGGCAGGCTGAGGCCGTCGATACGGAGGCCAAAGTTGCCAAACTGGCCCCATGCATAGCTTTCAGTGTAAACAGCAAATGCACCGGTATAGATGCCGACAGCAGGTATCGCTAGGAGCGCCGTCGAGATCGCAAGTATGCCAAATGAAAACCATGTCGCAGCGTTTACGCCAAACTTTCTGCCAACCCCATAAGCGACTGGCGCAAGAAGGAGCGGTAGAAAGGTCGCTGCCAACAGGAAATAGGATGATTCTGCCATGCTGATTTTCTAACCCCGCATACTCCTGAATTCTGCTACGTCTATCTCCTTGTACAGCCTGTATGCCACGATGATAAGCCCCAAGCCAACGGCCACTTCTGCAGCCGCTATGGCTATCGAGAATAGCGCGAATGTCTGACCCTGGGCGTTTGGAAGACCTCTTGCAAACGCAATGACTGCAAGGTTTGCAGCGTTGGCAATGATTTCTATCGAGAATAGCATCCGGATCGCGTTACGTTTTACCACCAAGCCATAGATGCCGATGGCTACGAGCACCATTGACACAATTAGGAAATCAATCAGTTCGCTCATGTTGTTGTTGCTCCTCCACATCTTCTCTGCGCGCTAGTGCAAGCGCAGCAATTACAGACCCTGCAAGGGTCAACCCCATAAGTATGAGAACAGGTGCATAGTAGGTCAGCATCAGCTCGCCTATTTCGGTAAAGTCCACCGCTGGCGCGCTTGCAAAGTTCCCAAACTCGCCGTTCAGTCCTGACGCAAGCAGCAAAGCTCCCAGGCTTGCCATGATAATCAACATGAGTGCAATCCCCGCGGCCTTGCGCTTCTTATCCTCCTTTGTTGTAAAGAGGGCCTGCGTCCTTACCAGCATGACTGTGAATATAATGAGCACGGCCACTGCGCCTACATAGACTGCGATCTGGAACATGGCCACAAAAGGCGCATCCAGTAGCAGGAAAAAGCCGGCTATACCAAGCATAGATATCGCAAGCGCTACCGCACCATAGATCAGCTCGCGGGCTTCAAGCGCGATTATGGCAGTTCCGACAGTCATCACTGCAACTGCAATAAACACAGGGTCAGCCATGTGTAGCCCCCCTGTCGTCTATTACGATTTCAACGTCACCCTGATACTTTGGCTTGACTGCCAGCTGGGCAGGAGTGTAAATCAGGTGTTCCTTTGTAAATGCAGAAAGCTCGTAGTCGTTTGTCATAAACAGGGCATAGAAGGGGCATGCGTCCACACACAGCCCACAGAACACGCACTTGCCATAATCTATCTGCGGCATGATACTCTTCTTGTTCTGCTTCCACGATTCGTCGACCTTGACCATTCCGATGGCTTCTGCAATACCTTCGCATGCGATAGCGCAAAGCTGGCATCCAGTGCACTTGTCATGCATCAGGATGTGGCGTCCGCGGTACCCGGCAATTCCGACACCTCGCTTTGGATCGAACTGATATCCGTCGCCCACAAATTTCAGTTTCTCTTCAGGATAGCGGAAGGTGAAGCGCTTGATGATAAGATGCTTCGATCCTGACTCGATAGCTTTGATAAAGCCTCCCGCAGATGTCATCTAACTAGCAGACCTCCCGGACCAAGTATTCCGCCATATATTAGTGCAAGGGCTACGAAGATGTTGATGAATGCAAGGACGATCAGCTTGTACCAGCCTGTATGAAGCAGTATGTCTATCCTGATTCTGGGGCTGATGCCTCTGGGCAGAAGCATGAGAAGTATCATCCCAAAAGTCTTGAGCGTGAACCACAGGGTACCGTTGGCCGCCTCTTGGTTGTAGAGTGGGTTAATGTCAACTATCGGCGTTTCGACTGACGGAGGGAAGACCATCGGGCCGGCCCATCCGCCAAGGAACAATATTACAAAGAGGGCAGCCAGTGCATAGGTCTTCAGGTAAGAGCCGAGCTGGATCAGACCATAAATCATGCCAGAAGTCTCGGTAAGCCAGCCGGCTACGATCTCTGATTCGGCTTCGGGGAGGTCAAATGGGATCCTCTCAAGCTCTGCCAATGCCGAGATGTAAAAGACAAATGCGCTTATCGGGAGGAAAAAGATGAACCAGTAGGACTGGAGTTGAGACTCGACAATGCCGGTCAGATTGAGCGTTCCTGCCAATATTACCACAGAAAGTGCTGACAGTATGAACGGGATTTCAAAGGCGATCATCTGGTGAAGAGCACGCAGACCACCGATGAACGGATACTTGCTGTTGCTAGCCCACGAGAAGAGCAGGGCAATGAGCGGGAAGAACCCAAGTATTGCAAAGACTGCAAGCAGGCCTACATCAACATCTGCCACGACAAACCCTGGTGCGGCGGGTATCAGGGCCACTACTGCTGCCGCAGTCGCAACAAATGCTATAGGGGCCGCCCAGAACAATGGCTTGTCAGCTCCCGATGGGACAATGATTTCCTTGGCGATCAGTTTCAGCCCGTCTGCAATCAGCTGGAGGATGCCCTCTATCTTGCCAGCATACAGCGGCCCGACGCGCAACTGCATCTTGGCCAAGAACTTGCGTTCGATAAAGATCGTTGCTGCTGCTATGAGGGCTGCATATGTAAAGCCAGGGAACATGGCCACCCTGAAGAGGTCGCTTGCCATCAGCGTCTGAAGTACTGGAATAGCACTCTGTGGATACAATATCGACGTCAGAAAGAGGTACGGCGTCAGGACTTCTCCATCGACTTCAGGGAGCGGCACGTAGAACAGGACTATGAACAGGAGCGGCAGTCCTACGAGTGTGACGATGATTATTATCCAGAATATGAGCCATAGCAGGCTGCCAACGAATTCTCCAAAGCGGAAGTTCTGCGGATACGTTGCCATATCTCTATCTATCAGCCTCCACTGGCCAGTAGTTGAGCGACCAATAAGTAGCAGGCATGTCCGCCAGTCTCTGTCCAACGAGCAGATAGGGTAATGCGAGCATGTTGCGGAACGAACCCACAGAGATCTTTACGCGGTATGGTTTTGGTGTGCCATCGCTTATGATATAGTAACCCAGCGCACCCCTGCCAGACTCGACCCTTCTGTAGGCTTCGCCAGCAGGACCTTTGGGGTTTGGCTGAAGCTTGGCTCGAACTTCACCTGATTGCGGCATCTTGTCAAGCAATTGCTCAATGATATAGCACGATTCTTTCATATCCAAGAATGGGACGTATGACCTTGCAAAGCAATCCCCAGTCTTCATGTACTGGACCTTGAAATCAATCTCGTTGTAAATGTCATAAGGCTCGGCTTTGCGGATGTCGTACGGGATGCCTGACGCGCGCAGGACAGAACCTGTTACGCCAAGCTTGATGGCATCTTCCCTTGAAAGCACTGCCACGCCTTCAGTCCTCTGCCTGAATAAGGGCATGTTGTAAAATATGTCCTCATATTCCTTGAGACGTTTCTGGAAGTACCTGATCTGCCTCAGGCACCGGTCCTTGAAGCCCTCTGGCATGTCGTTTCTCACGCCGCCAGGGATGTTGTAGGCGTGTGTAACCCGGGCACCCGTGAGCGCTTCAAGAAGATCTATCAGTAGCTCCCTGTCCCCGGCTGGCCACATGAACATTGTTGAATGACCCAGAAATATGCCATAGATTGCAAGCCAGTACAGGGTATAGACGCTGCGATTGATCTCCGACGCAATCGCCCTGATGAACTGACCGCGCCTTGGCACTTCAATTCCGACGAGCTCTTCGACTGCAAGGCTGTAAGCGTAGGTAATGTTTGTAGAATCATGAATTACAGGACGCTCCAAGTGCGGGATGTTCTGGATGACATTTCTGTACTCGCACATTTTTTCCTCCCCGCGGTGGACGTATCCCGGATCGGGATCGCAGTAGACAATATAGTCACCGTCAACTTTGATGGTAAACCGGAAGTGACCGGAGCCAGGATGCTGCGGGCCAACGCTGAGCGTCATCAGGCGGTCTTCCTCAGACTCTTTAACTATTTGGAGTCCCAGTTTCTTTGATTCTTCAAACTTTTCATCTAGGCTTGCCATGTCGCTATCTCCCTTTTATCCTAAAGTCTTTACGGAGCGGAGGGATGTCTGCCCAGTCCTCAGGTAAGAGGAACCTCTCATTCCTTGGGTGACCCTCAAAGTAGACTCCCAGCATCTCGAACGTCTCTCTCTCGTGATATTCCACACTTTTATACACGTTAATTAACGTTGGGAGACGGGCGTCATCCCTGCTTGTGCGTGTAGCTAGCGAGAAAACATGATTTCCAAGGTCTTCGCGGGTGTACGACCCGAGATGATAGACAACTTCGATCTGGTTGTCTTTCGGGTAATCGACGCCTGCGACAGACTCGGCATGATCCAGGCCCATACTGTCCCGTAGAAAGGTCGCCACTTCGACAATGTCCTTCGGTTCTACTTGTATCTTGATCCTGAGAGGCTTTATGAAAACGGTCTTGATGGTCGACTCACCAAACTCTTTCTTTATCGCCTCAACTAACCCCTTTTCAAAAGGTGGCGCTTCCGGCTCTTTCTTAGGAGGCGCTGCTGCAGATGCTGGTTTTGTTGGTGCTGGTTTTGCTGGCGCAGGTGGCTTTGCAGCGGCAGGATTTGGCGACGGTGGGCTGGCGGCGGGCTTTTTTGGCTCGTCCTTCTTGGCGCTCATGCTACTTTATCTTTGACCTTTTGATCTTTTCCTGCAGCAACATGCAGCCCTGGATAAGCGTTTCAGGTCTTGGAGGACAGCCAGGCACATACACGTCGACAGGCACAATGCCGTCAACGCCCGGAAGCACATTGTACGAGTCAATGTAGAGTCCGCCCGTAATGGCACATGCACCCATCGCTATCACGTACTTTGGCTCCGGCATCTGGTCATAGACCATCCTCAGCCTCGGGGCCATCTTTCTTGTCACTGTCCCTTGCACCACAATAAGATCGCACTGACGCAGAGAGCCAAAAGCTTCGATTATGCCGAATCGCTCGACATCATATCGCGGGCCTGAAGCGGCTCCAAACTCGACGCTGCAGCAGGCGGTTTCAAGGTGCACAGGCCAGAGTGACCAGACCCTTCCCCAGTTTATGGCGTAGCCTAGCGGCGCATCCAGCGCTCTTACCAGTATGTCGCTAAGCTTGCTCACCATCACGTTAAAGTTGGTGGGGCTGACGAGTTCTTTTTTCAATTATGCCGGTCCTCCTTTTTTTCTTCGTGTTGTTCTCCGCAGCATAAATATTTAATACTTGTTAGCAAAATCGTCACCAAATCCCTTTCCTCCCTGAAAGATAGAGCGCATAACCCATGGCTGCAAACATTATTCCGAGGAAGCCGATTATTGGGAGTGTCGCGGCGCGTGGGATGTTGAATAGAGCAGTTCCCCAAGCATAGAGAAAGATAGACATCACGTCAAAGACCACGAACATCAGAATGTAAGCGTAATACTGCATCATGAAATGCGACCTACCTTCGCCTGTTGGCATCTGACCGCACTCCATCGGCAGGAACTTGACTGGGTTGTACCGGCGTCTTGGCGAAAGGAGCCTCGACAGAATCAGTGCGGGCACCGCGGCTAAAAGGCCGAAACCGAGCATGTATAGGATCGGAGCAAACTCCGCGGCGGTTTCTCCAGCCAAGGCATGACTTGCTGTTTTTCGAAGGTATAAAAACCTAACGAGCAGGTTCCAATTTTCGCAAATCAGCTCTTCAATATCATGTTAAACAGCTGTCTTGCGACAAGTTTTGGGTGGTGCAACGCAAGTTTCATCATCTTGCCCGCAGTAAAGTCGGCCCTGATAAAGTCCAGAAATTCGTCGACTGTCATGTCTCTGAGGATCTCTATTTCACGATCCCACTGTTCGTCCGTCAGACCCAGCCAGCGGGTTTGCACCTTGAGAGCAGACTGGATCTTGGATTCAACCTTTGCCTTCCAGACCTTCTCGTATTCCACAAGAGACTCCCTTGTAGAATTGCTCGCAAGCGACCTTGCCCCCACATCACCGGCGAGCCTTCCAAATTCTATCGCATAGCGGATGCCTTCTAGCACCAGCGGATTTGACTGCCCTGCAGAATCGCCCACCATGATCAAACCGTCCGCAATGCTATCCTGCCGGACCCCTTCATTTGGAATAAATCCATAGTGCAGTTCAATGGGCTGTATTTTTCCAAGGGTGTCAAGGGGCTTTAGCCTCTTTTCCAGAATGGAATGCAGTTTTTCAAGCGGATCTGTGCTCGATTCCGGCCTTCCTATTCCAACTCCAATCCTTACCCTGTTACTTGACAGCGGGAATACCCACGCATAGCCGGCTTCAGAGTATTGCTGTCCAATCATCAGAACCCATGTCGCGCTGTCGATGTCGTCGCAGTAGCACTCGTACTCTGCACCAACCCCATAGCGCTTCCATTCATCCACAGCCCCGGCCCGGCGCGCCACTGAAGCAGAGAAGCCACTTGCGTCTATGACAAGTGTGGAACGTACTATCAGGTCGCCCTTTGGCGTGCTTGCCTTTACGCCAGCGATCCTGCCATTACCTTCCTTCACTACGTTTATCACATTGCTCCTTAGCATGATCGTGGCGCCCGCCTTTGCTGCCGTAAAGGCTAGGTGCTGGTATGTTGCCCTCACATCAAGCACACACGATTTTGGAGTACTTCCAGTGATCATGACATCGTTTGAAGGCGACACGAAACGGTAGTTCTGCACTGGGTTGTAGAACTCGTTAGGAATGCCAAGCCTTTCCATTTCAGAAATCCATGTTACCCCGCTTGTCCTGACACTGTGCGCAATCGCTTCGTCCTTTTCAAACAGGATCACTTTCGCGCCCGCCTTTGCTGCCGAATATGCTGCCGATAGTCCCGCAGGACCACCTCCAACTACGACAACATCATAGCAGCATCTTTCTTCTTCCACTTTCTACTCAGCCTGCCGTGAATGAGATTTCGTCAAACCGCATGAACGGCAGTATAGAATCATAAATTATTTTTTGCTCTTTGGATACGCCGTTTAGCTTGCGCAGCGCCTCAAAGACGTTGCCGGCCACCATCACCTCCCTTACTGCGTGCTGCACTGTCCCGTTCCTGACCAGCCTTCCTCCCTTGACTACTCCGGAAAAATCACCGTTCACAGGATTGACGTTGCCTGAAAACCTGCTGATAATGATGCCCCTTTTCATCTCCGAGATCAAAGTATCTACGCTCTGTTTGCCCGGTCTGACCACAAAGTTGGTCGTTGACACAGACGGCGGCGAGCCGGTCGAGCCACTTGCGTTGCCTGTGCTCTTGACTCCATCCTTTCTTGCTGTGTACGTGTTGTAAAGGAATTTCTTGAGCACCCCTTTCTCTATCACAACATTCTTGCGATGAGGAGTGCCTTCCCTGTCAAAGCTGGACGCACCGAGCCCGTCTACGTTGGTCGCATCGTCCTCAACTGACAGAAGGTCTGATGATACCTGCCTTCCAATCTTCCCAGCAAAATGGCTTGATTTTTTCTGGACGGCGTCTGAATTGATCGAATGTGAGATTACCTCCTCCATCATTTCATTAAAGGCAGATGGCGTCAGCAACATCTCGCCCTTGAAACTCTCTATTTTGCGCGGGCCTAGGGAGTTTACCACCGTCTCTGCGAACTCGGTTGCTGCCCTTCGCACGTCAATCCCCTTGACAGAGTGCGAGGCTCCAAGCTGAAAGTCAAAGCTAGAGATGTCGCTTCCATCTATGGCCATACCCATTATTGACCACGAAAAGACACTGATCTTTTCCGACATCCTTACGCCGTTAGAGTTGGCAAGCCATTGAGTCGCCACACTAGCGTTGAAACTGCCGCTATCCACGCTCACTCTGCTGTCGTATGACCTGGCCGCTTCAAGCATCTCTGTGGCCTTGACTGCAGCGTCTGGTGCCGCAAACGACTCAGCCTTTTTGTCATAGATTCCCCTCAGCGCTTTCACTTTTGACTTGCCTGGAAGCCTGTTGAACTTGTCGCGGGGGCTAGAACGTGCAATTTTTATCGCGGTCGCCACCGCATCCTTTATCCGATCCTTTGTCAAGATATTGGTAGAATAGAACCCGAGCGAGCCGCCATTCAGCAGCACCCTTATCCCCATCGAGCTTGACTTTTGTGACTTGGCTTGCTTGACATCGTTGTTTTCGATAAATACTTCCGATTCGTTGCTTGTAGCTGCGTATACTTCGACATCGCTTGCACCAAGCGCTTCGGCCGCCCTTATCGCGGTTTGCATAAGGCTCTCCAACTACTGCTGCAGCCCTCCTATGACAGCCGTGCAGCGGATGTAGGGCCCCCCGCCATCCACCTTTGCTGGCTGGTACTTGCCGCAGTATCCGGTGCCAATATCGTACTGGAACTCGTCGCCCACCATATCGACTGACTTCAGCACTTCAAAAGCGTTACCAGAGATGCTTGCCCCTCTCATGAGCTCTTTCACTTCACCATTTTCAACAAGGTAGACTTCTTCTGCACCGAACATAAATTCGCCATTTGCATCAGCCTGTCCGTTCCTTGCACCCTTGACAATATAGCCGTGTTTTGTCTCCTTTATCATGTCGGCAAGCTTGTCTCTTCCCGGTTCGATGAACGTGTTCCTCATACGGATCAGAGGCTCATCGCTGTACTGGAATGCCCGAGCGTTCCCGGTTGATTCGGTGTCAAATATCGTTGCAGATTCGCGATTATGCAGGAACGATTTCAATATCCCCTTTTCGATTATTGCAGTTCTATCTGCGGAGACACCTTCATCATCCACCATTATGGTGCCGCCTGCGTTGTCCGCGATCTCTGATCTGCCGCTATCTACTAATGTGACCAGCTCGCTTGCCACCTGCTGCCCAATCTTGTCCTTCACTACTGAACCGGAAAGCACGAAATCTGCCTCAACGGTGTGTCCAATGGCTTCGTGCGAGAGCAGGCCGACCATTGCAGGGTCCAGTATTATCGTTGCCTTGTTGCCGGTCACGTGCTTGGCATCAAGCAGCTTTGAAGCCCTTTCAGACGCAGTAATTGCATAATCAAGATGGCTCTTCTTGAAAAGGTCGTTCCATCCGCCTGTCACGCCGATTCCCTCGTGTGCAGTCGCGCTCTGCCCACCCCTCTTAGCAATTGCAGAGACATTGAACTCAGGCTTTGAATCGTAAATCTCGACATCGGCGCCGTCGCTGTTGACTATTGCCTTGTAGTCGAGTGTTTCGCGGTAGGTACACGACGCTGCCTTGACGGCCTTGTTGCTGCGAGCAGCCTTTTCTCCCTCCCTTGCGACCTTTACCTTTTGCTCGATATCAATGTCAGATAGGCTCCCATGGGAAGACGTCCTGAAGGTCCCCGTAACCATCTTTGAATCGGCCAGATCCCTGACCTTGTTCTTTTTTGTCTGGCCAAGGACGCGTGCTACCGAAATTGCTTGAGCAAGTGATTCTTTCAAGAGCGACAGGTTGTTGGTGCTGTTAAAGCCCCAGCAGCCGTCCACCAAAACCCTGATGCCGCAGCCGGCGGTCTCCACTACCCTTATCCTTTCAAGATTACCGTTGACAAAACTGACTTCAGTGCTGACCCTTGAATGGTAGCGCGCCTCCACATAGCTTGCGCCTTTTGATGTAGAAATCAGCGATCTGAGCCGGTCGATTGCGCTGGCCTCATCATTCATCACGTTCATGTTCCAGTCGCTATATTATCTGTATATCTGTATCTTTTTATTATACCATTATTCCAGCCAGACAGTTTTGCCTGGTTTTTTAATCTGGTAGTGTGCAAATGTGCTTCCCTTCACTGCGCCGTGCCAGTGCCACTTCCAAGCAGGAATGCAGACAAAGTCTCCTTCTTCCAAATAGTGCACCTCATCCATCTTGACGGTCGCGGTGGTGTCATTTTCCATTCTGACCCCGGTCTGTAGCGCGACGATTCCTCTACCCTTGGTTGCGATCAAGACCTGATCTGTCTCGTGGTAGTGAAGCTTGGTCCTCGCACCATCGATAAACGTTACAAGGAACGTCTCGACTTCTCTTGTCAGCGCATCAGTTATCATTTTCTTTATTTCGACCTTGCCTTCAAAATAGTTCAACATCGACTGGTCCAAAGCCACCTGCGCAATGTTTGATTTTTGCATCACGCTGTCTACACCTCAGGGATTCTATTATTCATTTGGTGAGCTAGAAAACCCGCGTGTTTTGCAGCAGCAGATCAAAGTCTTGTTAATTTGCAGGACGTCAAAACCTCTCTCTGTTTCTGAGTGCACCTGCGTATATGCGTAGACGTAAGCATGCACGCGTGCATGCATGCATTCACGCACGCACACGTGCTCGTTCTAGTGCCCGGCTAGCAAAGGTCTTGGAAAGGCAGCGCTTTGTTGTGATTCATGTTTGGGTCATGTGTATGATCTTGACGGTGGCCGTCTACCAACATACCACATCTTACTTTTTGCAATTCAGGTTCCTAGGCTCTGGTCCAGACGCCTCTAGATGTCAACAGACTGGCCGTTCCTGTACTTGCTGCTAAAGATCATGTCGATGATTTTTCCCGCGACCTCTTCGGGTTTGAGCATCCTGTCCCTGTTTTCACGATAATATTCGGGATCGGATTCTTGCATCCTTGTCGCAACTTCGCCAGGACATATCGCCATCACTCTTATATGATTACCAGCAACCTCCCATGCGAGGCTCTCTGTCAGCCCCATCATGCCGAACTTGCTTGCGCAGTAGGCAGACAGGCTATCAAAGCCGACCTTGCCGGCCCCAGAGCTGACGTTGATAATTGTTCCGGAATTATTGCGAAACATATAGGGCAGAACAGCTTTTGAGCACAGGAATGCACCTTTTAGGTTCACATCAAGTATTTGATCCCACTCTTCATCCGAGGTGTCTACCAGCTTTTTTACAGTGAAGATGCCGGCGTTGTTTACCAGAATGTCAACTCCGCCAAATTCCTCAACGGTCCTTTTGACCAGATTGCCAACATGCAGTGCATTGCTGACATCGCATTTTATTCCCATCACGCCAGCATGAATGCCCTTGATCACATTGACGGTTTCGTCAATTTCGCTCTGTGTCCGTGAGCAGACGACCACATCCACGCCCCGCCCTGCAAGCATGATGGCAGTCTCCCGTCCTATTCCTCTACCACTTCCGGTAACTATGGCAGCAGCCATTGTCCAATAACTGTCAAGATGCGGTAGCCGATAAAAAATCTAACAGTTATATCCTGTCTTGAATGCATGAATATTCGGATGGACGTTATACCAGCAACGCCTGCTCCGGAATTTAGAGAGATTACCGGCTGGGCAAATTCTCAGCCTCTTTCAATAAAAGGTCTCAAAGGCAAGGTGGTACTTCTTGATTGCTGGACATATACTTGCATCTTTTGCCTGCGCACCCTCCCAATACTGAGGCGCCTGCAGCAAAAGTATGGAAAATACGGCTTGCAGGTCGTACAGGCGCATTCTGCCGAATACCATTTTGCGACCGACCACGCCAACATCATGAAGGCTCTACAGCGCTATAGCGTTGACATCCCGAACGCGTTTGACACAAAGAACAAGACATGGGATGCGTACGGCAACATGTATTGGCCAAAGCATGTCCTTGTCGATCATAATGGCTTTATCCGCTATGAACACGCAGGCTATGGAGGCATCGCCGATTTTGAGGACACTGTAGTCGAGCTTTTGGAGGAAGCAGGCAAGAAGCCGGCAGAAGGGAAAGACGATGCCGACCCAAGCGACGAGATCTATGACACATATGGCATGCACTTTTTCGGCATGGCACCGGAAACCTGTGTGGGATATTCACGGCTCAGACGCTTTGGTAACAACCAGACGCTCAAGCCCGATGTTGCGAATGTTGTAGTTGATCCGGGCTCTCACGATGTTAACGCAGTATACCTGCGCGGCAAGTGGATTTGGCAGAGAGAGGGCGTTCAGTATGCGCCAGGCGGCAAGGAGCAGAACCCGGCTGTGATAATGAACTACAATGCCGCAAGCAGGGTTCATGGCATAATGGGCACGTCAGATGGCAAGCCCGGCAGGATAGAGATAAAGCTTGACGGTAATTACTTGAGCAAAGATCAGCTGGGCAAAGATGCCAAGCTTGAGGGCAACAGCAGCATAGCAGATATCCACTGGCCTTTCATGCACAATTTAGTGAAAACTGACAAGGCAGAAATGCACGAAATAGAAATAATCCCACGATCTGACAATTTTGTGTTCTACACTTTCGTATTCGGGTAAGTTTTTTATCTCTGATTCGACGGTTTTTGAGCCATGGAAGAAAAGCAGGTCGAGCTCGCTGAGGGCAGCATGGCACCCGACTTTACAATGAAGGACAAGGATGGCAAGACATTGAGGCTATCAGACTTGCGTGGCAAAAAGAGTGTCGTAGTCTACTTTTATCCAAGAGATTTCACGCCCGGCTGTACAACAGAAGCTACAGAGTTTTCCCGCGACTACGAAAAGTTCAAAGACGCAGACATTGAAATCATTGGCATATCGCCCGATGATGAGGAGTCGCATGACAAGTTCCGCGCCAAGATGGGTATGCCCTATCCGCTCGTCGCAGACACTGAAAACGAAGTGTCCAAAAAGTACGGGGTCTACGGCCTCAAGAGCTTTATGGGCAAAGAGTACATGGGTGTCAACCGCTCCACGTTTCTGGTGGACAAGTCCGGCAAGATAATCAAGATTTTCAGAAGGGTCAAGCCAGCTGGCCACAGCAAGGAAGTTTTTGAGGCGCTGAGAAGCCAGAGCTAGCGCCTGCGGTGGTCAAATGCATAAAAATCAGACATTGGATCTATCCTGCGGTTATTCATTACAATCCCTATAAGCGAGCGCATCTCCTCGCAGCACTCTACGAACTTCATGCCCTTTTCCGTAGTGCGATAGATATTGTTGTCGTCAATGTCAAGCGCCCTTTCAAGCAGGTTATGGGCAAGAAGCGCCGAGAAATAGCTTTCGGCCTGCGTGCTGCTGATGTTGGCCTTGTAGAGGATATGGGTCTTTTTAGCACCGCCACCCATAGCAGAGACGAGGATGTCATAGACAATATCCACCTTGCTCCGGTGTCGCTCCATCCTAGGCTCATAATGTGAATCCATCGTATGTCAAAATTTGACATATTATGTATACTTAAGAGATATATGCAACAAGACTCTATACGCATTTTCTATTTTGTCGGATGAACCTGTTCCGGGAGGTGTTCGAGGATCCGGATATGGTGTTCACAAGTGTCGATGTTCTTAAACAATGCACGGCAGTTTCTGAATCGTTCGCTAGTTCGGCACACGCCAAAAAGGATGTCTCTTAAATCCTGCTCGCCTCTGATTGATTCGGCGACTCCTTTTTCGTCAGGATAGTGTTGTGTCGGTGGGCCCCTTCGATCCCAGACATCATCGAGGAAACATATTCGACATGGCGCAATTAGTCTGTGAGGAGCGCATGCAGGTAGCTTCTGACTAGGTTGTTCTTGACGGTTGTATAAGCTTGGGCGTGCAATGTACGAGCTCCCCCGAATTCGGCGTCGCGCTGTTCCTTTAGAATCGAACAGAGTTCTTGTTTTCGCTCCACCTGCCAGAGCCATGAATCCACTTCCAGCTCTGAGCTTTGCCCGCAACAAAGAATGCGGGTGGTAGCGGTGTCTGTTGTACATTTAAATAACTTCTCCGGCATGTTCCAGCTGTTCTTGGCGTCAATACAGAGTATCTGTGACTGTCCATGCCACAAAAAGTATGGCGACAAGTCCATATGTGGCAAGTGCGTCGACCGACACAAGACTTCTCCTTACTATCACATCCTCAAAAAGTTCGACTAGTTAGCCTCGACATCATTAAAATAATATCAGCCCATATTTGATGTGTGAAAGCCTCAGCCGTCCTGATTATTGTCTTGATCGCAGGCGGAACATTGGCGGCCGTTGCCTTGGCTGCGAGCCAGCCACAGCCCGAACGTGATATAATTGGTAGCGAAGTTGTTGATGGCAGTGAATCAATTCAGGTTGTCTTTGAAAATGCCACGAACCTGACTAACAACGAACAGGATTCGGTCTACGGCCAGGTCGCGGCTTGGAACAACAGCGTCTATGTAATATGGCAAGACTCTGTCAGCGGCAGGAATTACGATATTTTCATCAAGAAAAGCGTTGACAATGGCACAACCTTCGGATCGCACATCAACCTGAGCAACAACTCCGGCTTTTCAGAACATCCACAACTGTCAGTCTATGGAAGCAACGTGTACGCAGTTTGGGCAGACAACAGCCCCGGCAATAGAGAGATCCTTTTCTCCAGAAGCACAGACAATGGCACCAGTTTTGAAGCCATACAGAACCTGAGCGGGGACAATTCTGACTCACACAACCAGGAGATAGCTGCCTATGGAGACAACGTGTATGTGGTATGGCTTGACAGGAACGTGGAAGATGATTCGCGCATCCTCTTCAAGTCGAGCCTTGACGGAGGGGCGACCTTTGGAGAAGCAGTAGAGATAAGCAGCACAGCAGACGTCGGGTCTTTTCCCAAGGTCGCAGCATACGGAAATAACAATGTCTATGTGACCTGGAATGTAATAGGCAGGGGAAATGATGACGGACTATACTTTGCAGAGCACGGATGGTGGAAGCACATTTAGCGACCCCATCAAGCTCAGCGATAGTCCCGGGGAGTCACAGGTTGCAGCCTACAACGAGACAGTCTATGTGATATCAGGAGGTCTTGATCCGATAGATATAAGCGGATTCTACCTCTTCAAGAGCGCCGACAGCGGAAAAACATTCTCTGATTCGCTTTTGATCGACGCAGACGGAGTCTTTGTAAACCCCACTAACGTCGAAATAGCTGCGGCAAGTCAAGATCTCGCATATGTCGCTGGACAGGTCCTTGTAGATGGCAACGAGGAGATCCTTCTTTTACCCATCTACGGAGACAACGCAACTAGCACCATAAACCTGAGCAAGAACGCAAAGATATCGGAGTGCCCATCAATTGCGATAGCCGGTGATAACATCTACGTAGTGTGGGAAGACCTGACTCCGGGCAACCACGAAGTGCTGTATGCTAAGGGCAGCAGGACTTTATGATACAAGAAGGTGCGGGAGGAGGGATTTGAACCCTCGAACCCCTAAGGGATAAGAGCCTCAGTCTTACGCCTTTGGCCAAGCTGGGCGACTCCCGCTCCTGTTCGCTAGTTAACACGCTTTCCTAGCGCTAATTTGAATATTGCGTGGCAGCAATGGTTTTTATAATGCCTGAGAACACTGACATCAGCAGAAGAAGATGTTAATCCCGGTGCGCTGTTTCACCTGCGGCAAGCTTATTGCGGATAAGTATGGCGAGTATTCAAACCGCGTAAAGGCAGGAGAGGACCCAGCAAAGGTCATGGATTCTCTCAACATCACGCGCTATTGCTGCAGGAGAATGTACATCTCAAGCGTTGAGACAATCTATCAGATCATCCCATACTACGAGGCACTCAGAAGACGGATGTCCGAGATCCAGTCAGAAATAGAATAATTTTAAACAAATAATAAATAACGTCGGAATCAGGTCACACTTGTATATGCCTTCTATAACCGCAGTTAGAGGTAGAATAGTTTTCAACAGCAGGGGAAGCAAGACTATTGAAATTGATGTTGTGACAGATGACAAGTTCATGGGACGGGCCTGCGCGCCGTCCGGGGCGTCGGTTGGCAAATTCGAGGCCCAGAGCTTTCCAGATAACAAGCCAGAAAGAGCACTCGAAGCTTTCAATGCAAATTCCAAGAAGTTTGTCGGTTTGCAGGCGGACAACATGAAAGCAGTATTTGACGCCCTTCGATCGATCGACAATTCTGACAACTATTCCATTATCGGAGGATCTGTCGCGTACGCTCTTTCAATTGCGGCTGTGGATTCGGCAGCCAAGGCACTCAACGTCCCGCTTTTCAAGTTGCTAGAACCATCCAAACCCTACAGGTTCCCGTTCCCGCTTGGCAACATTCTTGGCGGAGGCGCTCATGCGGGGCCCGGAACTCCGGACATTCAGGAGATTTTGGCTTGCCCAATTGGTGCAAAGAACATAGTCGAGGCGTTGGAGATGAATTTTAAGCTGCATGCAGAGACCCGCAAGGTCATAGAATCAATAGACAAGCGATTTACATATGGCAGAGGTGATGAAGGTGCATGGGCACCAAACGTGAACAACGATCAGGCCCTCGAAATTGTGGAAAAGGCGGTAAAGAATTGCGGATACACCCTTGGCGAAGACATGGCCATCGGAATTGACTTTGCAAGTTCGTCATTCTGGGATGAAGAAAAGCAGGTTTACGACTATGCAAGGCAAGGTTTAAAGCGCGACACCGGCGAGCAGATCGAGTTTGCAAGCAGGCTGATGCGCGACTACAAGCTGGTTTATGCAGAAGACCCAGTGCACGAAGGCGATTTCGAAAGCATGGCAGTGCTTACCAAGAGGAACCCAAGAACGCTGGTGACAGGTGACGACATGCTGGTTACAAACGCTACCAAGGTAAAAGAGGCCGTAAAGTATGATGCATGCAGTGGAGCAATACTGAAGGTTAACCAAGCGGGGAGCCTATATGACGCAATGAATTTTGCCGAAGAATGCACCAAGAATAACATCAAAATAATAACATCACACAGGTCCGGCGAATCAGTGGACTCGCACATTTCACACATCGCAATTGCCACTGGTTCCAAGATGATCAAGACAGGAGTCCTGGGTGGCGAGCGAGTCGCCAAGCTGAACGAGCTTGTGCGCTTGACAGAGTATGATTTAATAGAAGGTATGGCTGAACTGACCTCTGCATAATGAGCAATCCCGAAGACGCCACTGACGTCGAGAACACAGGCGCTGAGGCTGTGAAAGAAGAAGAGTCTGTTGCGCCGATTGAAACTCAGGAAGGTCAGGAGGCAATTGATACTGATAATCTAGAAAAGATGATACTTTCCACAGGCATACGCGTAGGCACGCCGGTCAAGACCAAGTTTATGGCCCCGTTCATAGTCAAGGCCAACCCGGAGGGCCTCTACATCCTTGACATCAGCAAGACCTTGGCAAGGATTGACGTGGCTGCCAAATTCATAGGGAGGGCAAGTATCTCCAAGGTGGCAGTCACTTCTGCCCGCGAGTACGGCAAGACCCCGGTACAAAAGTTCTGCGAGCTAACAGGCGCAACCCAGATTCTAGGCCGATTCATGCCAGGCACTTTTACCAACCCGTCACTTCCAAACTACATGGAACCTGAGATAGTGGTGGTAACCGACCCACAGGCAGACCAGCAGGCAGTCCTCGAGGCCACAAGGGCAGGCGTGCCGGTAATCTCGATCGCCAACAGCGACAATGTTACTTCAAAGGTCGATTTGGTAATACCCGCAAATAACAGAGGGCGCAAGGCTCTGGCCACAGTCTACTGGCTCCTAGCAAGAGAAGTCCTCAAGAAACAAGGGGCCATCAAGTCAGACAGCGAAATGCTGGAGAAGGCTTCCATCGACGACTTTGAAACAAAGCTGGTCGAACAAATCACCTAGGCGGGAGAATTATTTTCCTATTGGAAGTGAAGTACACACGTCTCAATAGCGGATCAAGCCACCTGCCCCCCAGATTCTCCCCTTTCTCGGCGTTTGTAATTGCACAGTGTGTTGTACTTGCCAGATGTGTAGCGTTGCGACCCAGTAATTCTAGGAATACGTTCCAGTAGCGCTTGGTTGTGTCACAACCTTGAGGTGCCGGGATATACACTTGGTCTTTTTGAGCTATTGTTGAGAGTAGTCGAAAAATGCGAAGAAATTCTGGTTTGTAGCACAAGCCAGATTCCATCATACCAGATAGCGTCTCAATTCCGGAGAAATCCGGATACTGTTTTAATGCAATATTTTCTACAACATAGCACCAGATTTCCTAAATACAGTTCTTCCGAATGACCGGAGAATTGATGGGGCTTGGAGGTCGGAAAGCAGGTCATCTGTCAATTATGCCATGAGCTTGTAGACGCAAAGCAGATCAGGTATCATCTAAGAGAGGTTCACAGAATAGCTGAAAGAGTCATGCTGGACAGAAAGCCTCTGACTCACTGGGCGAAACCTGACGACAGGAATGAAGGATCCAACAACATCTAGAATATCAAGGGTGGGACATCGGCTCAGAAAGCTCATGGATCAAGATCTTGTGGCGAAAAAAATCAGCCGGGTGCCATTTCCCCATCCATCCGGTTCGATATTGAATCAGAAATCACAATTATATTACTTGTTTCCACATAGATTCGCGGAAGTATCACCTTGGTAAGAAGGGCGCCAGCTGTCGCGGGAATGTTTTATCCAGACAACTCCAGAGAGCTCAGAGTGCTTATCGACGAGTCTTTTCGCGACCAGCGCTTTGGCCCGGGAAGGGTACCTCCTTCAAGCAACAAGCGCAAGATCTACGGCATTGTTTCGCCGCATGCCGGATATGTCTATTCTGGCGCAGTCGCTGCAAACGGCTTTTACGAGGCATCGTCCATGGATTTCAAAGATGTCGTGATGGTAGGGCCGAACCACTATGGAATAGGCTCCTGGGTAGCTGCAATGAAAGAGGGCGAATGGGAAACTCCACTAGGCGAAGTTTTGATCAATTCAGAGCTTGCTAACGAAATTGCATCAAGGTCGTCGATCCTTGACTTTGATGACTTTGCCCATAGCCGCGACCATTCTCTAGAGGTGCAACTGCCATTTTTGCAGTCGATCAAGCAGGATTTCCGTATTGTGCCCATAGTACTTGTGTCCCAGAGGAGTGATACTGCCTACGAACTTGGGAATGCCATATCAGAGACAATAATAGAGAAGGGCAGAATTGACAGCACCTTGCTCATCGCCTCATCTGACTTTACACATTATGAGGAAAACAGCGAGGCGCACAGGAAAGATGGCGAGCTCATAAAGGCGATTCTCGCGCTTGATGTTAACAAGTTTTATGCAGTCCTTGAGAGGCTTGACGTATCCGCTTGCGGTTATGGAGCCATAGCGACCATTATGGTGGCGGCCAGGAACCTGGGTGCGACTAGAGGTGAGCTATTGAAATATGCAACAAGTGGAGACGTAACGGGAGACACAGACGCTGTGGTAGGATACTCTTCGATAGTGTTTGTATGACAGTAATAGGGAAGGCGTCGGCACCGGCCAAGGTAATACTATTTGGAGAGCACTTTGTCGTGTACGGCAACCCGGCGATACTAGCATCTATAAACAGGCGGATCATGGTTAATGCAAGAAAATCAGCAGAGGGAAAAATAACAATAAGATCAGACATTGGAATCGCTGGCGAATACAACGGCACAGGTCTTAAGATGATCAGAGGAGGCATTAAAGCAAAGGAAGCGCTCGACCCGCTGCATAGTGCGATCAGGCAAGTGCTTTCAACGAGAAAAGCAGGCATCGAGGTAGATATTTCCTCGACGGTTCCTCACGGAATCGGCTTGGGCTCTTCTGCCGCGGCATGTGTGGCGACAGTTGCGGCAGTAAATTCACTTTTCCAGAAAAACCCAAGCAGGCAAAAGATATGCAATATCGCCATAGAGTCGGAGCGTATGATCCATGTGAACTCTTCCGGAGCCGACTGTTACGTCAGCACCTTTGGAGGGCTGATACAATATAGCAGGAAAAGCGGCTTTACGAAGATTCGGGCAAGAGGAACACTGGATCTCGTCGTCTCAAGTACAATGGTCAGGCACTCTACAGGAGACCTCGTGGCAAAGGTCAAGAGATTCAAAGAGAGAAAAGAGTCGCTCTTTGCAGTCCTTGCAGAGCAGGCTGCAGATATCTGCGTTCAGGCCAAGGCGGCCATCGCTTCGGGAAACCGAGCCAAGGTTGGCGAGCTCATGAACGAAAACCAGGAGATTCTCAAACAGATAGGGGTCTCTCATTACAAGGCCGATGACCTGATAGACATCTGCATGGGGGCAGGCGCACTCGGTGCCAAGATAACCGGAGCTGGAGGAGGCGGGGCGGTGATAGCGCTTGCGGCAGACAAGCAGGACAGCGCAAAGATGTCAGCGCGCGCAAAGGCTGCCGGTTACGAATCATTTGAAGTAGAGATAGATAGGAAAGGTCTGCTGATTGCCTAGAGGCCAACCTCTTGTAGGGCCTGTTTCGCCTTTGACTCACCTTCCATGATCAGGTTCCTTATTCCCTCCCGGGAAAAGTCCGTGTTCTCATAGAGGTATGGGAACCGCTCCTCTCTTGTAATGTAGGCGATCTTTTTAATCGCGGATCCACGGTCCTTCAACATCATTTTGTACTTGCGTTGGATTTTGTCCCACTTTTGTTTATCCAACTTTGCGGGATCAACTTTGCTTTCCACGATTTCATACAGCTCTTCTATGAACATCAGGTAGCGCGTTATTGTTTTTGACATCTTGATGTTGTGAGCCGTCTTGTCGCTGAACATAATGTCTCGTGCCCGGTGGCCCACTTCTAGCAGGTTCTGTGGCAGCCTTGGGATCTTTTTCGGATAGTTCTCGACGATAAATACGCGCTTGTCTACAATAGGCGACGCGTCGATAACTTCTCTCAGCGGGGTGTTGCTCAGGAGGCTCCCGTCCCACACATATAGCCCCTTTTCCACTTCAACCCACGGAAACCCGTACAGCGGGTAGCCGGCTATGCCTAACAGGTGCTTTGCCGTTATCGGCTGGCGCATGCTGTCAAATGTTAGAGGTTCGGCCGTCAGGACATTGACTCCAGTTACTATCAGACGTGCGTTTGGGTTTTTTCCTCCCGGCCTCAACTTGTCATAGTCGATGTATTTTTCAAGCGTTGATGCTAGAGGAGAATGATCATAAATATAGGTCCACCGGTCGGGTCGGAAATACTGTGAATCTTTTGTCGCATACTCTGGCATCCACCGCGGAAGAAACATCTTGTTGTTTCCATATGCTGCCGAGCTGTAAAATGTAAGGGCGTGCCTGAGCGAGATGTTTGCCTTTTCGTAATAAGGGCCGTAGTTGCTTCCGTTGTCATTGCTGCTAAGTGCAGAGGGCCAAAAGGACTCTAGATCTACAGAATTTTTCGCAAGCTCCATCCAGAATTCCTCCAGTGCGGCTTCGGGTCGTCGGTGCTTGCTGCCTGCTATTATGGCGGCGTTAACTCCACCAATTGAAGTTCCACCTATAATGTCTATCTTGACGCCCCTTTCTGCAAACGCCTTGAATACCCCGCAGCTAAAGGCACCAAGCGATCCCCCTCCTTGAAGCACAAGCACGTTCTCTAACCCGTGGTCGTGAACCATGGTAGTGATGATGGTCGCTTTTTGTAATTATGCGTTTTTGAGAGGAGCAGTGAGGTGCACGGGCTTGACCAGATCGGCGATATCCACCCAGCAGCGGGCTATTTTGTCTATAGAGTAAGTCAGGTTAAGCAACGCGATTGCAGACTCGTGGTTGTTACCGGACTCTGCGCTGCTTTTTACCGAGTTTATGATCTCGTTGAATTTTTCATAAGTCTTGACGACCACGTTAGAATCGCCCCTGTTCTTATTCACAAACGCTGCGACGGACTTTTCCTGCATCTTTTCAACAAGCGCGCCTGCCTCCAGTATTTTTTCGTCTGCGAACTTTATCCGCGATATGTCACGCGTGCTGCTGTCTGCAAGGTCGACGATATAGTCGCCGGCGCTTTCCAGCAGGTTTGCAGCAATCCTGTAGTCAAGGATGTCGATGTTGCTTAGGTTGAGCTTGCCTGCCAGCCTCTGGTCCATCATGGCGCTGCGAATAAGCCTGACTAGCAAAAAGTACTGCCTGTCCACTTCGTCATCCCTTCCACTTATCACTTTGCGCATACTGTTCTCCTTTGTCTTTATTGCTTCGAACAAATCTCGATACATGCCTGCTACGATAGCACTCATGCGGCGCAGTATCTTTTCGGCGTCAAGCGTGTTTGCATCGAGCAGGAACTGCGCAGAAATGTGAAATCCATCTTCGTCCACTATTTCCAGACCAACGAGCTTGCGTATCGCCCTCTTTACCCTGTCGGCGTCTTCAAAAGATATCGGAGATGCTGCCTTGATTCTGATGACATCATAACCAAGCAGGTATGCGCCATACACTTGATTTATGAGTGTGTCCATCGATGTGGACGAATATGGGATAGTGACATCTTTTGGTTCCTCAGCCATGTCTTCTGATGGGAAAATCGAGATCGAGTTGTCACGGTTGATGTCGACAGGCACGATGCTGCCCTTCTTGAGGTTGTTGTTCTTCACCCATTGGCTCGGAAGCGAGATTAGAATGCTGCTACCTATCTTTTGCAGGCGTCTGGCGTACCTTGTCACAAAGTATAAACCAATTTAAACTAATTAAACATTATTTTTATATTTTTTGTATCTTATAAACAGTCATGGCATCAGCGCTGGTCACGGCACCCGTAGCTGTAGCAAAGGCATTCAGCCCAGGCCATATTACAGGCTTTTTCGCAATACCACATGAGAAATATTCTCACTTTCTCCACAGAGGGTCAAAGGGCGCGGGTTTCTCTCTGGACAGGGGCATTGCCACGGCAGTGCAGGTCTATGAGAGCGGCAAACCGGGATACCAGATCGCGATCAACGGATCGAAAACCCGCGGTGCTGAGGTGTCAAAATGGGTAATTGAAGAATACCTCAAGCTCGCTGACAGGCCATATTATATCGAAGTAGAACACGACATTGGAATCCCGATCGGCTTTGGTCTAGGGTCGAGCGGAGCAGCAGCACTAAGCCTGTCGTACGCGCTGAACGAGACGCTTGACACTGGCCTCAGCAGGACACAGGCTGCGCAAATAGCACACCGCGCAGAGATTGAATGCAAGACAGGCCTTGGCACCGTGATTGCCGAATTTGCAGGGGGATTTGAGATGCGCACCACCGCAGGAGCTCCAGGTATTGGCGCTATAACAAAAATCGATTTGAACAATGAATACAAGGCAGTGGTGCTCTGTCTTGAACCCATTTCAACAAAATCATTTCTTGCAAACAGGATGAATGAGATTAATGGCCTTGGCGACACTATGCTGGGAAAGTTATCAGAATCGAGAAGCGTGGACGACTTTCTCAGGATGTCCCGCGAGTTTGCAGAGAAGCTTGGTCTGACAGAAGGAAAATGCAGGGAGCCGCTGGCGGCACTTGGAGCCAAAGGAATTGGTGCAAGCGTTGCTCTCTTTGGCCAGACGGTTTTCACACTGGTGCCAGAGGAAAGAGCGGAGGAAGCGGTGAACGCCCTCAAGAGGTTTGAAGGCACACTTCTTGTCTCCAGCATCGACAACAAAGGGGCTAGAGTGCTCTAGGAATTGCACGCGCGTATCCAGATACCACCTAACCACCCACGTGCAAAATCCCTGCATACACGCGAAGCACTGGTCGATGGCTACAGGCGCGGCCTTGTGGCGGCTGAGGGACTGATAGCACATGGCAGAGGAGAGGCGTATGACTACCTTTTGGGCGAACGCACAACAAAGACTGCACAAAGAGCCATCAGGGCCGCTGCAGCGATGCTGTTACTCTCAAAAAGACCGGTGATTTCAGTCAACGGCAACACGGCCGCGCTCTGTCCAAGAGAAATTGTAGAGCTGGCCAGGTCCACAGGCGCAGCCATTGAAGTCAATCTCTTTTACAGGACAGAAGAGAGAGAACAGGCAATCAGGTCTGAACTTGAAAAGCACGGTGGTCGAAATATACTTGGCGTTGGCCCGAGGGCATCCGCAAGAATTCCAGAACTCCAGAGCGAGCGCAGACGTGTCGATCCGGAAGGAATCTACATAGCCGATACGGTGTTTGTACCGCTTGAGGACGGCGATAGGACAGAAGCGCTCGCAAAGATGGGCAAGAGGGTGATCACGGTCGATTTAAACCCGCTCTCCAGAACTGCCAAGACCGCACATATTACCATAGTCGACAATATCACAAGGGCGATGCCAGCCCTGATAGAGACGTCCAGTAAGATAAAATCAAGCAGGTCGCTGAAAAATATTGTTGAAAGCTTCGACAACAAGAAGAACCTTCGCGAATCTATCAAGATAATCAGAAGAGCAGGGGGAACATGATGACAATGGCGCAGACGAAAAAGAAGGTAAGTGTGAACGACATCATAGCGATGAAGGGGTCAGAGAGAATTTCAGTCCTTACCGCATACGACTATTCCACTTCTCTTATCTGCGACAAAGCAGGTGTTGATGTGCTGCTCGTGGGCGATAGCGCAGGAAATGTGGTGCTTGGATATACTAGCACAGTGCCGGTCAGCATGCAGGAAATGACGATATTTTGCGGTGCAGTGGCAAGGGGCGTCAAAAGGGCGATGATAGTCGGCGACATGCCCTTTGGTTCCTACCAGCCAAATCCAAGTGTTGCAGTTGAGAACGCAGTGCAGCTGGTAAAGGCAGGATGTGATGCAGTCAAGCTAGAGGGCGGTTTGGAGACCGTTGACACGGTAAAGGCGATAGTGGATGCGGGAATCCCGGTGATGGGTCACATCGGACTAAAGCCACAGACATCATCGCTATGGGAGGGTTACAAGCTCCAGGGAAAGACGAAAGACACTGCGATAAGACTGATCGAAGACGCAAAGGCCCTTGAAAAGGCCGGTGTTTTCAGCATCGTGCTCGAAATGGTCGCAAGCGAAGTAGCAGAAGAGATAACAAAGAGTGTGTCTGTTCCGACGATAGGGATAGGCTCTGGTGCAGGATGCGATGGGCAGGTTCTGGTTCTCCACGACATGCTTGGCATTTACGAAGGCATCAAGCCGAGGTTTGTAAAGAGGTACGCCGAGATTAGCAAGTCCATATTTGATGCCGTCTCAGATTATACAAGAGAAGTCAAGGAAGGAAGATTCCCGGAGGAATCAAACACATTTCACATGGGACCGGAAGAGCTGGAGAAATTCAGAAGGGCGGTGAACGAGAAATGATAAAGACAAAGCGAGGCGTGCACCCTTCAAAAGACATTGTCAGGACTGACGGGACTGAGCTTGTCGATAAGAAAATAGTACTCTGCATTACAGGCAGTGTGGCGGCATACCGCGCCATTGATCTTGCGCGGTTGCTGATGCGCCATGGAGCAGATGTTCATGCAGTCATGACAGAATCAACTGCAGCGACCCTCCTGCACCCTGAAATGATGAAGTGGGCTACAGGCAACGATGTCGTCACAAAGCTGACCGGTAACCTAGAACACGTCATGCTTGCAGACTATGGCATGTCGGATTTGATAATCGTCTACCCCTGCACAGCCAACACGCTTGGCAAGATGACTGCAGGAATAGACGATACCCCAGTCACTTCAGTCCTGAGCGTCGCGCTTGGAAGCAAGATCCCGATAATTATTGCGCCCGCGATGCATGAGGCGATGTATGAAAACAAGTTCATACAGCAGAATATTGAGAGGTTGAAGATGCAAGTCACATTTGTAGAGCCGAGTGTTGAAGAGGGCAAGGCAAAGGTTGCCGAGCCCGAGCAGGTGGCCGCTGCAGCCATCAGAATATTGTCAGGAGGGCCACTTACAGGAAAGCGCGTCATCGTCACGGCAGGCAGCACTGTCGAACACATCGACCCTATAAGGGTGATTACAAACACCAGCTCAGGCAAGATGGGAATCGCGATAGCTCAAGAAGCCGAGCGGATGGGCGCAGACGTGACCCTGATCTATGGGCATGGCACCCAAAACGCTAACGGAAAAGCAGTGCGCGTGAGCACAAGCGAGGAGATGTACAAGGCAATCGTTTCAGAACTATCCTCAAAAAAATATGACATTGCGATAATGGCGGCCGCGGTAGCCGATTATACCCCGTCAAGAAAATCAGATAGAAAGATTGACACGCGTTCAGGCAGTATGCTTGAACTATCGCTTGTCGCTACAAAGAAAATAATCGATGAAGTGAAAAAGAAGAGCAAGGATACTTTTCTTGTCGCTTTCAAAGCAGACTATAGGGTATCTGATTCTGTGCTGGTTGAAAAAGCATTCAAAAAGCTGCAGGAATCGGGCGCCGACATCGTAGTTGCAAACGACCTTGGTAGAAAAGGCTCGGAATCAGGATCAGACAAGAATCAGGTGTTTATCGTAGACAAAAAGAAACAGGTCGTCCATTTGCCTCTTGAGAGCAAGGCTGCCATAGCAAGAAAAATTTTGGAGATTGTTGCACAATCTGTTAACAATGACAAGAACGCACAGAAGTGAGATTAAAAAAGTACGATCAAGAAACAAAACACACGGATTCTTACTTTTGCGTAGTCAACCTATGACAACTAGGTCTTTTGTGAATTTGTTGAGCACCCGCGGTCTTCCATTGGTGACAATGATGCTATCCTCTATCCGGATTCCAAACTTGTTTTCTATGTATATACCTGGCTCGACAGTTACTGCCATATTGGTCCTAAGTTCTTCAGAGTTTCTCATTCTAAGCCAAGGGGGCTCGTGCACGTCCAATCCGATTCCATGTCCGGTAGAATGTATAAAGAATTTTTCATAACCATGTTCTGCTATAAGGTCTCTGCATGCAGCATCTACGTGGCCGCACATAACTCCCGATCTGGCCGCCTCAAGACCAGCTTCTTGCGACTCTTGCACAATCGAATATACCTTTTTCATCTCTGTAGTTGCCGAACCGAGTGCAAAAGTCCTTGTGGCGTCGGCGATGTATCCGGCATGCCTGAGAGTCAGGTCCACGACTATCATGTCACCCTTTTTGAATTTTCTAGTGGTGACTTCTGCATGCGGGAGGGCGCCGTTAGGTCCGCCTGCAATAATGAGAGGATTGAGCGTGGACTTGTAGGAAGGCGGGTTTGCCCCCATCCGCATCCCTTCATAGACCAGCTTCGCCTGAAGGTCTCGCTCTGACAAGCCAGCCCTGATCTCATCTTCGCATATTTCGTACAGTTTATCTAAAATTCCGGATGCCTTTGCAATTGTCTTGATCTCTACATCATCTTTTATCCTGCGCGCTTGGAAGAAAGGTTCAGTGTTGACCGCAATGTCACCTCCTTGCTTGTGAACAGACCCGACAGTAGAGTAGTTGCTGCAGTCTGTGCACGCTTTTTTGTTCTTTATCTGCGACACAAAAGTAGAAATGAGCTCGCTTCCTCGTTCTGTGGAGACAACCTCGCAATCGATCGAGGTTCTTTCGGCCCGGCCATATTCCAGTTTTGGTGCGATCAGTTTCGTACCATCATCGGTGCAGACTGCTATGGCTTCGCCCCAAAATCCCGTAAGGTAGAACACGTTCTCAGGTTCGAACGCTGCAATCACGCCGTAGCCTGCCTGCCTTGCATACCGCAGTACCTTGGAACGTCGAGCCTTCATCATTGACGACGACAACGACAACAACAGGAACACACGGCTTTGTCAGTTTTATAAAATGTTTCATGACGACGGATATGTCTCTAATAACTTGAGCATCCCGGCAGTCAATGCTTCAGGATACACTTTGTTTGCATATGCTCACAGGGATTCTAATTCTACTTTTTCCAGCACAGGTCTCGCACATTGTCCGGCCTGCTCCTGCTTTGGCCAGGAACTTGCTCATTTGCTAGCCCACCGGCAGTTAAGCACCCATCCTTTCTGCCATTTTTCTTGACCGTTTTGGCTGTATGTTCCCTTTTGCCGCTGGTATGGACTGGACACATACTCTGACATTCACCGATATTATCGGCTGTTGACAGTAAAGTACGGATTAGCAGGGCCCGCGGACATCCCAAATTAATTTAAATATGGCTGAGTTGCCCGCAGTCTTGGGATTATCATGGAATACCTCGTAATGCTCCCCGGTCCGACGAACGTGCCAAACAGGGTCATGAATGCAATGCTGGCGCCTGTGATAAATCACAGGAGCGAAGATTTTCGCGTATTATACAAGTCAGTGGTCGAAAAGACCCAAAAGGTCTTCCAGACTGAAAACGACATTGTACTCCTTACAACTTCTGGCACTGGCGCAGTCGAAGCGTCGGTCGTCAACTTGATAAAGAAGGGAGACAAGGCAATCATCCCGGTCAACGGCGAATTCAGCACCAGGCTTGCCGACTTGATCGATAGCTGGGGCGGACAGGCGATAAGGATAAACGCGCCGCCAGGCGAGAACCCGCCCTATGACAAGTTTGAAGAGGCATTTGACAACAACAAGGACATCAAGGCGCTTTATGCGGTTTACAATGAAACTTCCACTGGCACAACGATAAGATACATGGACAAACTTGGTGAGCTTGCAGCAAGAAGAGGTGCATATTTCATTGCTGACGCAGTTTCGATCCTTGGTGGCGACGAGCTTCCAGTAGACAAGTGGAATGTCGACATTTGCGTCACTGCTTCTCAGAAGGCCCTCGCGGCTCCTCCGGGTGTTTCGCCAGTTTCTGTAAGCAAACGCGCGAAAAAGTACATGCAGGAGAACCCACCTCCGACACAATACCTGAACCTGAAGCGGTACTTCAAGTATTACGAAGAACATTATGAAACGCCGTTCACACCGGCCCTGCCACTTTACTATGCGTTCAGAGAAGCACTGGACATTGTGCTCGAAGAAGGTATGGAGAACAGAATAAGGCGCCACAAGATCTGCGCGGATGCGTTCTATGCGGGCTTGAGCGCGCTTGGCTTAACTCCATTTGCAAAGCCGGACGCAAGGAGCAATATGATCATTGCAGTCAATTACCTTCCAGGGATGGACGACAAGAAATTCCGCGGTCTGTTGTCAAGCGAATTCAAGGTCTTGGTTGCAGGGGGCTTTGGCGACCTGAAGGGCAAGGTATTCAGGGTTGGATCAATGGGCGAAGTTGGTCGCTATCACGTCATGAGGACAATATCGTCAATCGCTTCTGCAATGAACATGCTTGGAATAAAGACAAATCCAGAAGCAACATCAGTGGCAATGGACAAGCTAAAGGCGCTTGGATAACACACCCTCCTCACTTTTTGAAGATTAATATAAGGTAAAACAGAAGTCGGTTTCTATGCCTTTGGAAAAGGGTTCTCTCATATTGGTGGATTACACTGCTAGAGTTAAAGACACTAACGAAGTTTTCGAAACAACAATTGAAGAAGAGGCCAAGAAGACGGCCCAGTTGTACGACCCGACGCGCAAGTATGAGCCACGTCTTGTTTCTGTAGGCGAAAGCTGGGTACTCAAGGGCCTAGATGAGGCACTTGCAAACGCCAATGTGGGAGATAAGCTCAACGTGGAGATCACGCCAGACAAGGGTTTTGGCGAACGCGACCCAAACAAGGTAAGGATGATCCCCCAGCGCAAACTGGGCGACAAGGCCGACGAAGTCGGTGTTGGAGACGTTATTGAAGTCGACGACAGGACGGGAATTGTCCGCTATGTCGGTTCTGGCAGGATTCAGGTCGATTTTAACCACAGATTCGCAGGCAAGACGCTGTTGTACGATGTAAGCGTAACAAAGAAGCTGGAAACTGACAATGAAAAGATAACAGCACTCTTGAAAAGGAGGACAGGACTGGAAGAAAGCAAGGTCAAGATCAATCTTGCAGCGCCCAATGTCGAGATCGAGCTTCCCGAAGAGGCATACCTTGCAGAAGGTCTGCAGATAATCAAGCGCGCAGTGGCAAACGACATCTTCAAGTTCGTACCATCTGTCAAGAACGTTAAATTCGTGGAAACCTACTCTGCACCTGAAGCTGAGCAAAAGAAGGTAGAGGAACAGCAGCCAAAGAAGGCAGAAGAGCAGCCAAAGAAGGCAGAAGCGACTACCCCTGAAGCCAAGCAGTAACAGGGGAAAAAGTTTATTATATTTAATTGGTCAAGAGTAGCCTGATGGAAAGCGTTCAGCAGCAAACAGTAACAATAACCCCCAAGGCAGCTGAGAAGGTTGCCGAATTCATGAAGCAAGAAGGCAACTCCAGCCTTTACCTGAGAGTATACGTTTCCGGCGGAGGATGCGCAGGACTGTCTTACGGGATGGGGTTTGAAGAAAAACCAGATGAGGACGACCAGGTTCTTGAACAAAACGGCGTCAAGCTGTTGCTCGACAGCTACAGCCAGAGATACCTAAAGGGCGCCAACATTGACTATATCGAGAGCCTCATGGGCTCGGGTTTCAAGATAAGCAACCCCAACGTAACCAAGAGCTGCTCGTGCGGACACTCGTTCAGCACAGAGTAAGCAAGAAGAAACCCCTCTTTTCTTAATTTTCCACTTAATTTTCCATGACCCAGCGGTCGCTCAAGACTTTTTGCTGTCTGAAAAACTTTGGAAAAAGAATGGAGAAAAAGAAGCAGAGACTCTTACGGCCAGAGCCCTCTTATCTGGATTGCCTCGACAACCCTGTTCACGGCAAGGACGGTGCTGGCCTTGCGCATGTTGACGCCGTACTTTTCTGACGTCTCATAAGTGTCAAGGAAAGACTTGGTTATATTCCTGTCCAGCCTTTCGTTGACTTCTGCTTCTGTCCAGTATTCCCTGCGCAGGTTTTGCAGCCACTCAAAATACGAAACAGTAACACCGCCACCGTTAGCAAGGATGTCGGGGATGATCAAGACCTTGTTCTTGTACAAGATTTCATCAGCTTCAGGAGTTGTAGGTCCATTGGCCGCTTCTGCGACAACCTTGGCCTTCACTCTGCCGGCATTCTTGCCAGTGATCTGGTTTTCAAGGGCTGCGGGTATCAGTATCGTGCACTCTGTTTCAAGCAACTCCTCGTTGCTGATCGACTTTGCGCCCGGGAACCCGACTACAGAGCCAGTCTCTTCCTTGTGCTTGCGCAGAGCATCTACCCTCATTCCTTCCTTGTTAAAGACACCACCTTTCGAGTCAGAGGCCGCAATGACGGTGGCGCCCTGCTCTTCAACTAATTGCGACGCAAACTGGCCGGCGTTTCCAAAGCCCTGAACCGCTACCGTGGCGGATTTCATATCTATATTCAATTTCTTTGCCGCTTCTCTAACAGTGAAGGCGAGGCCGCGTCCGGTAGCCTCGTTTCTCCCAAGCGACCCGCCAATTGCGATAGGCTTGCCGGTAATGACCTCTGGCTGGACATAGTTGCCCTTGAGCGCAGAGTACGTGTCCATTATCCATGCCATCTCCTTGCCGCCAGTGTATACGTCCGGCGCAGGGATGTCTGTGTGCGGGCCAATAATGTCTGCTATGGCGTAGGCATAGCGCCGGGTCAGGCGCTCAAGCTCGCCGTTTGACATTTCCTTTGGATTGCAGATGATCCCACCCTTGCCACCTCCGTAAGGGATGTCTGCAACTGCACACTTCCAAGTCATCCACATCGACAGGGCCTTGACCTCGTCAACGGTCACCTGCGGGTGGTAGCGTATGCCTCCCTTGTACGGGCCGCGAGCGTCGTTATGCTGCGACCTAAACCCAGTGAAGACACGGATTTCGCCGTTGTCCATTTTAACCGGCAACGAAACCGTAAGAACGCGCTTTGGGTGTGCCAAAACCTGGTGTAAACCCTTATCTAATTTTATGATCTTTGCCGCTTCGTCAAGCTGTTTAAGAGCGACCTCAAACGGGTTGATTGTTGCTGACATGGCAATGGTGTCTCACAGTTGTGTATTTAAGTGTTGAAGAATTGAAGAATCGCTCTACAAGTGTTATTGGCTGGCCATTCTCTTTGATATAAGGGTGCGCAGTTGCTCGTCTGTCAGACCTTCATAGTCGTCTATACCAAGCGAACTGGCGATTGTTTCGAGTTTTTCCCTCTCGGTGGCAACAGGACCGGTAATCTTGGGCATCCGACTCATACTCTTTACAGGTTCCATTGCCTCCTCCATTTCGCGCCGGAATGTTGCCCTCGCCTTTTCGTATTCGCCCATCGCCTTGCCCAGCGTTCTCGAAACCTGTGGGAGCCTTTTGGTGCCAAAGATCAAGATTAGCCCAAGCAGTATAATTATCACCCACTCTGACCCGGCGATGTTCAATAATAGAGGCATTATCCAGTGGTAGTACAATACCCCCTGACCAAAATTAAAGATTTCCACCCGGCGGCTTGGAAGAGGGCTTGTCTTCCTTGCCTTTTATCCTCGACATAAAGAAAGGCTGCTCGAGCTTCATGGCATTTGCAAGTACCACAGACACCATGCCGCCAAAGAGGAATCCTCCGATAAGGTCGGTCGGGTAGTGCTGCATCACATAGAGCCGTGTGATGCCGACCATTACCGGAAGTGCCCAGATCGCATAGGCAGCCTTTCTTGATTTCTGATAGAGGACAAAGCCAATAATGAAGGCAAAGGCAGTAGTGCGCGACGCATGGCCCGAAGGATATCCAAAATCGGCGGCAAACGGAGCGAGACTATCGTTTTCGAGGCGGAAATTCTCTGGAAATTCAAGTGCAGGCTCAAACGCGTACGGAGGGATCTCTCTGCCGATCAAGGGTTTCATGTACATCACCAGAACAACGATCACTATCAATGCGATCAAAAAGATCATGCCAGCCTTCCTTGTACGCCTGATTATTGTCAATACTATGCCAGCAAGAAATAACGTCGATACATCGCCCATTGTAGTTATGACTATCATTACTGCATCAACTGCGGCATTTCCCTGGATTGACTTGAAGTAGCGGCTTGCCGCGTCGTCAGCTCCGGACGTGACGCCAGATACCACTATTGCGCTGAATACAATGAACGCTGTCACGAGCGCGACAAAATGCATTGAGCGCGTCCTTATCATCCAAGGGGGCTTGTTTACAGGCGCAAACGACAACCAGTGAAAAGAGCGTGGTTGTTGTCGTTTAACTGTTTTCCCTCAGATTACAACTACTACATCGGGGCGTTGCACTTGGGGCAGACCTTGCCTTCCTCGCTTGGTGCAAAATAGGTCGCAAGTCCGCAAGCCCCGCACGTGGCCGGTTCTAGTGTGTTCCACAACCGATAATAGCGGGTGTTAAAGTTCTGGGCGATCGGACGGAGCAGGCCAGACTTTTCCATGTCTAGGAGAACATCCTCAAAGTCAAGCACGTCGTCCAGTGCCTTGTACTGTTCCATCTGGTTCAGGTAACCAAGCATTTCGTCATTAGAGAATCGTGTATCGGTGTCGTTGAAATTGTCGAATATAATCTTGCGAATATCGTGGCTGTTGACCCGGGGCATCTATATCTACAGACCCTTCGAATCTTCCTGCAGTTTCTTGGCAGAAGCAGGATCCCTGTCGGAATAGTACTTTACCATGCCCAGCTTTAACACCTTGAGCGATAACAGCGCACATTTGATTCTGGCTGGTCCGAGGTTCATCAGGCCAATGTTCTCAAGAATGTCATCCTTTGTGAGCTCCTTGACAGAAGTCAGCGGCTTTCCGGCTACCATCTCGGTCAGCATAGAAGCGCTTGCTTGGCTTATTGCGCAGCCCCTGCCTTCGAACCGAATGTCCTTTATCTTGTCGCCGTCAACTTTGAGATGTATGTCAATCTCGTCGCCACACAGAGGGTTGCTATCGTGTATGCTCACGTCGGCGTCGGGCAGCTTACCCTTGTTCCTCGGGTTGCGGTAGTGGTCAAGGATTATTTCCCGGTAAATATCATCACTCAAATCTTGAATAACCTCCTTGCTTCATCCAGTGCTCCAATGAATGTGTCTATTTCCTCTTTTGTGTTATAGATATAAAAACTTGCTCGCGACGTAGCAGCAACATCGAGTCTCTCCATAAGCACCTGTGCGCAGTGGTGTCCAGACCTTATCGCGACCCCGTGATCGTTCATTATAGTAGCGAGGTCGTGTGGGTGAATGTCGCCAATGTTGAACGACACAACGCCCCCTCTGTCGTTTGCATCGCGTGGGCCGTAAAGTGTAACACCCTTTACACCCGAGACAGCATCAATAGCATATTTTGTCAGCTCAATTTCATGCTCTCTGACCCTGTCCATACCAAGTTTGTTCAGGTAGTCAATCGCAGCACCAAAGCCAATCACATCAGCAATGTTTGGAGTCCCACCTTCGAACTTGTATGGCAGATCGTTATATCTTGTCTCATACTTGTGGACCTCCTTTATCATGTCGCCACCTCCCATGAACGGCGGCATCTTTTCTAAAAGGTCTCGTTTTACATACAGTACCCCGACTCCCGTTGGACCAAGCATCTTGTGAGCGGAAAACGCCATAAAATCGCAATCCATCTCCTGCACATCCACCTTCATGTGTGGAACAGACTGTGCGCCATCTATCATCACAGGGATTCCCTTTTCATGCGACATCTTGATAATATCGTGAACAGGGACGATTGTCCCAAGGACGTTTGACATGTGTGTCACAGATACCAGCTTGACCCTGTTGCTGTCAAGGTGCTGCTTGTACTCGTGCATCTTCAGGTAGCCGTTGTCGTCGACGCCAATGTATTCCAGCCTAGCGCCCTTTTCAGAAGTCAGTATCTGCCATGGCACGATATTGCTGTGGTGTTCTATCTCTGTAATCACTACCTTGTCATCCTTCTCGAGGTTGGACCGGCCCCACGAGTATGCAACGAGGTTGAGTGCCTCTGTCGCGTTGCGGGTGAAAATGATCTCTTCTGTCGACCTCGCATTGATGAATTTTGCCACCTTTTCCCTCGTCTTCTCAAAAGCGATCGTGGCCTCTTCTGCAAGCTGGTGAACTGCTCGGTGGATGTTTGAGTTGTAATTCAGATAATAATCATGGATAGCATCGATGACTGCAAGGGGCTTTTGTGTAGTCGCTGCATTGTCGAGATATACCAAGGGCTTGCCTCCGCTTACCTTGCGATTGAGGATAGGAAAATCTGCCCTTATCTTTTCAACATCGAGAACGCCCTTTTGCATCATCCTATTATCCCAACTGAATATAAATTGCGTTGTCCTGTATTTTAACCTTGTAAGTTTTGAGCGGCTCTTCCGCAGGCAGATTCTGCGGCACTCCAGAATCGAGCTTGAACGCAGACAGATGAAGCGGACAGGTGACCGTTTTCTCTTCCTCGTTCAACATTCCAGTTGACAGATCGGCGTATGCATGTGTGCAAATTCTGTCTGTAGCAAACACCTTGCCGCCAGTCCTTACAAGAAGAATCTTCTTGTCACCATAATCGAAATCCAGCAGGTCTCCATCCTTGAGCGCCTTGTCATCGCACACCTTTACCCAATCTTCAGACATTTCTGCTACCTCTTCTAGCACCACCACTACCGGTACTTGTAGTGCTTCTCGAAAATGTCCTGTGTTTCGCGGTAGCGAGATTTTTCTACTTCCAAGATCTGCTCCATAGCTTCATCTGTCCTCAGCATTAGCTGCTTGCCCTGCCATTTGTTCTCGATAAGGTAGTTAACCCACGCCCTGATAGTTGGACCCATCTTTCTGGACAGGGGCTCCAGGAAGCCGGCCACAATCTCGCGTTTGGCGCCTTCCCTGCTCAGGCCGCGTGTGCAGAGGTAATAGATCTGGTTCTCGTCGATCTGGGCAACTGATGCAGAGTGCGTCGCCTTTACTTCGTTGGTTTCAATTTCAAGGCCAGGTATGGAGTCAGACTTTGCTCCCCGGTCAAGCAGGATTGCATGACCGGCAAGATACGACTCGGTGCCTTTGCCGTCTTTCCCGATCTTGATCATGCCCTTGAACAGAGACTTGGATGTGTCTTTGAGAACCGACTTGACCAGAACCCTACCTCTTGAATGCTTCCCGTTGTGTATCAGGTTCGAAGTCACGTCAAAGGACTGGTTCTGATCACCGAAAATGATCTCCACGTCTTCTGCGGATGCGCCTGCATCCTTCATGGTACTATCAGTCTTGTAGCGCGACAAAAGCGATCCAAACATGCCGAGATACCACGACATCTTGGCGTCCCTCTCAACAATCGCCTTCCTGTTTGAAACATTGACAGTGTCCGCAGCCATCGCCTGCAGAGTGACCAGCTCCAGGTGGGCGTTTGGTTTGACGCTTGTCTCTATCAGCTCAAAGTATCCTTGCTGGATCTCCTGCCGTCCAGACGAGCCGGGAGCATAGACCTCCTGCACAACAGTCGCCTTGGAGCCAGTGTCAGCTACAACAATGTTCCGAGATATCAGAGAAGTGCCATCATCAGCAAGCGAAGTGATTATCCTAATCGGCTCTTCCAGTACAGTATTCCTCGGAATGTAGATAAAAATGCCTGACTGGAATGCTGATGCCTCAAGTGCCAAATACTTGTCTTCGCCATAATTGAGCGGGTTTGCCTCCATGTGTGATTTTACCAAATCACCATGCTTGACAAGCGCCTCCTTTATGCTCGAAACAACGACGCCCTGTTTGGCTACACCATCTTTGACAAAAATCCGGTCGATCTCTTGGCCGACCTGCAACACTCCCGTTTCGCTTTCAAGCTCTTTTAGCCGGTCAGCAAGGTCCTTGCTGAGCGCCGCTTGCCTTGATTGCGAAAGGTGCACGTTCTGCGACTTGATCTTGTTTACGTCGGAATACTTTGAATACAGCGGCGAAACTTCTGCGGGCAACGTCTGGTACTGTGAAAACGCCTGTTTGCGCATTGCAACGAGCCAGCCGGGCCCGCCGTTGGCTAGTGAATCTATGTACGTGCTGTCAATTGAGGATAGCAAAGTAGTAGCCATTTTTACTGAATCACCGCGACCGGGTTTTATCCGACAGAGCCTTCCATTTCGAGCTTGATCAGCCTAGTAAGCTCTACTGCATACTCCATTGGCAGCTCTTTTGTGAATGGATCCATGAACCCGCCCACGATGAGTGACAGTGCATCAGACTCTGAATATCCCCTGCTCATCAGGTAGAATATCTGGTCCTCACCAATCTTTCCCACAGTCGCTTCGTGTGTGATCGTGGCATCGTCCTCGTTGACTTCGATGTATGGGTACGTGTCCGTTCTGGACCGCTCGTCGAGGAGCAATGCATCACATCTGACATTTGACTTGACACCGGTCGCGCCCTTGGCGACGTGCAAGAGGCCCCTGTAGGTAGTTCTTCCAGAGTCCTTGCTGACAGACTTGCTCGTGATTCTTGAAGTGGTGTTTGGCGCAAGATGGACCGCCTTTGCCCCCGCGTCCTGGTGCATACCATCTCCTGCAAAAGCCACCGACACGACTTCGGCGTGTGCTCCCTTGCCGAGCATGTAGACGCCAGGATACTTCATGGTCAGCTTGCTACCGATGTTGCCGTCGATCCACTCGACTTTGGCGTTTTCGTAAGCATACGCCCTCTTGGTAACAAGATTGTAGACATCCTTGCTCCAGTTCTGAATGGTAGTGTACCTGATCTTGGCACCCTTCTTTGCAATTAGCTCGACTACGGCAGAGTGCAAGGATTCTGTAGTATATACTGGCGCGGTGCAGCCTTCGATATAGTGCACCTCTGCTCCTTCGTCAGCTATTATAAGCGTCCTTTCAAACTGGCCAATGTTTTCAGCGTTTATCCTGAAATAGGCCTGCAGAGGCAACTCGACCTTGACGTTTGGTGGTACGTAAATGAACGATCCGCCAGACCATACTGCGCTATTGAGGGCTGCAAACTTGTTGTCCTCCGGCGGGATGACCTTGCCAAAGTGTTTCTTTACAATCTCGGGATATTCCTTGACTGCAGTATCGGTGTCGACAAAGATTACACCTTGCTTTTGCAGATCTTCCCTCAAATTGTGGTAAACGACTTCAGATTCGTACTGTGCACCCACACCTGCAAGGAACTTGCGCTCTGCTTCCGGGATGCCGAGCTTTTCAAAAGTATTCCTTACGGATTCGGGAACATCTTCCCAGCTCTTGCTGCTTTTTTCGGCAGCCTTGGCATAATAGTAGATATTTTGAAAATCAATCTTGCTAAGGTCGCCTCCCCAGTTTGGCATTGGTTTGCTCATAAAGACCTCATACGACCTGAGCCTGAAATCCCTCATCCAGTCTGGCTCGCCCTTTAGTCGGCTGATCTCCTCGATAGTGCCTCTAGAGAGCCCCTTCTTGCTGAGGTATACATAAAGCTCTGTTGAATCCTTAAAGTCATACTTGCTATAATCCATGTTCAGGTCTTCTTTTGCGGTCATGTGCAGCTCATATAACGCTGTTATGTTTTATATATATTTTGCAGTATACGAGCGCATCTCAAATAATTTGTACAAGCTAATACCAGAAATATCAGCTAGGTTTGCGCGCATTTTTCATTTCCAGCGCACCTTTTCTTATCATCGCCTGCGCGTCTGATGAAAGATCATCCATTTTCATCTCACCCGTTCGAAGTTTTTCAATGGCATCCTTTACGGAAAGGTTGCTTCTGCCTACAACCTGCAGGTCAAGCACGCTCTGGCCTGCCCTTTCCCCGAGAACCCACAACAATTCTTCCACCCTACCCCTGTTAGCAGCTAAACGCTCTGCATACTCCTTGAACGCCTTTTCATTGTTGTCGCGGATGGCCTTTGTTAGCATCTTAGCGATGGAACTGGACTGGCCCTCCAGCAGGTCTATCCTGAGCCGAATGTCCTTCTCAGTGCGCAAACTGCTTTTCATTGGATGGCAGGGATTTTAATCATTTCTTCTTTTGGTTGACCAGAAGGTTCCGCCTGACGCCTTCCACTTCTTGTAATCGCGGAGTATTGTGAGATGATCAAAGGCGATCCGCTGTTTTTCAATGTCGGCGAGGTCTACCCATTCCACACTTTCAGCATCATCGCCTGCCTTGTCCGAACCCCCGACAACTATCCCGACAAACACGACAGTGAGGATATGCTTGCGAGGATCGCGCTTTGGGTCAGAATATACTCCCAAGATTTCTATCGGCTCAATCTCAAGCGAAGTCTCCTCCATAGCCTCCCTCTTCGCAGCCGCTTCTGCGGTTTCACCTTCGTTGATAAAGCCTCCGGGAAGCGCAAGCTGGCCCTTGAAGGGATCCCTCTTACGCCTTATCATCAAGATCTTGGATTGACGCTGCAAGATGATATCGACTGTGGGCGTAGGATTGCGATATTGCATGTCCTGAGGATTGTCTGGCGTGCTAATAATGATTCTATGATTTGCAAAAATTTCAATATTGGCACCCACTATACTTGAAGTTCTTCTATATCATCTGTCATGGAAGAAAAACTCATCGAAGCATATTTGAAATGTACTAAATTCTTATTAATACCGGTGGCCAATAGAGAGTATGTCAGCTCTCTCTGCAGAAGAGACTCCTGTCCCTCTGTCAATTTGCCCAAGATGCGGAAGACAGATAAGGATTGACGGTCACTGTGAATGTGAACTGATATTTTTTACTGACCGCAAGACGAAGTAAATCAAATGCAGGTTGGGTATGGGCACGTTGCTAGCCTACATGGATGAAATTGTGCAGGCTCGTCTGCCCTGTATGTGACCTATCTATGCGCCGAGGCCCCAGAAAGTCGGGGAACTCACAGGACATCCCGTAGATCTTCACCAGGCTTTCAAGCCTGTTAATGACCTGATCTGCGTACCACTTCTTGGCTGAAACATAGCCAGCTTCAAGGGGCTCCTGGAACCCGTAGAACTGCTTGTACCTTTCAACCCCATCAGCGTTTCCGAGCAACCTCAAGGCGATCTTTATACGTTCCCAGATGTCGGCCCGAAGCCTGAGCATCGCTCCAAAGACATGGTTCAGTCCCGCCTCGCTGCAGGCTTTGACTATCGCCTCCAGATCTTCATCGGCATCAGTGACAAGCGGCATTATCGGATCAACATTGACACCGCAGCACACGCCGGCATCTGTGAATTTCTTTATTGTCTCAAACAACCTGCTCGCCGGCGGGGTGCCGGGCTCAATTACCCTCCTCTTCCTTTCATCGACTGTTGTTATAGACCAGATGAGAAAGCAGTTGTGACGATACTTGCGGTGGAGCTCAAGGTCGCGCTCGATTATTGTGGCCGATTTTGTAAACACACAATAGGGCACGTTGTATTTCTGCAATACTTGAACACACTTGCGGGTAAGGCCGTATCGTAGCTCTGCCGGCTGGTATGCGTCCGTCGCCGAAGCCACCATTACCGTGTCGATTGTATCAGAATTCCATATCGCCAGCTGCCTGTCCAACACCTCATCGGCATTGCTCTTGGCGTAAATCCTGTCGTAAAATTCTGGAGACCATTCGTATGTGGCATAGCAGTAGGCGCATCGGTGGCTGCATCCCTGGTACGGGTTTATCGCGAGGCCGCTATAGCCTTTGACAGAGAACGGATGAAGTATTGATTTGCTCTTCTTTTCTTCAAGAACCGCTGCTCCGCTGTACCAGAGGCCAGACATGTTGATGCGCATCATTAACTGTACTCAATGTATTAAATCAAGGAGCACCTTCAAGGGAGGGAGGGTCTTCCAGGAGCATAGTTTTTTATGCTCGCTGTTGTTGAGGGCATCTGTATATGAGAGTTGGCGTCGCAGGACTCGGTCTCATGGGTTCGGGCATTGCTACAAGGTTGATCAGCACTGGCCACAAGGTATCTGTGTATAACCGAACTGTCTCTAAGGCGAGCAGGTTTTCAGAGAGTGCCACAGTGGTATCGAGCCCAAAAGAGCTTGCTGACAGTTGCGATCTTGTTATAACAGTTGTTACCGATTTTGCAGCGGTCAAGGAAATATTGTTCGGCAAGGACACCAGTGGCATCATTGAAACATCCAATCGCAGCGTAATAGTCGCCGACGCAAGCACCATATCTCCTGCTCAGTCAGCCTATTGCGCAGGCGAATTGCGCAATGCGGGGATTGAGATGCTCGGAATGCCAGTGATGGGAGGACCGGCTGCTGCCGAGACAGGCGACCTAGTGCCAATGGTGGCAGGCAACAGGCAGGCCTTTGAAAGGGCAAGACAAGTCATCGAAAAACTTGGCAAGACCTTTTACATCGGAGACAGAGACGGGTCTGCAAACGCGATCAAGCTTGCCATGAACCTGAACATTGCACTTGTCGCAAGCGCAGTGTCTGAAGGCATAATACTTGCCAAGGGATCAGGGATTGACCCATCGATGTTTGTGGAGATACTGAATTCAACTTATTTCAAGACTGGCCTGTCTGAAAAGAAAGGCCCCAAGATGGTCAGGAACGATTTTACGCCGTCGTTTCATCTGAAGAACATGCTAAAGGACTTGGAGCTTGCAACTGACACTGCCAGGTCATCAGGCATCACGCTGCCGCAGACTGCGCTAGCAGAGCAGATATTTCGCGCTGCAAACAATAGCGGCTTTTCGCAACAGGACTATACATCTATCTGCGGCTTTTTGGCAAAGATAAACGGGATGGAAGGAAGAAAAAATGATCAGGGTAAACAAGCTGAATGACATCAAGGCTTCTGAATTCACTTTACTTGCATCGCTCCCCGACATGGGCAAGGTTGGTGGGCTAGTCTCCTCGTTCTTATCGGACCATCTAAAAGCAGAACTCGTAGCAGAGATAGTTTCAAGTGACAAGCCATGGGTCAGTTACTCCGACGGTGTCGCAAAGAGTGCGACTGACACATACAAGATAAGCTATGATAAGAGGCACAAGTTGATGATATTCACCGGCGAGACGCAGCCACAAGACCCCGGGTCGCTTCACAAGCTGTGTAACGTGTTGCTTGATTATGCCCAGTCGATAGGCAAAGTGACAAGGCTTTATGGTGCTGGAGGGTACCTGCGCGAGCAGGTGACAGGCGCGCCGAGAGCATGTGGTGTCGTCAACAGGCCGGAGCTCAAGAAAGTGCTGGCAAAAGCTGGCATCGAGCTTGTGGGAAACGAGATAACGACCATTACATGGTTCAACGGCCTCATCCTCGGGCTTGCAGTAGAAAGAGGAATTGATGCAATAGGGCTGTTTGGAGAGATAGCCGAGACAAGTATGCCGCAGCCCCTTGCCGCAAAGACAATAATTTCCGCATTTTCAAAACTGGAGAATATAGCGATAGACACAAAGCCTCTTGACAGGCAATACGAGTCGATTCTTGAGGAAATTCAGAGCAGGAAGAATGGACCATCAAAATTCGGTCCAGGTATAGGCTAGCGGCCCCTGCAGATATATCTTCTCAACCCTTGGAGGGCTTCTTGATGTTCCTGCATGATGACAGGTTCCTGTTTACCACTACAACCACCATCACACAGAGGTTGTGGGCAGTGCCAGCTGCAGGCTCTTGTTGTACAGACAGAAAAAACCTCTAAGGCATCCCACAACAACAGAAACGGATAAGCGAGATTCAGCCGGGAAAGCAAGAAGCGTGTATCTTGAAGTTTGAGTAGTTCGCAACTCCAAAAGCGCACAATTGCTTGCGCCGAAAGTACACGTGTCCACGCTCAATCATAAGACATTCTTGCCCACACGAAAAAGCGGTCATGCAAAATTAGTAGTATGGATAGTGCATCCTAGGAATAGATGCGCTTGATGCATTCCTAATGTATCGGTGCGCCCACCGGTGCATCTTCTGTAATTGTCAGAAACAGAGGCTTACCCTCCGGCCCGTCAGCAGCTAATAGCATGCCTCTTGAAATAATGTTGCCTATCTTTTTCGGCTCGAGGTTGGTGCAGACTACCACTATCCGTCCCACAAACTCTTCCGGCTTGTAGTGCAGGGCTCCTCCCACGGCAAGGTCCCTCTGCTCATTACCTATGTCCACAGTCGCCTTGAACACTTTCTTCATACCCGGCATTGCCTCTGCGTGGGTCACCTTGCCCACCCTCAAGTGAACTTTTGAAAACTCTTCAAACGTGATCAGGTGCTCTGGAGCCGGTTCACTCATATAGATACACCTCCAGTGACAGAGGAGCCATTAAAATTGGTTGCGTCAGGGGTTTTGCAGGGTTTCGCCTTGTTCCAACTTCATGATCGAAATTCACTTTCCAGATCAGTAGCATCATCGACAACGAACAACGTTGGGCTAGATTAGAGTCTTATATACGAATGCAGCAACTATTCCCATTTAGGTATGGAAGCAGGGGACGTCTGAAGTACATGTTTCGCAGAGTCCCAAACATTGACGCACCTACAGAGATCTAATTCTATAGAAAGTGCGTTCCTGTGGACGTTCCGGCTACCCAGCCCCGGGCTTTGCGTTTGAAAGATGTATATTTCTTGAGCAGGAAATGCTGGAGTGCTGCTGCATCTTTCCACTGGAAACATCGCAAAAGATGTTGTGTGTATGAACTTTCGTCTACTCGATCCTGTCAAATGGTTTCATCGCGTTGGGCAAGCTGTCAATCAGGTCGGTGGCTATCATGTGAAGACCAGTGCGCCTGAACGCAATGCTGCCTGCTATCCCGTTAAGATATACAGCTGAAACTGCAGCTTCAAAAGGTTTTTTCATTCTCGCCAGCAGCCCCGCAGCGAGCCCTGATAGAACATCACCCGTCCCGCCCACAGTCATTGCAGGAGTAGACCTCTTTATTGCAGCAGTTTGTTCGCCGTCTGAAATCACATTCATCCATCCTTTCAGCGCTATTGTTATTCCATGCTCTTTCGCAGTTTTTTGCACGGTTGATATCATCTCTTCCTTTGTCGTTCCAGGATCGCTGCCAAAAAGCCGCCGGTATTCGCCTGCGTGCGGCGTTACGATGCTTCCAGTGCCAGAGATGTCCGTCAGCACCTGAGGTATGAGGGCAGAGGCATCAAGCAGCATCTTCGTCTCGGACTCTCTTAGCTTGCCAACCAGTGCGGATATTGCTTCCGGCTTTAGCGTCATCCCCATGCCTATCGCAGCCGCATCTGCGTGTTTCGGCATCATTGCGATCAGCCTGCTTGCCGATCCGACTGTCAGCTTGTCGTCTGGTAGCGGAAGGGCGATTATCGCAGGAGAGAATGACCTGACGGCGGTTAATATTGATCGTGGGACTGCCGTATAGACCAGATCAGATCCAGATCGAAGAGCGGCCATCGATGCAAGCACTGGCGCGCCGTGGTAGAATCTGCTGCCGCCTGCTACTAACACCACCCCGCTATCGCCTTTCCTCGCCTGAGGCGAGCGCGGAGGCATGAACTTTCTTATCACCCTATCTGTAACTGCGATTGCCTTTGGCAATTATGAAACATGGTAGGTACAATGTCCATGGGCGGATAAACTTTCCCAATGATTCACGAGACAAATCAAACCAAATGCGGTTCACTGATGTTAGCGGGTAACTATCGGATTTATTTTATTTTAACATGTTATACGATTCTTTCCGAAGATGAGGTCTGAAAACCATTCCAATAATGATAAATGAAGTGCGAAAGGCTGCTCGCTCTAATGCAATCAGACAAGAGACCAAAGATAACAGCTGCAGTGATTGTTGCAGCTGCGCTTTTGACAGCGGTTCTGACAACAGCAGGCCATGCATTCGCGGACACCGGCAATGGCTTGGTAGTACCGATGTATGGATGGGACTCGGGATGGGGCACGTTGATTGATGCGAAGGAGAAAAACAGAGATACAGAAATTATTGCAATCATCAACCCGTCAAACGGTCCCGGAGTAGGCAGAGATTCGCATTGGACAAACGTCATTAATGATCTGCAAGGTGCGGACATAAAGGTCGTTGGCTATGTTGCAACGGGTTATGCGGGCAAGAGTGCAGACGCAGTGAAATACGAAGTTAATGCATACCATGACTGGTATGGCGTTGACGGAATCTTTTTCGACGAAGTTAGCCCATCAAATGAAGAATATTATAATAATGTGGTTGACGGCGCGGGTCTTACGATCCTGAACCCTGGCGCGCCCGTACCGAAATCCTACGAGAACATAGGGGACATCATCATCGTCAACGAGAATGCAGGTCTGCCACAAGGTGTTGATTCTAACGGAATAAGCGAAAGCCAGCTCGGAGTGCTATCACATAGCGGGATACCAAATGAAAACGAGTTCAAGGCCATAACAGATCAGGTGGATTACGTTTACGGCGCGCCTGATTGGATGAGCGTTGCGCCCAATATAGCAGACCAGGCAAACTGGGCCAATTGACAAATAGTAGCATCAGTCATTGCTACTAGACTACATTTCTTTTTTCTTGCAGCCTACAATAGAAGAAATTCAGAAGGAAATGTTATCTTAATACGATCCTGTTAAATAGACGCCCGGCACATTCTACCGTTAGCATGACGAGCGGCGGCGGAGGAAGAGGTGAATATCAGAATTCACTGCCGAGAATCATGATCGTAGATGATGAAGGAGACATACTATCAATTCTAAAATCAGGCTTGGAGTCAAAAGGCGGGTTTGTAGTAGACACATTCAGTAGTGCAGAAGCGGCGCTTCGGGCATTTTCAAGCAGTCCTCCCGATCGTTATCGCCTAATTTTGACAGACATCAAAATGCCCAAGATGAGCGGCTTTGATCTTTACCGCAAGATAAGGGAAATGAATGAATCGGTACCCATTGCATTCATCACAGCCTTTGAAATAAATGAAGACGAATTTTCCAAGGTGATACCATCCATAAAAGTTAAAGATTTCATAAAAAAACCAATAAGGATTCCAAACCTGGTAGAAAGACTCAACGTGATTCTTGCAGCCCACTAGGTGCTAGGCTCTGCATGTATAGTCACGATCGAGCCAGGATATCTTGTTCGTATCTGCTTCTCGATCTCAGAAACGCGCTCGTGTATCTGTTCTATAGTCATATCACTATTGAAGGCGCAATCCACATCTATCTTTAGGACATTAGACGCTTTGTATGTGGCAATCTTGCCAACTCTCTTTACGTCACTGGCTTTGGCCACTATTCCCCTTATCGTTTCCTGCGTATCATCGTCTGCAACCGGCTCGATGCCACTGATCTCGGGCATCAAAGGTTCCAAGTGAACTGTGATGTTGTCTACACTCTTGAGCCGAGTCTTTATCGCTTCTTCGACAGCATTAGCAATCGCGTGTGCCTCGCTGAGCGTCGCCGACCTGTTGACCTGAATGTGAAGTGATATGCCCATCAAATCAGTACCTCCAATTCTTGACACAATGACGTTATGTACGCCTCTGACGCCACTTACTCTGGCAGTCACCTTTTCGATCAGTGATTCCAGTGGCAGGTTACTGTCTTTTGGCTCAAAGTGTACAGTGATGTTACTTGGTTTGACATCCAGGCCAGCCTTGGATAGGCTCTCTCCGATGTTGCTTTCCACTTGTGCACTGATATCATGTGCACTTTCAAAACTCTTGTCAGAGCTCATCATGATTGTCGCTTCGACAAAAGTATCCCTGCCTACTCTGCGCATCTTGACATCACTGCATTCAAGAACTCCTTCAGTGCAGTTTGCTGCCTGCCTTACTGTTGCAACCAGTTTGGGCGATATCACGTCTGTAAGTTCCATTGCATTCTGGTACGCAAACCTGCTACTCAGATATGCAAGAAAGACTCCCAGTATCAGGGCTGCTATAGAGTCCCCATAGCCAAACCCAGCTGTGGCAAGCCATATGCCGGCGAAAGCAACAGTTGTAGAAGCAAGGTCTGCAAATGCATGGTAAAAGTCTGCTTTCAGGGTGGACTGCCCTCCAGTCAACTCAGTCCTGCTCATGGCCCGTCGAAGCACAGTTATCCTGAACCCATCAACAGCAAGGGTGTAAAAGATTGCTGCAAATCCTATAGTACCTGCGTTCACCAGTGCGGACGGCTCGGGAAAGACAATCCGCATAGAAGCCTCATAAATGAAAAATATTGCAACTACAAAGAGCGCAATACCACCGATCAGGCCGCCAATTGTTTCGATCTTCCCATGACCATAGGTGTGGTCAATGTCGCGTGGTTTGAGGGCGAGTGTTACTGCAATTATCAGGATCGCTGTGACTACAGCGTCCAGCAACGCGTGAGCCCCGTCTGTTATGAGGGCGAGGCTGTTCGTGAGAATGCCCGCTACAAATTCAAAGACAAAGACAGATGAAATGGCGACGAGCGACATTTGTAAGGCATTTCTCTTGATTGTTCCAACATCAGATGTTGTTCCTTTTGCCAACCGCTCGGCCACTGTTACTGGCACAGTATTGCGGAATTTGTTATTTAGGCATTTGTGTTTCCATTAGCTACCAAAATTATGATGAGCTAATAAAATAATCAGAATCAATATCAAAAAGCGAGAGAATGTAAGTCGAGCTGAATTTTTGGATTCTTGCATCTGTGTCAATAGCCGTCGTGCGCCGCAAATTGCATTGCAACATTCCTAAAAGTTCTTAATGACAGATTTGGAATATAGAGTGGTCACATGACAACTACCCATACATACATCAACGATCTACTATTGAGGGATGAGCCGCACAAGGACTCTAGGCGTGTCGGAGCCGTCTCGATGTCCATCACACCAACCACTACAGGAGCTGCCAAGTCCAAAGGAGAAATCCCACCAGATATTGAAGATGAGATGAAGGGTATGACTTGGAGGGTTCCGGTAAGAGATGGATCAATGACTGTTTTTGTCCTGACATCGAGAAAGGGTGTCATAAACGACAAGGTCGACAGGGCGCTGAAAGTTGGTTATGATCATTGTGAAAAGGACATTAATGGCGTCAGGGCATTTACCGGACAGCCGTTGGTCTCTGTAGACGTGGCAGGAGAGCCGCATTCCTATATAGCAGACGGCCAGAGTACAAGGATTCTTGAAAACGAGATCAAGGCTGTCAAGGTGCTGCCTTGCTATGACAAAGAGCGGAGATTTGCACTCAGATTTGTCGGCCCTATGAAATTTGTTAGAAGCGGGGCGAAATGGGAGTGAATGGCACCCATTATTCCAAGAAGAACGTAGTGGTTTTTACCGATATTGATGGAACGCTGATCGACGCATTTACGCGAGAGTACGGAAGATCCATCGAGCTAGTGAAAAGGCTGAATGAATCGTCAATACCAGTCGTGCTTTGCTCCTCGAAAACGTGGTCGGAACAGAATGCACTAAGGAAGGACTTGGGTCTTGAAAGCGAGCCATTCATAGTAGAAAATGGCGGAGCCATAGTAATTCCCGACAGTTATTTTGATGCAAGAGACCTTGATCGGTATGGCGCGCGGCTTGTCGACGGTTATAGGGTTATAGAACTGGGCAAGCCTTCAAGTCAGATAAGAAATGCGCTTCAGGAGATTCGCAAGACTACAGGCATATCCTTCAGGGGCGTCAGCGATGTATCGATAGACGAACTTGCCAAAATAGTTGGGATGACGCATGCTGAAGCAGAAAGGATGGCAAAAAGGCAGTATGGAGAGACCATCTTGCAGATTGACAGGGAGGAGAAAGCTCGGTTTGAGCAGGCGTTGCGCAAAGGACCGGGCCTGCAAGTGATACACGGCGGAAGATATTTCGATGTTACAGCAGGTAACGACAAGGGCAAGGCCGTACAGATACTTGAGGATCTTTACAGGAAAAAGTTGGGTGGCAAACCAATATTCATAGGAATAGGCGATAGCTCAAATGACATACCGATGCTCAAATATACAGATGTTGCAATGCTTGTGCAGAAATATGACGGCACATGGGCAGATGTGGATATTCCAAATCTTGTAAGGGTCGAGGGCATAGGCCCTGCAGGTTGGGAACGTGCATTTGCAAAGATAATGCAGGAGGCAGAGGGAACCGATGGTGGCACCTGATAGAATTTTTCTTGTTCCACACACCCACTACGATGCAGTGTGGGCATTTAACAAAGAAGACTACTACTACATTAATACAGAGCTGATTCTTAAGAATGCCATAGACCTTATCAAGAAAACCGCAGACTACAAGTTTACCATAGAGCAGACCTTTCTTTTGGAATACATAGAGAATAACCACCCTCATCTCTTTTCAGAGATAAAGAGCGTTATCGAGAAAGATAGGCTAGCTATAGCTGGAGGACAATATCTGCTTTCAGATACGATGATCCCGCATGGTGAAGTTCTGATAAGAGAGATCACCGAAGGAAAAAAGTACATCAAGGAAAAGTTTGGCAAGAACATAGTCGTTGGCTGGGGAGCCGACGAATTTGGCTTTAACGCTCAGTTGCCGCAGATACTGAAAGGGTGCGGCTATCGGTTCTTTGCATTCCGGCGAGGCGCCGACTCTGGAAAACCATCAGAATTCATCTGGGAAGGGCCTGACGGCTCACAGATTCTCTGTCACTGGATGCCGCTTGGATACAGGGCAGGGCTTGACCTTACAAAGCTTTACAACGCTTATACTGTGCTAAAAAAGCACGCGGCCACTGGAAACATTTTCATGCCCTCGGGTAGCGGCGTGACCCTGCCGCAGCCAGAGACATCAAGTATCGTCAGGAAATGGAATGAGGATAGAGGCAATGTTGCCAAGATGGAAATATCTACTCCAGAGGAATTTTTTGTTGCACTTGAAAAGTCCAGAGAAAAATTCAAGGTAAGAAAGGGCGAGATGTACTCGGGCAGGCTGTCTGAGGTATTCCCGGATTGCACATCGTCAAGAACATGGATAAAGCAAGGCGCCAAGATGTATGAAAATGCCATCCTTACACTTGAGCGCTGGAACACAATCGCTAGGCTGATTCCCGGCTGCCCCGATTTTTCCGAACAGTTAGTAAACTATTGGCGAAACATACTGTTTATTGCAATGCACGACGTTGTGCCGGGAACTGGCATAGACGAAGTGTATAACGAAGTCAGGGAGATATTCCATAGTGCTGGCGATACCATAATGAAGTCCATTCGTGATTGTATGGTGTCTATCGCAACCAAGTTGGCCGCCGGAGCAAGCAACAAGATCGTAGTTGTATTCAATTCGCTGTCCTGGCAGGTGAAGAACTGGGTCGAGTGCACCTTAGAATTTGAGGAAGGTCAGATGAAGGGGATCAGTCATCTGCGATCAGAGGGCGAGACATTCGAGATTGACATTCTACAGTATTCAATGTACGAAAATGGTAGTGGAATCAAGAATGCCACCATTGGCTTTATGGCAAAGATACCGGCTTTGGGCTTTAGAATGTTTGAAGTGATACCTGGCGATGAACGCACGGGGATAACGACTTCCCTAGCCTCTGACACGTCATTTTCAACGGACAATTTTGACGTGAAAATCGACCCGGAAACAGGAATTATTAGGATACATCACGAGGGCGAGGACTTTGGTGAAGGCAACGAGCTTAGACTCGAAGAGGAGCTTGGAGACCTATACTACCATAAAGACACGATAGGTCTGATGAAGTCAGAGACAGGTGAGGGTATAAAGTATGGCGCGTTCAAGGCAGAAGGTTACGAAGTAGAGAAAGGAAGGACCCGCCACATAATCAGGTTCAAGAGCAAGTACTATGCGCTCAGATGGCCCTACCGGCTTACCGAGAAGTACAAGTCAATGATTTACAGACACAATTTTATCGATATTGAGAAAGAAATTATCATCTATCGCGACTTGGACAGGATAGATTTTGTAACTAGTGTTGACGATAGACACCCCCACTCAAGGCTAAGAGTACGGTTCGATGTTCCTGTTGGCCATGGGAAATCCTATTGGTGCGGAACACAATTTGGCGCTATCTCTAGAAAAGCTGACCTCTACTACCGGAAGGATGAAAAAGGATGGAAGGAAAAGCCATCAGGTGTTTTTCCATCATTTGAATGGGTGGACTGTTCTAGCGGAGGCGCCAAGAAAGATAAGGGCATCTCCCTCCTGCATCAAGGGACACCTTCTCACGAGGTGAGGGACGGCAAGTTGTACCTTACGCTTTTGCGGAGCATAGTCTTACTCTCAGCTGATGGGACCAAAGGCCCATGTATTCCCACTCCTGATGCCAACGAGATGGGGCGGCACACATTCAGGTATTCCATCCTTCCTCACAGAAAAAGTTGGAGGGAGGCGGAAACTTACCGGCGCGCAGCTGAAGTGAACATGCCACTTGTAGCGGTGCAGCTAGGCACGGTGCCTGATCACGACAACCACGAGAGACAACCACAGATGCGTTACTCTTTTCTTGAAATTGAGCCGCGGAACATACTCTTGAGCACTATAAAGCCAGCAGCGCCAGATGGCAGGAGCAAGATGCCTTCAATAATAGTAAGACTCTATGAAACGGAGGGGCGGAAAACCATAGCACGACTTCGATTTGATAGGCCGGTGAAGAAGGTTCAATTGTTGGATCTTCTTGAAAATGAGTTAGACGAAGGTACGGACATTGGACGGGAAACAGTAGAACTGGAAGTGCATCCGTTCAAAATAGTCACTTTAAAGGCTCAGTTCTAGCAGGGCATCTTTCATGCGTGGTGCCTCTGCAATGACCACACCATCGGGGTTCACTATCATGCTGGATCCAGCGCTTACAAGGCCACCTTGATGCCCCACTGCATCTGCCTTTGCAACATAAATTCTGTTTTCTATGGCCCGGACTATCGGGAAAGCCTTGTTTTTCCTCTCCTTGTATTTTAATTCGTTGCAGGAATAGTAGTGGGAAGATAGGTAGAACAGGACATCAATTTTGTTGAACTTTCTTGGGAGGGACGGATCGTTCTGATCTCTGCATATCAGTACTCCGCAATTGATACCATTGATCCTGAACCCTTGGACGTTTGTGCCAGGTGAAAAATATTTCTTGTCGTAATCAGTCAGCGTGTGCTTGAAGTATCTCTTGATTCTGCTGCCCGGCAACATTATCAAAGCAGAATTGAAAGTTCTTCCTTTCCAAGGAAGAGAAGTTCCTACGACTAGCGCGACTCCAGAAGAATCCGATGCATTGTGCAGTTTGATGATTTCACTCGCTACGTCACTTTCAATTATCTGCCCGTGGTTTCGAATGTATCCGGTAAGCGCGCACTCGGGAAAGCACAGAAGGTCGAGATTTCTTGAACTTGCATGCTCGATATGTTTCAGGATGTTTGCGCAGTTCCTTTTTATGTCAGATGAGATGTGCATTTGCACAACCCCTATTCTGAGCCGCGGCATCAACAATCATCCTCGGACTACCATCTAAAATCTCTAACTATTTACGGCCTAGCCATTAATTCCAAATTCATAATTTTGACAATAGTAATTGATGATGGATTGGTGTGAAGTTGATCTCGGGGGGAGGTTATAGTTTGTTTAAATCTAGACCAGCTCAAAGATTATAGCTGTCGCAAAATGCGGGTTCGTCCTTTTTGGAATCAAATAGACTTCTGCATGCGCCCTAGAAGGTACAGCAGCAGTAATGTTCAGGGAATAGACCACCGGGCGGACAAATATCGAGATACGAAAATACCCCGGTTATCAGGCTAAAGCTGGTGATGCATCCGTATGAATCATAGATAGCTCAGGCTATCGTTTATCACTGAAGAGGGACTATCAATAGAACCTTTGACATAGTGTAACTTAAATCTACGTTCAGGATACACCCGCTGTTCCTGCACATAGATACCACAGAGAGCGACAACAGCTGTACTGCTGTCTGCGCTTCTGTACTACAGCTGTTGCGGATCTATCACAACAACTGTAAGATGCGGGCAAGAGCGACAAGACCCAACATCTGTAGAGTAAATGATTTTGAGAGTCACGGGTGAAAGAAAAAAGAATAGGGAAGAGAATGGTGTTGATGAATAATGCCAGGACGTCAAATAATCTGCGAACTTTGCGGTCCTCAAGACGACGGACTCAATATGCCGATACCATCGCAAGTGCCGGAATTTTCGCAGTAGGCACTACGCGAGCACATTCTTACGTCTACAGAAAGACATCGTTCTTGTCATCCATTTTTCCACCTCCACGGCAATGAGTGTGACAGATGCCAGTGCAATTATCATTACCCAGGATTCGAGAGCGATAGGAGCGTTCTGAAACAGCGAATTCATCGTAGGAAGGTATGTGTACAGCATCTGCAGACCTATCATAATGGCGACTCCTGCAATTAGCCAGCTGTTTGATAGCAGCCTTACATTGAATATCGATTTGTTAAGTGATCTAGAGTTGAACACGTAAAATAATTCAATCATCACGACTCCATTTACAGCGACAGTCCTCGCCTCTTCTATACTGGCGCCGGCATTCAGGTGCCAGATGAATAATCCAAGTACGCTGACCAGAATCATGAGGCTCACCAACATTATGCGCAGTAACAAGCCACGGGAGAGGATGGGAGAATCAGGGTTCTGTGGCCTTCTCCTCATTATGTCTTGTTCCTTTGGTTCAAAAACAAGCATCATTCCGAGGGCTAGAGCTGTTGTCATATTTATCCACAGAACCTGCACAGGAAGCAGAGGGAGACTAAGGCCTGCAAATATTGCCGCGACTATAATTAGCGCCTCGCCGAAATTTGTGGGAATAGTCCATGTGATGAACTTTCTGACATTATCAAATATTCCCCTCCCCTCTTCGATGGCCGCCTCGATTGAAGTAAAGTTGTCATCAGTCAGTACTATATCTGCAGCCTCTTTGGCTACATCCGTGCCCTTGATACCCATTGCCACTCCAATGTCTGCCTGCTTTAGTGCTGGCGCGTCGTTAACGCCGTCACCCGTAACGGCAACAATGTCGCCTTTTGATTGAAGAATCCGGACCAGACGCAACTTTTGCTCCGGAGAGACCCTTGCAAAGACATCTACTCTTTCCACAAGAGTGCCCAATTCACTATCTGAATAGGTTGCCAAGTCGTAGCCGGTAACCGCAAGGACTTCTGAGGACTTACCATGTCTGTCCCCTTTGCCACAATTGTCCAGACCTATCATCCTAGCTATCATTGCGGCAGTCTTTGCGTTGTCACCAGTGATCATTTTCACCCTGATGCCGGCATTATGGCACGACGCGATAGCAGACGCTACCTCCCGGCGCGGAGGGTCCAGCATTCCCTGAAAACCCAAAAACACAAGGCTATTCAAGTCCTTGTCAGTAGTGAAATCAACCTGTTGCATTCCCACAATAACATCTTTTTTCGCGAATGCAAGCACCCGCAACCCCATGGCAGCCATTTCATCGGCCTTTTGAAGCAGGCATTTACGCTCGTCCGCCAGAAGAGGTAGATGATCAATCTGACCTGCTTCATCGTCTTTGGCTACAAAGGAGCACCTTTCCATCAGCTTTTCAGGAGCACCCTTTACATAAGATGACTTTGTGATTTTTCTCCAGATCTCTGTGCAGCGTAGCCATGTATTGAATGGAGGATTCAAAAGGTATTTCGTCGATGCGGGGAAAGCGCCTATGCAACTCGCGTTCATCCAGTCCATACCTGTTGGCTGAAACGATCAATGCGACTTCTGTGGGATCTCCTGCTGCATCCCACTTTCCATCCCTTTCTATAAGTTGTGAATCGTTGCACAGCAATCCCGCAGTTAAGCACTCTATCAGAGACGGGTTGCCGGCTGCCCCGAGGCCTTTTATCATACCTTCGGGGTTATATCCGGCTCCCACAACTTCAAATGTGGCGCCGCCAGCAAAAACCTCTGTGACTATCATCTGGTTCTCTGTCAAGGTGCCCGTCTTGTCAGAACAGATTACTGTAATGCTCCCAAGAGCCTCGACTACAGGGAGTCTACGGACTACGGCATGCCTCCGGGCCATCCTACTTACACCAATGGCAAGAGTGATCGTGAGGGCGGCGGGCAGACCCTCAGGGATTGCCGCGACTGCCAAGGCGACTGCAGACAGGAAACTTTCCTCAACCGTATGCTGAGTTTGAGCTAGGCCGGCTGCAAACGTTGCCAGGGCCAGACCAATTATAAAATACAACAGAAACTTGCTGAAACGGGCTATTTTGCGCATAAGCAGAGTAGCCATTTCTCGCGATAGAGATATGCCCTTTGAGATCTTGCCTGCCTCAGTCTCATCCCCGGTAGCCACGACTATTCCAAATCCCTGACCATACGTCACCAGAGTTCCAGAGTACGCCATGTTCTTGCGGTCAGCAAGTATCGCATCTTGCATGACGATTTCGGCAGTCTTTCCTGCGGGAACAGACTCGCCTGTAATGGCAGATTCGTCAATTCCAAGATCACGTGTCTGAAACAGCCGGATGTCTGCAGGGACCTTATCTCCGGACCTCAAAATTACGACATCTCCGGGGACCAGCTCCGAAGAAGACACGCGTTTCCTAGAGCCCCCTCTGACCACTGTTGCTTCGGTTGTGACCATACTGATAAGAGCCTCCATGGCCTTGTCGGCCCTCATTTCCTGGATAAAGCCCGCTATTGCATTTACCAGAACAACGCCGAAAATCACTGTAGAATCTACCAACTGCCCAATAGCAGCAGTTACGACGCCGGCCGCCAACAGAATATACATCAGAGGCTCGCGGAACTGCAGCAGAAATCTCAGAACAGGGTGTTTTCCCCTTCTTGCAGAGATTTTATTTGCTCCGTAAATGTCAAGTCGCTTGCGTACTTCGGGCTCGTCCAGCCCTTTCTCTGGTACAACTCCAAGGCGAGTGGCTACGTCAGCAGACGGCAGCGCATGCCACCTAACTGCTCTGCTCTCAGTTCCACTCATGTTCTGTTTGACCCCGTACATTATTTCGTCTTGCGATCAAGAAATTTGCGTTCTATATCAGCAGGCCCACATTATTCAATATTATTTTTCATCAATGGCCCGCTGCAGACCGCTTTTTTGGATTGTGCCTAATATGGCACAACCACACCCATGAACATGATAAAACTCAGGCATCTTTAATGCTCAATCATGATCATAAGACAACAATGATAGAGCTATGCTGCAAAAGACTGTCAAGAAAGTGTTCCAGTACGATGACAGGACGAAATTCTACTTGCTGCACGCAATTCGGTGAGGTTGTCTTATGGCTTGACTCAAAAAGTACAAACGAAACAATCCAAAAATTAGAAACATCATTTAAGGAACAAAATATCAAAAAGGTGGGTCAAGGCGACCACCCATCTTACATTTCCAAAACACGAAATTTTCGTGTCGAAAAAAAGCGCGCTCTAGTCGTATCTGATGGGGATTGTCGCCTTTAGATTCTTGTATCTGTTTCTGACGGTCACTTCGGTGACTCCGGCTGCTTCTGCAATGTCTGTCTGAGTCCTGCTTTCCCCGGTGTTAAGGCAAGCAAGATACAGAACTGATGCCGCAAGCCCCATTGGGTCCTTGCCAGCAGATATGCCACTCTCCGTAACGTCTTTCATTATGTTGATTGCGACGCGCTTGGTGCGTTCGCTCAGGTTGGCTCTGTTTGCTACCCGGACTATGCATTTCATAGGGTCGATCATGGGAATCTTGAGATCAAGCTCCATCACGACAAGACGATAAATCCTCGCCAAGTCTTTGCGCTTGATGTTACCGATTTCTGCAATGTCCTTGAGCGTCCTTGACGCACCGGTTTCCCTGCACGCAATGTAGAGCGCTGCTCCGACCATTGCAGATATTGTTCTTCCTCTGACCAGCCCGCGTTCCTGTGCCTTTCTGTAAATGTACGCAGTCTTTTCGATTACTGCGTCTGAAACGCCGAGTTTATCTTTGAGCCTGTCGAGCTCAGAGAAGGCTTGGCGCAGGTTCCTGTCTGTCGGGGAATGAGCCTGTGAACGAAAGTCCCATGCTCTGAGCCTACCCATAGTTGAACGCATCGCTACATCCAGTACTCGCCCGCTGGCATCCTTGTCTGCCCTACCGATTACCGTAGACAGACCCATGTCGTGGCGAGCCAGTGAGCTTGGGATTCCAGTCCTGCTCCTATCATTTGCTTCTTCGGATGTAAAAGCTCGCCATTCAGGACGGCTTTCTAGAGTTTTATCGAAGAGCACAAGACCGCAATTCCTGCAGATGACTTCACCGGATTCCGGATCTGTGACCGTCTGACCGGATTCGCATACATTACACACTATTGCTGTTTGCATGTTCTATAATGAGGTATGATTATTATCGTCATTCATCCTATTAAACACTACGAATTCTAAAAGTTTACATAGTTTTCTAGCCTGTGGCTGAGGAATATTTTGCATATGGTATTTTGCACATATTTATCAACATTTTCTGTGCTTTCACTGAATAATTGGATTGTCAAACATTTGCAAACAACCATCTATGACAACAGTTTTATCATAAAAAAGGTTGTATCATATGTGAGTAAAAGACAGGCCGTAGTCAGCAGACTATCTCAAGCACGGCCCCGGTCAAGATTCGGAGAGCAGACTTTTGGCAATGATGTCGTCTTTACTGTCGATGGCCAGGAAACCTTCAGGCAGATCTACGAAAAGATACATTTAGCAAAAACCAGTGTTCACATCGCAAACTATGATCTTGATCCGGCATTAAGATTTGTAAGAAATTCTGACGGGTTGGACCAGCACGTCAGCCATCACCAGCATGAAGCATATCCATTGCAAGAACTCTTGGTTGAGAAAGCGAAGGAAGGTGTCGAAGTCAAGATAATCGTATGGGAGCCGCGACTTGTCTTGCGAATTCTTCCAGGCGCAGATGAACGTGGAATTGACGGCAGGGCGGACGAAGTGAATGTCATTAATGAAATTGCAGAGCGACATGGGATATCGAAAAAGTTGATGCTAAGAATAGACAGCAGTGCTCCTTCACTCACATCTGCCCATCACGAGAAAATAGTAATTGTAGATAACCAAGTCGCCTTTTGCGGTGGACTTGATCTATCGAGAGGCAAGTGGGACACCAGTAGCCACGATTACGACAACCCGCTACGCGACGCAGATTCAGAGCCATGGCATGACGTGCATGCGATGGTAACCGGACCTGTCGTTTGGGATCTTGTATATCATTTCCACCAACGCTGGCGCTATTCACAATCCAGAAATGTGAAGAAAGTAAGAAACTTGAGAATAAGATCAAATTACCCAGTAAGGGGCAATCAAGGAAACGTACAGGCAGTCGCATTGCGCACATGGAATGAGCTTGACAGGCACGGAGGGATTCAAGCATGGTATGCCGCAATGTTTCGGAAAGCAAAAAATAGCATATATATCGAAAACCAATTTCCGTTCCAGAATTCCTTTGCAACCACCCTGCTTGAAAAGAGGCTGAAAGAAGAGCGCCAGCTGAAGGTGATAATAGTCTGCCCCATGGAGCCAAACCTGCCCGGCTTTATTGGCAGCATGATCGCCAAGATGAGTGTGAACGATGTCAACGACAACCTTGCAGCCCTCCGCAGAGCGGGTGATGGAATAAGAGTAAAAACATACTCGCTTGTATCACAGCATCCCACAATTGCTACGAAACGCAGGCAGATCTATGTCCATTCTAAGATCATGATAGTTGACGACAAGTGGATTACGATAGGCTCTGCAAACATTGACAAGAACGGTTTTAGAGATTCGAGCGAATTTAATCTGGGGATAACATCACCGAGACTGGCTTCAGAGCTAAGGATGAGGTTGTGGAAAGAGCATTTGCAGGACGTTTCATTGGAGCCAGACTTTGAACAAGGATTCCATGCTTGGGAAAAAGCTGCAAATGAAAACGGCCGTTATGTCTCTGAGGGCAAGATGATGAAAGGCCATGTCTACTACTACAACTTTGAAGAAATGGGAATGCCTCCACCATATCCCGACGCCAAAGGCAGCACAAAATTCGAGCTGTTATAGGTTTGCAATAATTCGGGCCAGCCGTGATAGCTGTACTGGCTTTATCAGGGCATAAATCCTCTTATCGTCAAAGAACCGGTTCTCTGAAAGCTCCTTTTTCACATTTTCATGGGCCGTGACTATCAGTATCCTTGCTGATGGATTCTTCTTCAGAATTCTTTCTGCTGCCTGGAGGCCGTTCATTGATCCAGGCAGTTGATAGTCAATGAGTACAAGATCAGGCTGATATGCATCATAATCACGCAGTATCTCATTGGCTGTAGGCGCACTGGCCTCGATCGTATACCCTCTCTTTGCCAGAAAGTCCCTGTAAACCAGCAAGATATCCTCCTCGTCCTCTATTATCATTATTGTCTGCACTTTGCCCTGCTGCTTGAGCCTCACGGTACATGAATATTGATTATTGTATATAACTAGTCATGATTGTTATTGCAGGCACTATGCATGCTGGCAATGTTCACATAGCTTATCGGCGTACTAGCACATAGATGCCAGCTAGTAAACTGGGTAAACTGGTTCGTGGCAAAAGGAACAAGGTCGTTCGCACAAGAAGCTGGTCAGAGGCTGCCGAGACCGTTGAAAACATCCTTGGAAGCAGGTACCTGCTCGGTGCGCAAATCGGTGACTCTGTCACTGTCAGATACGTACATGAAGAATGGGACGGGCAGTGGCAGCACCACTACAAGATTACAGTCAAGCACCTCGATACAAAGTGTGCTGCCTGCGGATTTTCTCCTGCCGAATGTATCTGCGACGATCCTGTCGTCTAGATCACTGGTAGAAAAGAAGGAACTAGCCTGAAAGATAAGAACCATCTGAAGTTTATAACATGCGTCAACACGTCCTCATTCGTTTTCTCTGATCCCGAAGCCGCAGTAACAACTTCTGCACTTGTTCGGTTTGTCGTTGGAAAGTCCAAGTTGAGTAGACCGTACCCAAACGAATCATCCTTGCCTTCTTCACCGAGGTCCTTTGCAGCGTGTCTGAGCACTGCTCTAAGCTCATTGTTTGTCCACATCCCATCACCGTTCACCATCCCAGTCTTGATCCATGCTGTTTCGTTGCTTTCAAGCAAGAGTGCGATAGAACCGGTGACAAGTGGAGTGGCCATCGAAGTACCGCTGGAAATCCTATAACCACCACCAATAGCAGTAGATTTGATGCCGGAGCCAGGAGCAACAAGTTCCACCCCCTCTCCAGTACGCGAGAAGTCTGACAGGTTGTTTTCCTTTGTCACAGAGCCAACCCCGATCACCTGTTCATATGCAGCGGGGTACAACACATCACCCTTTCCGTTTCCCACTGCCGCCACCATCACCAGCCCATATTCAACATAAGCCGTCTGTACCGCCTTTGCAAGGGCCCTGTTGCCTCCGCTGCCGGTTATGCTCATGTTGACAATGTCGATGTCGTTCTCTATGGCCCAGTTGATCCCCTTTGCAAGATCGCTGAAGGAGCCACTGCCCCTCTTATCAGAGACCTTTATCGCATAGATTTCGGCTTCTGGCGCAATTCCGACAACCCCCTTGCCATCCCTAGCTGCCGCAAGTATGCCAGCCACATGTGTCCCGTGCCCGTTGTCATCCATAGGGTCGTTATCGTTGTTGATAAAATCATATCCTCCTCTGTAACTGTGAGCGAGCTCTGGGTGGTTATAGTCTATGCCAGTGTCAAGCAGGGCAATCCTGATACCTCTGCCAGTATAATCTAAAGAGTGGACAGATTCTGCGCCAATATCTACCAGAGCCCAAGATTCCTCGTATTCAGAGGTACTTGCCTCAGCAATCTCGAATTGGCCGTCACTTTCTATAAACTCTATCGCAGGGTCTTGCGCGAGGCGGGCAAGAGCGCTGGTTGGAACCAACGCGTGAACCATTTCCATTTTGTCAAACTCTGCGAGAATCTGGCCACCAGCAGCTTCAATCACTCCAGGAACGTAATTGCCTTTGGCAAAGGAGATGATTACCCCCTTGGTGGCCGGGGCCGATGATGACATGCTTGCAAACAGGGGGACGACGAGCACGGCCATCAGAATTGGAGTAATGACATATGACATTATTCCTAAAAATCATCAATACAATCAATGTTAATAATTATCGAGAACAATATTCTTATCATTTCAGGATTGAATGTTGTTAATTCCTGATCAGACGCTCTAGAAATTGAAATTATATTCACAATATCTAGAGTATTCAATAATTCACAGGTAATGCGCTGTTGCGGCAATCTTGTCTCACGAGGAGGCCGTTACCGTACTCTGGTAAGAAGCCCAACAGCCGCCACAACAGATCAAAATCTTCCCAAGGAAGGATAGCGAATTCGCAGGTGATGAAGAGGCATTCTCCTATTGTGAGCTCAGTACCGCGGGAACATTCTCGTTTGTATGCAACTTTTCAACTGATGACAAGAATTCCTGTACGTTTGGTGGTCTAGTCAATATTCTACCAAGAACCTTGATACTAAAGTTAATATCATACGCCTTTTGCTTATAAGTATGGCAATAGGAGCCTATCAGCTCTTTCAAGAAGCGCTTATCAATGATTTTACACGGCGCAATTACACAACGCACTTTAACCAGTTCCTAAAATGGACTGGCAAAAACGCGGACGACCTGATCAAGCCAGAAGCGAGGGAACTAGAAGATTTGATCCATTCCTACCAGCAGCATTTAGAAAAAGAGGGATATGCAAAAGGTAGCATCAACGCCAAACTGTCAGCGATTCAAAGATTTTATGTTCAGAATCGTGTTAACCTTAATTGGAATTGGATTCGTAGCTTCAAGACAAGGGCCAACGGCAAAGTAAAAGACAGAGACTATAACCGCGAAGAGCTGCGCAAGATCCTCGATGCGGGCGACATCAGACAAAAGGCCATCCTATTGACGCTTCTAACTGGCATGAGAAAAGGCGGCATTGCAAGCCACTACACCGACGCAACGGGTAACAAGATAGATACAGGCCTGCGCATCAGAAACCTGCAAAAGATAACGTCTTTCATTGATGATGAAGGAAACGAGCAACCACTGGACAGCCACCTATACAAAATAACAGTCTACGAAGGCGAGCCGGAAGAATACTTTTGTTTTACAACGTTTGAAGGCGCGCAGGCGATAGACGCGTATCTTGACAAGCGCAGGCGCGACGGCGAAACACTGACACCCGACTCATGGCTATTCAGGCAGGAATACAACAAAAAAGACGTCGATAACGTCAAGCCGCTGACAAGGGACGCACTAACTCAGTTATTCGTCAGGCTGACAAGGGACGCCGGTGTAAGGACAAAGGGCGAAAAGTACAAGCGCAAAGAAACGATGTTGTTTCACGCATGCAGAAAGTTTGTAAATTCCCGCATGGTTGAACGCAAAGTCGACTATGTCGCAAAAGAGTATCTTTTAGGCCACCGTCAAGGCTTAGAGCCTTCATATCTGCGCAGCCAAGAAAACAACTTTCTAAAAGAGTGGCTGAAGGCCATACCAGTAGTTACGGTCAGCAATGAAAAGCAGCTGCAGCAGCACATTGAAAAATTACAGGTACAGGTTGGCGATATCGACGTTTACAAGCGCTCATATCTCGATACAAAGGCCGAGCTGGATCGGTTGAGAGCCGAGCAAGAAAGGAAAGAGAAAGACATGCCTTCAATGATACAGGCTGAGGTTGAAAAGGCCGTAGCGCGGGTGATGCAACTTAGACAGGAAAACCCCATACTGGATAATGTCAAGTTGGAAGCATTAGCAAAGAAGAAAAGAGAAGGGGTCTAGTCGGCGTACCCCAATTTGTTAAATGTGTCTAGGATGACATGTAAGCGCGAGTCTGCTTCCTTAAACTGTTTGTACATATAGGCCATGATTGATTTATCAAATGCTTTGTGACAGGATTCTATCATTTCTGCAAGGTCTGAACTTAGGATGATATGTTCATGTTGGAATATTTGAGAAATCAGCATACTATGTTTTAACCGCTCCTGAGGCGCCAAGGCTTTCATGTCACCGGCGCGGCTGAATAAGTTATAATCTAATAGATATTTTGAAACGGCCCTAAACAGTTCTTTTCGATATGCTGCATTTGGAAAATACTTGTTAAAATCTGCAAGTATATCATGGCCATGTGCTTGAGTCAGGCTTTCAAACGGTACTTCCAGATAGGTAATAGCAACAGCGGCACCTTTCAGAGAGGGCACAAATTCAAGCCGACTACGTGGGTTCTTTGGATCGACTCTGACGGATTTGATCATGCCTTTATTATCTCGCAGACCTGTAACGCTTTGTAGAACGCTTATCCTTTCCCGGCGCGTGTCTTGTTGCAAGCTGCTGTAGTCACAACCCGATTTTATGCAGATCAGCTTCAGAATTTCTCGCTGTTCTGGACTCATGCCGTAAACGTCCCTCACCGCTTGGTTGAGCGTGATTGTAGTCATGCCTACTACTAGAACGTAGTTAGTTTTAAGCTTTACCTACTACAACAATGTTGTAGCAGACGAAAAAACACACTTGTCGTATGACTTACTACTTTATTTACTAGATTTTTCATTTTTTACTATATGCAGGCAACCCAACAAGTTACAGATTTAGGGATTTGTGAGATGCTTGGGTGTCCATCCCAAGCAGTAAAAGAGGTTAAGGTAACATTGTCAAAGGGCGGATTTATTAGGTTATTTTTGTGCGAAACTTGTGCGCCGAAATTCCAAGCAAAAAAAAGTGGTGGCGATGTCAGCGCCAACCGAGAGCTGCCTATTCCTGGCGTTTCGAGAGCGAGGACTAAGCAAAATTGAGTACCACAGACTCGCCTTTAAACGTTAATTCTCAACGCGTCAAAGTTGTTCGCAAACACCGGCGCACAATGACCACAATTCCCTTAGGATACTGCCGCAGGCTTGGCATTATCGAGGGCCTGACAGAGCTTGATGTTTCAATCGAGAACGGCGCGCTTGTTTATCGACCTGTGAGAAAGGAGGCTGCTTTTGCTTGAATCGCCCTGTTAAAGAGTGTCACCGCTTGAACGACAGCCTTTGCATTTGTGGTGACCTGCGCGGCGTCCACAACAGGCGCGGTTGTATCTTGTGCGAGTGCGAACGCTTTATAGGTAAGGCAAGGCCGCACTCGTGTGAGTTTTGTAACAAGACTTTCAAAACGATTAAGGAACTAGACTTTCATGGGCTGGAGGTTCATCAAGTCTCTTTTTCATTCAGAAGGAGGAGCGCTCGAGCATGACCGCACAAATGCCCGCATTGACTGACTATAACGGCTGGGCTGATTATTGGTATTATACCATTGGCGTTAATGTCATTCCTGCGAAGACTAGGATTAAGATAACTGATACACCCTGGAAGGATTGGCAGGTAAAACCCATCCCGGAAGAATTGCACACGAAGTGGAAAACCGAAGGCGCTTTTAACAAAGGGATGGCTATCATTGTCGGCAAGGTCTGGCGCGGTCTGCATGAAGGAAAATACTTTATCTTTGTAGATTGCGACAACCTAAGAGCCATTGAAGAGTTTTGTATAAGGAATGGTGTTAGAACTTCATTAAGGAATATCGCTGACAAGTTCCTAGTCGAGCAGCATAGAGACAACACCAGCAAGGCCCACATTTACTTTTATTCAGAAAAGCCATTTGCAAAAAAAAGCAGCGACACCATAAATCCAGACGTAGCCCATAAGCTCACGACTAACGAAATACCTGCATTTGAGATTAAAGGGGATGGTAGTCATGGCATTGCATTTTGTACCCCTTCACCACACAAGAACGGTTTTCCTTATGAGATCATTGGTACAAAGGAACCGATAGCCCTAGACGACAAGACAGCAAGCGAGTTAGAGCAACATCTCGATTCTATCTGCAAAAGATACGGGATTAGTTATTTAGAAAACGGCAGCAATGGCAGAGCTTTGACACCTATCGCAGAGATGTTCAAAGATGATTTTGTAATTCTTGAAGGTCACAACCGGCATGAAGGACTCTTGCGCGTTATAGAGTCGTTGATAGCGCGTAACTCCAACATTCTAACGTTAGACCAAATAAGAGACATTGCTTACCAATGGAATCAAAAACATTGTGTACCGCCGCTCGATGATACTCAATTCGATAAACAATGGCATGATGCAACCCACTTCATTGCTAAGAAAAAGTCTCATGGTGAGATACTTGTTTTTGACGACAAAAAGGAAGATGAGAAAATCGATCCATCGACAATCGCTAACGAGATAGTAAAACACTACAAGTTAAGAGCAACACGCACAGATGACCATCCGATATATCGCTATAATGAAGATGGTAAGGATGCAGGTATTTGGACAAGGGCTGAAACTTGGCTTGCTGAAATTGTCAAGAAGCATTATCCTGCTATTACATCAAGGCAATTCAAAGAGATCCTATTCAGTATTTGGACAAAAGAAGGCGTTGGAGTCGAGCCGGAAGAATGGGATAGTAATAGATGGGCTTGTCATTTTAACAATGGATGGTTTGATCTCAAAACTTGGACATTTGAGCCGCATGGCCCTAACAGCCATGAGCGCCTAAGCCTGGTAAAATCAACAGTCAATTACAATCCGGATATAGAGTGCAAAGTCATCAATGAAGCGTTAGATAAGACTCTCAGCAAAGAAAACAGAGAACTATATCTCAAGATGATAGGCTATTGCTTCTTACCGTCATACGCTTTCAAAAAAGCCTTTGTGTTGATAGGTCCGAAGGATAGCGGAAAAACTACATTCAAAGAGTTAATCGGTCATCTTGTAGGATGGCATAATGTAAGCGCCGTAGCATGGAGCGATATAGACAAGCCCTATATGGCTGCAGAGCTTGAAGGCAAAATGGTTAATCTGGCTTCAGAGATCACAAAGGCACAACTGCTAGACTCTGCAACCTTCAAGAAATTGACAGGTGATGATACTATCACAAGCCGTAAAATCAGACAAGCGCCAACGACATTCAAAAACAAAGCAAAGATGATTATCGTTGTAAATGACATGCCTGAATTTGGAGAGATAGACGAAGCTGCGATCGGTAGGATTATCATTATAGATTTTGACCGTCAATTCAGAGAGGATGAAATAGACAAAGACCTACTTTCAAAAATGACCACGCCTGAAGAACTATCTGGCTTGCTTAATCTTGCTCTCAAGGGATTGAAACAAGTAATTGAAGATAATGGATTCAACGAGCCAGACCTAGAGGACAAAGTCGCAGAATATCAAGAACGGACCAGCAAGCTCAAGGATTTCATTAAAGACAGTTGCGAAATAGCACCGTTGAAAACTGTATCATCGCAAGAACTCTTTAAGGCATATAGTCAGTACTGCATACGCGTTAATACAAGACCTTTAGGTGATCGTGATTTTGGCAAGGAATTGCTAAATACATACGGAAATTCTGTTTCAAAAAGCAGGCCAGTGATAGACGGCAAAAGAGTTTACGTCTATCATGGCATTGGGTTAAAGGCCACGCTCCCAGCCTCAGCCTAATTCCCCTCTTTTTTTTCTAAATCATTGCGCTAGGCTCAGTTGAGCCTACCGCATCAACGTCTATTTTCCGTCTAATGTGTCTAATGTGTCAAGCCGTATATTCTCCGTAACGATTCACATTCTTATATTCACATTCTTATCTATGTACGTATATTATCATGCCTGACGGACTAGACACATTAGACGCATATCGCTAGCGATATTGTAACCAATGTAACCAAGTTCTGCAGGTACAGCGAACTGTACAGAAACACAATCCAAAGAAGGTGAGAATCATTTTTTGTCAAAAATAAGGCAGTGTGCGTATGGCGGTTACAATGGTTACATGGTTACAAACTAGGGCAATTGTCGAAGACTTCTTTTCAACCTAACGTTTAGTCGGTCAGATAGGTCAGATAGGTCAGATAGGTCAGATAGGTCAGATAGGTCAGATAGGTCAGATGCAAATGACCCAATTGACCCAAACGACCCAAATGACCTATCTGACCACAAACGCTTTTAGATGTAACAAATGCAGCTATAAAACAGCCGACTCTGCCGACTTTAAGGGCCACGCCGCCAGCCACCGCGACGGCTAACCCTTCTTTTCAACCTTCGAGACTTTCAGGACAATCTTGCCGCTTGGCATCACTTCATGATCAAACTCTAATTCATCGCCAGCCTTCAGCCTCAAAAGTTGTGCATAGCCTGACGGAATAGTGACGCGCAGAGATGGCGAGCCTGGCCTTGATATCGTGACCTTGCTTCTCATTTTCAGTGGAGCTTGCAGTTTCATCGGCTATTAAAACAGCTAACCTGTATATATATTCATAGGCAATATGTCGGCAATATATTTATAGAACTTGATTACAGTATTTGGTTAATGCAAAAGAGGGATACGAAAAACAGGATGGTTGTAAGAGACATACCAAGCACGTGCAAAGAGCTGGACGAGATGGTAGAAGTATATCTGCCGCTGCGGCTGCCAAAGCGGCTATTCGGCCTGCTCAATGACGCAATGAATCATCGAGAGTGGTACGACGGCGCGGGCTTTGTCGCAGGGCTGAATGTTGAAGTCTTGGAGCTTGCCGAATCATGGTTTAGGGACCGGCTGTTTGAAGATGTCATGGGCCCAGGCGATACCATGGATCTCTTTGCCAAACACAGGATAACGTCAGCCTACATCAACGCCTTTGCAAGAGACGGAGGATACAAGTTAATGCGGCAGATCGCAGGCATACGAGCCTGACTTCCTTTCTTCTTTACACCACATCGTTTTTAGCTGACGCTGTAAAATCTAGGTTATGGGCTGCCGCAATCTCTGCCAAAGAATAGGTAACAAGCCTCCGATACGCTTTGCATACGAGCAAGGCTACAAGCGTTGTAATACTTGCGACATCTACCTTATGACTGATGCGATGTTTTGTCCCTGTTGCCGCTTGCAATTAAGATGTAAGTTGCGCGTGAAAATGCCCTATACCAAACGCGTTAAAATGTCAATCCATTGATAGTTGTCAAGCACAAAATACTTAGCTAGCGCTTGTTTGATTAGACTTGCCTTTTATGAGTCCTACAGCGCAACGCCGCTGTCCGTCGACTCTGGGATCAGGTCAAGCCGCGTCGTTTAGTCGGGATGGCTTGGTTCCAGAGTCGCCGTTTTTCATTCTAACCGTATATGGCGCGTTTTTTCAGCTGCAGGAATTTTTTTAATGTAATATAATTACTACTATATTGACCGGTGAATATGGCACTATCCTATCTGGTTCGCTAATTGGTGTTGGACCATAGAAAAAGCAGAGGGCATTTCCTTCAGGCCAGTATGCCACATCCATCAAATCAACAACTGACTTGGCATTTTCCTCTTTGACCTTCACAGATGTCTCTCCCGTGTACAGCTCATCCCCCCACCTGTTTATGGTGACTATAATCGGCAGATTTTCGATTATCGCTTGAACTGTCCTAGGTGAACTGGAATCGTCAAGCTCTATTGCCACCTTTTCGCCCAGCTCTGAGAATTCAAGTGACAAGATCTTCTTATTTTTCATGTTTCCTCCCGGAGAACTGCAGCTCATGGTGGGCAATTTCCTTCCTTTGAAAGGGCATAGTATAATCGGGCAGGTCCAAGGCTACGGTCTTGTTCTTGTGTATGGCATACGTCTTGCCATCATAGGTGCACTTGATTATCGGGATAGTGTCCATGCCTGCTACCACGTCCGCAACCTTGTAGTATTCAAGCAGCTTGCGACTTTCATAGACTGTCCCATTCTTACGCCGGAACCGCTTTTTGCTCATAAACTTGAATGCAAGTATGATATGCCGCTGGTGGTAGATGCCAAACATGTTGCGTATCAAGAGGCATCGCTCGATCTGGTCCTGCGGAACGTATAGTATATCGCTAGTTCCGGACTTGGCTTCGATGGCCAGCAAGATGCCATCCGTGTTATTGACAGCTACAATATCAGGCAGACCAGTACTACTTCCGCCCAATCGCCGGGCGTGCCATACCCCATCGTTGAGCTTTTGCACAAGCGCATGCTCGTAGGCATAGCCTCTGCTGCGGCGTATGTTTCCCAACCAGCTAGCGTTGAACGGCCCGTGTCTTTAAAGTTTCTCAATATGACAGTTTGTTGCACGACTCGGAAGAACCGTCATTTCTGAATGTTTCCAGTGCCAAAACCGCATATCAGGCTTACGAATTACGATATTGTTGTTGCATTTTTTGAACGTCATTTGTACATTTCAGATTCATGTGGCAGAGCACACCACCATGGGGCAAGTCTTTTATTGCAAACGACCTCAGCTGTAACGATATATGCATGACTCGCTTGAGGCCATCAATTCCGAACTGAAAGACGTGCAGGAACGCCGTGAAAAGTTGATCAAGGGCACACGCGACGTAGTAATGCTCTGCAGCAAGTCCATAGTGGCATTGCACCACAGTCAAATCGATGACGCAAAAACCAAGATGGAAGAAGCAAAGACGATGCTCCAGGAGTTCAGAAAACATGCGAGAGAAGATCTCTATCGATACATTGCAGTGGCAGAGCAGGAGCTGGTCGAGGTGTATGCCCTGAGGGCAGTAATGGAAAACAGGAAAATTCCATCAATGAAGGATTTAGAGGTCACCGGCCCATCATATCTCACGGGACTGCTTGACTGTATCGGCGAGATAAAGCGTCTTGTATATGACAGGATGCGCTCCGGCAACGAGAAGGATGCTGAAAAATTGTTTGCAACAATGGAAGAGATCTACAACGCAATCTACCCCTTTGCAGTCTATGACAACATTGTTTCAGGTCTGCGCAAAAAGCTCGATGTGGCAAGGATGCTCATAGAAGACATCAGGGCAGTAGTCACAGAGGAAAGCAGGAGAAGGGCGCTCATTAACGCAATAGATAGATTGGAGAAAAGGCAGGGATGAGATCCATTCGTCTTTAGATGCCTTATGATGCCGTTGCATTGGCCGGATTTTCAAAAGCTGCTACAGGCTGTATTACAATGGGAATCGATCGTCTTATGTGAGATTTCAGAGAGAGCGAGACAAAAGTCTGGCCAGACAGTCACAGGAAAAAATGTCAGATTCCTTTTTCGAAGTATTCGAACACTTCGGGACTTGCCAACAGCCAGCCATAATGGGTTTCATCATGAATATAGCGCACTTCGCGCACTTTTGGAACCGCGTTTCGTCTGCGTAGCCCGAGCACGAATTCTCCCTGAAACGCAAGTCCTAGCTTTTTTGCCTTTGAGTTTGATTTTGAGTCCCGTGGCAGCAGAATTCGGTAGCTGAACTTGTCCGGGGGTTTTGAAACATATGCCTCGACCAGCTTGTCGACCGTCTGGCGTATGTCTGATGCTTCACGTATGTCGATCGTTTCAATTACAGGAAATCTAGCGTAGGGGGAGCCAGACACTGCCAAAAAATTAGAACAGAGTCAGATAAATTCCATCCTATTGCGGACTGACTACTGTCACAGTGACGGTGGCGCAACAGTCTGAAAATTCTGTTGCGTAAATTTGGATTGAAATTTGCATGCAGAAGGCGCTATATCGATGGCCTGTTTTAGGCTGCTATTAATTCCAATTTCACATTCTTGACAAGAGCAGCTGATGGATTAGAATGAAGCTAGTCCTTTGGAGGCCAGGGTTTGTTTGGAACGAAGCTGCTGATAGAGTGCATTAAAACGGTATCCAGAACTGATCTTCTGCTTCGGCGGCTGCCTGAAACAGAGCTCTGCAATTGTTGTGTGCACACTGCAGCAAGTGTTCCTGTAGTACAGCTGTTGTCGGTCTACCACAAGAACAACAGCTGCAAGAGACGGGCAGGGGAACAAGATCCGAAATGTGTCAAGGACTTGATTGGCACCTACTGAGGATTACAATAGCAAGGAATAGGGATGAGAAAAGGGTTGTTGAATTATGTCTAGGCCTCAGCTTATTTGTACTTGGCAAACGCTTCCTCGAGGTGATGGGTGAGTTTTTTGTGCCATTCAGGGAATCCTTCAGGTCCGTCAGGGTAATTGCGGTAATGATCCACAAGTACTTTGTTCATGGTTGCGCAATACCTCAGATCTTCGGCAAGTTTTTTGTTCATGGCACCTCTTATCATCATGCCAAGCTTCTCAACTGTGCTGAACTCCGGATGCTCTCCTCTTGTTATCTTGTCGACATCCATCTTGCTCAAAAAGTGCTTCATGCCATAGTTGATCTGATCATTTGTCAGCCCCTGCAGCATTCTGCGAAAGACTTCAAGGCCCGCAGTCTTGTAGCCATAGTCGTTGATGAAATGTTTGTTGTATTGCCACAGGCCTTTTTCAGAGGTATCTCCAGCCTGAATGGCTTCAACGGCATCCTTTCCTGCTATCGTTGCCGCTATGATGGCAGGACCAATACCACCAGCATCAAGGGGCTTGGGCATCCATGCCGAGTCGCCAACTAGCATGTAGCCGTTCGCGACAAGGCAATCGTTCTGCCTTCTTACCGAAACCTGCCATGTACCCCAAGCATTACCCTCATCTTCGGGACCATCCGCCAAGCGCGGGTTACGGATTACTGGGTTTTTCCCGACATATTCGTCAATCAACGTTTTGAGGTCCGGGTGTACACCCATTTCCTTGTTGCGTGCGTCAAAAGCCTTCTGTTGCACTCCAAGGCCAATGTTCACCTTACTCTTTCCTTTTGGAAAGACCCAGCCATAGCCACCGGGGGCAAGCTTTTGATCAAGATGTATAATGCAGTAGTCAGGATCGAAAAAGGTCTTGTCCTCGTGATCAGCGTCAAAGTTGTAGATGTAGCGACCAGTAGCTTCAAGGTCATCACGATCGATCCTGCGTTGGATGAACGACTTGATCGGGAGATTGGTGCGGAGGACGGACGTAACGCCCGTGCAATCTATCACCAGCTTTGCCGTCTTCTTAAAGACCTCCTTTGTGTCGAGGTGCTCACCTTCGACTCCTATGACTGTGTTACCATCAATGATAAGCGAACGCAACGCGACCCGCTCCCTAATCTCGACACCTGCCTTTGTCGCATCCTTTAGTTGCCTCTGCGGCAGGAGACGCCTATTAAGGATATAACCTTCACCGTCAAACGAGATCCCGGTTTCATGGTCAGGAGAATACGCGATCACTCCCTTGACAGGATGCTCTATCTCTGGATATCCCCACCTGATCTTGATCCTTTCTGTCATATAGTCAACAGTATTCTTTCCTACAGCATCGCCACAGACCCAGCCAGAGACTGTCTTTTTTCCCTGCTGAGGAATCGCGTTCCGGTCGATCACTAAGATCTTTAACGACTGGTTCGAATAGTACATTGCAGAAGATGCAACAATAAGGCCAGCGAGTCCGCCACCTGCCACTATAATATCACAGTCTCTATTCATCAGACAGACAAGGCGTCAAGGCGGAAAACGCTATTTAAAGTGTTCCTGTCTGGTCAGGGCCCTGTTAACTTAGGGTAATTCGTAAAGCTAGGACTGTCCTAGCTTTTTTCATTGCGAAATGAATAGAACCAGAACAGACCCAGCTGTA
>FWPU01001218.1_pt1 | contig 79143 bp, 71 predicted proteins | sample 2228361 | NCBI WGS metagenome assembly FWPU01 (sample SAMEA103939777, study PRJEB20133) | metagenome | reverse complement strand
GCAGTAGATGGCGTCTGCCTTACAGTTGTTCAGAAAGGAACTAATAGTGTAACAGTTGATGTGGCAAAGGAGACAGTGTTAAGGACGACGCTTAAGAATTTCAGGACCGGGGATATTGTAAATCTGGAACTTCCCTTGACCCCCACAGCCCCTCTCGGCGGGCATATAGTTCAGGGACATGTTGACTGTGTTGGGAAAATTACTCAGAGAAGGCCTGAGGGAAAGGGGGAGCGAATCACCATTGAAGTTCCATCTGGGTGGGATAAATATATTGTTGATAAGGGTTCTATAGCAGTGGATGGAATGAGTTTAACTGTTGCAAAAAGATCTGGAAATAGGATAGAGATTGCCATAATTCCCCATACATTAAGAAACACAAATATTTCTTTTAAAAAGACGGGAAGTTATGTTAATATAGAAGTTGATATAATTGGAAAATATATTTATAATTTCCTTAAAAATATAGAGGTTGTGAGATTAGGAAGATGAACATTAAGAGAGTGGAAGAGGCAATAGAAGAAATTAAAAAGGGCAGAATGGTCATTCTCGTTGATGACGAGGATAGGGAAAACGAAGGCGACCTATGTATGGCTGCGGAAAAGGTAACGCCTGAGGCGATTGCATTCATGGCAACCTATGGGAGGGGTTTAATATGCCTCTCTCTTACAGAGGATGTATTTAAGAAATTAAATATAAATATGATGGTTCCTGATAATACCGCGCGTTTCCAGACCGCCTTTGGTGTCTCAATTGATGCGAGGGATGGGATAACAACGGGAATTTCTGCCCATGACAGATGCAGGACAATTCTGACAGCAATATCTGATACTGCAAAGCCATCTGACCTTGTAACCCCGGGACATGTATTTCCACTCAAGGCACGGAAGGGTGGTGTGCTTGTAAGGACCGGACAGACCGAGGGATCCGTTGACCTTGCACGACTTGCCGGACTTAAACCAGCAGGGGTAATTTGCGAAATCATGAAGGATGACGGCACAATGGCTCGCATGCCAGACCTTGAGGCATTTGCCAGTAAGCATAACCTTAAGATTGTGACAATTGCTGACATAATTGCCTACAGATTCAAAAAAGATAAACTTGTAAGAAGAGTATCTACAGCAAAGATTAATACGAAATACGGCGGTGAATTCATTGCCTGTGTTTACGAGAGTGATGTTGATACAAACCAGCACCTTGCACTTATAAAGGGTGAATTCAAAGAGGATGAGGATGTTCTCGTTCGCGTTCATTCAGAGTGTATCACAGGTGATGTTTTCGGTTCAGACCGTTGTGATTGTGGGGAACAGTTAAAGAAATCCATGGAGATTATAAGGGAAAATGGGAAGGGCGTGATTCTATATATGAGACAGGAGGGAAGGGGCATCGGGCTTGCTAATAAGATAAAGGCATACGCCCTGCAGGATGAGGGACTGGACACTGTTGAGGCAAATAAGGCGCTGGGGTTTAAGGCAGATATGAGGGACTATGGAATAGGTGCACAGATTCTTGCGGATCTCGGATTGAAGCGGCTCAGGGTGCTGACTAATAATCCCAAAAAGATTGTAGGGCTTGAGGGTTATGGACTGGAGATTGTGGACCGTGTTCCAATTACGGTTCCGCCGACCTCAAAGAATTTTAATTACATCAAGACCAAGGTAGAAAAGATGGGACATTTAATAAATCTCAGCGAATTATCAAAGGATGGTTTGTCCGGGGAAAAAGAAACAAAGAAGAGCGGAGGTTAACATGCCTAAAATTATTGAAGGAAATTTTTCAGGGAAGGGATTAAAAATTGCAATCATCCAGAGTAAATTCAATCATTTTATTACTGACAAACTCCTTGAAGGCGCCCTTGATGGGTTGAAGAAGTGCGGCGTCCTTGATGATGACATAACTGTTTATAGGGTGCCAGGAGCTTTTGAGGTGCCATTAATTGCCAGACAACTTGCGGGGCAGGGTAGTTTTAATGCAATTATTACGCTTGGTGCGTTAATCAGGGGTGAGACGCCGCATTTTGATTATCTTGCATCAGTGGTGACTAAAGGACTCTCTTCTGTTGCAATAAAGTCAGGAGTTCCGGTGGTTTTTGGAATTATTACTACAGATGATGTTTCTCAGGCAATTGAGAGGGCAGGGGTTAAGGAGGGCAATAAGGGTTATGAGGCAGCACTTACTGCAGTAGAGCTCTCAACCCTGTTAAGAGCCAAGAAATGACTCCCGGGAGAAGGAATGCCAGGGCGGAGGCCCTTAAAGCGCTTTATATGTCAGAAATAACAGGTGAATATGTTAAAGACGAGATATCTCCTTTTGCTCGGGAGATAGTTGAAGGTGTCAGATCACATTTAAAGGAGATTGACCAAAAAATTGAATCGTCTTCAGAGAATTGGAAATTATTGCGTATGTCAATTATTGACAGATGTATTCTGCGCCTTGCCTGTTATGAAATACTCTATTGTCCTGAAATCCCTGGTAGCGTTACTATCAATGAAGCGGTTGAACTTGCAAAAAAATTTGGCGGCGAGGACTCCGGTGCATTTATCAATGGCATTCTTGACCATATAGCACATGAGACAGGTAAATTGCCTTCCAGAGATGACAATGAAGTTCAATTTCATAGAGAAACTGCCCGAAAAATCTGAATCACAGTTGTTTGTTACAACACTCTTTGAGGATGAAAGGCCGCCAAGAGGCCTTTCAGGGCTCCTTGACTGGCATATGAATGGAAAGATATCGGGCTTTATACTGGATGATATCTTTACAGGGAGGTTCGGTGAAAAATTACTATTCAGTGTTTGTTCCCGTCTGCCCTGGGAGAGGTATATGCTTATTGGAATGGGGCATAATAATGAAATCACACAGGAAAAATATAAAGAAATTTCAAATGTTATAGTATCATCAATTGCTGATATGAAATATGACTCTGTCTGCTGTCAGGTTCCGGGATTTCACCGGCTTAATTTTGAATTTTCCAGGGCCTTTGAATTATTCTTATCCATCTTTGAACAGCAGGGAATAGATATCCCTAACCTGAACATTATCTGGATTGAGGAATTAATTGAGTCCTGATACCTCAAAACGGCTTATAACTGCGGCAGTAGCAGTTCCTTTGCTTATTGCATTTTTTTTACTCGGAGGAATCCCATTTTTTATACTTATTGTTTTTGTTGCCTCAGCAGGCATTCTGGAGATGGATGCCATCCTTAAAACCAGGGGCGTATCATTTAATAAACCATTGATATTTACTCTTACAGTTGCTGTGCACCTTTCCGCTTATGTAAACAGTAAATACTTTGAAAAAAATGCAGGTATTATAATATACCTTGCAGTTTTGTCGTTGACATGCGGTCTTATACTCCTCTTCCAACTACTGAATGGAGATGTCTCGGAGTGTATAAGAAAAACCGCCTTAACCATTTATGGGCACCTTTACATAAATTTTCCTCTGAGCACTGCGATCCTACTGCGAAATTTTGTCATTGACAATATAAGAATAATGGATTTCAGTATTGCTTCAGGAGACAGAATTGGGACAATATTTTTGTTTTTCGTGGTTGCAGTTACTTTTCTCTCTGATACAGGGGCATACTTTGTCGGCAGAAGATTTGGAAGAACCCCGCTTGCACCTAAAATAAGCCCCGGGAAGTCGCTTGAGGGCGCAATTGGAGGAGTCCTGTCAGGTTGTGCAACAGCCCTTTTTGTAAAGTTTCTTGATACCTCAATTTTTAAAATAATTCCTGATTTTTCCTATTCCCATACACTTGTTCTTGGGGGATTGCTGTGTATATCCGGAATTGTCGGTGACCTTTTTGAGTCAATGATGAAGCGGGATGCGGACATTAAGGACGCAGGCGGATTACTGCCAGGGCATGGTGGGATACTGGACCGTCTGGATAGTTTAAGTTTTACTATACCTGTGACATATTTTTATGTTAAAATATTTTATAGTTTTTTTTGATGATTATTGTTAGGATAAAATAAATTAGGAAAGGAGAAAGAAGATGAAGAAATTAATTTTTGTAATTGCAACATGTGTATTTATCATTTCAGGGAGTTGTAACAAAAAGGGTGCGATAACAACAGGTGTAGCAGGAGAGCAGGAATCGGGTGCAGGCGAGATAATTTCGCTGGATACGAAATCCAAGGACAAACTTATCGATTATTTAAGGAAAGCCCTCAATGTGCCAAAAGAGTATAGTATGGAGTTGCTTGAACCGAAGGCATCCATGATCAGGGGATTGAGCGTTGTTCCAGGTAAGATCACCTTTCAGGGCAGAAGCCAGGACTTTGAAATTTATATATCTAATGATGGGAAATATATGCTGGTAGGGAAATTGTTTGATATTACCGGCTCACCCTATGAAAAGAAGGATATGTCATCTGTGAATCTAAATAAGGATGAGGTAAATTCAAAGGGACCTGATGATGCTCCTGTTACAATTGTTGAATACTCTGATTTTCAATGTCCCTATTGTTCAAAAGCATATCAGACAATAGAGAAGGAGGTCCTGAAAAAGTATAGCAAAAAGGTGCGATTCGTATTCAAACACTTTCCCCTTCATTTTCATCCTTGGGCAATGAGTGCTGCAATTGCAACAGAGTGTGCTGCGCTTCAAAAGAAGGAGTTATTCTGGAAACTCTACTCTAATTTCTTTGAAAAGCAGGCAGAGATTAATCCGGATAATGTTAAATCAAAGGCAATTGAATGGCTTTCAAAAGAGGACTTTGACAGGAGTAAATTTGAGAAGTGTTACGATAACAAGGAGACAAAGGCAAAGGTTGAGAAGGACAGACAGGAAGGTATGTCACTTGGTGTGAGCGGAACGCCCGCTTTCTTCGTCAATGGCATTTTCCTCAGTGGAGCCATGCCGGTACAGAAGTTTGAAGAGATTATTGAATATGAACTTAGCCAGCGCTCTTGAGCTCTTCTAATATTTTCTGGAGTTCACGTCAGGGTGATTTCTATTCTCTTCGCATGAAGAAAAAATCTTTCTTTGAGTTCTGGAAATAGTTTGTTGCCACCATAAAGTTCATCGCCTGCTATCGGGAAACCAAGATATGCGAGGTGTGCCCTCTAATAAAATAGTCCTCTGTGATAATGCCATGGACAGGGCATAAGTATTCTTTTTTGATCTTTTTTTCTTTCCATTGTCTTCTTAAATAATCATAGGCACTCTGCCTTCAGTATTACTTTCCATTTAATTTGTTATGTCTCGTCTATAGTGACGACATCGTTTTCCCTTAGCATGTAACCCTTTTTTATTCCTCTTCTCTTGACAGTGACGCATCCAGATTGAATAAGATAAATCGCCTTTTTCTGGATAAATTTTTAAGATTCAGACACAGGAAGCGGTCAATCAGAAGATTGTCTTTTTTATTAATCAGATGCATTTATGTTAATACTTTACAAGACAATTATTATATGCTATCATAAAAATTTAATAAAGAGCCATGAGCCTGATTGGAAGTTTGGAAGACCTCGGACTCGGGGAGATACTCCAGATTGTAAGTCTGAGCAGACGCTCAGGAATATTATATCTTGCGAATCAGTCAAGAAAGGGAATGATTGTGTTTAAGATGGGACAGGTTATTTCAGCATCAACGAATGAAAAGAAACTTAATTTTGTGAATGAACTGGTAAATAAAGGGCTTATTACCCCTGAGGCGGTTAAGGAGAGTTTTGGAGAATGGAAGAAGTCAGGTCAGAAAAAGGCATATTCTAAGTTTTTGCTTGAAAAGTTCAATATTTCACCAGCAGTTTTTGATGATATTAACAAGAGTGTGATTGAATCAATAATCTGGAGTTTTTTTGAATGGAATGGTGGCACATTCAATTTCGAACTCAAGGAAAACGAGGGCGAACTTGATGAGGTTCTCTCATCGCCGCTTTTGAGCATAGTTGAACCCGGCTTAAGCCCCCAGTTTCTTGCAATGGAGGGAACAAGAAGGATTGATGAATTAAAACGGGACAAAACATCAGCCCCTGTCCAATCTGAGGATAAGCATAAAATAGCAGGAGAACTACTTAAAGAATACAGCGAGCCGATAATTGAAGAGAAAAAGAAAGAACGAAAGGAAATAGAGAGTCCTGAGTTAAAAGAGGAATATAAAGAGAGTTTATCTCTTACAAATGTCCTCGATGAAGTCCGAACAGAATTGGAACAATCGGATAAACTTTTACCTGATGTGGAGGAGATAAAAAGGGGTGAAGCAAGTCCAGGAATTGAACTTTTAAAATCCATGCTTGCGGAGTTAACAAATCCTGATACTACACCAGAAATATCATTGCTTATTCTTCGTTTTGCAAGCGAGTTGATGAATCGTGCTATTATTCTTCTTGTCAGGAAAAACGAGGTATGCGGGCTTGGTGGATTTGGAATTGTTATGGGGGATAAAAATCCTGATTTAGCAGTAAGAGAAATAACCATTCCTTTAGATGAGCCATCCATTTTCAGAGAGGTTGTTACTAAGAAATATCCTCTCAAGAAGCGGCTGGAGATGGTAAAATGGAACAGATATTTCCTGGACAAACTTGGCGGAGGAACTCCTGTAGAGTCCTATGTTGCTCCTATTTTTGCAGTAGGCAGAGTTGCTGCCATAATTTATGGAGATAACCTTCCCGAGGAGAGAGAGATTGAAGATATGTCAGCACTTGAAATTTTTTTGACACAGGCAGGGCTTGCCATGGAAAAGGCGCTCTTAAGGCGTAAACTTAATGAACTTAAGGGTAAGGATAGGCAATGGATGAGACAATAATGAAAGAGGTTTAAGAACATGTCAATATGGGTTCTCGTTGTTGAGGATTCTCCATCTATGCGTTCTTTTATTTCTCAGGCCATTGAAGATATTGATGACATTCAGATTGTTGAATCAGGAACAGGCTTTGAAGCATTGAAGGTCCTGCCGAGGTATAATTTTAATCTGATTCTGACAGATATTAATATGCCTGACATAAATGGTCTTGAACTTATCAATTTTATCAGACAGAATCCGAACTATGCGAATACACCGCTCTTTATAATTTCTACAGAAGGCAGTGCCCAGGATAGAGAAAAGGGGTTGAAACTTGGAGCAAACGAGTATATTGTAAAGCCCTTCAATCCTGTAGACCTGCAGAAACTTGTTAAGAAATATCTAAAGATTCAGAAAAAGGAGCATCTATGACACGGGAAAGCGGAAAATCTGGCAAGAGGGCATTCAATGAATTTATTTCAGAGGCAGAAGAGTTAATAGAAAGACTCCTTGTTAATATTAGTGATATGGAGAAACAGCTTCTGGGCGGGAAAATACACCCTGACCTTCTGAATGAAATTTTCCGTAGTGCCCATTCACTTAAGGGACTTGCAGGTATGTTTGGATTAACCCAGATGTCACAATTGAGCCATAATCTTGAAAATCTTCTTGATAATCTTCGCCTCGGTAAGGTTGCCCTTACAAAAAGGGTTTTTGATATTCTCCTTGAGGGAGCCGGCATTCTTCACAAGCATCTTGAAAAATTGAATTCCGGTGGATCAGAGACAGAAAACGAATTCCAGGATTTCATTTTTAGGATGAACAAAATATTATCAGAAGGTGAGGTAAAGGAAGAGATATCTATTCTGGATAAGGTTAATCTTGAAAAGAATATCCTGGGTGTTCTGACGGAATACGAAGAACATCGTCTGAAGGAAAATATTAAGTCCGGAGCCAATATTTTTAAGATTTCTGCTGTTTTTGACCTCTCAAACTTTGACCAGGAACTCTCAAAACTGAATGATACATTAAAGTCTCTTGGCGAGATTATAACAACTTTGCCAAGCGCAGGAGCGCCTGGTGAAGCGGAGATACGTTTTGACCTTATAGTGGGGTCGGAGAAGGACGAATCTACCTTTAAGGATGCATTGAGGAATTTTGGAGTTTCATTATCGTTATTAACGGGAGAGAAAAAGAGCAAAGAACCGCCTGTTGAGGAGAAAAGGATGACTGAAGAGTCACCGGCGGAATGGGCACAGGTGGTACAGGAAGAAATTATTTCAATCAAGAGTGTGAGTCAGACCGTCAGGGTGGACATTTCAAAACTTGATTACATTATGAATATCGTAGGTGAACTTGTCTTAAGCAAAACGCAACTTACCAATATTGCATCCAGGGTGCGAAATCAGGTGGGTTTTACAGGTATTGCGGCAGAATTGTACAAGACAACCCGCGAACTTGAAAGAAAGTTAAATGAATTACGCCTTGGGGTCATGGGAATCAGAATGGTTCCATTAAGACAGGTCTTTGACAAACTTGTGAGGGCGGTCCGGAGAATTTCAAGCGCCTCAGGTAAGGAGGTTTCAATAGAGATTTTTGGTTCTGACACAGAACTTGATAAGTTGATTATAGAGGAACTCGGAGACCCCCTGATGCATATCATCAGAAATTCTATTGATCATGGTATTGAGATGCCTGAGGAAAGAAAAAAAGCGGGAAAGCCCACCAGCGGGAAGATTGTTCTGAACGGCTACCAAAAGGGAAATCATGTTGTCATTGAAGTAAGCGATGACGGTAAGGGGATTGACCCTGAAAAGGTTCTGAATAAGGCAAAGGAAAAGGGGCTTGTGAGCAAGGATGCAATTCTTACAAAGCAGGAGATATACGAACTTCTCTTTACACCTGGCTTCAGTACGAAGGATACAGTAAGTGAAACATCGGGCAGAGGTGTAGGTCTTGATGTTGTCAAAAACAATATTGCAGCGCTGAGCGGAATGATTGATATTGAAAGCGAGCCCGGAAGGGGGACAAAATTTATACTTACATTACCAATCACGCTCGCAATTATACAGGCGCTTTTCGTTGGTGTCCAGAACCGGACATTTGCAATTCCCTTGAGTTCTGTCCTTGAGAGTTTGGTTATTCAGAATAAGGATATCAAAACAGTTGAGAAAAAGAAGGTCATTCAACTGAGAGAATCAACCCTCCCCCTTCTGCATCTTGCCGAGATTTTTAACCTCGGTGGTTACAATGTTAATGGGGATAAATTTTTTGTTGTGGTGGTGGGGCTTGCAGAGAAACGATTGGGAGTAATGGTGGATCAGTTGATGGGTCAGCAGGATATTGTAATTAAGCCAATAGGTGAGGTCCTGAAAAATATCAGAGGAATTGCAGGAGCGACAGAACTCGGGACGAACCAGACAGTTCTGGTTCTTGATGTGGGTGCAATCCTTGATGAGGCGTTAAAAATCAGGGAGGCCTGACTTGTACGAGGATTTTTACGGATTCAAGATAAAACCATTCAGCAAGACGCCTGACCCGAGATTTCTATACAGAGGCAGGGCGCATGCAGAAGCCCTGGCCCGGCTTGAATTAGCAGTGGAGGAGAGAGAGATTGCTTTGCTTACGGGAGATATCGGTTGCGGGAAGACCACAATCTCAAGAGCGTTAATTGATTCTATAGAGGAGACCTGCAAGCCCGTTGTCATTATCAACCCCAGGTTAACGCCTACACAACTCTTAAAAACAATAGCAAAGCGCCTGGAGATAGAAAAGATTCGTAATAACAGAAACGATCTGCTTGAGCAATTGAGTGAAAGAATCTCTCAGATTGATGAACAGAAAATTAACACAGTGATTATTATTGACGAAGCACAATTAATTCCTTCACCGGAATCATTTGAGGAATTACGGTTGCTTACAAATTTTCAGTTAGATGATAGAAATTTACTGACATTGATCTTAATTGGACAACCAGAATTAAAAGAAAAACTCAAAGGTAAATCGTGTGCTCCCTTGATGCAACGGGTCGGTGTGAAATATCATATTAAACCCCTTGATCAGTCCGAGGTAAAGGAGTATCTGAATTTCAGGATGTCTGTTGCAGGCAGGACAGAGGGATTATTCACTGATTCAGCAATAGAATTAATCTATAATATCTCAAAGGGTGTGCCCCGTGAAATAAATACAATAGCAAACTACGCGCTTCTGGAGGGCTTCGGGAGGGAGGCAAAAGAAATAGATGCAGATATAATTCGTGATGTTGCCTCTGATATGGAGTTTGAACTGGTGTGATATGGATATTGTAAAAATCAGAAAAAAAGAGAAGGAATTGAGAGAAAAAAAATTGGGCACAGTTGAACAAAAGAAGGAACTTTCAACTGATACAGGGCTTACTCCGAAGGCAGAGCAAGGGACAGCAATAACTGAGAGAACAGTCAATACAGATTTTAAGCCAGAGCAGACCGTATTAAAAGATGGAAGCCAGAAGGACACAATGACAATGCAAATTGTGGAGACAAGGATAGGTGAACAAATGCCTGAAGGTGAAGCAGAGGAGTTTGCTGAACCAGAAGAGATTATTGATGAGAGTAAGATTGCTTTTGAGATGCCGCAGATTGAAGTTCTTGAATTTGTCCTCGGGGATGAAGAATACGGCGTTTTGCTTGAGGACGTGCGTGAGATTATAAGGATGAAACCCATAACAGAAATTCCAAGGACCCCTGCATTTGTTAAGGGTATTCTATCTCTGAGGGGGACTATGATACCGGTAATTGACTTAAAGATGCGACTCAAATTAGGGGAGACACAGATAACTCAGATGACAAGAATTGTCATTATATCGGATGATACAAGATTTTTCGGGGTTATTGTGGATAAAATAAATGGCGTTGTAAAAATCAGGGAGGATATGATTGAGCCAACTCCTCCGACGATAAGTGCTGATGTCGCTGAATTTATAAAGGGGCTTGGGAAATATGGAGAAAAAATGGTCAGATTGCTTGATTTACACAAGGTTTCAATGTTTGTTTGAAATAAATAATGTTTAGAAGGACTAATAAGAATAATGCAGGATGAACTTTTACAACTTGCAAGTTTTAAACTCGGAGACGATAAATATGCAATAGACATAATGTGCATAAAAGAAATTACACGATTACAATCAATCAAGAGGGTTCCAAAAGCACCACCCTTCATAGAGGGAGTAATTAACCTCCGGGGCACAATAATTCCAATTATGGATTTAAGGAAAAGATTTGATGTCCCGGCAGTAACTGAAAGCAAAAAGAATAGAATATTTATTGTAACAATACTGAGGAAACTTGTCGGTTTGCTTGTTGATGAGGCCACAGAAGTTATCAGAATTTCGCCAACTCAGGTTAAACGTGCGCCTGAATTTGCAAGGACAAAGGATTCACAATTTTTCAAAGGCGTCTTTGATAAGAATGGTGAGTTAATTTTTATACTTGACCTTGACAGGATTCTTACATTGGAGGAAAGAACCGGTCTGAATGAAATGAAACCACACAGGATTTGAAGGGATATGGAGATCAGACAGAGAAAATTTAGGAATACAATGGTGCTGATAAGTATTATTACTTCGTCATTGAGCGTTATCCTGCTCTCTTTATATCTATATGTTATTCTTAATCCAACCAGGGAAGAGATTCGTTCCATCATTATAGTGGTATTGTTTTTATTTCCTTCAATGCTTGGTATATATCTATTTTTCCTTTACAGATTCATTGCTCCAGTAGAATCAGTGCTTACAGGAAATACTGATATTACCGAGGAAAACCTCCAGAATACTTATTTAAATATAGTATCCTTTCCGCTTAGAGCCACCCTGCTTGCTGTTCTTATATGGCTTCTTGGGGCATTTGTAGCGGCGGTATCAGCATATTTTATTTTCTCATTTACAGCAGCTATCTATGTATTTATTGGAGTTGTCACCGGCGGAACAATTGGACCGTTGCTTGCATATTTTTATTTTAAGAAATATACAGTTTTTTATATTGAAAAAATTATTAAAAATTTTAATTTCTCACGCACATTTCTTGATGGCAGGGTTGTATTAAATCTCAGGACAAAACTTTTAAGCGCCTTTATCATTCTTCTTATAGAGAGTTTAGGATTGTCAGCTCTTTTAAACTATGAAAAAATTTCAATTTTTGTCCAGAATAGAAACTCCGAATATGCTGTTGCAGAATTGTATAATTTTTTCAATTTAAACAAAGGTATTTTTGACTTTTCTGAAATTAAATCGGGACTCCAGCCACTCTTGACGGGAAAGAATAAGGCATGGTATCTGACGCTCATTGATAAAACAGGCATAAATCTGGACGGTTATAAAAAGGTTAAATTATCCGCCCAGGAGTTGAATATCATAAAAAATGCTAAGACTGTAGGAAGTGTGTTCAGACGTTCAAAGGATGTTATTGCGTATACGCCGTTTGGCTCTGATGGAAGAACTGTCCTTCTCTATATTCCCTGGAGTGAAAATAATGGTGAGATTGTTAAACTTGGTAAACTTTTTTTGATTCAGATTCTTGTTACCTTTTGTGTGTACTGTTTCTTTGCATTTTTGATTTCTGATGATGTTTCATTTTATGTAAAGAAAATGTCAGAGATGGCGCAGGGAATTTCAAAGGGTGTTCTGAATCAAGAAATTCCTGCTCCTACAGAGGATGAAGTGGGCATTCTTGCGGATTCTATCAGAATGATGAATGATAACTTAAAGGGTATTGTTCAAAGAATAGAACGTGCAAGCAGTAATGTGAATGATGCAATACATTCAATAATAGACAGTTATGAATTTGTATCTCAGGGCTCAACAACTCAAAAGGAACTTATAAGAAGAGCCTATAATTCATTGGTTCAGTTAAAGGATACAGTTGCAGCTCTTGCTGAGAGCTCTGATGTCGTTTCAAGGTCAATTGATGAAGGCACGAGGTCCGTTATGGGATTGACATCAGCAATTCAGGAAATTTCCAGGAGGATTGCCTCAATTTCTGAATCAGTCAATCAGGTTGCTATATCTACAGAACAGATGTCTTTATCAATAGGGGATGTATCCAGAAATATTGATTTTCTATCCGCCTCGTCTGAAAAGATTGCCTCTGCTGTCTTTCAGATTGACCGTTCAGTTAAGGCAATTGAGACAGATGCCGTAGAGGGAAGAGTTTTTTCGGAAAAGGTCCGGCTATCCGCTGATTCCGGCTTCCGCGCTGTTAATGAATCAATAGAAGGAATAAAAAGAATTGAGGAAGGGTCAGTCCAGGTGTCAGAGGCTATTGATGCGCTGAGGAAAAGAACTGAGGATATAACACGCATCATTGAGGTTATAGATGATATCACTGAAGAGACAAACCTCCTTGCCCTTAATGCAGCAATAATAGCAGCACAGGCAGGGGAGCATGGGAGGGGATTTTCAGTCGTAGCAGATGAGGTTCGGGGACTTGCGGAGAGGACATTTAATTCAACAAAAGAAATTTCAGATATTATAAAGCGGGCGAGCGATGACTCACGTCGCGCGACAAGGATAATGGAAGAACAGAAAAAGAGAATTAATTCAGGCGTTGACCTTGCTCTAAAATCAGGAGATGTTCTTCGTCAGATTCTTGACCACTCAGTGATAGCATTAGAGAGGATGTCAAATATTGCACGGGCCGTGACCGACCTTTCCGATGTTTCTGTAGAAGTTACAAAAGAAATGAACAAGACCGCTGAAGCAATCAGAAATAGCGCTGAGGCGTTAAAAAAGCAGGTAGATAGCGGCGAAATCATTGTAAAGGCAGTTGAAAAGATTAGAGACGCAATTTTTGAGGTTAAGAATTCTATAAAAGAACAGGAAAGGGGAAGTAGTGTTATTGCGCGAAATATTCAGAGCGTTGATGAGTTGATAAAGTTTTTAATCAAGTCGGTGAATGAGCAGAACGAAAAATCTAAAGTTATATTGAGTGATATGGAGCATGTAAAGAGCATTTCTGAAACCAACGAGGAGAAGGCAAGAGACCTTAACGATGTAATTAAAGTCCTGAGTGTAGAGTCAGAACTTCTTGGTCAAGAGGTGAAGAGATTTAAAATTTGATATGAAGATATTGTTGATTTAAAGAAGGAGGTATATCGGTATGATTGGTAATGAGGTGAAGTTCAGTTTGAGGATAAAATTTATACTATTTGTTCTGTGGGGTATATTCATATTGAGCATAATATACTCCGGCTTATACCTTATCAGGTCAAAAATAATAATGGAATCAGAACTCTCAAAGAGGGGAGAATTGCTTATCCAGACCATTTCAAATAATGCAAGATTTGGAGTCCTTGCAGAAGACAGACAATTTCTCTCGCAGATAATTGCAAGCGCCTTTGAAGACAGAGATGTTTCTTATGTCCTTATTTCCACCCCGGAAGGTAAATTGCTTGCAAGCAGGTTCAGAAATGCAGAAACAGAGAGTGAAATGCAGAAGGTTTTTAGTTTGAGAAATCTTGATGAACCAGTAAAAATTTCCCTGTCAGCGAATGGGGTTGTAATAAATCTCAACAGGAAGGTTATTATTGATTCTGGTGAATTACAGAGTGAAGCAGAAGGGTCGGGAGGTAAAGAGTATCAGAATATCAAAGGATATGTTCAACTTGGTATCAGCACAGATACGCTTTCAAAAGGTTTTAGAAGATTGGTTGGAATTGGTATCCTGTTCTTTCTTTTAAACATGTTTGTTGGAGCTGTAATTACTTATGTCTTTGCCAATAGATTTCTCTCTCCAATCTCATTGATAACTAATAAGACCCTTGATATTGCCAGGGGAGACCTTACACAGAAACTGGTACTGGAACGAGAATCAAAGGATGAGGTCGGTATCCTTGCTGACACATTTAACAGAATGTCACTTAATCTTAATGAGATGGTAAAAAGTATCCATAATTCATCTGAAAATGTGACGAGGGCAAGTAACATTGTTGCAACGAGTGCAAGAGAGGTTCTGGACGGCGCACATTCACAGGCTGATATAATTGATGAGACATACAAATCAGTTGATGAAATCAATACGGCAATAAAGGGTATTGCAGATAATCTTGAAATACTCAGTAATTCTGCAGAGGAGAGTTCCTCTTCAATTTTAGAATTGGGCGCTTCTATTGAAGAGGTTGCTGAGAATATGGAGACCCTTTCTGCATCAGTGGAGGAAACAACATCTTCTATTACAGAGATGGCTGCCTCAATTAAACAGGTCGCAAGCCACATAAATGAACTCTTTAAATTATCAGATAATACTGCATCTGCTGTAAATCAAATGGATGCTGCAGTGAAACATGTAGAAAAGAATACCATTGACACAGCCCGACTTTCTGAGGAGGCAATGAAGGATGCTGAAGAAGGGGTTCTTTCTGTAGAAAAAACAATAGAAGGGATCAACAAGATTTATGAGATTTCTGTTGAATCCGCGAAAGTAATTTCATCTCTTGGAGATAAGGCGCAGGAGATTGGAAACATTCTTAATGTCATAGATGATGTAGCAGAGGAGACGAATTTGCTCGCCTTAAATGCTGCAATCATTGCAGCGCAAGCAGGAGAGCATGGCAGGGGTTTTGCTGTTGTTGCAGATGAGATAAAAGACCTTGCAGAAAGGACTGCTGCCTCTACGAAAGAGATTGCTCAGTTAATTCGCACTGTTCAGGAAGAGTCCCAGAGGTCTGTAAAGACAGTAAATCTCGGGATGAAGACAGTGGAAGAGGGTGTGCATCTGGCTCAGAAAGCAGGAGAAACGCTCAAAAAAATATACCAGAGTTCTCAGACGACGAGGATGATGAGCAATGAAATAGCAAAGGCAACGAGTGAGCAGGTGAAAGGTAACAGAATAATTACTGAGTCCATAGAAAAAATGGCGACAATGATAGAGGAAATATCAAAAGCAACAGGTGAACAGGCGCAGGGAAGTGAACAAATTATGAGGGCTGCACAGAAGATGCGTGACATCTCAATTCAGGTCAAAAATGCAATTCAAGAGCAGGCAAAGGGGAGCAAGCACATAACAAATGCTACGGAGAATATCAGAGATATGGTTAATTACATAAATAGTGCCACACAAACACAGCAGAAGTCAACGGAACAGGTTGTCAAATCAATAGAAAACATAAAAAAAATATCCCAGCAGACAATTGATAGCGTATCAAAACTAGATAGGGCAGTTGCTTCATTAACAGGCGCAGCGGAATCACTCCAGATGATTGTCAGCAAGTTTAAGGTTTAGGAGGTAAAACATGATTGTCTTATGTCCACATTGTAAAGTTAAGGTAATGATTGACGATGCAAAAATCAGACCGGAGGGTATAAAGGTTAGATGTGCCAGATGTAAAAATGTATTTGGGGTGAAGAAAAAAGTTTCGCCGCCAGCCCCTCCTGAAAGTGTCAGGGTCTTAATTGCCCATGAAAGCGATGTATTCAGAAAAAGTATAATAGATATTCTTCGCAAGGACGGGTATGAAATTATTGATGCTCAGGATGGAGCGAGGGCATTGCAGATTATTGAAGAAAGTCTCCCTGCAGTGGCGGTCCTGGATGTTATGCTACCCAAGATGTTCGGATTTGAGATTACGGATATAGTTAAAAAAAATGAAAAGTTAAAATCAGTTAAAATTATACTAATTGGAGATGTCTATGATAAGACGCGATTGAGGAGAGAGCCTCAGACATATTATGGTGCAGATGGATACATTGAAAAACCGCTGGTCCTCAACAATATATCTCAGGTTTTGAAGAAGGTCCTGGGATCCAAGGCAGTTCCTGCGCCAGCGCCTGTAAGGGAGAAGACGCCGGTTCCACAGCCGCCACCACAGGTTGCTCAGAAGCCCATGGGCATTCCTGAGATGGGAGGACTTTCTGAAGAGGAAAGGGCAGAACATGAAAAGGCGAAGCGGCTTGCACGGCTGATTATTTCAGATATTGCGCTCTACAATCCAAAACTCGTTGACGAAGGTATTAAAAATGGCACCTTTTTCCATATACTTGAGAAGGACATAAAACAGGCGTACAAACTCTATAATGAGCGTGTTTCTGAACAGGTGAGGAGCAAGACGAATTATCTCCAGGAAGCCTTTGAAGAATTTATATCTAACAGGAAGAAACATTTACAATAATACTAATGATGAAGAATATAAAAGAAATTTTAGATAAATTTAATGAACTTGACGAAGAAAATCGGATAGAATCAATTCTCCTGTTTAAAAGAGAACCGATTACTGCTGACTTTCTAAATGTACTGAAGGCTGGGTTGTCAGACCCGAGCTGGCGGGTTCGGAAGACAGCCCTTGATATTGCCTTAAGTAGGAAGGATAACAACAAGATTAAATACTTGTTCATAGAGGGCCTTCGTTCGCAGGATAATGCTGGGTTAAGAAATACATCAACAGAGGGATTAATTCAAATGGGTGAGAAGGTCCTTGACCTCCTTGAGAAGGCAGTCAGGGACCCCGACACAGATGTGAGGAAGATTATTATTGATATACTCGGTGAAATTAAAAGCAGAAAATCCCTAAACATTGTTGCACAATTTTTGAAGGATAGAGATGAAAATGTCCGTTCTGCTGCAGCAGAGGCAATAGGGAAAATAGGTGATAATAAGGGAATCCACATACTTTTAAATACACTCAAGGGAGATGATAATTATCTAAAATTTACCGCACTGGAAGCCCTTAGTTTACTTGGTGAAAAATATGGAATACAGGACATAAATCTTATTATTGAATGTCTTAACAATTCGCTTCTTGGCAGAGCTGCTTATGATGCGCTCGGAAGGTCAAAAAATCTTAATTCAGTTAAATACTTGATAAAGGGGCTCTTTGACCTGAGAAGGAGTTACAGAGAGTCAGCATTAATAGGTATTGTAAACCTCTATAACGATTTAAATAAGAATGGAAGAGATATGTTAATTAAAGAGCTGAAAAAGAATGTTAATGAACATCTGAAAGATGAATTAATGAAATCCCTCCGTAGTTTTACTGCAAAAATTAAGATTTCCAGCGCAGCAGTGCTCTCGTGGCTTAAAATAAAAGAGTCGCTTCCAGTAATGGTTGAACTCTTAAAAGATGAAAATATTTCTGAGAAGATTGAAGAACATATATCAGGATTTGGGTCTGTTATTACATCAGATATCATAGAGATAATGAAAGAGGGCGATGAATTTATGGTATCTGCCCTGTGCAGGGTACTGGGCAGGATTGGTGATACAAAAGCAGAAGATGCACTCATTCAATTGTTAAAGAGCGATAGCGATTCAGTCAGAATCGCAGCGACTGAGGCACTGGGGAAGGTTGGAACAGTCAGAGCGATAAAAGAACTCTTTGAATTGTTTACCCTTGATGACCATGTTCTCCATAATGCAGTAAGAAATGCCTTAAGAGAATTGAGTAGTAAATACAGGGAGGAGATAAAAAAGTATTCTATTGAGTTAATCTCATCGCCTAATGAAAGTCAGCGTAAGAATGCAATTTATGTGCTTGGCTTTACCGGTGACAGGGGCGTGCTGGAATTAATAAATCTTGGATTAAAGGATGCTATCCCGGAGGTCAGACAGGTATCAGCAGAGGCACTAGGAATGCTGGGATTACAGGATTCAGTTGATCTCCTTTCCTACGCCCTTACTGATGAGGATTATAGAGTCCGTTTATCAGCTATAAAATCGCTATCATCTATAAAGACGCCCAAAATTATTGATTCACTGAAGATTGCTTTACAGGATGAACATGTATGGGTGCGCGTCTCTGCTGTCAAAGCCCTCTCAAAACTTGACATAAAGACTGCTGAACCTTACCTTGATCTTGCACTGATGGATAATGCTCCCCCTGTTGTTATGGCAGCCCTTGAGAATTACAGGGGAATTAACAGCAAATATTATATTAAAGCAATATCAAAGGTTATGGCGCACAAAAATCCAGAGATTGTAAAGGAATGTATGAAAATTTTAAAGGACATCCCTTCCAAATCGGCGATTAAAATATTAGAGGGTGCAATAGGGCACCCTGTTCCGGAGATTCGTCTTGAGATAATTAAATTTTTCAACGAAGTTTTTCCGAAACAAATGAGAAAACTCCAGGGAAAAACGCTGATGAATGAAAAAGACGAAAAGATAAGAGCATTTCTACTTAATTTGAAATGACCCTGAAATGATTGAGTTTGAGAACAAAACAAAATTAAGTGACGATGAATATAAGGAGATTTCAGAGTTTATACGCAATTATTGCGGTATAAACTATGATAGCAATTCCAAATTTATTCTGGAAAAGCGTCTTCTGCCAAGGTTAGAATTTCATCACCTTTCAACATTTAAGGAATATTTATTTTATATAAAGTATGATGCCAAGAGAGAGGACGAACTTAACATAATTGCAGATATACTTACAACCAATGAAACTTATTTTTTTAGAGAGGACTATCAACTAAAGGCATTTAAGGATGAAATACTTCCGGAATTAAAAAGCAGGAAGGAAAAAGAATTTCAGAATGAAATTCGTATCTGGAGCGCCGGTTGCTCAACCGGAGAAGAGCCCTATACTATAGCGATGATTGTGTTGGAATCTGGCATTTTGAATGATATGCACATTGAAATTTTTGCAAGTGATATAAGTCAAAGGGTCCTGCAGATTGCGAGAAAAGGAATTTATTCAAAATCTTCCTTCAGGGCTACGGAAGAATTATACACAAAAAAATATTTTGACCAGATTGATGGGAAATACAAAATCAAGGACGATGTAAAACGTCTTGTCAATTTCGGGCATCTCAATCTAATAGACACATCAAGAATCAAATTGCTCAAACCAATGGATGTTATATTCTGCAGGAACGTCATCATATATTTTGACCTTGAATCCAAAAAGAAGGTTATTGATAATTTTTATGATGCACTGAATGAGGGGGGCTATCTTCTCCTGGGACATGCAGAATCATTGATGAATGTTTCAGCGAGGTTCCAACTTTGTCATCTTAAAAATGACCTTGTTTATCAAAAACCGATGAGACATGCAAATAAATGAATAGCAATAGTCTAAAAGTGATTCGTGTCCTTATAATTGACGATTCTGCTTATAATAGACGAACACTTACAGCCATGCTTGAATCCCATCCTTTAATAAAAGTTGTCGGGACAGCAGTAAATGGTGAAGATGGCCTAAAGAAATTATTGAGTTTGAAGCCGGATGTTGTAACACTTGATCTTGAGATGCCGGAAATGAACGGATTTACATTTTTACGAATAGTCATGAATCAGGCACCTCTTCCTGTAATAGTGGTAAGTTCACGGCGGGAAGAGACAAATGTGTTTAAGGCGATAGAACTGGGTGCGGTTGATTTTCTTGCAAAGCCCACTGATAGAATCTCCACTGAATTATATAACATCAAGGAGGACCTGATTAATAAAGTGCTTGCCGCAAAAATGGTTAATCTTTCAACCTTAAAGCGCCATTTTGACCCGATTGCTGTGAAGATTGAAAAGGGTGAAGTGCCTCCTTTGCCAGCAGTCAAGGAAATAAGGGAGGCATCTCGTACTGATTTCCGGGAGGTTATAGGAGTGGTAGGAATTGGGGCCTCCACAGGTGGACCGGGGGCTTTGATAAAGGTCCTGTCTAAAATAAGTTATGATTTTTCACATCCTATTCTTATAACCCAGCATATGCCTCCGGGATTTACCCGTGCCTTTGCTGAGCGATTGAATAGATATTCATATCTTAAAGTCAAGGAGGCAGAAAATAATGAACAACTCACAAGAGGTATGGTTTATGTTGCCCCAGGCGGTTATAATATGTCTGTTCAGCATGATAATAATGGATTTAAAATAAAACTTAAGAAAAGGACAACGGAAGATAAATATGTCCCTTCCGTAGATGTTCTATTCGCATCAATTGCTGAAACATTCGGTGAGCATACGCTTGGAATCATTCTAACCGGCATGGGAAGCGATGGTAGAGTGGGTCTCCAGATGATTCGCGAATCTGGTGGATTAACAATTGCGGAATCAGAGGAGACATCGGTTGTTTTTGGAATGCCCCGGGAGGCAATAAATAGTGGATATGTAAAGAAGATTTTGTCAATAGATAAAGTTCCGGAAGAAATTAACGCCTGGGGTAAAGAATTAGACAATAAAGAACGCAATTCAGGAGGTTGATATGAAAGTAGAGGTTGGTGACGCATATAATGTGCGCTCACAACTATTAATTATTCCTCTATTTGAAGAGGAAAAAGAGATTAAGGAGATAAAAGATAGAGGGCTTATAGAATTTATTTCAAGGATTTTAAAGTCCGGCGTATTTAAGGGGAAAATTTTTGAAACGCTTTTTACAGTCACTGATTTGACTGAGCCAGGATATATCATTTTCGCTGGTATGGGGAAGAGGGAACAGGCGACGCTCCATGACCTCAGAAAGGTTGCGGGAGTTGTATCAAAAATCTGTGCGCCGAAGGGGATTGAAAAATACGGGGTTCTGCTTCGCGGAAGTTGGTCAAAAAAATTATCAGCCCCCATCTGGATTGAGGGATTACTGCATGGAGCTTACAGGTATATGGAGTTTAAATCAGAAAAGGAAGAGAAAGCGTCCCATGAGATAAAGGAGATTTTTCTATACAATGTTAAGGAAAGTGAAAAGGAGGACATCAAAAATTTGTGCAGTATCTCCAGCAATATATTAAGGAGTGTCAATGTCTACAGGGATATCATAAATGCGCCCTCAAATTACATGACACCTGCAAAACTCGCAGAGGTAGCAATTGAAATGGCTCAAAGGGGAAAAATTAAACATAAAGTTTTTGGATTGAAAGAGATTGAGAAATTGAAGATGTGCGGTATAATTGCTGTATCAAAGGGAAGCAGAGAGGAGCCGCGATTCGTAGAACTTGATTATTCTCCGGTTAAATACAAAAACACAATGTGTCTTGTTGGTAAGGGAGTAACATTTGATAGCGGTGGAATTTCACTCAAGCCCTGGGACGGCATGGAAAAGATGAAGTATGATATGGCTGGTGCCACTGCTGTGCTCGGAACAATGGATGTAATATCTCAGATGAGACCTCCTGTGAGGGTCATTGCCCTTGTGCCGTTGGTTGAGAATCTACCAGGTGGTTCTGCATACAAGCCAGGGGACATTCTAAAAATGTATAACGGAAAGACAGTTGAGGTAATCAGCACAGATGCTGAGGGGCGTCTGATCATTGCCGATGCCCTTGCGTATGGATTAAAATATGAGCCGGACGCAATGATTGACATTGCTACTCTTACAGGTGCCTGTGTCGTTGCACTGGGACATGAGGCCAGTGGGATTCTCGGTAATGATGAGAAACTAATCCGGCTCATAAAGTCCGTAGGAGAAGAAACAGGGGAGAGGGTGTGGGAGTTGCCATTATGGAAAGAGTATGAAGAACTAATTAAGAGCGACCATGCGGATATAAAGAATGTCGGAGGACGTGATGCAGGGGCAATTCAGGGGGCTGTATTTCTTAAACAATTCGTCGGTGACGTGCCCTGGGCACATATTGATATCGCCGGCACTGCTTGGTACGATAATGAGAAACCTTATGCATCAGCAGGAGCCACGGGCTGGGGCATACGATTATTATCAGCGGTGATAGAAAAATTTAGATAAATTATTTGTAAAGTTTTTAAACTGCAAAATATCAGAAAGATATTAGACAGTCAGAGAAATGAAATAAAACTGCTCTAAAGAGGTGATAGAAGGGTGCAACAGATTTATTAACGACCCTATACAGCCTGGAATTTTATGGAATTATACATAAATTTGACATGACTTCTAAGAGCGGATAAAATTTTATTAGTATGAAAAAGGTGACAATAAAGAAAGGGAAGTCACTAAAAACTAAAAAAAAGTCAAAAAGAGGTGGAATAAGTCCAGAATTCTTTAGTGCTCTCCTTAAGAATGCCTTTGATTTCACCGCAGTGCTGGATGCAGAGGGGAGGATAACCTTCCATACAGCCACTGTCAGGGGTTTTCTTGGTTATAGAGAGAATGAGTTAAAAGGGTATACCATCTTTGATTTAATTCATCCTGATGATATTAGTGAGATCCGTCGTGCCTTTTCTGAACTTGTTGAAGTTCCGGGGAGAGTAGTTACAAGGGAATTTCGTTTCAGGCACAAGAATGGAACATACCGCTGGATAGAATCAACGGGTCTGAATCTTCTAAATGACCCTATGGTGAAGGGGATTGTTACAAATTCCAGGGATGTAGATGACTGGAGAAGGACTGCAGAATTGTTAAGGGAGAGTGAGGAGAGATATAGAATGCTTGCTGAAGCATCACAGGACATGATATTTATTATTGACCGTAATGATAGGGTAGTTTATGCAAATAGATGCGCGGCGAAATGGTTTGAGGGTAAACCCGAGAATATAATTGGCAAGAACAGGGCTGAGTTATTCCCCCAGGATGTATCTAAGAGACAGAGAAAAAGTTTAGAGACCGTGTGGACTTCAGGTGAACCACTGTATATGGAGGATGATATCAGATTTAAAGATAAGGAAGCATTTATTGGGACCTGGCTTGTCCCGCTTAAGAACGAGAGGGGAGAAGTTCAATCAGTTATGGGTGTATCAAGGGATATTACTGACAGAAAGAATGCAGAAGAAAAATTAAAGAGGAGTGAAGCACTATTCCGCGGGCTGATTGAAAATACCCAGGAAATATTTACAATAATTAATGAAAAAGGTGAGATGACATATCTCAGCCCGTCCATAAAGAGGATAATGGGGTTTAATATAGAGGAGTTAAGTAGTAGAAATGCCTTTGACTTTGTTCATCCGGAAGATACATGGATACTGGCAGATGCAATTAAAGAGGTTCTTGAAAAACCGGCTAAAGTTGTCACAATAGAGATAAGAATGAGGCATAAAGATGGGTCCTATAGGTATATTGAGTCCACTGGTTATAATCTTCTTCATGACCCTGCAATCGGGGGAATTATAGTAAATTCCAGAGATATCACGGAGCGCAAGCAACTGGAGCAAGCTCTCAGAGAGAGTATGGAACGTTTCAGATTGATTTTTAAGCACTCGCCAGTAGGAATTTTTCATTATGATACGGATTTAAAGATCACAGAATTCAATGACAGATTTGTTAATATTTTACAATCAAATGAAGAACGGCTGAAGGGTCTTGATATGAAGACATTAAAGGATAAGAGCGTTCTTCCTGCACTGCTTAAACCATTAACCGGGGGAAATGGTTTTTATGAAGGTTTTTATTCAGCCACTACAAGCAATGCAAAATTATGGATTTCTATGCAGACAGCTCCATTGCGGGATATATCTGGTAGGGTAGTGGGTGGTATTGGTATTGTAGAGGATGTGACAGAGAAAAAGTTGCTTGAGCAACAGCTCTTTCAGTCCAAAAAACTTGAGGCAGTGGGTCGGCTTGCAGGCGGGATTGCCCACGACTTTAATAATCTACTTACACTGATTATGCTCCATAGTGAAGTGATTCTCAAGGAACTTGAGGAGAAGGGCAATGTTTCTGCTTCTATAAAGGAAATATACGATTCAGCCCAGCGCGCATCAAACCTTACTACACAACTATTAAGTTTTGCAAGGCGCCAGGTCATTGAGCCGGCTGTCTTCAATATTAACACCCTTATAAAGGGGATTAATAAGATGTTGAAGAGTTTAATGACCGAAAAGATTCATATAGAGACAATCCTTGATGAGAACATTTATATGGTTAAGGTTGATCCTGCTCAGTTAGAACACGCAATAATAAATCTTGCAATAAATGCGAAGGATGCGATGCCAGAGGGTGGCAGGTTAATAATTGAGACGCAAAATGTCTTTCTTGATGAGAATTATGCAAAAAACCATCCTGAGGTTGTGCCGGGGAGATATGTGCTTATTGCAGTGAGCGATACAGGGGTTGGGATGGATGAAGAAATAAAATCAAAAATCTTTGAGCCATTTTTTACCACAAAGAAGGAAGGGACGGGGACCGGGTTAGGTCTTGCGAGCGTATATGGTTTTATAAAACAGAGCGGAGGGCATATATGGGTTTATAGTGAGATTGGTAAAGGGACCACCTTCAAGATATATCTTCCAGCATACATGGAGGGGAGGGGAGAAACAAAAGTTACAAAAGAAGAACCGGAGAAATTGCAGGGGACAGAAACAATTCTTCTTGCAGAGGATGAGCCATCAATTCTTGACCTGGTTACAAAAATTCTGACCTCATCCGGTTACAGGGTAATTACTGCAAGGGACGGAATTGATGCGCTGGAAAAGGCAGAGAAATTTGAAGGCAGGATAGACCTACTTCTTACAGACCTTATTATGCCCAAACTCGGCGGTAAGGAATTATATGAGAGACTGAAGAAGATACGACCTGAGACAAAAGCGCTCTTTACTTCGGGCTACACAGACAATGTCATTATTCATAATTTTATTATTGAAGAAGGAGTTAATTTCTTGCAAAAGCCCTTCAGACCAGAGGTGCTTCTTAAAAAAATCCGTCAGGTTCTTGAAGGGAGATGAATATCACCTTAAAATTATGCTTTATTCAAGAGAATGTTTCTGATAATATTTTCATATAATGGTAAAGGTAAAAATCTGTGGTATTACAAGATCTGATGACGCAATCTTTGCCTGCGATTATGGCGCAGATGCACTTGGTTTTGTCTTTTACAACAAGAGTCCGAGGTATATTACCCCTGAAAGGGCAGGTTCAATTATTAAAAAACTACCCCCATCAATTGAAAAGGTAGGGGTATTTGTGAATGAATCACCTGATAGAATTAATAACATTATAGAAAATACAGGGCTTACCACTGTTCAGTTACACGGTGAAGAGTTACCGGAATTCATGAAGGCGATAAAAGCCCCTGTTATCAGGGCGGTCAGGATAAGGGATAAAGATGATATTAAGATTATGGTTCAATATTCTGTAACCGCTTTTTTGCTTGATTCCTTTACACAAAATTATGGTGGCTCGGGCAGGAGATTTGACTGGGATATTGCAATTGAGGCAAAGAAATTCGGCAGGATAATCCTATCTGGAGGACTTACGCCTGAGAATGTTGCGGAGGCAATCAGGATTGTCCAGCCCTGGGGCGTTGATGTGAGCAGTGGCGTGGAATTAAAGCCAGGGGTAAAGGACAGAGAGAAGGTAAGGGAATTTATAAAAAATGCAAAACTTATAAACTAAAGGAAACAATGATATCATCCCGGTGGCCAGCCCATTACTCTGCCGCCTAAAAGGTGCATGTGAAGATGAAAGACGGTTTGTCCTGCCTCTGCGTTACAATTTACTACTGTTCTGAAACCCCTCTCCGCAATCCCTTCTTTTCTGGCAAGATTCCGCGCTACTGTAAAGAGATACCCGAGCAGTAATTCATCTTCTGTGTTTGCTTCCATCAGTGTTTGAATATGCTTTTTTGGAACGATTAGTATATGCGTCGGTGCCTGTGGGTTAATATCCCTGAAGGCAAAGACCCTTTCGTCTTCATAGACCATGTTGCTGTTTATCTCCCGGTTAATTATCCTGCAGAAAATACAGTTCTTTGCCATAACTACCTCCTTCAATTACCAGAATTTTATTCTTGACAGAAACCTGTTGATAATGTCCTCTATACCTTTTGGTATATTATTTTTATCTTCTACCATCTCAAAGTATCCTCTTGCTTTTAAGACACATAAATTACCTCTGTCTAAATCCAATGTCCTTTGAAATTTTTCCTCTGTAGTTATTTTAAGATATTCTGAATCATCTGCTTTAAGTGAGAAGGGAAGGTCATCAATATTTATAGTCTTTGGAATAGCCCTGATTGCCTTAGCAAGATGGACGGAGTTTACTTTGAAGGTGCCTGTCATCATAGATAGTCGAAACTTTAATTGCATCCCTTTATGAAATTTTGTTGCTTTTTTGCAATTACATTCCAATACAGGGGGTAACTCTACAATTTTTACCCAGGAATTTCCATTCCACTGGTAAACTTTTAGTGTAATGTCCTTTATATTAAAATCTTTTTTATCTTCTTTATCTTCTTTTCTCTTAAAGGGACTTTCCATGGGTTTTAATGGAACTTTAAAACTGTCTCCTCCGGAGTATTCTATCAGGAGGTAATCCATTCCTTCTGTATTCCTCTTCTTGAAATCAATATTGACCCACTCCAGGCTTTCTTTTTTAAAGAGGGATTTTTTCTGTTCCCAAAATTTGGAATCGCTCTCCCTTAAACCATCTCCAACCATATTGCCCCTTGAATCCAGAGCAGTGTAGAGTTCCTGCAACGATTGAATCTCAAGGAAGTTCCCATCTATATCAAGAGCAGTTTTTTCTATTTTTTTTGAGGTGCATTTAACTATGAGATAATCAAGAAAATATATTCTCTCGACAGGAGGGACCAATTCAAATAAAAAATTTTTATTAGATGCAGTTTCAAATATAATCTCATCAGTCCCTTCATTATGTTTTAGGTGATTGAATCCAAGAAATTGCCCCTCCGCGACGAGTGTCTCTCCCGACTTAATAGAGACCTTCAACCCATCTCCATACAATAAATCTGAAATCGTAAAGAGATAGAGAATTATTATGTATTTAAACAGTTCCTTCAAAGGCACCCTTGAAGAGTTTGATTTTCTCTCCGCCTTTTTCACTTTCTATGGAAACAACATCAAATCTAATGCCCCCGAATTTTCTTTTAGTCCTTGCAAGGTAATTTAATGCAACAAGGGAGATCTGGTGCTGTTTTTGAGGTGTGATAGATAGATACGGTGGACCGTAGGAAAAATTAGTTCTCATCTTTACCTCCACAAAGCAGAGGGTGTCCCGTTCCATTGCGATTATATCAATTTCTCCTGAGTGGCATCTGTAATTTCTTTCAATAATTTTATATCCCTTCTTTTCAAGAAATCTGCAAGCGATTGATTCACCAGTTGCCCCTGATGCCCTTGTATCCAAGTTTATACACCCTTGAGGTTATAGACTTGGTTTCCTGCTTTTGCGAATATTGTTTTTGAGGTGAAATGGATGATCTTTGTCTTTTCAGATAGTTTTTTTAATAATTTTGCGAACTCAATTGTGCGCATCTCGTCAGAAAACAAGAAGGGCTCATCAAGAATAATAGGTAATGGGTTAAACTCAATAATTTTCTCAAGCATTGTTAATTTTAAGCCGAAGTAGATTGTCTCTTTTGACGATGGGGAGAGTTCTTTCCATTCTAATTCCCTGCCATCTTTTGTGATTACGAAAATATTATTGTTCTCTCTAAGACGCAGTGCCTTATACATTCCTCCGGAGAGATTACTTAAATTACTATTCAATAACTCCTCTGTTATTCCAAGTATTTCTGAAGTGTCCTTCTTCATTGACTCAGCGCTTAATTTTATTATATGCAGTAATGGCGATTCGGAAGTAGCATACAATAAGGCGGGGGGCGTCTCAACAGTTTTTCTCGTAGATGGTCTTTTTATGTCAGATTCTGTTTTTCTTTTCCCCCGTTGCGGAGACAGAGTGGCTTTAAGCCGTTCAATTTCTCTTTTTATCTCGAGCGGGTCATTTGAAAAACCACCAGCCTCAAGCAATCGTTTATTATTCTCTTTTATAGTGTTTTCAAGTTCTTTCTTTTTATTAAGCAACCCCTCAAGGTTGTATTTTGCTTTCAGCGCCTTCTTTTCCTCTTCAAGTTGTTTTTTCTCCGCTTTCAGCATTTTTATATTCTCAAGGGCATCAAGAAGTTCCTCAGGGTCACTGAGCCGCGCCTGCTGGAGGAGGTTTTTTAATAGGAGTGCTTCCACCTCATATTTTTTCTCAACGGTCTTGATTCTTTCCTGTGCTTCCTTGAGCCGTTTCTGTGCCTTTTTCTCTTTGTCCCTCCTTGATATTTCATTCCAGGCAGTATAAAGCAGAAGCCCCCAGCCAGCAAGCCATATAATAGGGAAAAATTTTGTAACTGTGGCAACCAGGGGACTCTCCGTCACGACGACGAGAACAAATTGAGCAATCAAAAATGGTATTGCAGTGCTTATGCCGGCAATAAAGGTTTTCCCCTTATAGAAGGGAGTGCCTGTATATTTTTGAAGTTCATGCTTTGCATATTGTAATTCTTTCTGGAGTGCCAAGAGTTCCCTATTTTTTGCCTCCTCCTGTTCCTTAAGCGACTTTACCTTCGCCTCAATGCCTTCGGGCATGTTTTCTACTGCCTTTAGTTTATCAAGTTCCTTATCTATATTTGCAATCTTTTCGTCTATTACATTGACTTCCTTAAGTTTTGTTTCAATTTCAAAGACCTGAGACTCCAGACCATCAATCTGAAATTGAATCTTCTGTATCTCTTCGACCAGTATTAATTCCTCCTCAAGTTGTTCGATCCTTTTTTTGATTGCCTCTTCTTCGTCATAATCTCCTGAAGAGTAATAAACTTTTTCACTGAGCTCATAATCATTATTAGCGTCCTGAACTAACTCATTTGATTCGGTGAAACTTGATTCCTCCAGTGTTGCTGATAGTGGTTGTGCAGCGGATTTAGCTTTTTCGTATTCAAGGGACGATGAAAGCAGGAGGTCTTTCAAAATATCACCTGATGGAAGCCCTAATGTGCCGGTGAGATAGTCGTGTATCCAGTCCGTATCACGAGATAGCGGTTCATACTTACCATCACTAATTGCACGGCTTAGGGTTGTTAATAAATTTGAAAACTCCTTAACAATTCTTAATGTATCAGCACCAACCTTAAAGACAAGACCTGCTCTGCTGGGAGAGCCAACCGCATCAAAGGGGATTAATGTCCTCGTTTTTTCGTCAGCAAACTTTTTGTCAAGTATCGCCAGAATTGTTTCAAAGAGGGTTGTTTTCCCGCATTCGTTCGGACCATAAAAGACATTATATCCATCCTTGATTGTAAATCTCAGTGCTGTGTTGAATCTTCTTATGCCTTGAATAGCTAATTCAAGAATGTCCAATTAATGTACTCCGTAAATATGGTATGTTAATTTTTATTGTCCTCTGCAGTGGGAGCTCCTTCTGTCTGTTCCTGTGCCACTTCTTCTGGTACATTAACAACCCTTTTCTTTATTTTTGTCCCTTTTCCGATTTTGCGTCTCAGATAATAAAGTTTAGCTCTTCTTACCCTTCCTGGATTAATTACCTCCACCTTTTCAAGAAGGGGGGAGTGTAGTGGAAATATTCGCTCCACTCCAATCCCGTAAGAGATTTTTCGGACAGTGAAGTTGGCATTTATACCCCTTCTACCCCTTTTTATAACTACGCCCTCAAAGGCATGGAGTCGTTCCTTCTCGCCTTCCTGGATGCGGAAATGGACCTTCACAGTATCACCCACCTTAAATTCAGGCAGTTCCTTTTTAAAATAATTTTCTTCCACTTTTTGTATTTTATTGTTCATTTTCTCCTCCAGTTTAGTTTTTGATTTTATTCTTCAACTCATTTATAAATTCAACATCCTCCTCCGGGAGATAATGTATTGCCTTTTCAATAATATCAGGTCTTATGATAAGGGTTTTTTTAAGTGCCGCCCTATGTCTCCATTTCTGAATCTCGGAATGGTTTCCGGAAAGAAGCACATCCGGCACCGCATATCCTCTGAATTCTCTTGGCCTTGTATATTGTGGAAAGTCAAGCAAAAATCCTGAGAACGATTCATTCTCTATGGAAATTCTCTTTCCCACAACACCATCAATCAGGCGGACGGTTGCTTCAAGGACAATAAGTGCTGCTGCCTCACCGCCGTTTAATACATAATCACCAATGGAAAGGGATTCGTCAACGAAATATTTTCTGACCCTCTCATCTACTCCCTCATACCTTCCGCAGATGAGGATTATCTGGTTGTATTTTAACAGTTCATGGGCTTTGTTCTGGTTAAATTGATAACCATCAGGGCTGAGCAGAATCTTTTTCACAGAGGTATTTTTTAATTCAATGCTTTCAATTGCAGATACAATGGGCTCCGGTTTCAAGACCATCCCTGGACCACCGCCGAATGGAACATCATCAACAACTTTGTGCTTGTCAGTGGCAAAATCCCGAATATTTGTTATCTTTACATCTACTAAACCGTTTTTGATTGCTTTTCCGAGCAAACTCTCATTGAGAGGTGAGGAAAAATATTCCGGGAAAAGTGTAAGTATGTCAAATCTAATTTCCATTTTTGTGTAAGCATATCTAAATAAAATTTATTGCATCCATTGCTTTTACCGTGTTGATTAATTTTACAAAACTATTCTATTATTTCAAGATGTGTCTTTTTCTTTAGTTTTTGTGAGGCGGCACTGAGGATTGTTCTCATTGCCTTTGCTGTTTTTCCCTCCTTACCAATAATCTTTCCGATGTCCTCCTTTGCTACCCTGAGTTCAAGCACCGAGGTTGATTCGCCTTCAACTTCTGATATTTTTACTTCCTCGGGTTTATCCACAATAGCTTTTACTAACTCTTCAATCAGACCTTTTAGAGAACTCATAGTCACACCTCCGAATTTAGTTCAGAAAATAAAAAAGAGTTAAACATATCTTATATCTGTCATGCATTTCTGGAGATATTGCTTTTCCTTACCTTTTTAATCAAACTTAATACCGTTTCAGATGGTTTTGCCCCTTTGCTGCACCAGTAGTCAATCCTTTCAAGATTCAGATTAATAAGAGGGGGTTCTCTATTCGGGTCATATTGCCCTACATTTTCAATAAATTTACCGTCCCTCGGCGCTCTCCTGTCAGCAACAACAACGCGAAATATGTCCCTGTTCTTTCTTCCAATCCTTCTCAATCGTATAACTACTGCCATTCAGGTTCCTCCTGTTTTAATATAATATAATAAAAATGGGGAATAAAGTCAAATGAAAAGTGGTATATTTTTTAAAGCAAATGTCAGATTTTTTGATAGAATAGTATTTATGCAACCTGAATTTATAGGACGATACAGAGTTATTACTCAGATAGGGACTGGCGCAATGGCTTCAATATATCGCGCCAGAGATAAAAATCTCGGGAGGGATGTTGCACTCAAGATTTTGCATACGCATCTCACTGAAAAGAAAGAACATATCCAGAGGTTTATCCGGGAAGCCCATGCCCTGGCAAATCTTCCTCATCCAAACATAGTCCAGATTTACGATTTTGGTGCGGATGGTGATTTATATTATATTGTAAGCGAATTCGTAGATGGAAAAGACCTCTCCCAGATTTTATCTATCATAGACCCCTTGCCTGTTCCTGTTGCAACAATAGTCGTTCTTCAGTTGCTGGAGGCAATTGATTATGCCCACAAGCATGGCATAATTCACAGGGATATAAAACTTGAAAATGTAATGCTCGGGAGTGATGGAATTGTTAAACTCACTGACTTTGGAATAGCACATATTTTTGAGTGGGATAAAATGACCCTTCCCGGTGCCCTCATTGGCTCACCATATTACATGGCGCCAGAGATAATTGAAGGGAAGTCAGCGAAGTCAGCGTCGGACATTTTTTCTGCTGGTGTTTTGTTTTACCGACTTGTAACAGGGCATTTCCCCTTTCCAGGCAGTAACCCTGCCCAGGTGTTAAGGTCTATTCTGAAGGATGAGCCCCGGCCACCGCACAAATTATTTCAACAGGTTGATAGGGAACTGAGCAGGCATATTCTGGATTGTATGGATAAAAATCCTGATGGCAGGCCTGATGCAGGAAAACTTAAGGATGAACTACTGAGATATCTTGAACCGTTATCAATAAGGGATGGGGCTCATGAATTGAGAGATTTTTATCTGAAGCCTGAAGAATACTGGAAATTTAAAAATGCACAGTTTATCCAGTCGCTTACTGAAAATGCCAGGAAATTTTTAAGTGTAAAGGAATATGGTTCAGCCATCGCTCTTCTTAATCGTGCAATATCCTCTGGCGCTGTCAGTAAAGAAGTAACGCGCCTGCTTAATACTGCAAAATTTAACAAGCGGCTTTGGCTTTATCCTGTGATTCTTCTTACCTCTGTAATTATACTTATTGGAGGAATTAGACTTCTTGAACGTAAAGGAGAAAATATAAAGGCGCCTCTATCTTCAGTTGTTATAAAGACGGAGGAGAGAGAGCAGTGGTTAGAGGAAAAGAAAGAAGGTGCAGAAGAGAGAAAAGAGAAAAAGAAAGACAGGAAAGAGATTGTAAAAAAAGAAACAAAGGTGGTTGCTTCTAAGGAAAAATTAGAGATACCAATTGAAAAGCCCGGGATAAAAACAGGCAGATTGACAGTCAGGACAAATCCCTGGGCGGATGTTTATATTGATGATAGATTCTATGGAAGGACTCCTTTTATTGATACCATTGAACTACCCGAAGGGAAGCATATAATTGAGGTTAAAAACCCTTTTGCTGAAAAGGTGAGAAAAGAGATAGTTATAGAGGAGGGGAGAGTTTATAATGAACATCTGACACTTCCGTTACTTCCTGGTTCAGTTGACATTATAATTAATGTTGAGGCGCAGCTTTATATTGACGGCAGATGGATAGGCGAGGGAAGAAATTTTGAAAAGATTCCCCTTAATCAAGGAAGGCATACAATAAAAATTGAAAAGAAGGGATACAGACCAGTGGAAAGATCAATTGATGTGGAGGCGGCGCAATCGCTCAATCTAAAAATTGACCTTGTGAAGGAGTCCATAATTTGGGAAAATTGATTTTTTTGGTTTTTCTCTTTATCTCATTAAATTTATCTCTCGGTGCGGATGATTTTCTGGAGGGTATTGATGCATACAACAGAGGCGAATATTTGAGGGCAATCCAGCACTTTGAGGAATATCTTATAGAGAGTAGTGATGAACCATCCGACCGGCAGTTACTTGCTAAGGCATACCTCGGTGCATCCCAGTTTATACTTGGAAGGCACTCAGTGGCAACGGGCTGGTTCCTTTCAATACTCAGGGATAATTATGAATACGAAGTAAATCCTGTATATTTCCCTCCGGAAATCGTTGCTTTTTTTAATGAAGTGAAATTAACTGTCAGCCCAGTAGTTTTTAAGAAAGAGCAAAAACATTTTTATCTAAATTTTTTGCCATTTGGTGCGGGTCAATTCCAGAATAAGGAATATATTAAGGGTGTCCTTATTGCCGGCCTTGAGGTAATTGCCCTTTCAGTTAATTTAGATACATATTTCAGGAGAAAAGCCCTGGAAGAGGGCGGAATGTATCCAGAAGATAGGTTATCAGAGGCAAAAAGATTACAGAATATCCAGATCATCTCGGGTGGGATTTTCATTGCTGGCTACATCTACGGGGTGATTGATAGCTACCTGGATTACAGAAAGAAAGACAAAGAAATAGGGCTCTCTTTTTTTAATCAAGGCACTCTTGTAAGTTTAACATATAAATTTTAATACAATACTTTTTTATATATTCCGTGAGGTTAATTTACTATTACTCTTAGAAATCTCCTTTTACCAACCTTGATGTTATAAGTTCCAGTGGCTTCAATTTTATAGAATTCCGAGTCAATCTTTTTGCCATTCACCTCAACTGCGTTCTGTTTAATCAGTCGTTTCGCTTCAGATCTACTTTTAACGAGATTTTCCTTCACAATGATAGTAATAAGTTCAAGGGGCATATCCTTTGTCCCAATTTCAACAACAGGAATTTTTTCCGGGATTCCTTTTTTACTAAAAACATTTTTAAAATACTCTTCTGCCATTGAGGCCTTTTTCTCGTCATAGAATCTGAGTGTGATTTCGTATGCGAGTTTTTCCTTTGCCTCTTTAGGATTTATTCTGCCCGAATCTGTATCCTCCTTTAATTTTCTTATCTCTTCAAGGGATTTTCTGCTGAGGAGTTCGTAGTATTTCCACATTAAATCATCAGAGATTGACATAAGTTTTCCGTAAATGTCTTCCGGCTTTTCATTGATTCCTATATAATTATTTGCGCTCTTGCTCATCTTCATAACGCCGTCTGTGCCTATAAGTAGGGGGAGTGTCATAATAACCTGTGGTGGCATACCGAAGAATTCCTGTATTGCCCTGCCTATCAAGAGATTAAATTTCTGGTCTGTTCCTCCGACCTCAATATCTGCCCTCAGCGCAACTGAGTCATAGCCCTGGAGAAGGGGATAAATAAATTCGTGAATATAAATTGGCCTTTCATTTTTAAATCTACTGTTGAAATCATCCCGCTCAAGCATTCTCGCAACTGTTTCAATACTGCACAGGTGAATTAAATCAGAGGCATTGAGTTTACCGAGCCATTCGCTGTTAAAGCGTATTTCTGTCTGTTCTTCCTTTAATATTTTAAAGATCTGCGACCTGTAGGTCTCTGCATTTTTTAGCACCTGTTCTCTTGTGAGCATGGGTCTTGTTACGTTAGCCCCGGTTGGGTCGCCGACCATACCAGTGAAGTCACCAATCAGAAATATGACTGTATGACCGTAGTTTTGAAATTGTCTTAATTTTTCCAGGAGCACTGTATGTCCAAGATGAAGGTCCGGCGCAGTGGGGTCAAACCCCGCTTTCACACGAAGAGGTCTGGAGGTTTTTATACTCTGTTCAAGTCTTTGTTTAAATTGGTCTTCCGGGATAATCTCAACAGTCCCGCGCTTCAGGACCTGAAGTTGTTTATTGAGGTCTCTCTCCAAATTTAATTCACAATGAATCTATATGATGTAATGGCTATTCTGCCTTGACAATGCAATCAACAGGGCAGACAGCCACACATTTTGGTCCGCCTTCTTCTACACACTCAGTGCATTTATTAGGGTCAATTATGTAAATCGGGTCACCTGCTGAAATTGCTCCACGGGGGCATTCAGGTTCACAGACACCGCATGAGATGCACGTATCCACAATTTTCATTGCCATATTAAGAACCTCCTAATTTATTCTACATTTAGATTAACATCTAAAAATATTTTAGTCAAATAAAAATTAAGATATTTTAAACGCATGGTAAACTTGCATTAAAAAATAAAATGTTTTAAAATAATAAATTACTATGCTTTTAGGATACAATCAGAATGTTTACTATAAAGGCGTTACCTTCCATGTCCAGACCGAGGATAATGGAGTGAAAAATCCATATATAGTTACACATGTTTTTATTTCAGGGAATATTATTGCGACAAAAAAGACAAGCTACATGGACATCATTAAGATTGAAAATCTTGAAAAAATCCTGAGAGAACTTATGGAAGAACAGCAGAAGGAAATGGTGCAAAAAATACAGAATGGGGAATATGACTCCCATCCTCTTGTAAAGGACCTTCTGAAAGAAGAGCCCTTACAACCTCAGGAAGAGGGTTTTGACGAGATTGGTCTTGACTCAGGAGACAGTATTGACGATGTGATCCTGGATTATCTTGAAGAGGAAGACGGTGAAAGAAAACGCTGATCGGCTTTTCGGAAGATATTCACTTTCACAACTTAAGGAGATTTCAAGACAAATAAGGGTGGATATTCTTAAAATGCTTAACACTGCAAAGTCAGGGCATACCGGTGGTTCGCTTTCTGCAGTAGAAATCCTCGTGTCTCTTTTTTATGTTATAATGAACCACAGGCCCAATGACCCAAAATGGGAGGAACGGGACAGATTTGTTTTATCCAAGGGACATGCTGCCCCTCTGTTTTATACTGTACTGGCGCACTGCGGATATTTCCCGAAGGAAGAACTCAAAACACTCAGACAGCTTGGCAGCAGGTTGCAGGGGCATCCTAAGGCGAATTCAGTGCCTGGAGTTGAGGTTTCAACCGGTTCTCTTGGACAAGGATTGTCAATTGCAAATGGTATTGCACTCGGTTTACGGCTGAGCGGCAAAAGTTCCAGAGTATATGTTCTCCTCGGGGACGGTGAAATTCAGGAGGGAATGGTCTGGGAGGCAGCTATGTCAGCGAGCCATTATTCAATTGATAATCTTTGTGCCATAGTTGACAACAATGGGTTTCAGATAGATGGCGCTGTCCATCAGGTTATGAATATCTATCCTATCGGGGATAAATTTTCTGCGTTTGGATGGAAGGTTTTTGAGGTGAATGGCCATGATTTTAATGAATTGATTGATGCCTTAAATGAAGCGAAAACAGTCAGAGGCAAACCGAGTGTTATTATTGCGAAAACAGTGAAGGGCAAAGGCGTGTCATTTATGGAGGGCAAATACGAATACCATGGTGTTCCTCCTACGGATGAAGAGCTTTCAAGAGCATTAAAGGAACTGAGAGCGGAATAATGGAGGCGATGGAAGCAACGCGCGATGTTTACGGCAGAGTTCTTGCAGAACTCGGAGAGAAGGATGATAGAATCGTTGTTCTTGACGCTGACCTCTCATCATCTACAAAGACATCCGTCTTTGCGAAAAAATTCCCTGAGAGGTTTTTTAATGTAGGCATTGCAGAACAGAATATGATGGGTATGGCTGCAGGCCTTGCAACAACTGGCAAAATCCCCTTTATCAGCACCTTCGCTATCTTTGCTACAGGCAGGGCATGGGAGCCAATCAGACAATCAATTTGCTATTCCAGATTCAATGTCAAGATTGTTGCTACCCACGCAGGGATAACCGTAGGTGAGGATGGTGCATCCCATCAGGTTACAGAGGATATCGCCCTTATGCGAGTCATTCCAGGAATGAATGTAATTGTGCCAGCAGATGCTGTTGAAACAGAAAAGGTCCTTAGGTCAATAATCGATCTTAACGGGCCTGTATATGTGAGATTATCAAGGGCAAAATTCCCTGTTATCTTTGACAGCCAGTATAATTTTGAATTCGGCAGAGGTAAGGTTATCCGTGAAGGAAAGGATGTAGCCATAATTGCAATTGGACTTATGGTAAGCCAGGCATTGAAGGCCTATGAGTTGTTGAAGAAGGAGAACATTCGTGCAACAGTAGTGAATATGTCTACAGTTAAGCCAATTGACGCTGAGTTGATAAAGCAGGTAGCACTTGAAGCAGGGGCTATTGTAACCTGTGAGGAGCATTCTGTTATTGGTGGACTTGGTTCCGCTGTGGCTGAGGTCTTATCAGAAGAGGTAAATGTTCCGTTAATAAGAGTTGGTCTACAGGACACTTTCGGTCTCTCAGGAAAGGCAGAAGATTTGATAGAGTATTTTCATCTTATGCCAGCAGATATTGCAGATGCTGCGAAGAGGGCGATCTCCAGAAAAAAAATCAGGAAATGATACAATTATTCCATATATCCAGATATTACGGGAGTGTACCTGCTCTGGAAGATATAAATTTGCGCATAGAAAAGGGAGAATTTGTTTTTGTAACCGGGCCCAGCGGTGCGGGCAAGACCACACTCCTTAACCTGTTATTCAGTGCAATTAGACCCTCCTCAGGTCAGATTCTAATAGATGGGAGAAATATTGCACGCATCAGCAGGTCCGGAATTACTGTCCTCAGGCGGAACATTGGTGTTGTTTTCCAGGATTTTAAACTTATACATTCTAAGAATGTATTTGATAATGTGGCAATTACATTGTATGTTCTGGGTAAGCAGTTCAGCGAAATCAAGAGGAGTGTTTATGCGGTTCTGAAAGCAGTGGGTCTCCAGCATAAGGTGAATGTCTATCCACAGTTTCTCTCTGGTGGCGAACAGCAGAGGGTTGCCATTGCGCGGGCAATTGTGAATGAACCTAAGATTCTTCTGGCTGACGAACCAACCGGGAATCTTGATATAGACCTTACTTATGAAATCATGGAACTTTTTTTTAAAATTAACGCAAAAGGAACAACGGTGGTAGTCGCCACACATAATAACGAACTTATAAGAAAATACAGCAAGCGAGTTATTTATCTTGAGAAAGGTCGTATAGTGGAAAAATGAACAGAATTCTATTTATATTGAGGTCCTCCTTTGACCACATTCTACAAAATCCGATGTTAAATATTCTTTCAATTTTATCCCTGGCACTTGCTTATTTGATTTTTAACACATCCATGCTTATATTCTTTAATCTTCAGGATACAGTAAGAAGGTGGGAAAAGTCCTTTGTAATTATTGCATATATAAAAAAGAATATTTCAAATGAGGCATCAGAAAAAATCAGGGAAGATTTACAGAAGATGGAGGAGATAAAAAATATAAAATATGTGAGTGATGTAGAGGCATTGCAGAATTTTAAAGAACAGTTGGGCAATAATTCCTTTCTTCTTGATGGGCTTGAGAGCAATCCCCTGCCGGCTTATTTTATAATTACACCATCAGGAGGTGAAAGCAGCAAAATTGAGAAGATAGTTGAAAGATTGCAAAAGACAGAGGGTATAGAAGAAGTCCAATATGAGAAGGAAGTGATACTTAAGTTTATCAGAGCGTTAAGCACTCTAAAACTGCTCTCGGGAGTGTTAAACTTATTTGTCATTGTTACAGTAATATTTATTGTGTCAAATACAATCCGGCTCTCATTCTTTGCAAGAAAAGACGAGATTGAAATTATGAAACTTGTGGGTGCATCTGATACCTTTGTCGGAGCCCCCTATGTAATTGAGAGTGTATGGCAGAATCTTATAAGCGTAATTCTTTCCCTCGTTCTTCTGTATTTTCTTTATACCTCCTTCCTTCAACCGCTCTCTGATTCACTTTCATTCATCTTCGGAGTCCGTGGTTTTTCCTTTCTCGGCAAAAGGGATATCATTTTTGTCATTTTAATTGCTGTTTTCATCGGGACAGCGGGCAGTTTTGTTTCTCTACGGAGATATTTGAGGGTATGAAGATAAGTATATTATTAATGCTACTTTTGTTATTGTTTGTTTATCCTTCCATTGGAGAGGAGGCAGATGATGCCCTTAAAAAACTTGAGGCGATTAAGAATGAACTGCGACAGAAGAAAAAATCAATGAAACAAACAGAAAGAAGGGAAAGGTCAATACTCGCAATAATTGATGGGCTTGAAAGGGAAATAGTAGAACTTGAAAAGGAGGAGTTGAAGTTAATGGAAGAATATGAGAAAAACAGAAAAGAAAGTAATAGAATTCAGGAGGAACTTGAGAGAATTAATATAAGGATTAAGAATGGACAAAGAAGATTTGCTAATAGAATGACATCCCTGTTTAAGGTGCATCAGTGGGGGTATTTCCCCGCACTTTTTAAGGTTGAGAATCTCAGTAATTTTATGGTTAATTATAAATTTTTAAATATCCTTGTTAAGAACGATAAAGATATAATTGATGGACTGCGAGAGGATTTTGAAAAACAGAAAAGGTATTTAGATGAGCTCAATAAAGTGAGGGAGGCTCTGACTGGGCAGGAAAGCGACCTGCAGAGAAAGAAGGAGGATTTAATTTTGAAAAGAAAGAGAAAAAATGTTATACTATCAAAAATTAGAAGAGAGAAGTTACTTTATCATAGTGCAATTAAGGAACTTGAGGAATCAACTAAGATGATTGAAGGTATGCTTAACGAAATCCAGACGAGAAGTGAGGGCGTAGATATAGAGTTTATATCTAAAAGAGGCCAGTTAAAAATGCCAGTGGACGGGAAGATTATTAAGTCCTTCGGAAAGGAGATTGACCCGAGATTTCATACTATAATTTACAGAAAGGGAATTGTGATTAAGACAGAAGAAAATTCCTATGTTCGTTCAATTTTTGCTGGCAGAGTTGCCTTTGCAGGGACATTCGCCGGCTACGGCAATTTGATTATAATCAGACATGGAGAAAATTATTATTCTGTTTATGCCCGGCTTTCCGAAATTTTTAAAAAAGAGGGAGACAAGGTTGAAACAGAGGAAATAATCGGAAGGACAGGAACATCAGGATTGTTTGTGGAAGAGGGCTTATATTTTGAATTGAGAAAGGGCGGCACGCCCCTGGACCCGGAGTTGTGGTTCAGTAAAAATTAGAAGGAGGAAACATAGATGAAAAGATTTACGAAAATATTGCTTGCCCTTACTTTTGTGGTGATGATTGGGGTAGTAATCTCAGGAGGCAATTTCTGTAAGTCCAGCGCAGAGGAGGAGGATATTTATGAGAATTTAAGTTTGTTTACTGAGACAATGAAAAGGATCCAGGAGCTTTACTGGAGGGATGTAAAGACAAAGGACCTCATTTATGGAGCACTCATGGGAATGCTGTCCTCCCTTGATAGATATTCCAGTTTTATGACGCCGGACCAGTACAAGGAGATGAAAGTAGAAACAGAGGGAAGTTTTGGTGGAATTGGTATTGAAATTACACTTCAGGACCATGTACTTACAGTTGTTTCTCCAATTGAGGATACCCCTGCTTTCAGGGCAGGAATTAAGGCAGGTGATAAAATAATTGAAATTAATGGCGAATCAACACAGAGGATGTCACTGGAAGATGCTGTAAGGCGTCTGAGAGGACCCAAGGGGACGAGCGTTACAATCACTATCTTCAGGGAGGGCTTTAAAGAACCAAAAAAGATCACACTTATCAGAGAGATTATTTTTATTAAGAGTGTTAAGTATAAATTAATTGAGTCCGGTTATGGATATGTCAGGATTTTACATTTTCAGGAGAAAACCGGTTCTGATGTGAGAAATGCCATTGATACCTTACAGAAGTCAACGGGCGATCTCAAAGGGCTGATTCTTGACTTAAGGTCCAATCCAGGAGGGTTGCTTGATGAGGCAATTGAGGTTGCGGACCTTTTTCTTGATTCCGGAGTGATTGTTTCTACTGATGGACGGCTTAAGAGCCAGAAAAATGTATGGAAGGCAGAGAGCGGTAATGATTTTACAAAGTTCAATATGATTGTCCTTATTGATAAAGGTTCCGCAAGTGCTTCAGAGATTGTTGCCGGTGCATTGAGGGACAATAATCGTGCTATACTTATGGGAGTGACCAGTTTTGGCAAGGGCACTGTCCAGACCATTTACCCCCTCCAGGATGGTTCTGCTCTGCGCCTGACAACCGCCCATTATTTTACCCCACGCGGTGAGTCCATTGAGGAGAAGGGTATAATTCCGGACATTGTTTTTGAACAGCCCATCACAAAGGAAGACATGGAAGCCAAAAAGAGCATGACAAGGGAGCCAGACCTCGCGAGCGATACAGAGGTTCAACGTGCACTGGAATATTTAAAGACCTGGTACATCTTTTCGCAAACATCTATAAAAAACAACCAGAGGGAGAATCAGGCAAGCGTTAAGGAATGATGGAGGAGGGCGCGGATTTTGCAAGGGATTGAAAATCTGACATGAACTGGCTATATGTGGTTTTATTACTTCTGAGTATCGCTTATTCAGTTGATATTGGCAGAAAAAACCCATCTGCTTTGCTTGGTGGCATTTATCTTGTCCTCCTTGATTTTATTGTTGAGCGTCTTAATGTCCTTTTTGGCCCTGTCTGGCTTGCTGATAAAAGTATCCATCTCCTGCAGGCGGGACAACCAGCAGAGGTTCCATTGATTGCCTTATTTGGAGGTGTGTTTTTGTGTAATTTATTACCAAAAGAGAAACATATACTTTTAATTTCATTAGTTTTTGGGTTGGGAGGGGCGGTGGCTGAGCGAATTCTCGTTAGTAGGGGCTTACTTATCTGGCAAAATAACTGGGGTTTTATGAATGTTTTTTTAATGTATTTGATTCTCGGTTATCTTACATTTAATTTTTACTATCTCAGCAGAAAATATCAGTGCATTAATTTTTTAATCAGCGGTTTTATCCTTGCTGTTCTCTTTACCTTTTCAAAATAAAACAGGATTTTCAAATTGAAATTTCCTTTAAAAAATTCGCCAGGAATTCTCAAAAAAAATCAACAAAAAAGTGGCACAGATTTTGCAAATAATACGTCTTTAAAATGCCAAATAAGAAAAATTGCTGGGAGATTCTGAAGTGCGGGTATAGCCCGGAGGGCAGGGATCCCTCTGGAGACAATCTCTGCCCTGTAATTATTGCGAATGCTGTAGATGGAGTAAATGGTGGAAGGAATGCTGGTAGAATCTGTTGGGCGATTTCCGGAACAAGGTGTTATGGCGAGGTGCAAAAGAGTTTTGAGGAAAAAGAATTTCTATGTCTTGATTGTAAGGTTTTCAAGAGGGTTCTCAAAGAAGAGGGCCTATCCCGCATTAAGTTGTTGTTGAATAAGTGAAGAATTACACACTACCAAATTTAAACTTAAAAAATCTACTCCTCCATTGTAAATTCTGGAATATCCATCCAGAAGCCACTTTTTGAAATGGAGTCAATTTCGGACTGAATCAGTTTGTAATGACCGTTCTCAATCTCTGCGAGTTTGAGAAATAATTGCTTTATTACAACATTGGACGTTCTCTCTGCCTCCTTATTATAGAAATCTCTAGAGTTTTCTTCCAATTTTAAAGCGATACGCAGAGCATCCATATCCGTTGTTTCTGATTTGCCACCCCGTTTTACCTCTGACAATTTAGGAAATAGTTTTGCCACAAAGGATGTATCAACCCTAACGGGCTTTATGTGACTGTCTGTTATTAAAGCTCGTCGTTCATTCTCAATGAGATTGAAATGGTCCAGTTCATCACTTGCAAGGATAATAAACATATTTTTGGCTGATAGATTTTTTGATTCTCTTGCGAATTTCAAATAATTACCAAGCCCTACCAGTTCATTGCTCTTCGCAATCTCAAAGATACCTAATAATTTGTCCTTCTCCGCTTTTCTTTTCATATTTCCTCCTGTTTTTACTATTTTCTTACTATATTGATTTTGGGTCAAGAAAATATTATCTCTCTATTTTTTCGGGGAGTATGAATTCATATCTCCTGCGGAGGATTTTTGTTACGATTGTTCTATGAAATTTTCTGAGGGATAAGAACAAACTCCAGATAAAGGCATCGTTTTTGTAGTATGACTCAACCTCGTTGAATTTAATTTCCTGCAGATGGTATTCGTGGCAGTTGTTATTGAAAAAATTATTTGCCTCTTCAATGAATGCGTGGATAAGATGTGATAATTTTTCCTTAAATAGATTTGCAATCATATCAATAACCACTAACCGGAAATCATAATACCTGTCAAGAATCTCCTGCAGAAAGATTGCCTTTACAATTGAACGAAGAAGGGGCGGGGTACTCTTTAGGAACTGGTCTGCCTTCAACGCTTCCCTTCCTGCCTTTCTCAAAAGAGGGGTGCTAATGTCAATATAGATTAGATTTGGCTTTTCCGGCAATTTCTGGTCCGGCGATTGAAGGTTTTTTATTGCCCAGTTTGAGAATTGCTCATCAAAGCCTATTTTTACATCATTGCTATGCCTGTTGAAATCCCATATCCTTTTTAAATTTAGCAACACAGAGTTGAAGAGATTTATTGCCTCCTGCGCTGATGTTCTATGAAGAAAATTATTGCATAATGTGAAATCGGGAAGAATGGGCTGGATAATATAATATATTATTCTGCCATCAGATGTTTTTATCCTGATTCCCTCTGTTTCAATAACCTCAATGCCAGTTTTATTTTTGAGGAGGTTAATGTATTCCTTTAATGCCTTTTCGTATTCAACCACTTCTGAGTCATTTGAAAAGATCGGAAGTCGCTTGAACGCATATCCATGCAGTAATGGATGGTCAATGGCGAAGACAGTGCTGATTTCGCCGAAGCCGATTATTTTTGCAGGAAGCCTGCTTCTTTCAGGAAATACTGTATTTAACCCCTCTTCAAATTCCTTAAGAATCTTTATATCAATATCAAAAGACATTTAGAATATTGATTTTATCTTATCTATTGTTTTTTTTGCCCGCTCATTGAAAAAATCCAATAACAGACCTGCCTGGAATTTCATTGATTTTGCAAGCCCGAAGGCGCGGTCAAGGCGACTTATTACCTCTTCTGCATCATTCTTGTTGATTATAAGCGGGGGAAGGAACTGCAGGACAGATGTATCATTGTTGGCATAGATGCAGAGTAGTCCCTCTTCGTAACAGGCCCTGCTCATAATTGGTCCTAGATTTTCATTTGCCATCTTAATTCCTATCATCAGTCCGAGTTGTCTGATTGATACAATTATTTCAGAATATTTATCTTTTAATTTATTCAGTTCAGTATTAAAGAATTGAGCCATTGAATCAACATGGTCAAGAAATTCCTTTGAAGATGATATTTCAAGAACCTTTGAGGCAACGATACAGCCAATCTCTGCTCCACCAAAGGTGGATACATGAATGAATGGGTCTTCATGAAAGATGCTTTCAAGTTCTTTTTTAAAACAGGTTGCGGTAATGGGATAAATCCCTCCGCTGAGTCCTTTGCCAATCACCATTATGTCAGGCACGACACCGAAGTGTTCAATTCCCCATAGTTTTCCTGTCCTCCCGAGTCCTGCCTGGATTTCGTCAATTATCATAAGGGCTCCCTTTCTGTCGCATATTTCACGGACGCGCTTGAAGTAATCATCGTGCGGGACATAAATTCCCAGTGTGGCAGGAACTGTCTCAAAAATTACACCTGCTGTATCATCATCCATCTTTTTCTCCAGTGCATCAGGGTCGTCAAAGGAGACCTGATGGAAACCAGGCGCAAGGGGACCAAAGGGTTTTTTATATTTATCATCACCAGTTGCAAGGGCAAAGCCAGTGTGTCCGTGATATCCGCCCTTGGCGGAGATGATTTTATACCTTCTGGTATAAGCCCGGGCAATCTTTATTGCAAGATCCACCGCCTCTCCTCCGCTAACCCCGAAGACGGTATAGGGGAGATTGCCCGGAGTGAGTTCCGCTAATTTGCTTGCAAGTCGTGCTCTGTGTTCGCTTATGAGATGGTGATTGCCGATGTCAAGTTCATCAAGGGCTGACTTCAGCAGGTTTACAATTTCGGGATTTCTGTGTCCAAGATTAAAGACCCCGCCGTTTGAGTGGCAGTTTATCAATTCTTTGCTGGTTTCAACATCATAGACATATATTCCTTCCCGCCTTCCAAACACAAAGTCCATACCAAAGGAGGTAAAAATCCGTGCCTTGCCTGATGAGACATGCTTCGCGAAGAGTTTGATAATCTTTTCCTTGTCTATGGTATGTACGAATTTCATTTTATATAATATACCATAAAAAATCGCTTTCCTCATAAATGTTCTATCCTTTTTGTAAAATCTTTTGAAATATGATAATCTCTTATCCTTTTTTTAATTGGTAAAAAAACAGGGAAAATTTCTATTACCCTTGAGGCAGGTGCAGAATATGAGTCCACTGAATCAGATATAGGAGGCGATGAAATGTATATGCCGGTGAGCAGTCAGAAATTTTCTGGAATGGATGTCTGGATAAAGCCTGGTATCATTGTCTATGCAGAGGATGATATACGATTAAGTATGTTTTTTGAAATATCGGACTCTCTTCAAAGATTACACCTACGCCCCTTATTGGAAGCGATGTCCTCTATGCTTATTTTAAGAGTGACCTTCCATCACGGGTGTTGCCTCTGAGTGAGTATATAACCTTGAGGTGAGGTAATTAATACCTTCGGTATAGTTTTAAGATTAAAAAATTATTGACACTAATCTCCTTGTATATTATTCTAAACTCATGTATCCAGTTTGGGAGGTTCCTTATTTTAGTCCTGGAATAATCCTTGCTATAATTGCTGTCTTTCATATTCTTCCTTCTCATCTCTCTGTCAGTGCCATGTGGTTCAATGTTTATTTTGAGTCAAAGGCGCTAAAGGAAAACAGACCAGAACTTTTTGAATTTATCAGAAAATATACATTAATGTTACTGGTCTTTGCTTATGTATTTGGCTCTCTGAGTGGCGTTGGAATCTGGTTCGCAACAACAGTTACTGCTCCAAAAGGCATATCAGCGCTTATACACAATTATGTCTGGGCATGGGCAACTGAATGGGTGTTTTTTATTATTGAGGTTACCTGCATTTTTGTTTACTACTATACAATTGACAGAGTTGATAGAAAGACGCATTTTAAATTAGGGTTGATTTTCGCGCTGGCATCCTGGGCAACCATGCTGATAATTGTTGGAATTCTGTCGTTTATGCTGACGCCAGGGAAATGGCTTGCTACAGGAAAGTTTCTGGATGGATTTTATAATCCATCATACTTCACCCAACTTTTTGTTAGAACTTTCTTTATGTTTGTGATTGGTGCCACATATTCAATTGCCGTAGCAACCAGGATTAAGGATGGAATAGTGAGGCCCTATGTCATAAAAACAGCATCTAAATGGGGGACAGCGGGCTTAATTATTGGCACAGTTTTTCTGTATATATTTCTGAAGCAATTGCCAGCAGACAGAATTGCTCTTATGAACATGATAGTTTCGGAAGGGCTGAAGAAGAGCATGCTGATTTCAGGAATTGTTATTCTGATTTACTTTATATATTCCTATTTAAAGCCAATGAAAATCAATCTTCTTCAGGCAGTTATTTCAATACTGGTGGTCTTTGTCGGAATATGGTCAGGCGAGAGAATAAGAGAGATCCTGAGAAAACCCTATGTAATTTCAGACTTCATGTATTCAAATCAAATAATAGGCGCGGATGTTTCTGCAAAGGGAATTAAATCAGAGATTGATGAGATAACAAAGCATGGAATTTTTAAAAAATATCCATACATTCCTGAAGAACTGAGGCAGATTGATGAGGACAATCTTGTAGAAGCGGGCAGAATAATTGCGCTTATCAAGTGCTCTGCCTGCCATGTTCTGAACGAAAAGGGACTGAGGCCTCTTCCGAATATGGTCAGGCGACTGGGGTTGAACTCTCCAGATATTGTGGAGGGATTTATAGAAGGAATTGGTGGTTATCCATACATGCCTCCCTTTGCAGGAACGGACATGGAGAGGAGAGCGCTCGCCCATTTTCTTGTCTCGCTTAATAAGGAGGGTTCTGAATGACACCTTCTGAAATCATAAAATCCATGCAGGATCCATCGGGCATTCCATTTTATCCTGTAGTTTTTCAATTCCTCATGGTTCTTACTTTTGCCATTCATATAATCTTTGTGAATCTGACAATTGGAAGTTCCTTTCTCGCTGTATATGGGAGGGTTAGAGGAGGAGAGTTCTGGGGCAGAATGAGCAAAACCATGCCAAGGGTCACCACGGTTAGCATTTCTATGACAATTCTCTATGGTATTGCGCCATTGCTTTTTCTCCAGACGCTTTATGACCCCTTCTGGTATACCTCAAATAATCTCTCTCAGTGGTGGGTTATTAGTTTTGTATTTATTCTGATGGCGGCACACGGATTAACTTATATCATTTATATGAAGAAGGATAGCGCCTTGACTTTTACTTCATTAATGGCTTTCTCTCTTTTCATTTTTGCTGGTGTAATAATGCATGGACTGAATTATCAGATGCTGATCCCTGACAGGTGGTACGAGTGGTATGTAAGAGGGAATTCAATGAGGACCTATGGAACTTCACTGCATGCAATAAGCATTCCGAGATTGCTCCATTTTATGGTTCCTTCTTTTGCAGTGACAGGGCTATTTTTAATGCTTTATGGTTGGTATTTTCGGGATAGGGAGGATTACGATAAAAGTTATCTCCAGAAGGTTGCTAAATCAGGAGCACAACTTGCCTTTTATGCTACGTTAGTTCAGATGGCAATGGGGATATGGTGGTTGCTCACTTTAAAGAAAGAATTTAAATTATATACAGAGCCGCTTTTTATCATTGCTATTATCTCCTCGTTATTCCTGCTACACAATCTCTATTTTGCACGCAGGGAACCATTCAGATTTTCCCGCTCATCTGCATTACTTCTTGTAATAACTGTATTTTTGATGTCCCTTTTGCGTGAACTTTTAAGGATGAAATATGTCGGGGAATATAATTACTCAATATATAACTATAAGTTGAATATTGACCCTGTCAGCACCATCATTTTTATAGTCACTTTCTTAGCAGGAGTTGTCATCACTGGATACATGATTTACATTGCATACAATTCTGGCAAATACGAAAAAACATTCTCACCTTCACCACTAATTAATAAGTGGGGGACTTTTTCTATTATCTTGCTGATTTTATGGAGCGGGATTCTCCTCTTCACCGGATTTATTCTATGGTTAAAATAAAGGGGAGCATCCTAAATTTTGTGATGAAGTTCAGATTAATCTCATTGAGAGGCGGGGTGATGGTGTCTCAGAAGTTCATGAACACACTATTTGGGTTTCGGGGCGCTTCACAGGAATAGAACTTATAGGATGGTGAAGCAGGGTCTTGCTGAACCATCCTAACAATTCTGGGGGGGTGTCTCCCCTCAGTTAAGAGCAACCCAGACCTTCACACCCATTCACCAAATTGCCTCACTCATATTTTACCTCCTCTCCACTCTTCTAATCTCTCCGCCCTTGATGGGAGGGGATAATGGGGAGGGTGAGGGTAGAGTCATTTGCGCAGGCTAAAGCCTGCGGCTACCTACCTCCTGCCATTATCCATAGAGATCCTGCCTGCTTCAGTGCTATCGCCTTCAGATCTTCAGCACTAAAGAGATTGCCCTCTGCGTTCGGGACGCCACCCCTACCCATAACCTATTCACCGCATATAACCACCTGCGACCACCACCCTGCCTCTCCTGAGGGTTATTACGGGAAAAAGATGCTTCCAAAATAAAGTGAAAATTGACATTCATTATAATCTTTTATAAAATAATAATATCGTGTCCCAACAACCGCTCTGGAACATTCTTGCAGACCTTGGCAGAAAAGGTGCTACAGGGGTTCTTATTGTCAGAACCACAGGAATGGAAAAGAGAGCATATTTTAAGCTTGGCTTCCTTCGTCAGATTGATTCTAATCCACCGGATCCAAGAGAAATGTTCGGGGTTCTTCTGAAAAGTCAGGGAAAATTGACTGACGAAGATATTCGTAAATCTCTTGAACTGATGAAGGAGAAACATGTCTTTCAGGGAGAGGCGCTCCTTCTCCTTGGCAAATTAAAACTTTACGAACTTGATAATCTCCTCACCTGGCAGCAGAACATTAAATTATTCAATCTCCTCGCAATAAAGGATTTTACCTGCGAATTTAAGGAATTACCTTCGGAAAAAATCCCAAAAGGGTTTAATATTAATCTCTATGGAAATATCTTTTTATTTTTAAAAAAGACGCTTACATTAGATGATGTAAAAAAATATATAGAAGATAATTTTCAGTCATACGGAATACCGGTAAAACCGCCACCATTTAATCCGGAAGAGTGTTTTGTCAAGAAAGAGGATAAAAAATTCTATGAAATTATTCTAAATTCTTCCCCCCCACTCAGAGTCAATCAACTTTTTGAGAGATCGCCATTTTCTCGGAGCGAAACATTCATTACAATCTATGCCTTTGTGAAGATGGGTTTTGTAAATCTCCAGGAACGGATAGACACATCTGAATTTGATTTAAAGAAATTTACCGAACTTTATAAGGATTTTTCTGAGACAATGGATTATTTTCAGGTTCTCGGTGTTCACTGGAGCAGTTGCAGTGAGGAAATAAAAGGCTCACTGGAAAAAAGACAAAGGGAGTTCAGGGTGAGAGAAACAGACCCCCCTGATATAAGAGACCTTAAGACAAAGATTCTTAAAAAAATTGAGGAGGCATACGGTTTTTTAAAGGATGAGAACAACAGGATTGAATACAGGAAAAAGATTTTGGATAAATTTGCAGTAGAAACTGGCGCCCAGGTTCTCTTTGAAAAAGGGGAGATAAGTTTAGAATTACGCCAGAATATTCCCGAGGCATACGAACTCTTTGCCTCTGCCTATGACCTGTCTTCTCAGAATGCTGACTACGCAGCCGCTTATGGATTTTTGAAGTACAAAAGATACAAATCAATAGATATTCAGGAGTCAAGAAAGGGTGAGGCACTTGTGGATTCAGCGGTTGTAAAAAACCCCAAGTCTTATTATACGCACTACTACAAGGCGAAATTATTTGAAGAAAAGGGAATGATTCCTTCTGCTATTCAGGAATTGAGGACTGCAATTGATATTGACCCATCAAAGATGACCGCGAGGGAGATGATGAAACGGCTTACAAAGGGTTCTACCTGATTGAAGAGGGGAGAAAAGGCGCTTAAAATTGGAATTTGACGGTGGCAGAGCAAAAAAGATAGCAGAGGATTTATCCTTTCCCCGACTCTCAGGGACAGAGGGCGAAGAGAAAGCGAAAGAGATTATAATTAACTTATTGAGAAATATTGGCTATACTCCAGAGGTTGAGGAATTTGTATTTTCGCTGTTACCTGTCGAATTTTTCCTCAAATTCAGTCAGGTGGTGATTGGCATATTATCTGCCTCAGCAATATTTTTGTTTAACGATTTCAGGATTCTATCTTTTTTAATCGCCCTCATCTTAATTTTTATAATAATTAAATCAACCGGATGGTCTGGATTTATTGAATCGCTTTATGATATTAAATTTTTCACAAGGAAATCCAGTAATATTTTTTTTAAAAAAGTATTACGTAAGGACTATCCGGACATAATTTTTCTTGCCCATTATGATTCAAAATCCCAGACATATCCTATAGTTCTGAGAATTATACTGAATTTAATCGGAATTTTTTCCCTCATCATTTCAATAATGTTGATAATAGCTGGATTTATCTTAGGTTGGAAATTGCCTGTAATAGTGTGTTTTATCTCAGGGATCTTTTCTGCATTGCCCTTTGTCTTGCTTATTTTTAATTTTACCAGGAATAAGTCACCAGGAGCAATAGACAATGCCTCAGGAGTTGCTATTGTCCTTGAACTCGCACATACATTAAGAGAATGGAAGGGCGGCGCTAATCTCTATTTCCTTCTTACCGGGGCAGAAGAACTGGGGCTTGCTGGTGCTATCAGATTTATCCAGAGACACGAAGGCGACTTTGTAAAGGAGAAGTCCTTTTTTATAAACTTTGATGGCATTGGTGGAGCGGGAAATCTGGTTATAACTACAAGATATGGCATTCCTCCATTTTGTACTTCAGTAAAATTACGTTCCTATCTTCGGGGAATCCTTCGTGAAAGGGGATTAAAATTCAGGGATGTCTATCTTCCAATTGGTGCTGGACTTGATTCTATTCCAATTGGCGCCAGGGGCTACGATGCAATAACTATATCCTGTGGCGGAATAAGAAATGTCGCATGGTTTGTCCATTCCAAATATGATATAATCTCTAATCTTTCAGTGAGGACAATGAAAATGACTGGAGATGTAGCAATTAAGTTACTTGAGAAGGTCCTGAACAAGTAATATGCAGTTCACATTGGTTGAAAATATTGTTTTGCTTCTACTTGTGGCACTTGTGGTTACTTTTTTGCTTCTGAGGTTTAACATTCCTGCAGTTGTTGGCTTTTTATTATCAGGTGCTGTGATAGGGCCTCATGGACTGGGGCTTATTTCAGATATTGATAGCGTAAAATCAATTGCAGAGGTGGGGATAATTCTTCTCCTGTTTACTATAGGTATAGAATTTGCTCCCGCAGGGCTTATGCGAATTGGGAAGGAAATCTTACTCGGTGGAGGGCTCCAGGTTGTTTTAACCATCCTTGCAGCAGGTTTTATTTCCTATCATATTGGATTGAATACGTTCAGTGCGATTGTCGTTGGTTTTATCCTTTCTTTAAGCAGTACTGCAATCGTGTTAAAGATTTTATCTGACCGTGCGGAAACAGTGACTGCACACGGGAAATTGACGATTGGTGTGTTGCTTTTTCAGGACCTTATTGTGATTCCGGCAATGATTATCCTGGATCTTACAGGTAATAGAGGAATAGATATGATTTTACAGGGACTATTTTCTTTTGTTTCCCTTCTCGCATTGTTTTTTCTTACATACTATACAGGAAGATTGATTTTGGGTTATGCTGCGAGAACAATGCACAGAGAGCTCTTTACGATTGCAGTAATAGTTATCGGGCTTGGCGTGCCATTGCTTGCTCATCTTGCCGGGGCCTCTTATTCACTTGGTGCTTTTATTGCTGGACTGGGGCTTTCAAGGTGTGAATATAGTCATCAGGTTGAGACGGAGATTTTACCCTTCAGGGATGTCTTTAACAGTATATTTTTTATCTCAATGGGAATGTTAATTGATGTAAATTTTATTTTTAAGAATATCTCCCTGATTCTCCTGTTGACATCCGGCTTAATTTTTTTGAAGATAGTTCTTACATTGATTTCATTAAGGTTTTTATCAGGTTCATTCAGAACAATTTTTCTATCTGCCTTTGCCCTTGCAAATGCTGGTGAATTTTCCCTCGTTCTCACAGGAATATCTGCTGAGAAGAATATTCTTAGTGACAGAATATATCTGATTCTCATCTCTGTTATCTCTTTATCAATGCTTTTGGCACCATTACTCATCTGGATTTCAAACAGGGTTGTTTTTAAGATTCAGGAGTATTTCAATCTCCTTGAAACAAGGATTGATATTGAAGAGGAGATAGGCAATCATGTAATTATATGTGGGTATGGGCTCAATGGGCAGAATCTTGCAAAGGTTTTAAAAGCAGTCGGTTTAAGATATACGATTCTTGAAATCAATCCTCAAACGGTCAGGTCTGCTAAAATTAAGGGTGAACCAATCTTTTATGGCGATGCCACAAGGAGCGAGATTCTCCTGAAGGCAGGTGTCCAGAAGGCGCGCATGATTGTTTTCGCCATCTCCGACCCTGTTGCCACGAGAAGGGCTGTCTGGACTGCAAGGCAGTTGAATGAAAACCTCTACATTCTTGTAAGGACAAGATTTGTCAACGAAATGGAGGAACTTTATAAACTCGGTGCAAATTCAGTAATTCCGGAGGAATTTGAAACATCAATAGAGATTTTTGCTCATGTCTTGAAGGAATACAATGTGCCTGAGAATGTCATTTCCCAACAGATTCAAATGATAAGAATGAAGGATTATGAGATGTTCAGGTCTCCAGTTGTATTCACTGAGAGAAAGTCCGAGATTGAAAAAATTCTACTATCAACCCTCACGGAGTCAATTTATATTGAGGATAATTATCCGGCAGTAAATAAGAGTATAGAGGGACTGAATGTGAGGAAAGAGACCGGTGCGAGTATAATCGCCGTTGTAAGGGAGGGGGAGGCAATCACCAATCCACCAGGTGAATTTAAGATAGAGCAGGGTGATGTGATTATCCTCATTGGCAGTCACGCTCAGCTCTTCAAGGCAAGAAAACTTCTGACAGGGGGTTAGAGGTCATAAAACATTGGGAGACGGCGGATGGCCTCCAATCGCTCCCTGTTGCCAAGTCGTGAGGAATTTATGGCTATGCGCAACACATCAATGGTCTTATCGTATGTCTTCCTGTCAACTGGATAAGGTGTTCCATCCTTTCCCCCATGGGCAAAAGAAAATCTTGCAGGGTCTTTGTAACTAGGTGGTGCGTTGTAGATTAATTCCGAGACAAGAGCCAGAGCACGGATTGTCTTTGGTCCAACGCCTTTTATTCCAAGGAGTTCTTCAAAATTTTTTGGTTGCCTTTCGTATGTATTTATAAGGGTCTTGTAAATCTTTTCTGGATTAATATCTATGGGAAAGACCTCATGTCTTGATGGAAGGTTCAATTCTATTACCCGCGTAATTTCCTTTACAATCTTTTCTGGCTTTTCACAGGCAACTTCTGTAGAGATATTCCTTGCTTTCTCACTCTCTTTTGCAACCATATTTAATACTTCAACCTTTATATCACAGCATACTGCTTTGTGGGGTTCTACGACAAAACTTTCAACATCAGAACCAAGCCAGTGGTAGCGCCTTGCTGTTCTATTTGTGAGATTCATTCCCTGCTGGATAACAGCCCATTTCCCCTCCGTGGTGAACAGGAAAACATGATGGTATAATTGATAGCCATCCTGAACTGCGGTGTTATCAATCTTTGCTGACATCCTGCTTGCATAGATAAGTGGCTCCGGATTTAATGAGATATTTTCTGAATAAATTTTAATCTGCTCAGGGGTTTTTCTTGAAGTTCCTCCCTTCCCACCCGCAATGAATATGCCCAGCTCTTTTTCAATACCTCTGACCGCTTCCTTCAATGCGCCAGTTACTGTTGTTGTTACTCCACTTGAGTGCCAGTCAAAGCCGAGGATACATCCCAGGGCCTGAAACCAGAAGGGATCAGAGAGTTTTTTAAGTACTTCTTCTGTACCGAATTCGGTTACAAGGGCACTCAGAATCTCTCGCGAGAGTTTCGTCATCCTCTCAAAGAGCCACCGCGGTGCCTTTCCGTAATGGAGTGGAAGTGTTGCGATTCCCTTTCTTAGCATTAGGATTAATATAGCATTAGTGAAGTTATTCTTCAAGGAGTTGGCTTGTTAAAGAAGATAAATATTTGTGCACACTTTTTTAAATCTATTATAATTAAAATAGAATGAAATGCGCGTTGGTTTTGCCGGGTGTTATTGAGCATTCAACCTTGCACAGACAACCCATAATTCATTATGGGTTGGCCTTACTTTCTGCAATTCTCAGAGATAGAGGTATTGAGGTTGAATATATTGATTGTCTTGCGGAGAATATGAGCATTGAGAAATTTAAAAGTCGGCTTTTGAGGGTGAAACCGGATGTAGTTGGATTTACTGCAACCACAATGCAGATCAATTCTGCAGGTCATCTCGCCCGTATTGTGAAAGAGGTTGACAATAGGATTTATACTGTTGTTGGCGGTGTGCATCCTACAGTCCTGCCTGAGAGAACCCTGGAGGAATTTCCTGCCTTTGATATTGCTGTCTGCGGGGAGGGAATAGAAACACTCCCTGAACTTCTACGAGCATTTTCCGGGAATAAATTTGGAATAGTAAGAGGAATTGCCTTCAGGGAGGGATCCAGGGTTGTGAAAACACCTCCGAGAGAATTTTCAGAAAACCTTGACGAATGGCCCTATCCTGCCTTTGATTTACTTGACCTCAAGAGATATTCAACCTATTCATTTTATAAGAAGAGAACATTGGAATTGCCTGTTTTTTTAAGTATTGGCTGTCCCTTTTTATGCAAGTATTGTTTCCGGATGAGCGGGAAGAATGTAAGATACAGGTCTGCAGAGAAAACAATTGATGAGATTGAAACAGGAATCAAAAAATACAATTGCAGACACTTTATGTTTTTTGATGATACATTTGGAATTGATAAAAGCAGATATACATTATTGCTTGAATCAATAATTGCCCGAGGGAAAAATAGGGAGATTTCTTGGTCATGTATGTCAAGGGTGGATATTGTTGATAAAGATTTGCTGAAATTAATGAAAGAAGCAGGGTGTTCGTTGATTTATTATGGTGTTGAATCAGGGAGTAACAGGATTCTGGAATTACTGGACAAGAATATAGATACAGACAGAATCATTAATGCCTTTAGGTGGACAAAAGATGCAGGTATAAAGACAGGAGCGTCCTTTATGATTGGGGTCCCGGGGGAAACGAAAGATACATTGAAAGAAACGGAAGAATTTATCTTTAAACTTAAACCAGACCTTCTGGACCTTTCTGTATTTCAGCCCTATCCGGGTTCTCAGTTTTATAATGAAATTATTGCAGGTAAACATAATATTAGAATAAAAGAATTCAGATGGGAATATTTTTATAGAATGACCGCCAGAAACCTGGTTTATCAGGATTTTAAAGAAGGAGAAGTTGACAGGGCTAAATGGAGAATACTTGCAAAATTTTATTCTACTCCATCAAAATTGATTTTTGGCAGAAAATATATAACAAATGTATATGGATTTCTTGGTGGTTATCTGTTAAATTTATTTTACTGGAAGTTATACAAGAGAATTAAACAAAATTAAGGAGGTTTATGCTGTGCGCAGGTTTATTATTGAAAAACTCTTTCGTCTGATGGCTTCAAAGTCGTCATCCAGGGCTCATCGCTTTTTTTATAAGGTAAGTGGTTTTACTGACAGGGAGTTAAAGAATCCAATAATAGCAATTGCAAATACTTCACAGGAGGCAGGGGTAGGTCACATGCATCTAAAGCAACTTGCAGAGGCAGTTAAGGCAGGGATTTATTCTGCCGGAGGCACGCCTATTGAATTCAACACAATTGGTCCATGTGGTGGATACGCGCGTGATACGGAATTCGGCTGGGCAACCATGCTCTATGACCTTCCCCAGCGCGATGTAATTGCTGATTCTGTTGAAGTGCAGATGAGAAATTATGGCGCTGATGGACTTGTCTGTATAGGGACATGCGATAAGTCCATTCCGGGTTTATGGCTGGGCGCCGCCCGACTTAATCTCCCAACAATATTCCTTACCGGCGGTCCTGCGCTTCCAGGAGAATACGGAGGAGAATGCACAGTCTTCCCGACAGATGTAATTCTCACAAGTTTACAGGCAGTTCTTGAAGGGGAAAAATCCCTTATCGGAATGCTTAAGGAGAATAAGGAGATGGAGGGCAAATGGATTCTTACCTGTGGTGCCTGTCCTGAGCTCACAACTGCGAACACAGTCCAGATGGCAACAGAGGCAATGGGACTGTGTATTCCCGGTTCATCCACCATGCCCGGATTTTTGACGGAGAAGATAAGGATTGCGAAAGAGACGGGCTATGCAATTGTAGAGATGGTAAAAAGGAAACAGAGATTCTCAGATTTTGTAACAAAGGAATCCATTATGGATGCAGCAAGAATGATTTTTGCTGTATCCGGCGGGACAAATGGCTTGCTCCACCTTCTTTCCCTGGCGAAATATATGAACATAAACATAGACCTTGATACCTTTGACACACTAAGTGATACAACACCTTATATCTGTCCCATAAGACCTGCAGGTAATTTTACTATGATTGACCTCCATTATGCAGGGGGTGTTTATGCTATCTTCAAGCGGCTTGTGGACTTTCTGCATCTTGACAGACCGGTAGTGACTGGAGAAACAATCGGGAAAGTTGTGGACCAATGGAAGGTGGAGTCCGATGCAGTTATCAGGAGAGTAGATGAGGCGATTCGTCCCCAGGGCAGTATACTTGTCCTGAGGGGTAATATTGCACCAAGGGGTGCTCTGTGCAGACCAGCTGTCGTTTCAGATCCAAAGGATGTTTTTGAAGGAGTTGCAAGGGTCTTCAATGGTCAGCATGAAGCAATAAAGGCAATTGTTAAGAAAGAAATAAGGGAAGGTGAGGTGGTTGTGATTCGCTTTGAGGGACCCCGTGGGGGACCTGGATTCTCAGAGGACTTCAGGGTAGTCCTTCTTCTTGAGACACTTGGCTATAAGAGTGTGGCAGTTATTACTGATAGCAGATTTTCGGGTGTTACAAAGGGGTTACTTTATATTGGTTATATATGTCCTGAAGCATATATCGGTGGTCCCCTTGCAGCAATAAGGGATGGAGACAAAATCACTATTAACCTGAAGGAGAAGAGGGTTGATGTTGCTCTTTCTGATGAAGAAGTGAAGGAACGTCTGAGGAATTTCAAACCGCCTGAACCGAGAATAAAAGAAGGAATACTTGTTGACTGGCATCTACTTGCAACACAATTTGACGAGGGGGCGATGCTGAGGAGAAGATTATAAGTTTATCCTACGTTCGCTATTCTATTCTTCTCAATCGCCAGCACTGCCATTCTGCCGAGGGTCTGGACTGCATAAATCAAAGCACCGAATCTTTCGTCTTTAGTGTATCCCAGCTTGAATCTATAATAAATCTGCTGTGCAATAACAGCAATTTTAAATAATCCATAAACAAAATAATAAAGTATATTTGAGACATCCCTTCCGCTTAATTCTGCATATCTATGGACAAGTTGCTCTCTTGTATAATTGCCTGGCAGGGTGGTGGGGCACACCTTCATGAATTGAACCTCATCAGGGTCATCAGGGTCAACCCAGTAGCCAAGGGTTGTTCCGAGGTCCATAAGCGGGTCACCAATTGTCGCCATTTCCCAGTCAAGAATTGCTTTTATTTTACTGAGGTCATCTGGATTAAGAACAATGTTGTCATATCTGAAATCGTTGTGAATCAAACATGCACCAGTTTCATCAGGTATTCTTTCAGAAAGCCATACAATTGTTCTTTCAATGTCTGGTATGTCATCCGTCCTTGCATTTCTGTACCTTTCTGCCCAGCCCTCTATCTGGCGTCTCACATATCCCTGTGGATTCCCAAAATCAGAAAGCCCTATTGACTTGTAGTCAATATTATGAATTTCAACAAAAGTCCTTATAAAATTCTCTGCCATAGAACGTATTGTCCCTTCAGATATATTGAATTTATTAATATTGGTTGTCCTTAAAATTACACCCATCACTCTCTCCATAATGTAAAACTCAGTGCCGATGATCTCAGGGTTGTTGCAATATATGTATGTCCTGGGAACCTTATTAAATTTTCCATAGAGGTCTCTCTGGACGCGGTATTCCCTGAACATATTATGTCCCTTTTTAATCCTGTGGGCTCCAGGTGGTGGCATGCGAAGAATAAATTCTTTTTCTCCTGAGCGGATCAGATATGTAAGATTTGAATGTCCGCTTCTGAATTGCTGAACTTCAATAGGTGGTTTTATTTCAGGAATATTCCTGCAGAGATAGTCCTCCAGGGCATTGATATTAAGTTTTTCTCCGTTTCTTACCTTATCCGGAGTATCAATAGGGTTATCCATCTTATTGCTCCTTTGATCTCAGACCATGATCGCGGAGGATTCTTCTCGCAACTACTGCCTTGTGAACCTCATCAGCGCCATCGTAGATTCTTGCAGCCCTCTCCATCCTGTACCAGAAGGCAAGGGGAGTATCGTCAGTTACACCGAGGCCGCCGTGAACCTGAATGGCTCTATCAAGGACCTTATGGAGGACATTTGCTACATAAAATTTTATAATGGAAATCTCATTCCGTGCTGCGTAGGTGCCCTCCATCTCAATCCGCCAGGCAGTGTGAAGGATCATGAGTCGGGCAGAATTGATTTCAGCCCTTGATTCAGCAATCCACGCCTGAATCATCTGTCGTGTGCCAAGGGGTTTGCCTGGCGCAACCTCTCTCGTGGCTGCGTATTTGCACATTAATTCAAAGGCGCGCTCACAAATTCCAATCCATCTCATACAGTGGTGAATCCTTCCAGGTCCCAGCCGCTCCTGAGCAATGATGAATCCCATGCCTTCACCGCCGAGGAGATATTCCTTCGGCACGCGACAGTTCTGAAGGATAATCTCGCCATGACTTGCATAGTCCTCACCCCTGTGCCCCATCACCATTATATTCCTCACAAGATTGAATCCTGGTGTATCTGTTGGAACAATCAGCATGCTTGCCCGCTGGTACTGATTTTCTGCCTCAGGATTTGTGTTTGCCATTACAATACAGAATCTTGCGCCGTCAGCAGAAGAGACGAACCATTTGTGCCCATTGATTACATAATAATCTCCATCCCTTACAGCAGTTGTTCCCATCCATACCGGATTTGAGCCCGGATATTCTGGTTCTGTCATTCCAAAACAGCTTCTGATCTCTCCTTTTATAAGAGGATAGAGAAATTGCTTTTTCTGTTCCTCTGTCCCGTATTCCATCAGAATTTCCATATTCCCGACATCAGGTGCCTGACAGTTGAAAATATAATGCCCCAGCGGACTTCTCCCGAGTTCTTCACTCAAAAAGGCAAATTCTGTTAATTTCAGACCTGCGCCACCATATTCCTTTGAAATATGAGGTGCAAAGAGTCCCATCTGCTTGACCTTTTCACGCTTTTTCTTGAGAACAGGAAGCATTTCTTTAAAGGACTTATACTGAAACTCCATCTCAATGGGATAGACCTCTTTTCTCATAAATTCCCGGACCATTTCAATAATGGTTTGAACTTTTTCTGGAATTGCAAAATCCATAACTCCTCCGGAATTATATTTTTTATTTTAGTATATTATCAGGATTTAAGGAATGCAATTTATTATTATATTGAAAAGAAGATGTCTGGTATATAAAAATATTACTTTATTCCAGTGAAGAGGGTGATGTTAATAAAGATAATAACCTAATTGTAGATGAATTGGATAAACAAGATGGTCCCTGGACTCGCCATGAATTAATAACCAGATTTTTACTCTTAAACGCAGTATTAGATCAAGGTCCTGATATTGAAGGACTTCGTCTACCAGAGGTCATATCCTAATAGACACTCGTTCATTTGCTTTTTAAGTTTTACGATTTGTCCCGTTCTTGTGTTTATGATGGAAAGGTTCGCTGAAAATGATGATTATTTTTTTGCGGTATTTAAATATTTTTACAAGAAGGGTGATTGTTTTGGCAGAATATGAAGTTCGTCTACCGTCAAGAGTAGGGAGGGACGATGGGACGAACTCTATTTTTTAATCTTTCCGAGAAATCCCACAATTACCTCACATAATTGTTCAGGATTGTCCTCCTGAAGGAAGTGCCCTGCATTTTTTATTGTTGCATGGGGTTGGTTCTTTGCTCCTGGTATTGCCTGTTGAAGGAAAAGGTCGCCTCCCCTGGTAATTGGGTCTGAATCGCTGAAGGCAGTGAGAAATGGCTTTTCCCATCTGAATAATGTTTCCCATGCCTTTCTGTTTGGTTCTGAAGCAGGGTCATCAGGTGTAATTGGGACGAGGACAGGAAACTGTCTTGCACCTGCCTTATATCTGTCATCTGGAAAGGGCGCATCATATGCAGAAATTACATCCTCAGATAAATCCCGTGCGCACCCGCCCTTTACAATTCTACCCGTATGAAAATCAGAGACTTTCTGTGAAAATTCACGCCATCTTAAAAACGCGGGTCCCACAGGCATATTCCCGGTCGGTAAAAATGTATTGCATGCAATTATGCCAGCAAACAGGTGTGGTTCTTCTCCAGCAATTCGTAAACCAATAAGTCCACCCCAATCATGACATAGCAGAATTATATCTTTGAGTTGTAATTTTTTGATAAATTCCTTAATCCAATCAACATGCCTTTGGTATGTATAGTCCTCTCGTTTCACTGGTTTGTCTGACTTACCAAAGCCAATCAAGTCTGGTGCAACTACTCTGAATCCAGCATTTACAACAGGGGGAATAATCTTTCTGTAGAGATAACTCCAGGTTGGTTCACCGTGAAGCATCAATACAGGTTGTGCATTTTTATTCCCATCATCAACATAGTGCATTCTGAGTCCGGAGATATCAACGAAATTTGGGTTGAATGGATAATCCGTGAGATTAAAAAATCTGTCATCAGGAGTTCTTAAAAACTCAATTCTGCTCTTCATAAATCCCTCTTCTGTTTGTTTCCATATATATTCCAGTACTTCCTTCAAGTGGTAGTGTGTTGCCATTGACCTTTAGATAACTTCCTCGTGAGATAAATCCCTTATTGTCTGTCAAGCCGACAAATGTAAAAATTGCATCCGTTTCAATCTGGGTACCGTCAGTTAAGGTTATTGTTATCACACTACCTGTTCTATTCGCAATGCAGATATCCCTCCCTCCATCAGGACTATTTATTTCCAGCATGGCAGTATCTGTGGGTGCAGGGACAGAATTGACCGTTGCTTGCATTTCTGAGGGAATAACTGTGTTTACCCTGTATGGGTAAAGAACCGAGAGGAAGGAAACATCAGTCCCACTAACAACCGCATCAAGGACTGTGTGGTCTCTGACGCGCCTGTCATTTTCAAATAAATGAACATTCGGCGATAGATTCTTCTGATATGGTGGTTTTTCAAAAGAGGGTAATCCTGCAGTTGTTGTTATAAATAAGTCAAAGCCGGCAAGTGGCCTCTCCCATTTCCCGCCCAGTGAAATATCAGTGTAAGTTCCACCGCTGTCATAGCCAGCGTAGCCATGAACACGGAATCTGTATTCATGAGATGAAGATGCATCAAGAAAGTCAGAGACAACAACATATCTGTTTTTTACAGATAGTACAGACCTGACAACATCGGTGTTCTGGTAATTTGTTCGTGCCTCAGCATAATCAAATGTGTCACCATCATAGGTATTCTCAAGGAAACAATCAGTATCACCAAAATTGGTGAGCAGTCCCTTGTCAGGTTGCCCAGAATTGTCAATAAGTAGCACATTGTGATTTTCAAAATGGGATGTCACTGAATTATCAAGTTCATTTGGCTTGTAATAGCCGGTGTCAATTGCAAGATATTCACCATACGCATAGAGTTGAAAACTGGTGTCATCTACATGGTCGTGAACTGTCATCCTGACAGGTCCATTTTCGCACTTGAGCATAAACCAGAGTGCGTCCGGACCCCAGTCGCTTCTGAAAACAGCATCGCCTGATTGTGGTAAAAATTGTGTTGGAGACCAATCTGGTTCATTTTGAGGCAATGTCCCATCAAAGTAAACAAGAAAATACATGTCGTCAAATGTTGAAAAGGGATTGTTTGAATTTTCTTCGTTGTCCCAGGCGTATACAGAACTTTTTAAGATTCCAGAAAGTGCGGACATAACGCTTGTTGTATTAAAATAGCCATCCCCGAGCGGAGGCCTGTCACCACTTGGTAGCCGTAGTTTTATTGTCCAGTCAAGTGTTTTTTGCAATAACTCTGAGTCAAGAGGATTTTTAAATTCATATTCTTCTCCATTAATACAATTAACATCATCCCATGGTGGCACTGGATTTCTCAATGTGCAGTCCCTTGAGACCTTGAAGGATTTATTCCCGTAAGTATTTTTGTATGCAATAAATACAGGAACTGCAGAGCCGAGCGCAAACCCGTAATAAAAGGGCTCTTCGGAAACACCGCCATCTTCCTGAATGTAATGACTTTCTGTGCTGAACATGTAGCCAAGTTCTGACAGTGAGAAGTTCCACCACGCACTCTGTTGAGGTGCATCAGGGAAGGCAATTGCTGCATAAGCAATGGTTGAGGCGGTTTTTATATTGTAATTGTTTTGCGTTGGCAGATGAATAACAGACATTGTTCCATGGACATAAATATTGAAAAATTTGTCAACAAGTTCAATGATTAGCGATTTTGCATAATTTACTTCTGATTCAGTTATAAAAGAAGTCGCTTGAAGTAAATCCAGTGCATTTATGTATCTTATCACAACGCCCGGAATGCGTATGTTCGCGTCATATTGCTGATTTGTCTCAAAGTCAGTTCTTATTTTAGCAAGAATATCAATTGCTTTTCTTGCCCGTGCCTCATCGTTGTAAATGTATGCAAGGAACGCATTTGCCTGGGCAATTTTTGCATTATATTCCTCTTCCCTGTGATTCCATACCAGAGGGTCACCAGGATTGTATTCGTTATCAGCAGTTAATTCAATGCTATTATATTTTGTTTTATACGGCTCGTTCCCTGAATTTATTCTTTCAAGAACACTTTTTTTCATCTCCGGGAGCATTAACATGTGCGGATGACGGATTTCTTTCTTTTTTGTGCAGGAAAGCAGAAATAAAGAAAATATTATTACAGAGAAATAAACGCTTAAAATATATTTTTTCATGCCTACTATTTTTAGTTATTTAATTTTTTTAACCCATTCTGTAATTGTTTTCTTAACTGTATTCCAGTCAACTTTCCAGAGCATTTCAGGCATTTTTTCTTTTTCTGCGTCATCAAAGTATACCAGCCCATAAAGCACATGTGCAATATCTTTTACATGGAATTTTTTTGATAACAGGATAACATTATTATTTAATGGCAAATGTTTTATCCCTATAGCGTATATATCCACAAAGTCCTTTTTTGCGCCTCGTTGTGCCACAGCGGACAGTTTCATACTTGCGAGGTCTTCCAACGAGGCAAGTGAACATTTAAATGTATTTAATAAAGCCAATTTTTTCAACAAAGAATATCTAAATTCAATAAAACTTATCCTTACATTATTGATTGTTCCGTGAAGTGTTCCGCGAGCAATTTGTTCAGTCTTGAAGTTAATCTTATGGTCCCGTAATTCCTGAGCAAGCATCATGGGGTCAGGAATACTTTCGTTGGTGAACCAGTCAAGGTCAACTGATTTACGATGCCCGAGATGTATTGCTACAGCAGTTCCACCGCCGAGATAAAAATTCATTTTCTGAATTAGATTACCAAGTTGCTGAATAGCTTTTTTTTGTTCAGAAGTAATGACTTCCGGAAAACGACTCATCTTTTTGTTCTATTCTCCCATGGCGAGGACTTACAGGAATTTATCCATGTGTTGAGTTTTTTATTGTTGATATTGAATATAACTCCCCAGTATCTAAGTTTTCTTGCATCCAATCCCCTGCCGTGATGATTTTCTATCCATGAACGGATTGCTAATTCGTCTACTGTTTTTCTTAACCATTGAATACTCTCCCAATCTCCTGTTTGAAGAATCCTTTTAATAATAAAGTCCTTATCTTCCGTCCAGGATAGTGATTTAAAGTTATAATCCCAGAATAATTTACTAAGTTTTTGGGGAAGAGGTATTTGTTTCAGAAATTCATTATTTATTTCAGACATAAAAATATTATATCATTTTATCCATTAATTGTCAGCATAATACTGGATTTATGTTATTTAAAATTGAAAAGTGGAGTATTTAAGCTTGAAAAGTAAAGTGCGTATATTCTTCCAAAAGAAAGGAGGAATGTATGCAGATACACAAAAGGTTCACAGATGAGCAAGTAAAGGCTTTAATGAGAGGGTATTGTGAGGGGATGTTAAGCAGATCTGAGGTTGAGGAGATTTTAGGAATTGGAGAGTCCAAATTCTTTGCTCTATTAAAACAATATCGCCATAACCAGGATAAATTTTCTGTTACTTATCAGAGGACCACCCCAAACAAAATGATTTTATTTGTCTGTTTTGCTTGAATATATTATATTTATTTTCATGAAAAAAAATTCCTCCCATTTAGCGATAGCCTGCATGTATCTATTTTTATTCTCAACCTGTAATAAAGAACAGAAATGTGTTCCTGATAATTCTACACAATCGCTTGCGGGTGAAAATATTACCCTTGCAAGAGATATTGCGGATAAATGGATTTCCGGGCATTCCCCTGAAACACTTGCATGGAGCTGGGATCCAGCAGTGCTTATGCTTTCTCTCACTAAACTATACGATGCTACTGGTGATTCCGCATATTTTGATTATTATAAACAATGGATTGACTACTACATTGATAAAGGCTACTTTTTGATGATGAGCGACCAGGTGATTCCATCAGCAATGGCTGCTGACCTTTACAGGCGAACCTGCGATGAAAAATATAAAGATGTTATTGATGATATTTACATTTACCTGACAGAGGATGCGCCAAGAACTGTGGAAGGTGGAATAAGTCATCTTGGAACAATTGCCCCGGATTCGCCGCAGTTGTGGATTGACTCGCTCTTCATGTTCGGAATGCCAATGCTCAATGCATACAGTGCAACTGGGGATAAAAAATATATAGACCTGATTGAAGAACAGATAATAATTTTTAGCGATATTTTACAGGATAGTGACACAGGTCTATTCAGACACGCATGGATAAATCAACAATTAGTGCCGGAAGAACCGGTCTTCTGGGCAAGAGGGAACGGATGGGTGCTTACGGTTTTAACAGAATTGTTATCAGCAGTGCGTGGAAGTAATATTGACTCTGAGTCAATAAATAAAATATACACTCCTCTTCTTGCCGGTGTAGTTTCCGCACAGGATCAAAACACATCTCTCTGGTGGACTGTCCTCAATCGTCCGGGCGAGACCTATCTTGAAACATCTGGCTCAGCACTATTTGTTTATAGTATACTTAAAGGCATAAATGAAAATCTTATTGAGTCAGGGTTATATCTACATTATGCAGACAAGGGGATTGAGGGTATAAAGAAAAAGATTATTTACGGGGGTGGACTCCCCATTGTCACAGATATATCAAAGGGAACAAGTCCAGGGGGCTTTGATAACTATAATAGTGTAGAACTGGCAAATGATATTCCTTATGGTATCGGCAGTGTAATTCTTTCTCTGGTTGAATATCAAAGGTTTCAGAATAATAACTGATGGGAATGATTGGCTTGAGTTCCCATTCATTGGATTCTGTTATATAATGATAAAATGTCTCCAATTCTACTTAAAGACAATGCCAGAGTTCTCATAATTGGTGGTGGACCTGCGGGATGCTTTTTTGCTCTGCATGCCTTAGAACTATGTAAAAGAAGAGGAATTGCTCTCAATCTGAAAATTCTTGAACAGCGTGACTTCACAACCGCTGGTCCTAAGGGATGCAACATGTGTGCGGGGATCATTGGTGGAAGGGTTATAGATGAGATTACAAAGGTTGGAATTGAAATTAATAAACGCGTAATAAGACAGGATGTGGAGGGATTCAAGGTTTTTATAGATGGCTTGAGTGCAAAGGTGCAGAAGAGGGAAGGGGACAGAGTCTATACTGTTTTTAGAAATCAGGGACCTATGGGTGTAAGTAAGGAGGAAGACATTATCGGGTTTGATTCCTTTATCCTTGATAATACAATTAAAAAAGGTGTTAGTTTTGAGAAAGCAACTGTTCTTCAGGTCCTTTTTGGGAAAAATGGCGAGGAGAACACAGTCCTTTACAGAAAGCCTGATGGAACTGAACAATACGAAAAGGCAGACCTTGTCGTTGTTGCCTGTGGTGTGAATACAGCGCTCACAAGAATGTTTGATTATGGATATGTGCCACCGAAATACTGGCACACCTGTCAGGCAGAAATTGAACTTGAAAAATCTGATGAAATTCAGAATTTTATTTACATTTTTTCCCGGAAGAGATCACCCTTTCTCTTTACAGCCCTCACCCCGAAGGGAAGATATATGACAGTTACGGGAATTGGGAAATGGGTAAAATTTAATGACCTTCTCTATGAAATGGAAATGCTGTCAATTAAAAAATTATTTCCGGGCGAATTAAAGGTTACCTGTCATTGCCATCCGAGAATTCCTGTGAGCACTGCAAAAAGACCTTACCATGACCGGCTTGTTATGGTCGGGGATGCCTGTGTCTCAAGGTATTTGAAGAATGGAATTGAGTCCGCCTTTTTTACATCCTTATGGGCAGCGGAGACGGCAATAGAGTATGGGGTTGATAAAGATTCTTTTGAAAGATTTTACAGAGGTAAATATCACAATTTTTTCACTATTGATAACCGATATGGGAAGGCGATGTTTTTTATTCACCGGCTTATTTCAGGGAATACTTTAATTTCAAGGAGTTCTATCAGGATCCTTCAAAAGGAGGGTTCCCGGAAGATGACAAAATACTGGCTTTCTGATATTCTCTGGCATATGTTTGCCGGGGACAAACCATACAGAAGAATCTTCAGAAAAACATTTATATTAAAAAAATTGTTACTCCTTTTGAGAAATATGTTCAGTGGTTAGATGCGGAGTGATAGATTAAAACTTGTTGATGGCTCAAAGATAGCAGTCATCGGAGGTGGTCCCGCAGGAACCTCCTGTGCAATTAAATTGCTGAAGGAGTCGAAAAAAAAGAATCTTAAACTAAAAGTTATACTTTTTGAACCAAAAGATTTTAATATCCACTATAATCAGTGTGTGGGTGTTCTCTCACCTCCAATTGAAGAGATTTTTGAAGATATGCTCGAGATTAAATTTCCTGCAGAACTTATAAAGAGAGAGATAAATGGATATAAAATTTATACTGATAGGGGAGAACCATTTAAGATTAAAAAGGGCGAAGGGACTTATGCTACAAGAAGGATTCTCTTTGACAGATTTATGATTGGGAAGGCAATGGAGTCAGGTGCTGAGGTTGTGAATTCAAAGGTCACAGGCATTGAATTTTACAATGGTGAAGAGGTAAGAATTTATAGCGAGGGTTCATTCTTGCGAGTTGATGCTGTGGTGGGGGCATTCGGTCTTGACGAGGGCGCTGCTGAGGTGGTGGAAAAAGCGAGTGAAAAAACATTTTGCTACAGACGCCCTGGCAAAGCGCTGGACACAATAATAACCAAACAGCATATAAATAAATCCATGATTGAAAATCATCTGGGTAATGAAATCCATGCATTCTTGTTGAACGATCTGAAGGGAATTGAATTTGGTGCTATAACTCCAAAGGGCGATCACATTATTATGAATATTGCAGGAAGAAATGTCACCTCCATGGATATGGATAAGTTCTTATCCAGTCAGGAAGTAAGGAGAGTCCTCGGTGAGATTGATATTACTCATCTGGATTATTTCAAGGGGAGGTATCCAATTAAGCCGGCAAAGGGAATCATTGGTGATAGGTTCGTTGCTGTGGGTGATGCAACGGGCTGGATAAGGCCCTATAAGGGCAAGGGCATAAATGTGGCGCTTATGACAGGAACGAAGGCAGCAGAGGTTATGATAAATTCTGGAATATCAAAGGATGATTTGGTCTCCTATGTTAGAACATTTGAGGACCTTCAGGGGGACTATATTTACGGTAAGATTTTCAGGGCATTGCTTCTCTTTTCTCTGCGGACAGGTTTTATCAGGGAGATTGTCTCAATGAAAAATATGCCTGAGGAACTGAGAGAGGCAATATATATGGCTGTTTCAGGAGAGGGGAGTTATTATGAAATTTTAAAGAAAATTTTTTCAGCCAGAACCTTGGGCGCACTTATTGTAAATTTTATAAAATTTGTACTTCCTTAAGAAGCATCTTTTTCATCTGCGTGGTGTTTGATGACCCTTCCTTCAACCATGAATATCACATCCTCACAGATATTTGTTGAAAGGTCAGCAATCCTCTCAAGGTTCTGCGATATTCTTATTAGATGAAAAGAGCGTTCAATAGTGGATGGGTCTGAGGTCATGAATGTAATCAACTCTCTTAAAATTTGATTTCTCAATCCATCTATTATGTCATCCATCTCGCATGTCCTTTTAGCGAGAACCGCGTCCTCATTTATAAATGCATCTATGGCGCTTTTTACCATCTTTATTGTTTCCTCCGCCATCTTGGGTATATCTATAAGGGGTTTTACCTGCGGCCTTTCTATCAGAAAAAGTCCGCTTTCGGCAATGTTTACCGCGTGATCTCCCATCCGTTCAAAATCATTGTTTATCTTTAATGCCATCAACACCGTCCTTAAAGTTTGCCCACGGGGAGAAAATTTTGCAATAGTTGATATGGAGAATTCATCAAAGTCAAGTTCAAGATTATTTGATTTTGCCTCGTCAATCTCAATTATGCTTTTGAGGAGTTTCGCATCTTTTTTGAGCAATCCCTGGATGGAGTTGTCTATCATCGTCTCAATCAATGTTGCATATTCAACAAGTTTTTTCTTGAGTTCGTTCATTCTTTCCTCAAGCATGTTTTTCTCCTTCTATCCAAATTTTCCTTTAAGATATTCCTCTGTTCGTCTATCTTTAGGAATAGTGAATAGTTTATCTGTGGGACCAAACTCGATTAACTCTCCCAGGTACAAGAATGCGGTGTAGTCAGAGACCCTTGCTGCCTGTGCTATATTGTGTGTCACAAGAACAATTGAAACATTTTTCTTAAGTTCCTCAATTAACTCCTCAATGTGTGCGGTGGCGATCGGATCAAGGGCAGAGGTGGGCTCATCAAGAAGAAGGATTTCTGGCTCCATTGCAAGGGCGCGGGCTATGCAGAGACGTTGCTGTTGACCTCCTGAAAGGAAAGTCCCTCTGCGATTGAGATTGTCCTTGACCTCTTCCCACAGACCTGCTTTCATGAGGGAATCAATGACAATTTTATCCTGTTCAAGTTTACTCAATTTTATTCCATTTAATTTATAGCCAGAAATGACATTGTCATATATGCTCATTGTTGGGAATGGATTTGGTTTCTGGAAGACCATTCCAATCTTTCTCCTCACAATTATTGGATTCATCTTGAATATGTCTTCTTCATAAAGTAGAATCCTTCCAGAAACCCTTGCAGAGGAAAAAAGTTCATGCATTCTGTTAAAGCATCGCACAAGCGTGGTTTTACCACAGCCAGATGGTCCCATAATAGATGTAACTTTATTCTTCGGTATTGAAAGATTAATATCCTTCAATACGGGTATCTCACCAAAATAAGCCCATAGGGTTTCTGCTTTTAGAACTGAACCTTCCATCTCTTTGTCACGCTCCTTGCAATTAAATTTAGCAAAAGAACAATAATTATAAGAACTAAGGATGCACTCCAGGCAAGGCGGTGCCACTCCTCATAGGGGCTCTTTGCATAATTAAAAATTAACAAGGGTAATGCATTAACCGGTTTTCTTATATCAAGGTTCATAAAGGGTGTTCCAAAAGCAGTGAAAAGAAGTGGTGCTGTTTCCCCTGTAATCCGTGCTATTCCAATCAGAATCCCTGTGATAATTCCGCTCAGCCCTGCAGGTATGATAACCCTTATTATGGTTTTGTAATATGGAACACCTAATGCAAGGGATGCTTCTTTGAGAGAATCAGGAATACATTTAAGGGTTTCTTCTGTTGACTTTATTATCATCGGAAGCATCATGATTCCGAGGGCAACGGCGCCTGAAATGGCTGAAAAATGACCCATGGGAACTACAACCCAGACATAGGCAATAATTCCAATAACTATTGAAGGAATGCCCTGAAGGACATCAATAAAAAGTGATACAAGGGAAGAAAGCCTGCTATTTTTGTTCTCCGAAAGATAGATTCCGCAGGAAATTCCCACCGGTATTGCTATTAATGATGAGAGGATAATAAGAATGAATGTTCCTATTATTGCATTGGAAATTCCTCCACCTGCCTCACCAACAGGTCTTGGAAGGTTGATGATGAAATGCCAGTTAAGGGAAGAGATTCCATTTTTGAATATATGGAAGAAGATGAGAATCAATGGCACTGTGGAAAGGAATGCGAAAAAAATGACCATGAATCTGAAGAGTTTATCCTTTATTATTCTTGAGGTGATACGGTTATATTCTTTATTTTCCATATTCAACTTTCATCATTCTTATTATTGCTCTACCCAAAAGGTTTATACTCGCTGTCACAATGAACAGCAGGAGTCCTATTTCAATCAGTGTGGATAAGTAAACCTCTCCGGTGGCTTCAGTAAATTCGTTGGCAATGACACTTGCCATGGTATTTGCCGGGTCAAAGATGCTTTTGGGTAAAAAATTGGAATTGCCTATCACCATGGTAACAGCCATTGTCTCACCCAGAGCTCTTCCAAGTGAAAGCATTAATCCTGCGAGGATTCCTGAACCAGCATAGGGTAAGATTATCCTTCTTATGACCTCATAGCGTGTTGCACCCACGGAGTATCCTGCCTCTTTTATTTCAAATGGCACCATCTCTATTACTTCTCTGCCAATTGATGCAGAATAGGGAATTATCATTATGGCAAGGATCACTGATGCAGTAAATAATCCCACACCGTAAGGGGGGAGATTCATCTTAATTTCCAGGACACGAACAATCGGGGCAAGGACAAAGAGCCCCCAGAAGCCATAGATTATTGAAGGAATTCCTGCGAGTAGTTCAACCATGTTTTTCAAAACTGAGTGGATAATACCCTCTCTGAAGTATTCCCCAAGGAAAATTGAGATGGCGAGCGAGAAGGGAAATGAAATAATTAGTGCTAAAAGGGAGGTGATGAGCGTCCCCACAAGAAAGGGCAATGCTCCGAATTCTACTGATACAGGGTCCCATGTCCTGCCATAGATGAATCTGAGTCCGAAAGCCTTAATTGATGGCATTGAAGAGAGGAGGAGTGTTAAAAAGATAGCAATGAGGAGAAGCAGAATAAATATTGCAGAAATTGAAGTTATTCTTTTAAAGATAAAATCCCCTTTCTCTTTAATTATAAACATAGTTTATTCCTTTATTTATATAATTATAATATTACTCTTTGATTGCTTTGCAACAAAAATAAACTCCCCTCCCTTTAGGGGAGGGGGTGGGGGAGGAATTTTTATGTTTGCAACAAAGCAATTAGTCATCTTTCCAGAACTCGCTTGCCATCGTAGGTTATTGATTTGATAATTGCCTCTGCCTGTTTGACTGCCTCTGGAGGGAGTGGAGCATAGTCGAGTGGGGTAGTATATTTTTGTCCTTCATGTATCATCCACCATAAAAGGTTTACAAGTGCCTTTGCTTTCTCTTTTGTCCTTTTATCATAGTTTTGTTCCTTATAAACCAGTATCCAGGTGAATCCACTGATTGGATAACCTTCGGGAGATTCTGTATCTGTAATGGAAACCCTTGTGTCCTTTGGAAGGGATACATTCCCAGCCATAGAGGTTGATTTCATATCGGGCTTAATGAAATTTCCTTTTTTATTCTTCAGTACTCCTACGGGTAGCTTGTTTTGAATCGCATAGGCAAGCTCTACATAGCCAATGCTTCCTGGAATCTGTTTCACAAGTCCAGTAACTCCCTCATTCCCTTTGCCGCCCAATCCAAGGGGCCAGTTGACGGATGTGCTCTTTCCTACCTTTTCTTTCCATTCGTTGGTTATTTTTGATAGATAATCAGTGAAGATAAATGTCGTTCCGCTTCCATCTGAACGATGAACTACAATTATATTCATATCAGGCAATTTGACATCAGGATTAACTGATTGGATCCTCGGGTCATTCCATTTAGTTATTTTACCAAGATAGATATCAGCAATTATGTCAGAACTAAATCTTAAATCATTAACCTGAGGAAGATTGTAGACAATCGCGACTGCTCCAAGGCATATGGGAATATGGAGAATCTCTTCTTTAATTTGTTTTAATTGCTCGTCGGTCATAAAAGCATCAGAAGCACCGAAATCCACGGTCTTGTTTATGAGTTGTCTCTGTCCTCCACCAGACCCAATTGACTGATAGTTTACCTTGATGCCATATTCCCTGTAGTATACATCAAACATCTTTGAATAGAGTGGATATGGGAATGTTGCACCTGCCCCTAAAATCTCCTCTGCTACACTTGTTGTGCTCAGAGAGAGAAGCATTCCAAATATAGTTGCTATTGTTTTAATTTTCATAATTAACCTCCTTTTTGTCCTAAAATATTACCTGAAATTGAAGCCGGAACCTGTTGTCTATAAGTGTTGGTTTATCATCTGGTTGCTCTTCTGTAAGACGAGCATAATCCGCCTGTAATTTGAGATTATGCTTTTGTATAAAGTAATTTATTCCGCCAGCAATCTCTTGTTCAGTGTCATCATCTACATCCACATCAGGGTCAACCATTGCAAATCTTAAAGCAACCTCCAGATGTTTTGGAATAATAAATGCTCCTGCCTGGATGTTGAATCCATTGCTGTTTGTCTTTTCGCCGTCGCGAACATCGGTGTTCGTAATGAAATAATCTGCAACAAGAGACACGCCATACCATTTTATTATTCCATCTCCAGTAATGCTGAATACATCCTTAATGAATGCCTCGTCATCCTCTTCGAACGGAACTTTCGTATTGTATGCGCCAGCAACACCTATGCCTGCCTTTGGTGAGGTGTTGAAGTCAGTATCTGACTCTGAATACATCTTGAACTTTCCGAATGGATAAATGGCAATCCTGCCAGCATAAAGATGTCCATTGTTTTCATTGGCTGATTTGTTCCTTCCGTTTCCATTGAAGATACCAATTGCATACTCAGCGTAATCGTTAAAGAGAAATGAATGGAGCATTACCCCCTGGTCTCTACTGAGAGTGAATGCATGATCTGTAATTGCCCTGTCAACGAATTGCTGACTTCCTGATGATGTCAGTTCCTGCCTGTTGAATGGAATCTTGTATTGCCCTCCTCTTATTCTTAGACCTTCAAAAACCTTGTAGTCAGCATAGAAATCTTCCAGGGTGACCTCACTTCCAGCGGCATTCACCTGAATTTTGTAGGTAAGGTTCTTTGTGAAAGCGTTGCCATGGAAGAAGATTTTGGCTCGCCTCACCCGAAAGGAACTTGTATCTTCCTTTCCTGAATCTCTGTCAAAATCGTCAAGGGTGTACCTGAATTGCAATCTGCTGCCCAGGGCAAGGGAGTATTTGCCGTCATCCGTTGCAAGTTGAAAACCGTGCTTGCTGTAGGATGTTAACACCTGCGCTTCATTATCCTTTGCAAAGCCAGTGGCTCCTCCAAGCACTAAGAGTGAGACCATGATTAACATTGTTTTGCTTTTTTTAACCTCTTTCATAGCATACCTCCATATTTTTTTGATATAAATTTATTCCTTAATTATTAATTTCATATAAAGTTTTTGTTAATTTTTGGTTAATTTTTATACTCTTCATGCCTTCCTGGTTCATCTGGAAAATATCTAATATTCCGGCTTGAAATAATATGTTCGGCAACGCCCCTCCCGACTTGAGTCATAGCAGTGAAGACTTGAGGGCTCAGAAAGTTAGGGACAATTATTTTTCTACATATTTTTGACTGCTAAAGCGTTTGGCATTAAAATAATCATATAATGAAAAAAACCTTTTTAACATTATCAATTATTCTTTTTTTAAATTGTGAAAAAAATGTAGATAACTTAAAAAATTACCAGATTATATTATTCCCTTCTGAGGAAAGGATTTTGGGAATCACCGCAGAGATGCTCAGATTTATACCAGATGATAATCTTTCAATGAGTCCCGAGAATAATACTTCTAATGACGAAGAAAACATAAATACAGTAACCTTTAATATATATCTTTTTGTTGAAGACAACTGTTCCGAGTGTTATAGCATAGAGACATACGAAATTAACGGAAATGATCGCAATGTGAATGTAAAAGGTGGTTATCCTCTCGGTATCCAGTACGGAATTGCCCATGTTCTTGAACTCATTGGCTACAGGTTTTTCTCTCCTTATTACGCATTTAAACCTGAAAAAATTGATGTGGAAAAGGTTGACACAAAATACCATTCTGCTGTTTCGCCATTTTACAAAAATATTTTTTATCCTGAGATGTCTAAAAGAGGACTTCATCTCCACACCCTTCACCCCATTGAAGCACTATTTGACTTTTGGTTGGGAGACAGTAATGAGAATGCATTCAGGGTTATTGACTGGCTTATAAAAAACAGGGGCAATTACATCCAGTGGGTCGCGCTCAACGACATTACGGACCCTATCAGGTACGAAGCATGGAAAAAGAAAACAACAGAGATAATTAATTACGCACACAGCAGGGGAGTAAAAACCGGAATCAATTCCCAGGTTTTTGCAAAATCAAGTTTACAGAATGCATATATTGTTAACAATGAGAATTCATTAATAGCACTTACCTATCCTAACTTTGACCTCTTGAATCTCTCCTTCGGTGAGTTTTTTGCCGAAGACCCGCAAATATTCATAGATGAAGTGACAAAAATCCGTGATATGGTTCTTGGCAATAATCCAGAAATGGAACTCACAGGCACAATTCATGTTGGTAATTTTGACAACCTCTGGGTTGAATATAATAACGAACGGTTGCTCTACTACTTTCTTTTAAAGTATGTTGACGGAATAATTCCGTGGGTTCATACTGTTATGTATTACAATCTCTTTGACACAGCAGGTGGCGCTTACAACCACACTGATTTTTTACTCCACAGAGAGTTTCTTCTAAATTATCTGTCATCAAACAGAGATGTTGCATACTTCCCTGAATCCGCATACTGGATTGCCTTTGATAATTCTGTGCCCCAATATTTCCCTGTCTATATTCTTTCACGATGGATTGATATTTATGGCTTAAAAACATGGGCAGAGATGAATGGAATAAATAAACTGAAGGAACATATTCTTTTTTCTTCTGGATGGGAATGGGGCTACTGGCAGAACGATTACACAATACTAAGAATGAATTTCAGGCTCCCTGTGACCTGGCACGAAGTAGTGGAAGAGATGTTTGAGGTATTTGGTGAAGAGGGAGAAAAACTCTCTACTGCGGTTATAAGGACAGGGGAAATGCAATACGACTACCTTATCAGAAGGGGACTTGCCCCATACATTGCAGGAGAGGATTTTTATATTGATATAGGAAGGCAGATTGGTATTATTTCCCAGCCGGATAATATCTCTTTTGAGGAATTATTAAACATGACGCCTGAAGAGAGAGATGACTTCAACAATAATGTGATTAATAATCTTAACCATTACTCAGAAGAGCTTGAAGAATTATACAAGATAGTAAAAGATATCAACTTACATAACAGAATCTACGAGGAAATATTAGATGGTATTGAAATAGATAAACTGAGGGCTCGTTTCGTTCTTAATTTATATAGCGCTACTATTAGATTCTCACAAGGAGATGACTATTCATCAGAATTGGAGAATGCAGGAAAAATCCTTGAATCAGCGAGAAAGGTTACCGAACGGAGACGCGCGTCCCTTTACTATTCCACACCAGATATACTTATAAGCACGGTTGATAATCCCACGATTTATAAATTCGGGTATCTAAAACAGGCAGATTCGCTCTGTCTCTGGGAGAGGGAAGTGAGCAAATTCATGAATGCAACCGGCTCAAACGCCAGTATTCCGACCTGCATTGAGTGAATCTCCACCACTAAATAACTCTGTTAATTTTTGGGTCTATCCAGGATTTTCTGGCAGAACCACTGTGAATCTTGTCCCCTTACCTGGTGTGCTTTCAACATTAATGGAACCATTATGCAGAAGAACAATATGCTTTACAATTGAAAGCCCAAGTCCTGTCCCACCTAACCTTTTTGAGCGCGATTTATCAACAACATAGAATCTCTCAAAGATTCGTGAAAGATGCTCCCCCGGAATTCCAATGCCTGTATCTTCAATTTTAATTTTAATATTTCTCTCCTCTTTTTTTACATCTATTGTGATTCCCCCCTTCTCTGTATATTTAATCCCATTGTCTATAAGATTGATGAAGAGTTGTTCAAGTTTGAAATAATCAGCCATTATTATTGATGTCTCATCAGTGATATTAATTTTCAAATATAATGATTTTTCTTTTAATTGTTTTTCAAACAGTTTTGATATACTTTCAAGAAGTCCTTTTAGATTCACCTTTTCTATTAATGGCTTATTTTCCCTGTCCTCAACCTCTGATAGAACAAGTAAGTCCTTCACAATATTTATAACCCGTTCGGTATTCCTTTTTATAATTTCTATATAGGGTTTGTTTTTTTCATCGGGTTTTTCCTCAATTGTCTCTATGAAACCTTTTATTGCTGTGAGGGGGGTGCGGAGTTCATGAGAAATGTTTGTTACAAAATCCCTCTTGATCTTCTCCAGTTTCTTGAATTCAGTGGTGTCATGCATAATCACAATGGTAAACTCATTGTTTACCGAAGTGAAATTACAGAGATAGAAATTATCACCGTATTTGATCTCACGAGTTGAAGGTTTTTTATCCCTTTGAAACTGTTTTAATGCTTCGTTAAATTCAACGGATCTGAAAGCCTCACCCACTGTCTTCCCTTCTGGCTTATTTACTCCGGAGATTTTTTTAAAGCTCTCATTGCTCAATCTGATTCTTTCATTTCTGTCAAAAACTATTAATCCCTCACTTATGGAATTGACAATTGTGTCAAGTTCTGTCCTCTGCCTGTTAAGTTTTTCAAAGTTGCTTTTTATCTGAGAAGCCATAAAATTGAAACTCTCTGCAAGATCTTTTAGTTCGTCCTTCCTTTTAAGGAAAACCTGGGTGTCATAGTTGCCGAGAGCCAGGCGATGTGCTGCTTCCGATAGATATGTAATTGATTTTGTGAAATTTCTTGATAGGAGGAGCACAACAAAAAATGATATGATGAATAAAATTGCTGAATATATAACTATTTTCTTTTTTAAATTTCTGTGAAATTCTTCAATGCTGTTGAGAAAGAAACCCATTCTGAGGATCCCTTTTATTTCTTCGTTATCCTTCAGAGGCATTGCTACATATAGCATATCAGAGGAGACGGTTGAACTGTATATTATTGATTCACCGTATCCAGCCCTGAGTGCGGATATCACCTCCTGCCGATTACTGTGATTCTCCATCAATCTCGGGTCCTTCTCAGAATCAGCAAGGACCAAACCATCAGGGGCAATTATTGTAATTCCCATTTGTGTTTCCTTACCCAATTGCTTTATCAATTCATCCATTTCATCATATTTTCTGCTATTTATCAGATTGATAACCTGTGACTCCAATAGGACAATAGAATTTTTAAGATTAACTGATAGTTGGTTTATGTGAAAATCCCTTATTAAATCATCTGTAAGGATTATGATGGATATAGAGAAAAAAAGAATTATGATAAAATAACCGCTTATGAGTCTGAGAAAGACAGAGGACTTCATCGTTCTATTTTGTAGCCAATTCCGCGAATGTTTTTTATCAAAGAGCCTGCTTGCCCTAATTTATCTCTTAAATGTCGGATGTGAACATCAATTGTTCTATCAACCACAGTTTTTTCCCTCCCCCATAAATTATCAAGCAATTCATCCCGTGTGAATACCTTGCCTTCATTTTCTGATAGGACTTTTAGGATCTTAAATTCTGTTGGTGTCAGGTCGACTTTCTTTCTGTTTACGGTAACCTCGTATTTCTCCATATCAATTTTTATATTTCCCAGTTCAATTATCGGCCTTGTCTCCTTTCTCTCTTTTCTTCTTAAGAGGGCCCGCACCCTTGCCACAAGCTCTTTTGGTGAGAACGGTTTTGTTACGTAATCATCCGCTCCAAGTTCAAGTCCTACGACCTTATCTGTCTCCTCGCCTTTTGCGGTCAGCATTATTATCGGGACATCCGAAAATTTTTTGTCTGACTTCATGGCTCTGCAGATTTCAAGCCCATCCGTATCT